>WNGD01000437.1_pt1 | contig 43954 bp, 40 predicted proteins | sample 5400671 | NCBI WGS metagenome assembly WNGD01 (sample SAMN13153369, study PRJNA577476) | soil metagenome | isolation source: 40 cm soil or saprolite under grassland replicate 2 | place: USA:California | collected 2016-06-15 | reverse complement strand
GCACGACGACCGCCGGTCCGAGTGTGGCGCGCGCAAGCCGGCGCTTGAGCGAGCCGGGGCGCGCGGCTCCCCAGAGCGCGAGGATGCCCACCCACGCGATCAGCAGCGCGCGGGCTCGCTCGAGGCTCAGAAACGTGAGGGCGTCGAGCACGTCGGACGCCGGCGCGAGCACGGTGTAGGGCGCGGGGCGCACCAGATCGGCGTCGGGCGGAGGCGCACCCGCCGCGGCATCCACGAGCGCGGGGAGCGGATCGAGCGCGGACAACAGCACGAGCGCGACGAGCGTGAAGGCGAACGGGTGGCGGCGCAGGAGATTCACTCGTACAATCTTGGGTATGAGAGCGATGGAAGCTACGGTCGGGCGGCTGTTGCTGTCGACCCTCGCGCTCGCGGGGCTCGCCTGCGACCGAACGCCGCGCGCGGGCGGCCGCCCGGCGGATGCCGGCACAGTGGTGACGGTCTACGTGCCGCCGAGGATCGCGGACCGCGTGCTGGGACGCCTCCAGCAGGTCGCGGCGCGGCACCAATGGGCGCTCTCGATCCGCACCGACAGCACGGCGCTCGCCGACGCCGACCTCGTGATCGTGGACAGCGCGGGGCGGCTGGTCGGACGGCTGCACCCCGGATCGGCCGCGGCGGCGCAGGCGAAAGCGATGGCGGACGCGGTGCTCGAGTGAGCCAGTTCGCCGACACCCTCGACGTCGTGCTCGGCCCACTCGCCGGGCGGCCGGAGGCCGACTGGTACGTCGCTCCCCCGGGGAAATGGTGCGCCGCGCAGATCGTGCAGCACCTGGCGATCGGGATCGACGGCAGCGCGCACACCTTCGAGTCGCGGCGCACGAAGCCGCCGATGCGCCGCCGGCCCCGGACGCTGCGGGAGGGGCTGGGCTACTTTGTGATCCTGCGGTTGGGCTGGTACCCGTCCGGGCTCCGCTCCCCCACCGGGGTGGTTCCGGCGGAACGACCCCAGCCCGCCGCCGTCGCGCGGCAGCTGCGAGAGGGCGTCGCGCGGTTCCTCGCGCTCGAGCGCGAGCTGTTGCCCGCTCGGGCGGGTGACCTGTTCGTCAAGCACCCCCGGCTCGGCGACCTGACGCTGCCCGAGTGGCTGTGCTTCCACGCCGCGCACTGCGCGCATCACGCGAAGCAGATCCGGGCGCGGCTCCCGTCGTGAGTCGAAAGGGCAAGGACAAGGACAAACTCACCGTGCGGGTGCCCAATCCCAAGGCGCCGATAAAGGAGCGCCTGAAGACACCGCCCCACAAGGTGCATCGGTCGGTCAAGCAATATCGGAGACATGCGAAGCATCGCCGCCTACCGGCGGAGCTCGATTGACGGTCCGGCAAGTCGTCGGGGGGGTGGGGAAGGAGTCGGGAAGGGAGGGGGGCGGTGTCAGCGGGGGGTGGTCGTGCGCAGGACCACGCAACATGACCCCGGCTCGGGGTCGAGCTCGGCCCGCACGGCGCGCGTACCCAGCCCCGCGAGCAGCCCCCGCACCAGCGCGAGGTTCATGCCGCAGACGAGCGGCCGGCACTCGTTTGCGAGCGCGTCGAACGGGCAGTTGCGGAGCCGGACGTCGCCGTTCACGCGCGCCGGCTCGTAGCCCCATTCGTCGAGCACGGCCGCCGCGTCGGCGAGCCAGCGCTCCCGCCCGGCGCGCGGGCTGCCGGACCGTCGCGCTGTGGCTCCGAGACCGCGTCCCACGTCGCGGGCGGCCCGCTCCAGCGCGCGGCGGCCTGTGGGCGACGCCGCCGCAGTGAGCGCGCGTGCGAACACCCGCCCCGCCAGCTCGTAGCGGCGCGGCGGCAGGGTGACCTCGAGTTGGCGGGCGGCGCGGCGGTACAACTTCGCGGGACGCCCCGCGCCGGGCCCCCGGCGGTGCGTCAGCCGCCGGTAACTCGTCTCCAGCAGCCCGTGCTCGACCAGCTTGTCGAGGTGGAACGCCGCGAGGGCGCGCGAGATGCGCATGGCCCGGGCCGCCTCGTCGCGCCCCACGTCCCGGCGCCGCCCGGCGACGTAGCGATAAAGACCCCTCCGGACGGGTTCATCGAGCGACGCGATGGCCGCGATCTGGCGATCGAGCTCGGCCGTGCCCATGATCAAAATCTACACCGCCCGGTGCGCCGTGGAACACCGGTCGCCCCCCCCCGGGATCCGGTGATTCCGGTCGCAACGTACCTAGGCCTGAGAGCACTTCATGCCCGACTACACCTATCTGATTGTCGGCGCCGGCATGACGGCCGACGCCGCGGCGCAGGCGATTCGTGCAGCCGACCCGAACGGCACCATCGGGCTCGTCGGCGCGGAGCCGCATCCGCCGTACAACCGCCCGCCGCTCTCCAAGGCGTTGTGGAAGGGCGACCCCGAAGAGACCATCTGGCGGAAGACCGCCGCGACAGGCGCCGAGCTGGTCCTGGGACGCCGCGTGGTGGCGATCGACCCGCGCGGGCACACGGCCACCGACGACCGTGGCACGGTGTACCGCTTCAAGCGGCTCCTGCTCGCGACCGGCGGCGTTCCGCGGCGCCTGCCGCTCGCGTCGGACCAGGTGATCTATTTCCGCACGTTCGACGACTACCGCCGGCTGCGCGCGCTCGCAGCGCAGAGCGTGCGCTTTGCCGTGATCGGCGGCGGCTTCATCGGGAGCGAGGTGGCGGCGGCGCTGCGGATGCAGGGCTGCGACGTCACGATGCTCGTCCCCGAGACGGGCCTGGGCGCCCGCGTCTTTCCGGCGGACCTGTCCGCGTTCCTCGTCGACTACTACCGGCAGAAGGGCGTGGCGATGCGCATGGGGGAGGGCATGGCCGGGCTCGACCAGCGCGGGGGGAAATGTGTCGTCCGCACGACCACGGGCGGCGAGCTCGTGAGCGAGGTCGTCGTGGCGGGTCTCGGCATCGTGCCCGCCGTCGAGCTTGCCGAGCAGGCGGGGCTGCGCGTCGAGAACGGGGTCGTGGTCGATGAATTCTGCCGGGCAAGCCATCCTGATGTGTACGCGGCGGGCGACGTCGCGAATTTCCACAGCCCGGCGCTCGGCGCCCGGCTGCGCGTGGAGCACGAGGACAACGCGAACATGATGGGCCGGATTGCCGGCCTCAACATGGCCGGCCGCGCGGCCCCGTATGACCATCTGCCCTTCTTCTACTCCGACCTGTTCGAGCTGGGCTACGAGGCGGTCGGCGACCTCGACCCGCGGCTCGAGACGGTGGCCGACTGGAAGGAGCCGTTCCGCGAGGGGGTGGTCTATTACGTCAAGGACGGCCGGGTGCGCGGCGTGCTCCTGTGGAACACGTGGGGTCAGGTGGACCACGCGCGCAGCCTGATCGCGCAGCCTGGTCCGTTCCGCGCCGCCGACCTGAAGGGTCGCCTTCCCGCGGCGTAACGTCCTGGCGGTTTCGGACCGCTTGCAGTAAGCTGCAACGCCTCAAGCGCAACGGGGAACGGGGGGGACGAGCGATGCGGAGGATCGCACTGCTGGTCGGCGTGTGCTGCGTCGCCGGGTGGCAGGGCGGCGTCGGGCAGGGACGCGTCAGCGGACGCATCGTCGTGCTCGAGAAGCACAACAAGCCGTCGCCTGACCTGGGGTCCGCCGTGGTGTACCTCCAGGGGCCGAGCCCCTCCCCCCCGCTCTCTCCCCCGCCCCGCCCGGTGACCGTCGAGGTGGCGATCAACGACAAGGAATTCGTGCCCCGCGTGGTCGTGGTGCCCGCGGGCTCCACGGTCCGTTTCCCCAACCACGATCCCTTCGATCACAACGTGTTCTCGGCGAGCGAGCCCAACCAGTTCGACCTGGGTCAGTACGGCCGCGGCGCAGCCAAGGGCTGGACGTTCACGAGCCCCGGGCTGGTGCGAGTGTTCTGCAACGTCCATCCGCGCATGGTGGCGTTCGTGGCGGTGATGGCGACCCGCTACTACGCCCAGCCCGCCGCCGACGGGAGTTTCGTGATCGACAACGTCCCGGCCGGCAGCTACACCCTCCAGGTGTGGCACGAGCGGAGTCCCCAGGCCAGCGAGCCGGTGACGATCGCGGCCGCCGGCGCGTCGGGGATCGAGGTCCGGCTGGACGCGCGCGGCTTCCGCTGGGTGGCCCACAAGAACAAGTACGGCCAAGACTACCCCACGAATGCCGGCTACGAGCGCTACTAGGTTCCCGCGGCTCGGGCTCGGCGCGAAGATCTTCGTCGGCGCCACGGTGTCGGTGGCGGCCGTGCTCGGCGTGACGTTCGGCCTCACGTCGTTCCAGGCCAACCGCACCGCCGACGAGTCGATCCGCCGCGCGCTCGCGGGCGTGCGGCGCGGCGTGCAGGCGTTCCTCACCGGCCGCACCGCCACCTTCGCCGGCATGAGCGCGGTGAGCGCCCAGGTGCCCACGTTCCGCGAGCGGCTGCTCAACAACTCGGAGCGGAGCAACGTCCTTGACCAGGCGGAGGAATACCGCCAGCTGCTCGGGGCGGCGTGGGTGCTCGTGACCAGCGACCGTGGGATCCTCGTCGCACGGACCGACTACCCGACCGAGACCGACATCGATCTGTCGCACGGGGCGCTCGTCGCCAACGCCCTGTCGGGGGATCAGACGAGCGGGGCCTGGCTCGACGAGCGCCTCCGCAAGCTGTACGTGGCCGTGGCCGTGCCGCTCCGAGCCTCGCCCGGCGCCGCTCCGCAAGGCGCCCTCGTCGCCGCCTACGCGATCGACGACACGCTCGCTCAGGCGATCAAGCAGGCGACGACGACCGACGTCGTGTTCTTCGCCCTCGACACGCTCGACCGGCCGTACATCGTCGGCAGCACCCTGCCGCGCGAGGAGGTCGAACCGGCGCTCGCGGCGGACACCGGCGCCATCCAGGCGTTGGTGCACGACTCCGCGGGCACCGAGCTGTCGGCGGACGTGGCGGGCGAGCGTCTCATCGGGCTGGCGAGTCCGCTCCGCTCCGCCGGAGGCGACGTGTACGGGGGGTTCGTCGCGTTCCGCTCGCACGACCGGGAGCTCGGGGCGTTCCGCGCGCTGCAGCGCACCATCGGGTTCGCGGTCCTGCTCGGGCTGCTGCTCGCGCTCGCCACGGCCTATGTGCTGGCGCGTCAGATCGCCGGTCCCATCCGGCGGCTCGCGCTCGCCACGCGCCAGGTCCAGGACGGCGATTACTCGGTCGAGATCGCGGCGGGCTCGCGCGACGAGATCGGCGTGCTGTCCCAGGCGTTCCGTAGCCTGGTTGAGGACCTGAAGGAGAAGGCGGCCCTCGTCGAGTACATGATGGCCGCCTCGGGCGCCGCCCCCACGGAGGCGCTCAAGGCGCCCGGTCGGCCCTCGCTCGCGGCGGGCGGCGACCTGCTGCGGCCGGGGACGCTGTTCGCCAACCGCTACGAGGTGAAGGAGATGCTCGGCATGGGCGGGATGGGGGTGGTGTACCGGGCGTTCGACCGCGAGCTGCGGGAGCCGGTCGCGATCAAGACGCTCCGGCCCGAGGCGCTCGCCGGCGACGGCGTGGCGCTGGAGCGCTTCAAGCAGGAGATCCGCCTGGCGCGCAAGATCGCCCACCGCAACGTGGTCCGCACGTACGATCTGGGCGAGGTGAGCGGGATGTACTATCTCACGATGGAGTACGTGGAGGGCACGTCGCTGAAGCAGTTGATCAGCACGCGCGGCCGGCTCCCGGTGCCCGTTGCCCTCACGATCGGCAAGCAGCTGTGCCGGGCGCTCGAAGTGGCCCACGAGCAGGGCGTGATCCATCGCGACATCAAACCCCAGAACATCGTCGTGGACCCGACGGGGTTCCTGAAGGTGATGGATTTCGGCATCGCGCGGCTCGCGACCCCTCCCCAGGGCAAGGGCCTCACCCAGGAAGGAATGTCGATCGGCACGCCCGACTACATGTCACCCGAGCAGCTCTCGGGGATGGAGCTCGACGCGCGCAGCGATCTCTACTCCGCGGGCGTCGTACTGTTCGAGTGCCTCACCGGGCGCGTGCCGTTCGAGGCGGCGTCGGTGTACGCCCTGATCGCGAGGCATCTGGAGGAGGAGTCGCCCGATCCGAGGACACTGAACGCCGACGTGCCCGAGGCGCTGGCGCAGGTGATTGTGAAAGCCATGGCGAGAGAGCCGGCAGACAGGTATCAGTCAGCCGCGCAGATGCACGATGCCCTCGCAGCGATCGGTTAGGAGGACCTCTCCTATATCCCTGCAAACCAGGGGTAACCTTGATCCTCCCAGTACCCGCCTGGTCTCCGGTCCGTAAACGTCATCGACACCAGATACTTGGTCATCTTGTAGCCCAGCTTCGTCGGTGAGTACAGCCGGAGGGGTGCGCCGTGCGCCGGCGGCAGCGGATTGTCGTTCATGCCGTACGCGAGGATCGTCTGCGGGTGCAGCGCACTCGCCAGGTCCCAGCCGTTCGAGTACTCCGCGTCGAACGAGACGAGGTTGATGTAGCGCGCCGTGGGGAGCGGGCGGCACCGCTCGACGATGGTCGAAACCGCCACGCCGTGCCAGCTCGCGATCGCGGACCACCCCTCGACGCAGTGATGTTTCACTGTGTACGAGACGCGCGGCAGGCGCATCAAGTCGTCGAGCGACAGCTCGAGCGGCTTAGCGACGAGCCCGTCCACTCGCAGCCGCCAGGCGCCCGGATCGCGGAGCATCGGCACCATCGCGGAGATGAAGTAGCTCGGCAACATGGCGCTGCGTTCGGCCGGGCTGTAGGTGCGGGCGAGGCGCGTGGGGGAGAACAGGATCTTCTCGCCCACCCAGTCATTCACCCGGCTCACGTCGAGCAGCGCGGGCCGGACGGCGTTCCCCCCATCCCACCCGCACGCGGCGGCGAGCGACGCCGCGCCGCCTGCCACCGCCAATTTCACGAACCCGCGTCGGTCGACGTCCGGCAACGTGCCGTCGTGCCGTCGTGCCGTCCCATCAGTCATGGCTGGGGAACCTCCCGCGGTACCAGCCGGTGAGGATCGCGCGGAGCGAGGCGGGGTCCACAGTGAAAACCAAGATCACGTGGGTGATGGTGAACGCGACGAAGATCCACACGATCCAGAAGTGCCAGTAGCGCGCCGCCTGGAAGCCGCCGAGCAGCGCGGTCAGCCAGCCGAACTGCACGGGCTTGTAAATCGCGAGCCCTGAGAGTACGGCCAGCGCGCACAGCAGGTAGATGCTCGTGTAGGCGAGCTTCTGGAGCGGGTTGTGCTTCCCCTGGGGGGGATGGTCCTTGCGCAGCCGCAGGTAGTATTGCGCCATGTGAAGCGCGCCCGGCACGTCGCGGGGGCGGAACAGCAGGGCTCGCCACTCTCCGCTCCGCACGAGGTACCCCAGGTAGAGCAGGCCCGCGGTGACGAGCGGCCACATCAAGGCGAAGTGCCAGTTGAGCGCGCCGGCGAGCCAGCCGCCCAACCGGCCCCACGCGGGGAAGCGGGTGTCGTTGAACGGGCTCGGGAAGAACGGGCCGCCGCGGTTTCCGAAGCGCGCATAGGCCTCGTAGATCTGGAGGCCGCTCGTGATCAGTCCGGCGAGCGCCAGCACGGTCACCCAATGGGTGAGGCGCACGATCCAGTGGTGGCGGCGCGCGGGCGACCGCGAATCGGTCGGAGTCGAACTCATGGCGTCACCGAAACATAGAGCGCGGGGAACTGCTGCTGCAGTTGCCGGAGCTTCGGCAGATCGTTGAAAACGATGTAAGGGTAGTAAGGGTGACGCGCGAGAAAGTTCTGGTGATATTCTTCCGCAGTGTAGAAGTGTTCGAGCGGAACCACCTGGGTCACGATGGGACGGCCGAACACGTTCGCCTTGTTGAGCTGGTCGATATAGAGCAGCGCGGTCTCTTTCTGAGCCGCATCCGCGTAGAAGATCGCCGAGCGATACTGGCTCCCCACATCGGGACCCTGGCGGTTGACCTCCGTGGGATCGTGTGCCACCGAAAAGAAAATCTGCAGCAGTTGGCTATAGGAGATTTGTAACGGGTCATACGTGATCTGCACCGACTCCGCGTGCCCCGTCGCACCGCTGCTGACGGCCGCGTACGTCGCCGTGGTCTTGCCTCCTCCCGCATAGCCCGAGACCACGCGAGCAACGCCTCTCACATGCTTGAAGACGGCGTCCACACCCCAGAAGCAACCTCCCGCAAAGACCGCGATCTGTTCACCTGTGGCTGCCGGAAAGCGGGATGCGGCTGCGAAACCGGGGATTTGCGCCCGTGCCGCGTTGCCCGCCAGCACACCGCCCGCGCAAACAAGAACCAGCGTCTTCATGAACATGCTCCCTCCCCTACGAAGGAACCGATATCAGCTGGACGTGAGCGTCGTGCTCGAAAGTAACGTCGGCGGTGGGCGCCCTGGATCCGTGTTGAGCGCGTGATGAGGGGTTTCTCATAATCCTCTCACCCGGAAGCTGCCCCGATCGAGCCCGGGAAGCAGCGTCCGCGGCCTGTCCGTCATCGGTCGAATATATTTCCCGTCATGAAGTTTGCGATGCTGTTGGCGCTCGCGAGCGTCGCCGCGTGCCGGACGCGCGGCGTGTCCAGAGAGACGTACCAGGCGGACTCGCTCGATTTCGCCAGACTCGTGCCGCGCGACTCGGTCGACAGCGCGCTGCTCAGGCCGCGGGTCATCGGGCAACCGAGCGTGGTGCTGTTCTGGCTGCGCGCCGCGGACACGCTGAACGCCGACGACCAGGCCGACACGTTCGACGACCTGAAGTATTACACGGAGCAGGTGGCTCCCGCGCTGGAAGCGAACGGGATCAGGTTGCTCGCGACCAACGCCGATACGGTGTACGTGGCGCTCTCGAACCACCGGCGTCGCACCATCCTGCTGTCGGGTCTCAACTATCCCTTCGGCTATCTGCTCATCGATCCGGGTGGTCCCGAGCGGATCCTCACGGGCGTGTACGCGGAGGATGAGCTGATGGACGAGCTGCGCGCCTACTTCGACCTCCCCGAGGACACCACCTCCGCCCAGCCGCGGATCACGACCTGAGCGCCGTGCCGAGCCACTCCCCGGACCTCGTCCTCAGCGGCGGCGATGCGCTGCTGCACGCCGGCGCGGGGACATGGCGGATCGAACGGGCGGACGTGACGATCCATGACGGCCGCATCGCGCACATCGGAACATCAGGGAAGGGGGAAGAGGGAGGGAGGAAGGGGCCCCGCCCCCGTCCGCAAGTCCGCGACTGCCGCGGCTGCCTGGTCCTCCCCGGACTCATCCAGGCCCACGTGCATCTGTGCCAGACGCTGTTCCGGGGCCTCGCCGACGATCTGCCGCTCGAGGACTGGCTGGCGCGCCGCATCTGGCCCCTCGAAGCCGCGCACACCGCGGAGACCGTGTACTGGTCGGCGTTGCTCGGCGCCGCCGAGTTGCTGCTCGGCGGGACGACGGCGATCCTCGACATGGAGACCGTGCGTCACACCGACGCGGCGTTCGAAGCCCTGGAGCGGGTCGGCATTCGTGCGACGGCGGGCAAATGTCTGATGGACGCGCATCCCGAGGGGGCGCCGCTCGAGCTGGCGGAGTCCACCGACGCCGCGCTCGCCGACGCCCTCGCCCTGGCGCAACGCTGGCACGGCGCGGCAGGTGACCGCCTGCGGGTGTGCTTCGCGCCCCGCTTCGTCCCGAGCTGCTCGGGGCCGCTGCTCCGGGCCGCGAGCGACCTCGCGGAGCGGTTCGGCGCGCAGCTCCATACCCACGCCGCCGAAACCATCGTCGAGCGCGAGACCGTGCTGCGGACGACGGGGCTGGAGGAGATCGCCTACCTCGACTCGGTCGGGTTCGCCGGTGGGCGGGCGGCCGTGGCCCACTGCGTGTGGGTGGACGCGCACGAAATCACCCGCCTCGCCCGGCAGGGGACGAACGTCGTGCACTGCCCCTCGTCCAACCTCAAGCTCGGGAGCGGCATCGCGAAGATTCCCGAGATGCTCGAGGCCGGCTGCCGCGTGGCGATCGGGGCGGACGGGGCGCCGTGCAACAACCGGCTCGACGTGTTCGCCGAGATGCGCCTCGCTGCGCTGATCCAGAAGCCGCGGCTCGGCGCCGGGGCGCTACCCGCCGGACAAGTGCTCGAGCTCGCCACGCTCGGGGGCGCGCGGGCCCTCGGACTCGAGGACGAGATCGGCTCGATCGCGGTCGGCAAGCGCGCGGACCTGGTGGTGCTGGATCTGCGGGAGCCGCATCTGCACCCGGCCGGAGGGGACCCGGTGTCCTCCGTCGTCTACGCGGCCGGCGCGGGCGACGTGCGGGACGTGTTCGTGGACGGCCGACCGGTCGTGCTGGGGCACGAGCTCCTCACGGCGTCGCTGGAGGAGATCGTGCGCGAGGCCGATCGCTGCGCCGCCGAGCTGCGACGCGCGGCGCAGCTAGTGTGAGGCCTTACGGGATCAAGCGGAGCGATCGAGCTCGCGGAAGTCCGCGTCGCCGAGCTCGAGCAGCGCCGCCATGGTGTTCTCTTCGAGGTGTGCCACGCGCGAGGTGCCGGGGATGGGCAGCATCACCGGCGACCGCTTGAGCAGCCAGGCGATGGCCACCTGGGCCGGGGTGGCGCCGAGGCGTGCAGCGACGCGGGCGAGGCGACCCCGCTGAGCCAGGCTTCCCGCCCCCAAGGGATACCACGGCAGGAAGCCGATCCCCTCGCGCTCACAGTAGTCGAGCACGTCGTCCGAGTGGCGGTCCGTCACGCTGTACCGGTTCTGGACTGACACGATCGGCAGGATGGTGCGCGCGTGCTCGATTTGCGCGACGCTCACCTCGGACAGGCCGACGTGCCGGATCTTCCCCTCGGCCTGTAGCTCCTTGAGCGTGCCGAGCTGATCGGCCGCCGGCACCGCCGGATCGATGCGGTGCAGTTGGTACAGGTCGATCCGCGCGAGCTTGAGGCGCCTGAGACTCCCCTCGCACGCCGCGCGCAGATGCTCGGGTCGGCCGTCCGTCTTCCACTGATCCGGTCCCGGGCGCAGGAAGCCGCCTTTCGTCGCGATGGCGAGGCCATCCGGATAAGGATAAAGGGCCTCGGCGATGAGCCGCTCGCTCACCTCCGGCCCGTAGGAGTCGGCGGTGTCGATCAGGGTGATCCCCAGCTCCACCGCCCGGCGCAGCACGGCGATCGCCTCGTCGTGGTCCTGCGGCTCACCCCAGATCCCCTTACCGGTGATCCGCATCGCGCCGAAGCCCAGGCGATGCACCGGCAGGTCGCCGCCAATGACGAACGTGCCGCTCTCCGCGGCCGGGAGCGCTGATACCTGTCTCATGGTGTTACCTCCGAACTTTCCTCCCCGCCGTGCGCTAGGGTCGGCAGGTAACAATCGTCGAGCGCGAACGCTTCGTCCATGGCGCGCTCACTCCTCTGCTGTGGCGACGCGGGATCCCGCGTGCACCCGGTTGCCGGGCGGCAGCCGCCGGGCCGCCGGCGCGGGTCGGTCGGCGAGCAACAGCGTCCGCTCGGTCCGATCCCGAGCGATCCATACGACGCTGTCCCCGCACATGATCGCATCGACGGGGTACGCCTGGAGTCCGAACGACTGTGCGTCCGAGCTGGGCACCTCGGTGCCGGGGAAGTAGTAGAAGCACTGCTCACCGCCCGGGTGGCTGTGGATCATTCCCACCGTTCCAGCCCATCCGGCCTCCTCACATGTCTCCTGCGGCACGACGCGCGTCGGGGTCGATTGCGCCGGATCGACGTCGGCTGGTGCGATGCGGCGCACGAACACCGTGCCGTCGCGCAGGTCGCCGATCATGCAGCCCATGAACTCGGTGGGGTACGCACGGAACTGAAGCGCGAGATAGCGCAGCGCCTGATCCGACAACACGAGCCCGCGGGCTCCGTCCGACGAGGCCAAGAGCGGGTGCGGGGGCGCGGGGCGGAGCGCGAGCAGGCCCACGAGACCCGCTGCGGGGACGACGGCGCGCGCGGCAAGGATCAGCCGAGACCGATGGGTACGCTGCCTCATGTGGTCGCCAAAGCCATTATCGGCAAATCAGTTAACCGCTTGACGGTTACGAGAAATTATCGATAATCTATACCACTATGGGGAGAACACGGTCTCGGTGCGCTCGGTTCCCATAAGCAGCGCCCGCCGGTCGATGGGCCGCGAGATCCGCGACGCCCTGATGCGCCACATCCTGGAAGGCAGATACCAGCCCGGCGCACGGCTGGTCGAGCTGCAGCTCGCGGCCGCGTTCCACACCAGCCAAGCGCCCGTGCGGGAGGCATTACGCCAGCTCGAGGCGCTCGGCTATGTGGAAACGGTGCCCCATCGCGGCACCCGAGTGCGCGACGTCCCGGCGACTGAGATGCGAGACGCCTATCGGCTGCGGGCGTTACTCGAGCGGGAAGCCGCGGAGGCCGCGGCGCGGGTGCCGGACGCCGATTGGGAGAAGCTGCGCAACGCCGTCGACGGGCTCGAGCGGGCGGCCGCCGCCGGCGACGCGCGTCGCTACGTGCGGCACGACCACTTGTTCCACCGCACGCTCATAGCGCGCAGCGGCAACGCCGTGCTGTTGCAGCACTGGGATCTGCTGCTCGTCCGCACGAGAATCCTCGTCGCCCTGCGCTCGGGCATCATCGACATGACGGTGACGGCCAAGGAGCACCGCCCGATTCTCGAGGCGCTCGAGCGCCGTGACGCGACCCGCGCGGGTCAGCTCGCCTACGACCACGTCAACCGCATCGCCCTGCGACTCGAGCCGGCGGCGCCCGTTGCGGCGCCATGATTCCTGGCCCCGTTCTGGCCGTGTTGCTCGCCGCCCAGGCGCCCGGCGACAGCGGTGCGGCCCTGTTCCAGGCGTGGTGCAAGTCGTGCCACGGCGCCGACGGGCGCGGCACGCCATCCGCGACGACCCGGCTCGAGGTCCCGCCGGCCGACCTGAAGGCGTGCAAGGGCTCGACCGCCGAGACCGAGGAGCGCTGGGTCGGGATCGTGGTGAGAGGAGGCGCGGCGTTCGGCCTGTCGCTCGACATGCCCGCCTTCGGCGAGGGCGCGACCCCGGAACAGATCCGCGCGGTCGTGCAGTACGCGCGCTCGCTGTGCGGTGAGCCGGGCTGGCCGCCGGGTGAGCTGAATTTCCCGCGGGCGTTTCTCGTCGAGAAGGCCTTCCCGGAGGACGAGGTCGTCATCACCGACCGGGCGCGGGGTCAGGAGCTCATCTACGAGCACCGCTTCGGCAAGCGGTTCCAGATCGAGGCCAGCGCCCGCGCGGCGCTCGACGGGCAGCCGAACTCGTTCGACGGCGCCACGGGGGCGCTCAAGTACAATGTGTGGCACAGCCTCGAGCGCCGCGCGCTCGCGAGCCTCGGGCTCGAGGTGACGCCGCCACTGGGCCGACAGGATCTGTGGGAGGTCGAGCCGTTCATCGCGTTCGGGGCCAACCCCGCACCTGCGGTGTTCCTGCAAGGCGAGATCGTCGGCACCTGGGAGGAGACCGAGGGCCTCAACGCGTTGTCCTACCGGTTGGGTGTGGGGCGCCAGGTCGGGCGCGTGGTGCCCATGGTCGAAGCCGGCTGGACGGTGCCGCTCGACGGCGGGGCGGAGCGCACCCTGTCCTTCTATCCCCAGATGTGGGTGCAGCTCTCGCGGTTGGGACATGTGGCGGCGTCGCTCGGCGCCGAGCTGCCGGCGGTGGGGCCGGAGCCGCGCCGTCCCCGGCTCATCGCGTTCGTGCTGTGGGACTACGGGGACGCGCCGTTGCTGCGCGGGTGGTAGGCCTCCGCCAATGCGGAGCGGTTGTAAACCCGGGGTGACCTGATTCTCGGGCCGGAAACGCTGGAGTGGCGGCCGTCGCGGCCGCCACTCCACGTGTCACTCAGCCTCGGGGTCGTGTGCCCCGGCGCTCCCTAGTAGGCTAAGGCTGGTAGGCTAGGATGGTGTCCCAGAAGTCACAGTGATGGTTCGCTGAGAACTCCGCATTGGTAAACGTGGACAAACTGGGAACGGTCTCCGATAAGTATTCCGGCACGCCTTCTTGGTCGACATATCGCGGCCAAGGCGAGTTCCCAGACCAGTTCGGATTACCAGTGGCCGCGAAGTTGGTCCAGGCTGCGACGAGTTCGTCGGAGAGTGTCATCTCTGACCCGCTGATCTCGCCGGTAGCCCAGGTATTTTGCGGCGCGTGGTTCATTCCCAGAATGCCGCCGTGCCAGCCCGGGAACAGGAACTGGATGTCGATCGTGTGGGCCGCGAGAGGAACGAAGCCCGCCATGGGCGGGAAATAATACGGCGCGTGCTGGTAGTTGAATTCGTACTCGTACACCGGCACCCACTGGGACCACAAGTGATCGATGTGGCGATTCCGGCACGCTCCCGGATGCGTGCCGACCAGATCGAAGGTGGCTTGCGGATCGGCGCCGGACGGGTATTGCGCCAGAACAAGAGCGGCTGTCCCCGGGGGGTAATTCGGGCCCCCCGGATATTGGGCGCCGCTATAGGTGTTCGTGACGTTGGTTACGTACTGCGCCGCCGTAATCGGCACCTGAGGCGGCCCGCTGAAGTATTGCGTGATCCCGATGCCAAACGTCGCCTCGTCCTGGACGTTCCCGCCCATGATCGGCATGCGGTTGAACTGGCCGGTGGTCCAGGCCGTGATCGGCGTGATCGGCACGATGATGCCGTCCACCATGGGGCCGGTCACGTACGGACCGTTTGCATTCGCCGTTCCCTGAAGTTGAAGGACCTGCGCGACCGACAGCGCACGCAGGCACGCAGCGGTCGCGGCGCTCGTGCCCGAGCAGCCGGCGGCGGTCGCGAAGTTCATGCCGCGCGTCAATGCGAGCGAGAGTGGCTGCGCCGAAGACGTTGGGGAGCTTTCGAAGATCGCGCGGTGGAACAGGCCCGCGCTCAGGGGCGATATCACGTTCATCCCGGTGTTTGAGGCGCCCGCAGATTGGCCGCCGAGCGCGACCCTGCCGGGGTCGCCGCCAAAGGCCTCAATATTGTGTCGCACCCAGGTGAGCGCGGCCTGGATGTCCATGATGCCGTAGTTGCCGAAGGGATGGCCTTCGGTATCCAGCGCGGGATGCGCTAAATAGCCCAACAGGCCCAACCGATAGTTGATCGTAACGACAACTGTGGGCCTCCCCCGGGGCCCGCCCGTGGCGAGCTTGCTCCCGTCATAATCGTTGGATGCGCCGTCAACATTTCCGCCGCCGTGGATCCAGACCAGCACCGCGTTCCCTCCGCGATGATCACCGATCCCGCCTCCCAGGCTCGTCGTGAAGATGTTGAGATAGAGGCAGTCCTCATGGACGCTCGCAGGGCCCGCGAATACCCCGAGCGTCGTCGTCTGCGCGCAGATGTTCCCATAGGCCGTTGCGTCCAGCGTTCCCCTCCGTTTCGCAGGGGGCTGCGGCGGCCGCCAACGCCATGCGCCGACAGGGGCAGCCGCGTAGGGAATCCCGAGGAATTCGTACACGCCGTTGTTTACGAATCCGCGAACCGAACCCTCGCCGGTCTGGACGACCGGTCCATTCTCATCCGAGCCGTGTTGTGCCCGTACCTGCCCGGCGAAGCCGAGCAGCACCGCGGCCAACACGACTACCGACTGACGCCATCGCTCGATCGTGCTCATCGACTGATCTCCTCCCCACTCGAGGTTACTCCGACCCTCCCTGCCGCACGCACGAGGTCAGCATCGGAACGTGTAATGCTTGGCAAGGGAACTCGCACGGCGGGGGGACCGCAACCGCAAAACGTCGCGCCGTGTCCCGAAACGTCTCGGCCTCCGTTTCGGGACGGAGCGACGGGCGCGATGTGGACTTAGTGGAAGCTGAACGGGCAGTCAGACCACCGTGAAATCGTGGGCTCAGCGCGTCCTGTGAGCTTGGAGCGAGCGGAGCTGGTCGCGAGCCTGCCGCACGAGCGCGGTGTCGGGCACAAGTCGCAGCACTCGCTCGAAGTCCGCCCTGGCCTGATCCGATGTGCCAGAATCGGCAAAGGCCGCCCCGCGGAGCAAGTAAGCGTCGGCGAGGTTGTAACGAGCATCCGGATTGGACGAGTCGACTTGGGCAGCCCGGCCGAAGGAAGCAATCGCATCGTTGAAACGTCGCAGGTTCAGATACGCCGTGCCCAGTGCGGTGAGGACCCCGACGTCGTCGGGCCGCCGACTGCGGGCCCGCTCGAGAATGCCGACCGCGTCGTTGGGGCGCATCGCCTCCATGTACGCTGTCCCCAGCGCCGTATACAACTCGATCGAGTCCGGCGTCCGGGTGACGAGGCGTTCGAGCCGTGCGACTTCAGCCCCAATGTCCAGAGGAGGACGCATGTGCGGCTCTTGCTGCTGAAACGTCGCAGGAGGACGCATGTGCGGCTCTTGCTGCTGAAACGCCGCCGTGGCAGGAGCGCGAACGCGCCGAACGGCGTCCGCAGCGAAGCCAAGCGCGAGCGCAAAGCCCGCGGAAAGGAGCGCCAACGAGAACGTGCGCTCCCCCGTTGGCAACAAGGCAAGGGCGGAGCAGAACCCTGCTCCCACCGCGAGCCCGCCGACGTGGGCCACGTTATCGATGCCGCTGGTCCCAAAGCCGAAGATCAGGTTGTAAAGGACGAACATTGCCAGACTGGGCAGCTGCCGGCGGATCGCGTGTAGGCTCCCCGAACCACGCCGCTTCAGCAGCAGCGAGGCGATCAGTCCGCCCGCCACGCCGAAGATCGCTCCAGACGCACCGCCGCCCACAGCCAGCGGATGAGCCAAGACGCTGGCGAGACTGCCGCCCACTCCGCTCAACAAGTACAGGGCAAGGAACGCGCGAGGTCCGAGCAGTGCCTCCGCCAGCAGTCCGAGGTTCAACAGCGCCCACATGTTGAACGCGAGGTGGAGGAGCCCGAAGTGGAGGAACATCGACGTGCCGAGGCGCCACCACTCACCGTGCAGCGTGAGCGGGCCGAAGTCTGCGCCCCAGCGCAGGACCTGCTGGGCATCAGGATTGAAGGCCGAGATCCCCGACACGACCATGGCCCCGAACACCAGGACGTTCAAGCCCACGAGCGTGAGCGTAGCCCATGCCCGCGGGGGCCGAGCCTCAGGCGAACTCACAGCCTCGGATCCCGGGGCCGACGCCGGTTTTTTCATGCCTTCCCGTTCACGTTGAATCGCTGAATGGTCTCCGTGAGCTTCGCCGCCGCGACGGACAGATGCTGCGACGTCGTCGTCAGCTCACCGAGCGACGCGATCTGCTGCTCCGTGGCGGCGGACGTCTGCTCCGCGCCGTGCGCCGCCGACTCGGCGATCCCCGCCACCTCCTCCATCCGCCGCACGACCTCGCGAATGCGGCGCGTCTGCCCTTCGGTCTCCCCGGCGAACGCGGTGGCGAACTGCACCGTAGCGTTCAGGTCGGCGAAAATGGCGTCGAGCGCCTGGCGCACCGCGGCCGACACCGCACCCACGCCCTGCGCCGTCCGCCGGCCCTCCTCCATGGCCGCCAGGACCTGCGCGATCTGCTCCTGCGTCTGGCGCACGCGTCCCCGGACCTCCTCGGCTGAGCGGGTGCTCTGCTCTGCGAGCTTGCGCACCTCGTCCGCCACCACGCGAAAGCCGAGCCCGTGCTGGCCGGCGCGGGCGGCCTCGATGGCCGCGTTCAAGGCCAGCAGGTCGGTCTGGCTCGCGATGCGGGTGATGGCGTCCACGAGCTTGCCGATCTCGCGCGAGCCCTGCTCCAGTGTGCCGGCCGCCTGCGACACCTGGTCGAGGTGGCTCACGAGCGTGACCAGGAGCTCGCTCGCGCGGGCGATCTCCTCGCCGTGGCGGCGTGCCTGCTGCGCCACCCCCGTGATCTGGCGCTCGGCCTCCTGGGCGCGCACGTGGAGTTGCGAGGCGACGGTGGCCGCCGCCTCGGAGTCCTCGCGCCCGTGACCGATGAGTTGGCGCTGTCGCTCCGTGCCCGCGGTCAGCTGCTGGGCGGTGCCGGAGATCTCCTGGGAGGCCGCCTGGAGCTGTTGCGCCGACGCCGCGAGCTGCTGGGCCATCGCCGCCAGGTCCTGGGACTGGTGCTGTACCTGGCGCACGATGCCGGCGATCGCGTCCGTCGTGCGATTCATGCTGAGCCCGAGATAGCCCAGCTCGTCGAGCTCGTCGTCGTCGATCCGGACGGTGAGGTCGCCCCGCTCCACCTGCGCCAGCGTCTCGCGCGCCGCCCGCAGCCGGGCCACGATCTTGGTGAGCCTTGGGATGAGCGCGCCGCAGGCGAACACGAGCACCAGTGACTCCTCCGTGAACAGCCGCCAGCTCCAATCGCCCCCCCCGCCGGCGCGGATCGCCGTGACGAGGGCGAACCCCGTGAGGTTGAGAATCAGGGCCTGCCAGGCTTCGGTGCGCCCCAGGAGGAGCGCGGCCTGGAGCGGGGCGATCGCGTAGACCACATAGAGCACGTGTCCCGTGGGCCCGACGGCGAACAGGACCGCCGAGATCAGCGCGGCCCCGATGGCGATGTTCAGGTGCGTGTACCACGCGCGGAACGGGGTGTCGCGCGCCACTCGGAGCATCGCGTAGTTCGCCGCCGCGAACACCGCCACGAACGCGACGATGAACCACCACGGGATCGGCGCCAGCCGCGTGAGCCGGACGAGCGCGAGCAGGGCCACACCGCCAGCGACCAGCGTCCAGCGGGCGCGGGTGTTGGAGAGTACGTACTGGCGCTGCTTGGCGCGGTCTTGGTCGGCGAGCTGCTGGGAGAGGTCGGCCGCGTCGGGCATGGGAGGGAAAATGCCCCGGGCGGTTGGGGAGTGGTAGAGGGGCTACATCCGGAACAGGTAACTCACCTTCAGGAAGAACCCGTCCGACGCCCGGCTCAGGTCACGGAACTGGAACGCGTCGGGCTCCGTGAGCGACGCCCCGTACCCGAAGAAGCACACGGTCCCGGGGACGGGCTTGTAGGAGAACAGCACGTCGTTGCGGAATGCGTTGGTCACGACCGCAGCCGCGGGCACGCCCCCGATGAAGATCGGTTGTCCGGTGCGGGGGTCCTCGAGCGCCGCCTGGTCCTGGGCGAAATACTGTCCCACGTACCGGAAGAAGATCGCGCGCGACAGCTGATACTCGAGCTTCAGGCGTGGGATGTTCGCAGTCGAGAACCGGCTGCCGTCGCGCGCCCGCGTGAGGCGCTCGTGGGCCCAGCGCGCCTCGAGGCGCAGCGACGGCGTGGGGCGCCAGGCGGCGGTCGTCGCGACGCTGAAGCGGCGGCCTTCCGCCGCCTCGGGGAACAAGGCGGTGGCGCCGTAGCTCATGTTCGCGCTGGTGGTCAGGGCGCGATTGGGGGTGCTGCCTCCCAGCGCGATGCCGGGCAAATGGTAGAGACCGTGCGGCACGACGAAGGCAGCTCCGTTCACCGTGTCGCCGACGTATGCGGCGGGCTCGAAGCTGAAGTGGTTCAGGCTTAACGTGAGGTTGAGCGCCCAACCGCCGCGCAGCGTCGCGTTCCAGAAGTTCTGGAGCGTGTCCTCGATCGTGCCGCGCAGCCGCCCGAAGTCCCCGTAGCGCCAGATCGGGGCGAACCCGACGATCCCCGACAGCTGCTCGAGCAGCGCGCCCGGGCGGCCGTACCAGGTGAACCGGTTGAACGTCCTTCCGACCACGAGGTCGGTGCGGTTCACGAAGCCGCTCGTGTCCTGGAAATTGCGCTCGATTCCGAGCAGCTCGAAGTGGTTGCCATAGGCGCGGCCCGTACGGTCGGCGAACGTCACGTCCCAGAGCTTGCCGGCGCGTGCTCCGGCGCCATCGCGGGTCCAGGCGCCTGCGATTTGGACCTCCGAGAACCAGATGCTCCGCCACACCACGCGGGCGTCGGCGCCCAGTACGCGATTGTACGCGTCGCCGTCGATGCGGTCGGTGTACGCGAGTCCCACGGTCGAGGTCGGTCCCAGGTCGCGCCGCAGGCGCACGAGGTTGTACACGGGGTTGGCGCCGGTCGCGGACTGATCCTGGTTCGCTACGGCGCCGAGATAGGCGATGCCGGTGCCGCCCACTTTGCCCGCGAGCTTCGCGCCGAACACCGGTTGCGCGATGCGCCGGGTGTAGATCAGGCTGTTGGGGGTGTCGAACTGCTCCAGGCCCTCGAGGAAGAACGGCCGCTTCTCGGGATAGAACAGCGCGAACCGCTCGTTGACGGTCACCTGACCCACGTCGGCCTCCACCTGGGAGAAGTCGGGGTTCGCGGTGGCCGTGACGGCGAGGTTCTGGGTGACGCCCCAACGCAGGTTGCCGCCCAGCTCCGGCGTGCCCGTATAGTCGTACCGCCCGGCGACGGGTGCTCCATCGACCTTCGTCGTGAACTCGGGGGTGAGATCGAGCACGACGCCGCGCTTCAATCCCGTGAGGCCGACGAGGCGGCCGGATTGGATGAGGAAGCTGGCGTTGGCCCGCACGGCCGGAGTCCACGTCTCCTCGTAGCCCGAGTGTTGCACGACGCGCACAATCTGGAGACCCCAGTCCTGTGGATCGGCGCTCTGGTAGCGGAGGCTCTTCAGGGGAATCCGCACCTCGACTGCATAGCCCCATTCGGTCAGGCGGCCGCGGGACTCGTAGACGTAATCGGGGTTGAGATCGATGGTCGCGTCGAACCGCCCACCGGCGCTCGGCCCCCCGGCCGCGCCGGCGCCGACCCCGTCGCTCCAGACGCCGTCCTCCTGAACGCCCAGCGGGTTGACGGCGAACAGCGTGGCCCGGCGGTGGTCGAGGTAGGCATCGAGCAGGATCTCAATGCGGTCGTCGGTATCGATGTTGTCACGATCGGCGAGCGTCGCGCGCACGACCTGGCCGTGCGGCTCGAACGCCCGGATGCCGAAATAGATCGCGTCCGGCGCGTACCACGCGAGCACCTCGGTCGAGTCCTCGGCTGGGCGGCCGTCCACGGGGCGGTATTGGGAGAAGCCGGTGAGCACGGCCGCCTCGCGCCACACGCTCTCGTCGAGGACCCCGTCGACCGTGATGCGGGCGTCGATCCGGGGAACGCGGACGTCGAGCTGGCGGGCGCGGCCGTTGTAGGTGGGGCCAGGGTCGGTCACCCCCTGGAGAAGCAGGAAGAGGGCGAGCATGGGGAGAAAATAACGGGGAGAAGGGAGAGGGGAGAGGTACGCTCCGGCGGCTGGCGGCCTCCCGGTCCGCGATTAGCCTACGATCCGTCAGGTCCCTCTCCCTTCTCCCCTCTCCCTTTGTTGTCCGCGCCGACTATTCGTATCTCAGCGCGACGATCGGATCGAGGCCGGCGGCGCGGCGCGCGGGCCAGATGCCGAAGAACAGGCCCACCGCCGCGCTGAACACGAACGCGAGCAGGATGGCGAGGGGGGAGATGAGCGTGTTCCAGTGCGCCAGCCGGGAGATCAAGACCGCGCCGAGCGAGCCGAGCACCACGCCGATCAGGCCGCCCACGAGGCACAACACCAGGGCCTCGACGAGGAACTGGAACATGATGTTGAAGCGCGTGGCGCCGAGCGCCTTGCGCACCCCGATCTCGCGCGTGCGCTCGGTGACCGACACCAGCATGATGTTCATAATCCCGATGCCCCCGACCAGCAGGCTCACGGCGGCGATGCCGGCGAGCAGGTACTTGAAGGTATCCGTGGTCTGCTGCAGCGTGGCCAGGATGTCGGTCTGGTTGCGGATCTGGAAGTCGTTGTCCTGGCCCGGCCGGATCTTGTGCTGGCGGCGCAGCACCCGCTCGATCTCGATCATGGCGAGGTTCATCGACTGCAGGTCACGCGCCTGCACCGTGATGTCGCGCAGGCGGTCGGTGCCCATGACGCGATAGCGCGCCGTCTGGAGGGGGATGAGGATCTGCTCGTCCGGGTTGAAGAACGAGCCCTGCGAGCCTTTCTCCGAGAGCACGCCGATGATCTCGAACGAGATGCCCCGGATGAGAATCTCCTGGCCGATCATCGCGTCGCGGTTCGAGTTGAGCATCTGCGGGATGGCGGCCCCGAGCACGGCGACGCGGCGGCGCGCCGCGTCGTCGCCGGCGGTGAACATGCGCCCCGCCGTCACCGTGTAGTTGTGCACCGGCGCATAGGCGGGAGTGGTGCCCACGACGTTCACGTTGATGTTCTGATCGGCCTTCTGAACCTGGAGGTTGGCGGTCAGCTCGGGCACGACGGCGCTGACGTAGCGGGCGTTGTTGGCGAGCGCGGTGTCGTCGTCAAGCGTCAGGCTCACCCGCTGGCCGCTCGCCACGCCGCGCATGAAGCTTTGCCCGGGGTACACGCTCAGCAACGTGGGGCCGAGCGCCTGGATGCGGTCCTGCACCGACTTCTGCGCGCCCGAGCCGAGCGCGATCATCGTGATGACCGCGCCCACGCCGATGATGATGCCCAGCATGGTGAGCAGCGAGCGGAGCTTGTTGGCCCGCAGCGCCTCGAGCGCGACCTGGATGATCTCGCCCAGCAGCATGGTTAACTCGGCGAGGTGCTCGAGAGCACGAGTACCGTGTCGCGCTCGGTGAGCCCGCTGGTCACCTCGATGTAGTCCAGATCGGTGAGCCCCGTCCGGATGTGGACCGGTGCGATCTTCCCGCCGCGCAGCGTGAACACGATGTAGCTGCCGCTGACGGCGCCGCGGGCCGGCGCGCTGGGCGCGCCGGGCGCCTGCTGGAACTGGCTGCGCACCTGGGTGAGGAGCGCCTGCTCCGCCGGCGTCAATGTCTGGCCGCTCATACGCTTCGCGAACGCCGCCCGCACCTGCTCCGGCGTCACGCCGGGCGGCAGCGTGAGGGTCCGCCCGCTCGGCGTCGTGAACGTCGCGCCCCCGCCCTTTGGCTCCGCCGCGTGCAGCTTGCTCCCGTCCCCCGTCGCGGCGCGGTCGCCGGCCGGGGGGGGGGACGGGCTGTCCGCCGGTTGTGCCTGCGCGAGCTGCTGCTCGACCGCGCGGGGATCGAGGCCGAGCACCTGGGCGGCGGAGGCGACGTCGCGCGGCGTCCGCAGGGCGGCGTTCGGGATCGCGAGGGCGCCCTGGCGCTGCCCGATGTGGATCTCGACCTCCGTGTTCATCCCCGGCTTCAGCAAGTGCTCCGGGTTCAGGATGTTCACCTCGACCGGGAACATCGTGACGTTCTGGCTCACCTGGGCCTGCGGCTCGATCTTCAGGACCGTGCCGTCGAAGGCGCGGTTCGGATAGGCGTCGACCGTGATCGTCACGGGCAAGCCGGGTTGCACCTTGGCGACGTCGGTCTCGTCTACCAGCGCCGAGACCTGCACGGTGTCGAGGTTCGCCATCTTCAGGATGACCGTGCCGCCGCCCACGTCGTTGGTGGGGCTCGAGATGACCGTGCCGAGCACCGCGTCCAGCTCGAGCACGGTGCCCGTGATGGGGGCGCGCACCTGCGTGTCCTCCATGGCGTCCTTCGCCGTTTGGAGGTTGGCCTGGGCCGTGACCACCGCCGATTGGGCCGTCGCGAAGGTGAGGCGGGCGGAGTCGAGGCCCGCTTCCGTGATCGACTGGGTCTGGTACAGGGCCTGGCTCCGCTTGAGCTGCGCCGTGGCGTTTTCGAGCTGCGCCTGGGCAACCGCCAGGCTCGCCTGCGCCTGCGACAGGTTGTTCTGGGGGATGCGCGGGTCGATCTTCGCAAGCAGCTGGCCCCTCTTCACTTCGTCCCCCGTCTGTACCGGCTGCTCGAGGATTTCCCCCGACGCCTTCGACTTCACGCTCAGCGTGAGGATGGGCTGGATCACGCCCGACGCCGTCGCCGTGACGACGATATCGCGGCGCGTCACGGGGACCACCTCGTAGGGCGGCGCGGACGCCGCCTTGCGGCAGGCCGTGACGCCGAGCAGCAGCGCCGCGGAGGTGGCGAGGAATTGCGCGCGGCGCATGGTCACCTCGCCGTGGGGCTGCGGGTGGGCTGCTGTTGCTGTTGCCGCAGCCCCGGCAGCCCGCCACCGGTCACGTTCTGGAAGCGCTGGCGCCACTGCTGTTGCGACTGCACCAGCGACGCGCTGGGCAGCACGAGGACGGTATCGCCGTCGACGAGGCCGGCCGTCACCTCGATATAGTTCTGATCGGTGAGACCGGTCTTGATCGGGACCGGCTGGATCTTGCCGCCCCGCAGCGCGAACACGAGATAGCTCCCCTCGGAGCCTCCCCCGTTGCGCCGCCCGCCGCCGCCGCCCGCGCGCTGGAACTGGCTGCGCAGCTGCGCGAACAACGCCCGCTCCGCCGGCGTCAGCTCCGCGCCGCTCCGCATCTTGGCGAACGCGGCCTGCACCTGCTCGGGCGTCACGCCCGGCGGCAGTGTGATGGTCCGGCCGCTCGGCGTGGTGAATGTGTTCGCCCCGGCGGCGGCCGGGCGGCCGGCGCTGTCCCCGGTGGCGTGCGGCGCCTGTCGCGCCGCCTCGGCGGCGGTCGCCTGCTGCTCGACCGCCTGGGGATCGAGGCCCAGCACGCTCGCCCCCGACGCGATGTCGCGCGAGGTCCGCAGCGCGGCGTTCGGCACGGCGAGCACGCCCTGACGCTGCCCGGTGTGGATGTTGACCGTGCTGTTCATCCCCGGCTTGAGCAGGTGTCCCGGGTTCGGGATGAGGAGCAGGACCGGGAACATCGTGACGTTCTGGCTCACCATGGCCTGCGGCAGGATCTTGAGGACGGCGCCGTCGAAGGCACGGTTGGGAAACGCGTCCACGGTGACCGTCGCCGCCATGCCGGGCTGCACGCGTCCCACGTCCGTCTCCAAGACCAGCACGGAGTCCTGCACCGTGTCGAGGCTCGCCATCTTGAGGATGACGGTGCCGCCGCCCAGGGTGGGGCTCGAGATCACGGTGCCGAGCACCGCGTCCAGCTCCAGGATGGTGCCGGTGATCGGCGCGCGCACCTGCGTGTCTTCCATCGCGTCCCTGGCGGTCTGGAGATTCGCCTGGGCCGTGACGACCGCGGCCTGGGCGGTCGCGTTCGCGAGCTTCGCGACGTCGTAGTCGGTTTCGGCGATCGCCTGGCTCCGGTAGAGCGCCTCGCTCCGCTTGAGCTGTTCCGTGGCATTCGCGAGCTGGGCCCGGGCCTTGTCGAGGGCGGCCTGTGCCTGGGACAGGTTGTTCTGCGGGATGCGCGGGTCGATCTTCGCGAGCAGCTGTCCCTTCGTGACCTCGTTGCCGGTCTGGACCGGCATCGCGATGATCTCACCCCAGGCCTTCGACTTCACGCTGAAGGTGAGGGTGGGGCGGATCACGCCGGTCGCGATCGCCGCGACAATGATGTCGCGCCGCTCGACCGGAACCTTTTCGTACAGCGGGGCGGGCTCCGCTTGCTGGCACGCGGCAGCGAGGACGGCGCACGCCGCGATGAGGGCGGGTCGCCTCACGATCGCCGCTCCATCTTCTCGTCGCGCTCGATGAGGCCATCGCGCAGGTGGATCTGGCGGCGGGCGTGCGCTGCGATGTCGGCCTCGTGGGTGACCAGCACGATGGTCTGGCCGGTGCCGTGCAGCTCCTCGAACAGCCGCATGATCTCCTCGCCGGTCGCCGAGTCGAGGTTCCCTGTGGGCTCGTCGGCGAGCAGGATCGAGGGCTCGTTCACGAGCGCGCGCGCGATCGCCACGCGCTGGCGCTGGCCGCCCGACAGCTCGTTCGGCCGGTGCTCCATGCGATCGCCGAGCCCTACGTGCTCCAGGGCCCGCGCCGCCTGCGCCCGCCGCTCCTTGGCGGGGATGCCGGCGTAGATCAGCGGCAGCTCCACGTTGTGGAGCGCGTTGGCCCGCGGCAGCAGGTTGAACGTCTGGAAGACGAACCCGATCTCCTTGTTGCGGATGCGGGCCAGCTCGTCGTCCAGGAGGTCCGACACCTTCTGGCCGTTGAGCCAGTACTCCCCGGCGGTGGGCGTGTCGAGGCAGCCGATCAGGTTCATGAGCGTGGATTTGCCCGAGCCGGACGGCCCCATGACCGCCACGAACTCGTTCTTGCGGATCTGCATGTTGATGCCGCGGAGCGCGTGCACCACCTCGCCGCCCATGTCGTAGTTACGGGTGAGCTTGTGGGTGAGGATCACGATGTCCGGCAGCGGCGTGTCGCCGGTGCGGAACGTCATCGGCTGGGACTGGGCGCTGGTCACAGGGCGTGCCCCACGAGCGCCTCGACCTGCGCGCGCGCGATGAGGTAGTTGTAGCGGGCCTGCACCTGGTTCACCTGGGCCTGGGTCAGGTTGGCCTCGGCCGTGAGCAGGTCCAGCAGCGTGGCTGCGCCGAGCCGGTAGCGCTCCTGCTGGACGCGGAGCGCCTCAGCCGCGGCCACGACGTTGGCGCCGGTGATTCCGATCTGCGCGTAGGCGGTGAACGTCGCGGCGACGTACTGAGTGAGCTGAGCGCCGACGAGCCGACGCGTGTCCGCCGCCTGCGCCTGCGCGATGTCCCGATTCACCGAGCTCTGCGCGACGGCCTGCTCGCGCTGGAAGCCGTTGAACAGCGGCCACTGGAGCCCGATCTGGAGCCGGTTCAGATTCTTGTTGGTCGCGTCGAAGCCGTCCCAGGGCTTGGTGGGTCCCTGACTCGAGGTGCTGTACGTAGCCAGGAGCGTAGGCCAAAACTGTGACCGAGACGCCCAGACGGATGCCGACGCGGCGCGCTCCTGCGCGGTGGCCTGGGCGACCGCCGGGGCCTGCTGCAGGGCGGTCGCGCGCACACCGATCGTGTCGGGGAGCGCGGGTAGTTGCGAGTCGGGCACGGCGCGGACGGGGCCGTCCACGCCGATCTGTCGAGCGAGATTCCCCTGGGCCGTGGCGAGGTTCGCCTGGGCCTGGAGCAGCGCGAGCTGGGCATTGCCCAGATCCACGGTCGAGGTGAGCGTGTCGGAGCGCGTCGCGGCCCCGGCCTGGAACTTGTTGACGGAGATCTGCCGCTCTTCCTTGGCGCGGTCCACCTGCGCCTGCGCCACGCGTACGAGCTCCTCGTCGGCGAGCGCGGTGAAAAAGAGCTGGTGGGTCGCCGCCGTTACCTGGTAGCGCTGATTGACGAGCCCGGCGTCGGCCGCATCCTCGGTCGCGTCGGCGTTCTTGTAGTCCGCCAGGCGCTTGAAACCCGTGAACAAGTCGAGGGACGCGGTGAGCCCGGTGTTGTACGTGTAGGTGCCCGGATCGATCTGGACGCCGATGCCGCCGACCGTGCGCGCGTTCTGCCGGGACGCGCTCGAGTTCAGCACTACGGTGGGCAGAAACGCGCCGTAGGCAGCCCGCTTCTGCCACCCCGCAGTCGTGACGGCGCCGCGCGCCTGTACGACCGCGGGCTGCACGTCGAGCGCGCGGCGCACCGCCTCGGCGAGCGTCACCTGGAGCGGCGCCTGCTGAGCGGCGAGCGGGGCCGATCCTGCCGCCGCGAGCGCGGCCGCGAGCCCCAGCATGACTGATCGCCGGCCTGCCGTCATTGCTTCTTGCCGCCGCCCTGGCGTTCCTGCTCTTGATGATGCCGATACCGGGTGACGTGGTCGCGGTACTTCGCCGCCTGGTCCGGGGTGAGCTGCCGGACGACGGCGGAGTCCATCTCGACCCGGATCGAGTCGAACCTGGGCTGGACCGTCTCCCACACGGCGTTCATGCGGGTCCAGTGACGCTGCAGGATCGCGCCGACGGAGTCGTGCTCGGCCGGGGTGAGGTGCAGCTCCTCGGTCAGCGACGCCAGCATCCGGTCGGGACCGCGGCCGCGGCCCGCGGACGCCTCGCGCGCCCAGATCGCCCGGATGCTGACCCCCACGGCGATCCCCGCGGCGAACGTCGCGACCAGCAGCAGCAGGGCCCACGTCTTGGAGCGGTTGAGCATGACGGCGTGCCTTTCTAGTTGCCGATGACCGAGGCGAGGACCAGCTCGACCTCGGGGGCCTGCGTCGCCGGCGCGAGCAGCGCGTCCGCGACGGAGGAGCGCGCCGGCGTCGTGGTCGCCGCGCTCCGGCCCACCAGATACCCGGCGGCGAGCGCGATGAGCATGGCCGCCGCGACGCCGGCCCGCGCCCAGCGGGCGAGCACCGCGTCCCACGACCCCACGCGCAGCTGGTCCGCGCGCGCCAGCACGCGCGCGATAAAGCCAGCGGCGTCGCCCGGATCCAGTGCTCCCCGCAACGCATCGCCCAGCACGCGGTCCGGGCGGTGATCGAACGGCTGCAGGTCCTTCATCCTTCCTCCTTCCAGTCCACGAGCAGCGCACGCAGGCGGCGCCGCGCGTGGAACACCTCCGAGCGCACCGTGCCCTCGGGAATCCCGAGGACCTGGGCGATCTCGGCGTGCGAGTAGCCCTCGACGTCGAACAGCACGACGGCGACGCGCCGCCGCTCCGGCAGCTCGGCCAACGCCTCCCGGAGACGCTGCGCCAGCGCCCGCCGCTCGACCGTGCTGTCGGGGCGTGTGCCGCCCGCGACGAGCCCCGCGTCGAGCGGCTCCACGCGCCGTACCGAGCGGCGGCGGCGCCGGTCCGTGGCCGCGTTTGCGACGATGCGCAGCAGCCATGGCCCGAACGGGCGGCGCGCGTCGTATTGCTCCAGCTTCACGAGCGCCGACAGCATCCCGTCCTGCGCTGCGTCGTCAGCGTCGTCGGGGTCGCCGAGCACCGCCCGCGCCACGCGGCGTGCGGCGGCCGCGTAGCGCTCCACGAGCACGCCGAAGGCCCCGCGATCGCCGGCTCGGGCGCGAGCCACCAGGTCCGGCTCGTCCTGCCCACCTATACGCGCGACCTCCCCGGCGGGTTGGAGGGGGGAAGGGGGAGGGGGAGGGGGAGGCTGGGGGGCTTGGGGATCAGCCATCGTCCGTCTCTTGCGAGCGGCGCCGCTCGACGGCGTACACCCCGATCCCGAGGGCCAGCACGAACGCGCCGGTCGCGAGAACGATGCTCATCACGCGGGGGAACGCGAGCAGCAGACCGCCCAGCGTCAGGAACGTGAGCGCCGCAGTGGCGGCGATGGCGCGCCGCAGGCCGCCCGCCACGCGGCGCAACGCCACGACCGCAATGGCGCTCAGCTCGTAGCCCGAGCGCTTGTGCGGGGCCTCGGACGGCTCGGGCGCGGCGCCTCCTCCGAGCGCCGGCGCGCCCACGAGGCGGGGCGGCAGCGGCACGCGGCGCGGCTGCAGCACGATTTCGTGACTCGACGCCAGGTCGCGGCGGAACTGCGCCGTCAGCTCTCCGGTGAGCTCCTCGCACTCGGCCACGAGATCGAGCTCGTAGTTCGTCAGCAGGCTCGAGACGTTCAGATTGCTCGAGCCCACGCGCGCCCACCGTCGGTCGACCAGCATGGTCTTGGCGTGAATCATCGGGCCCTGGTACTCGAAGACGCGGACCCCCGCGCGCAACAGGTTGCGGTACCCGACGCGGGTGAAGTTGCGGAGCACGGGAAGATCACTCGTGCCCGGCACGAGCAGGCGCACGTCGACCCCGGCCTTGGCCGCGTCGACCAGGCTGGCGTAGAGCGGCGGGGGCGGGATGAGGTAGGCGTCGGTGATCCACAGGCGCTCGGACGCCGTCGCGGCCAGCAACTCTACGGTGCGGTACACACGCGCGCGGCCGGGCACCCCTTCGACGATGCGGGCCGTCGACATGCCGCACGGCGCGGGGTCGGCGGCCGGCTGCTCGGGCGGCAGCGTGCCACCCGCGTGCCGCCAGATGCGGCCGAAGACCTGGTCGAGCGCGCTGGTCGCCGGCCCGCACACGGCGATCATGGTGTCGCGCCAGGGCCGGCGCTGGCGGGCCGGGTCACCCGCCCACTCGTCGCTGATGCACAGCCCGCCGAGCATCGCCCGCGTGCCGTCGGTGACGAGCAGCTTGCGGTGGTCGCGCGAGACGAGACTGAACAGATGGCGCGAGAGGAGCGGATGGAAGGCGCGCACCTCGACGCCGGCATGCGTGAGCTGGCGCCAGTAGCGCCGCGACGTGCCGAACGAGCCGAGGGCGTCGTACAGCACGCGCACCGCGACTCCCGCCCTGGCCCGCTCCGTGAGCGCCTCCGCGAAGCGGCGCCCGGTGCGGTCGTCCCGGATGATGTAGTTCTCGAGGTGCACCCAGCGCTCCGCACCGGCGATCAGCGCGAGCATCGCCTCGAGGGCGCGGGGGCTGTCGGGGTGATGCTCGAGCCGGTTGCCGCCGATGGGCCGGGCACCCGCCGCCCGGTCGATCGCGCGGGCGAGCTCGTCACGCTCGGCGGGGAGGACGCCGCCGGGCGCGAGCCGCGCGGGGACGCTCACCCCACGGGCGCGGCGGGCGCGCCGGACGCGCCCAGCCCGAGCGCGCCTTCCACGGGGCGAAGCGCCTGGATCACGAAGGCGATGTGGTCGTCGAGCGGCACGCCCAGCTCCTCGGCGCCCTGGCGCACCTCGTCGCGGTTCACCCCGCGCGCGAACGCCTTGTCCTTGAGCTTCTTCTTGACGGATCCGACCTCGAGGTCGCCGAAGCTCTTCGACGGGCGCACCAGCGCGCATGCGACCAGGAAGCCGCACAGCTCGTCCACGGCGAACAGCGCTTTCGCCATCGCCGTGTCCCGCGGTACCCCCGAGTAGGTCGCGTGCCCGAGAATCGCACGGCACAGCGGCTCCGGGAGGCCGCGCTCGCGCAGCAGCCGCACGCCCCACGCCGGATGCCCCTCGGTCGGCGAGTGCTCCGGGTTCGGGTACTTCTCGTAGTCGAAGTCGTGCAGCAGGCCGATCATCCCCCAGGTCTCCGGGTCCTCGCCGTGCTTCACGGCGTAGGCGCGCATCGCCGCCTCGACCGCCAGCATGTGCTGGCGAAGCGAGGGAGACTGCGTGTGCTCGCGCATCAGGGCTAGGGCGTCGGCTCTGTTCATCATCTCCTCGGTCACTCCGGAACAGGCTCCGTGTCCACGTTCCAGCGTTCCGCCCACAGCTCGGCCATGAGCATGGGCCAGAGCTTGCGGGCGTGGTTGCGCTTCCCGGAGCGGTGCTCCGCGAGGAGGCGCGGCAGCGGCGCGTCGCGATACAGGCGGGGGGCGCCCAGGTAGCGGTCGGCGAGCGGCGCGAGCCCGGTGTTGAGCCAGCGGGCGACGGGCACCGACAACCCACGCTTGCGGCGGCTGATCACGTCGGCGGGCACGAGTCCGCGCGCCGCTTCCTTTAATATCGCCTTGGTGGTGAAGCCACGCACCTTGAGCGCCGCCGGCGCGGGAAGCGCGAGCTCCAGCACTTCGCGGTCGAGATACGGTGCCCGCGCCTCGATCGAAGCCAGCATGGTGCCGCGATCGACTTTCACGAGGAGGTTGTCGGGCAGGTACGAGAGATAATCGAGCCACAGCAGGTGATTGAGGGACGGACGCGCGGGGAAGCCGCCCAGCAGGGCGCTCGCCCACCCCAGCGCCCGGGCGTCCGGCCCGAGCGCGCCGAACCAGGTCAGGTGACGCTCGAGCGGCGGCAGCTCCGCGGCAGCGACGAACTGCTTGAGCATGAATTCGACGGTCACCTTGCCGGTGGAGCTGGGCAGGCGGTTCACGAGCCACCGCGCCAGCCCCCGGGCCGGGAAGCGGCGATAGACCTCTGCCGCCTTGTGGCCGAGGTAGGTGGGGTAGCCGCCGAACAGCTCGTCCGCACCCTCGCCCGACAGGACTACCTTCACCTGCTCGCGGGCGGCTGCCGCGAGGAGATACGTCGGCAGGATGGCCGGGTCGCCCACCGGCTCGGCGAGCGAGCGGGTCACGACCTCGAACGCGCGCTCGAGCGCGGCGTCGTCCGCGATGACGACGTGGTGGACCGTGCGGATGTGGTGGGTGACCGCCTCGGCATGCGGGCTCTCGTCGTAGCCCGGCTCCGCGAACCGGACCGAGTAGGTATGGATCTGCTCACCGGCCTTGACCCGCGCCGCCGCGGCGGCGAGGAACGACGAATCGAGCCCGCCGCTCGTGAAGACGCCCACCGGCACGTCGGACATCAGCTCGCGCTCCACCGCGCGGAGCAAGACCGCGCGCAGAGCGGCGGGGCCGTCGAGGCGGGACGGGCGCGCCGCGACGGCGGCGGCGTCCCAGTAGCACCGTTCGGTCACCCCTGCGCGGTCCGCTACGAGGACGTGTGCCGGAGGCAGCTTCGAGATCCCGGCGAACATCGTGTGCGGCGCGGGCACGTAGCCGAGCGCCGCGTACAGCGATTGCGCGATCGGGTCGAGGCGCCGGGGCTGGTCGGGATAGACGAGCAGCGCCTGGATCTCGGAGGCGAACCGCAGCTCCCCGTCGATCCGGGTCCAGAAGAGCGGCTTCTCGCCGGCGCGGTCGCGCGCCAGTACGAGGCGCTCGCGCCGGTCGTCCCACACGCCGAGACCGAACATCCCCTCGAGACGGCTCACGGCGTCCGCGCCGAAGCGCTCGTACAGGGGGACGATCGTCTCGATGTCGCCCGTAGAGCGGAACGGGTAGCCGGCGAGCGTTTCCTCGCGGCGCAGCTCGGGAGCGTTGTAGATCTCGCCGTTGCAGACCATCCAGATCGAGCGGGTGGGGTTTTGGAACGGCTGGTCGCCCGTCGTCAGGTCCATGATGGCGAGGCGGCGCGCGCCCAGCGCCGCGCGCTCGTGCCCCACGATGCGCTCGCCGTCCGGCCCGCGGTGGGCGAGCGCCGCCGCCATCGCGGCGAGGCAGCCGGGGTGCTTGAGGGGCGCGCCCTGGAGTGAGACGGCGCCGAAGATGCCGCACATCTGACCTCACCCCCCTTCCCCCTCTCCACGTTGTGGAGAGGGGGAGTGCCGGGGGTGGGTCACGTTCTGCCGTTCCCCCTCTCCGCTGTGCGGAGCGGGGGTCAGGGGGTGAGGTTCGCACGGCCCATACGAGGCGTAGTGCCCGTCGGCGGCGAGCAGGGGGAGCGTGGCGCCCAGCACGGCGCGCGCGTCGCGGTTGCCCGCGGTCGTGAGGAACACCGTGGGCACGGGGCAGCGCGCGAGCACTTCGCGCCAGTACCCCGCGGGGAGGAGCGGGGAGCTCGAGATGTCGCGGTACCGTGCCTCGTAGTCGGCGATGTAGTTGCTCGTCAGCTCGTGTGCCGTCGCGGTCGCGACGGCCACGGGCCGGCCCAGGTAGAAGGGGAGCGAGGGCGGGTAGGCCGCGATCCCGAGGACCGCGCCCGTGGCGCCCGCCCGCTTGAGCGCGGCCGCGGTGGCGACGGCGATCGGGGCGGAAGAGCGGTCCTCGCCCACCGCCTGGAGCAGCTTGCCGGAGGCGAACGGGATCGCGATCACGACCATGGCGTACCCCAGCAGCGCGACGCGGGGCCGCTGCCGCAGCGCGCCGGCGGTCACGAGGAGGCCCGAGACGAGGACCGCGATGCCGAGCGCGACGGCGGTGGGTGGAATCGCGGCCTTTTCGGCGGGGGTCAGGCTGAGCGGCGCGGGGAGCCAGCGGGTGAGGGCGACAAGCCCCACGCCCGCCACGAGGGCGACCGCGCCGTAGGCGCGTGCCGCAGCGCCGATCCCGCGGGTCACGACCGTGCGCGTCGCTGCGAGCGCGAAGGCGGGCATCAGCGGCAGCACGTATTGCGGCAGCTTCGAGCGGCTGAGCGTAAAGAACACGAGCGGCACGAGCATCCAGCAGGCGAGGAGCAGGGGCTCACGGGCGGCGGGCTCGCGCCGGGCGCGCCACGTCTCGCGGCCCCGTACGACGCCGGCGAGCGCGGGCACGAACCAGGGAAACGCCGCGAGCGGGACGATCGGGAAGAAGTACCAGAACGGCGCGGTGCGATGGAAGCTCCGCGTGGTGAGCCGCTCGAACGTCTCGCGCACAAACACGTACGAGGGAAACTCCGGGTGGCGGATCGTGACCGCGAGGAACCAGGGGAGCGTGACCGCGCCGAACGCGGCGAGCCCGCGCCACGGGAACAGCGCCCGCGCGGGCGCGCCCGTGGCGATGGCGTGGGACACCGCCACGAGCAGCGGGATGGCGACGGCGATCGGTCCTTTGGTGAGGGCGCCGACGCCGATCGCCGCCCAGGCCCAGATGGTGCGCTCCTCGAAGAAGCAGAGAATCGCCGCGGTGGTGAAGAAGGTGAGCGTCGAGTCGAAGATCGCCGTGCGGGCGTACACGAGCGGTAGCACCATCGTGGCGTAGGCGAGCGCGGCGAGCCAGGCCGCGTCGTCGCGCCCACCTCCCTCCCCCCAGCGCCGCCGCGCGAACCACGCGAGCAGCGCGAGGGTGGCGAGCGTCGCGAGGTACGCCGGGAGGCGGGCGGCCAGCTCCGTCGGCCCCAGCAACTCCATGAGCCCCGCTGCCGCGGCGAAATACACGATCGGCTTGTCGAGGTACGGAAGTCCGTCGAGGTGCGGGACGAGGTAGTCGTGCGAGTGCGCCATCTCGCGCGCCACCTCCGCGTTGCGGCCTTCGTCGGGATCGAGCAGCCGGTACCCGCTCAGGTTCCAGCCGAGGGCGACCACCGCGAGCAACAGCAGCACCGGCAGGCCGGCGTACCGCCGGGTGGCGGGTAGAGCCGGCGAGGCCGGGGAAGCCGCCGAGAGCGGGGCAGGCTGGGGGGGCTGGGGGGGCTGGGGGGGCGATGGCACCAGCGAAGTGGTGTGAATAAGCTTGGGTGTGGGTGACCGACCTCGGGCGCTAAAGCTATTCCAGCGTGCGTACGAGTGCCAGTTGGCGGGCGATCTCGCGGGCGCGATCCGGCTGTACCAGGCGTCGCTCGCCGAGGAGCCGACCGCGGAGGCCTACACGTTTCTGGGCTGGGTGTACTCGTTCGAGCGGCGTTACGCGGAGGCGATCGCCGAATGCAAGCGCGCGATCGCGGTGGACCCGACCTTCGGCAACCCGTACAACGACATCGGGTGCTACCTGATGGAGCTGGGGCGCGAGGACGAAGCGATTCCGTGGCTCAAGCGCGCCATGGCCGCGCCGCGTTACGAGGCGCCGCACTTCCCGCACGTGAACTTGGCGCGAATCTATGAAAGGAAGGGGGAGGCGCTGGACGCGCTCGCCGAGTACGGCCGGGCACTCGAACAGCTGCCGGGCTACGAGCCGGCGTTGTTCGGGCTGCGGCGGCTGCAGGGGAAGGTGAATTAGGGACATGCATCCGCAACTCCAGGTCATCGCCGACGAATATCGCAGTGCGCAGCGGCGTCTGCACGACTTGACCGGAGCGGTCGCGTTGGAGCGCTGGGGCCGACGCTCCGACCCGGCCCGATGGTCCGTGGCCGAGTGCGTGGCCCATCTCAATCTCACGTCGCTGGCGTACCTGCCGTTGTTGCGCGATGCCGTCGCGCGCGCCGGCACGCTCGAGATGCGCCCGGCCGGTCGCTACCGTCGGGATGTGGTAGGCTGGCTCCTCTGGAGGACCATGGGACCACCGGTTCGCGTGCGCCTCAAGACCCTGGCTCGGTTCGTACCTTCCAGCGCGGCCGCCCCCGCGGTCCTCGTAGAGGAATTCGATCGCCTCCAGGCCGCGCAACTCGATTGCCTCACCCAGGCCGACGGCCTGCCGCTCTCGCACGTCAGCATCACTTCACCGTTCAACGCACGCGTGCGATACAATCTGTACGCGTGCTTCACGATCCTACCGCGGCACCAACACCGGCATCTGTGGCAGGCCGAGCGCGTGTGGGGGCGTGGCGGCGGGTGAGGTGGGAGCGCGAGCTATGGCGCCGGCCCCCACGCCGGCGACCCGAGCCCGAACAGCGCGCCCAACGCGGCGCCGAGGGCCGCGCCGACGAACGTGGTCGCGGACACGACGGCGATATTCGAGGGCCCGTTGCACCCGCCCATGCTTGGGTAGGTGACGCACGTCTCGTTCCCGGCGACCGCGAGCCCCAACGCGAATCCCAGGGCGCCGCCGACGCCCGCGCCGATCAAGGCGCCCCGCCCGGCGCGGTTGCCCCGTGGCACCTCGATGGCCCGTACGTCGGTGACCGGCGTGCGGAACTGGCACGCCGCGCGCGGCACGCCGCACTCGCGGTAGGGCGGCGGCCCGTACGTGACAACGGTCGACTCCGGCGCGAACGGGGCGAGAAGCACGACCTGGACCGGCCCGCCCCGGGCCAGGTGCAGGCGCACGACGCTGGCGCTGTCGAGGGGCTGGGTGACGAGGGGCTGTTGCGCGACCAACGGGCCGGCGGCGAGCGTCAGGGCGAGCAGCTCAATGGAGTGTCTGCGCATCGGCACCTCCCGCTGGGCTGGGAAGCTGACTCACGGTGACCGGAACAGATGCCTCCCGCTCACCGTCCAAGGTGACGTCAAAACGATATAGCCCCGGGTGCGGGAACGGAACGTCGAACACGAGGATCGCCCCGGCCTCGATTTCGGTCACGCCCGCCGGCGGCTCGGCGAAGTTGACGTTGCCGTTGCCTCCCAGGATCTCGACATCCTGCTCGTCGAGTAGCCGGATCTGCACCTGATGCTCCCCGACCTCGGTGCGTTTCCCCTTGAGACGCAGCACGAGGTGCAGCCGGGGGTGCATCGCGGGGAACTGCTGGACCCAGATGTGCTGGAAGATCCCCAGCACGGAGAGCTTCCCAGCCTGGTCCACCAGCGCATAATCGGCGATGACGGCGAAGTCGAGATGCATGATGACGGAAAACGGACGACGGCTTACTTCCGCGCAAGCGGGACCCACGCCCGCGTCCGCTCCCACTCGAGCCGCAAGACGCCGCCCTTCCCCCGCGGCTCGATCGCGATGGTGAACTGCTCCACCGGTTGCGCGAGCCTCTCGACCTTCATGTCGAGCCGCGCCAGGTCGTACTGGGCGGCGTAGTCGGTGCCCCACTGCCCGGTGTTCTTGTTGACGATCAACTTCCACCCCGCGGGCGAAGGGATGGTCCACAGGCTGTACTTGCCTGCGGGAAGGGTCGTCCCCGCGATGCTCAAGTCGGCGCTCGTCTCGAGCACGGTCGCCGCGTTCGCGCCGGTGCGCCACACCTGGTTCCACGGTACCACGCGGCCGAAGATCACGCGGCCGCGCGCGGACGGCCGGCTGTAGCGGACGGCGACCTCGGCGCCGGCGACGTTCGCCTTCACCGAGTCGGCCGGTGACAGGGGCCCGAGCGAGCGCGGCGCGAACGACTTGCCGAGCGTCGCGAAATCGAGGCCCTGCACGCGCTCGACCGTCACCTGCATCGTGCTGCCGATGCCCGTGAGCCCGAGCAGCGTGCCCCGGTCGTCCACGCGCATCCGCAGGGGCCCGAGGGGACCGAGCACGATCGTCATCGAGTCGGGCCCGAGCCGGTCGACTTGGACGGTCCACGGCTCGTCGTTGCCGAGGGCCAGCATGGTGGTCGTGTAGCGGTCGCCGCCCGCGGCGCGCGCCCGCCGCGCGATCTCCTCAACCAGGCCGTAGCTCTGGGAGCTCCACGGCACCGCGCCCGGGCCGATCTTGATGCGTTGGGTGACGGTCGAGTCGCCGGACCGGCGCGTCACGATCGCCGTGTCGCCCCGGAACGCTGCCGTGGACTTGTCCTCCATCGGGCCCGAGGCCCCGGAAACGTTGTGGATCGCGAGCTCGAAGTGCTCGATCGCGCCGCCCGCGCCCAAGGTCGCGGAGTAGATCTTGTGCACGGTGCGCGGGCTTCGCACCACCTGCTCGCCTTGGAGCCGGTCGGCGGTGCGCGTGTACTGCTCGATCGCGAGGGTGTCCTTGCCCAGCCGGACGATGAACTGTCCGTCCTGGGCCAGCAGCGTCGCCGGAGCGGCGAGCAGCGCCGCGAGAGCGCCGGAGAGCGTCCGGATCATGGCCTATTTCCTGGTGAAGGGGATGGAGACGCGGGTGGTCTCCCATTCCATCGCGAGCACGCCGCCCTTGCCCCGGGGCTCGACGGTGATGACGAACCGTTCGACGGCGTGCGCCAGCGGCTCCACGTCGAGGTCCAGTCGCACGAGATCGGAGTCCGCCGAGTAGTCGGTGCCCCAGAGCGGCGCTCGGGTAGGCAGGGTGCAGGCACTGCCCTCGCACGGCGCCCTGGTCTGCGTGTTGACGACGAGCTTCCACCCCGTCGGGGAGGGCAGAGTCCAGAGCGTGTAGCTGCCCTTGGGGACCGTCTTGCCCCCCATGACGAGGTCCGCCGACGTGGTGAACCGCGTCGCGGCGTTCGCGCCGGTGCGCCACACTTGGTTCCAGGGGACCAGGCCGCCGAAGATCTTGCGGCCGCGCATGGACGGCCGGCTGTAGTCGATCGCGATCTGCGTCCCGGCGATGGTCGCGCGCACCGAGTCCGCGGGCGAAAGCTGTCCCAGCGGCCGCGCCGCGAACGCCGCGGTGAAGGCGGCGAGGTCGAGCGTGGGCACGCGGGTCACGATCACCTGCTGCGTGGTGAGCCGCCCGTCGGCGGCCCAGATACGGCCGCCAGCGTCGACCTTGAAGAGCGTCGGCGCCTCGTCGCCGAACGCCACGCCCATCGAGTCCGGCGCCGGGAACGTGACCGTCAAGTCGAACGGTGTGGTCCCACCGAAGTTGATCACCGGCAGCTTCACCGGGTTGCTGCCGAGGGCGCGGGCCCGCCTCCCGAATTGCTCGTACAGCGCGTAGCAGAAATTGAAAAAGGGAAGGGTGCCGGGTGGCGTGATGACGTGGCCGGTCTGCGCGGTGCCGTTGCGGGTCAGCTGGAAGAACGCTTCTTCGGTCTTGAAGGTCGCGACGCCGTGCAGGGTCGGGGTGCCGGCGCCGCTCGCCGGCTTGTTGTCGAGCTCGAGTCGGGTGATCGATCCGTCGGGACCGAGGGTCGCGACGAAATGGCGCGCGATGGCCGGCGCGCGGTCCCGCACGACCATATCGTCCACCAGCCGGTCGGCCGAGCGCGCGTAGCGCTCGATCCCGATCGTGTCCTTGCCGAGCGTGACGACGAACGCTCCGGAGTCGGGCGCCTGCGTATGCAGCGCGACGAGGAGGTACAGCACCGTGTGCATGCCGGTCTCCGATTGGGGGTCACTTCACTCGAATCGATTTCACTGCGTCGTTCTGCGCAATCTTGTTGACGACGTCCATCCCCTTGCGCACCTGTCCGAAAACCGTGTGGACCCCGTCAAGGTGCGGTTGCGGCGCGTGGCAGATGAAGAACTGGCTGCCGCCGCTGTCCTTGCCGGCGTGCGCCATCGAGAGCGTGCCCGCCACGTGCTTGTGGACGTTCTTCGCGGTCTCGCACTTGATCGTATAGCCGGGGCCGCCGGTGCCCACGCGTCCCTGCCCGGTCTTCGAGTAGGGGTCGCCTCCCTGGATCATGAAGTTCGGGATCACCCGGTGGAACTTGGTTCCGTCGTAGAAGCCCGAGTTCGCGAGCTTCTCGAAGTTGGCCACGGTGTTCGGCACCTCGTCGGCGAACAGCTCCAGCTCGATGGCGCCCTTCACGGTCTCGACGACGGCCTGCTTGTTGGGCATCAGGTCTCCACGGAAAGGTTCTCTTCCACCTGCGCGACGGTCTTCATCCCTACAATCACGACGGACACGGCGTCGTTGTCCAGCACGAACTTGAGGGCGAGCTGCGCGCCGCTGAGGCCGGCCTGGTTGGCCAGCTCCTGCACGCGCTGCCCCAGCGCCACCACCTGGGCCACGTACGGCCGCGGCATCCGGGCGCGGATGTCCCCCTTCTCCCACACGCTGTCGGGCCCGTAGTTCCCCGCGAGGAAGCCGTTGGCGAGCGGCTCGCGCGCGATGACGCCCACGTTCGCCGCGCGGGCGGCCGGAAGAAACGCGTCCTCCACGTCGCGCCGCGCGATGTTGTACACGATCTGGACCGTATCGGGTCGCGCCACTGCGATCGCGGCCAGGCCCTCCGCGGGCGGGTGCACCGACACCCCGTACCAGCGGATCTTCCCTTCACGCTTCAGGTCCTCGAGCACCTGGTAGGTGTCCGGGTCGGCGATCAGGGCGAGGGCGGGATTGTGGAGCTGCAACAGGTCCACGTAGTCCGTGTGCAGCCGGCGGAGCGACTGCTCCACCGCGAACCGGACGTAGGGGGGCGAGAAGTTGGCGTCGTGCGTGACCGGGAGCGGCGCGTCGGCCGGGATGCCCGCGAGCGGAGCGCCCAGCGCTTCGGAGATTCGGCCCAGCAGCAGCGGGTTCACGTCCCGGTTGTAGAAGTTGCCCCCCACCTTGGTGGCGACGATCACGCTGGGGCGGATACCCGCGAGCGCCTCGCCCAACAGCTCTTCGGAGTGCCCGTGGCCGTAGGCGTCGGCGGTGTCGAAGAAGTTGCACCCCAGCTCGTACGCGCGGCGCACGGCGCGCTTGGACTCGGTGTCGTCGGTGGGGCCGTAGGAGTTCCCAAACCGGTTGCCGCCGATCGCCCAGCCGCCGAAGCCGATCGGATGAACGGAGAGGCCGGTGCGGCCGAGCACCCGCATGCTCACCGCAGCAGGTCCGTGAGCGCGTCCGGGGTGGACACCGGGAGGGAGCAGGTGGTGCCGAGGCACACGGTGGCAGCCGGGTCGTCGGCGGTCTTCCGGACCACGACCTTGCGGGGGCGGAACGTCTGGAGCGCCAGCAGATGCATGTCGCAGGCAGGCCCCGCACCCCGGGGACCTGATACCTCGACGCGTGTCACCGGGTTCAGCGCCCAGTCGACCGCCCGAAGCAGGGTCGCCCCGTAGAGCGAGAGCTCGGGGGCGGCGCCCGCGAAGGTCTGGAGCTGGCGGTCGAGCCGCTGCCGCCATTCCCGGTCGTCGGTGATCGCCCAGAGGCGCGCGAGCACGAGCGCGGCGACGCCGTTGGCGGATGGCGTCGGCGAGTCTTGAACCGGCTTTGCCGGGGTTGCGAGATACGCCTTCCCCCCGCCCGCCCCACCTCCGCCCCGCGCCACGTCGAAGAAGCCGCCTCCCTGGTCGTCCCAATGGGCTCGGCCGCAGTACTGCGCGACCGTCACGGTGCGTTCGAGCCACGCAGCGTCACCCGTTGCCTCGTAGGCGTCGAGGAACGCGGCCGCGGCGTGGACGTTGTCCTCGAGCAGGCCGCGCGGCTCGGCGCGGCCGATCACGTGACCCATCCCCCGTCCCCCGTCCCATGCCTCACTCCAGATTCGTTCGAGGACCCGCAGCGCGAGCTGATTGCACTCCGGCCGGTCGAGCACCGCGCCGGCGTGCAGGAAGGCGGAGGCCATCATGGCGTTCCAGTTCACGTAGGGCGTCGTGTCGACATAGGGCGCGGTGCGCCTGTCGCGCGCCGCCTTGAGCCTGGCGAGCGCACCCTCGAGAATGGGCCACTCCTCGTCACCCGCCGGGTCGCGCTTCCACCAGAGCACGTTTTTGCGGGGGTTGTGGTGCATTTCCCCTTCCGCCTCGACGTCGTACACGTGACGTATCACGTGATACGCCTTCTCGTCTTTCAACGCGTCTCGCACTTCATCGGGGGTCCAGGTCCAGTAGTCGCCGTCGTCGCCGGGCGCCACGTCCGCATCCTGCGACGTGTAGAACGCGCCCGTGCGGGCCTCCGACAACACTTCGCTCACCCAGCGCACGATCCCCTGGGCGACCTGCTTGAAGAACGGAGTGCCGAGGGCGGCGTAGCCGTTCAGATAGGCGTGCAGCAGCTCGGAGTTGTCGTACGCCATCTTCTCGAAATGCGGAACGATCCAGCGCTCGTCCACCGAGTAGCGGTGGAACCCGCCACCCACATGGTCGCGGATCCCGCCCCGCGCCATCGCGGTGAGGGTTTTCTCAACCACCTCGTGCATCCAGTCCTCGCGCGTGTCGTGCCAGCGGGCGAGCAGGAAGTCGCACGCGGCGGGGTGAGGGAACTTGGGCGCCGTGCCGAACCCGCCGTGCCGGATGTCGAAGAGGCGGGCCATCTGACTCGCCGTCTCGTCCAGGATCCCGGGCGTGACGGTGCCGCCCTTCGCCTCATTCAGCGACTCGGCGACGTGCCGGCGGATCGCGCGGGCATTCTCCGCCACTTTGTCGCGCTGCTCGCGGTAGATCCCCGCAACCTGTTTCAGCACCGAGAGGAACCCCGGACGGCCGTAGTGATTGTCCTCCGGGGGGAAGTAGGTGCCGCCGAAGAACACCTCGCCCTCGGGCGTGAGGAAGGCGGTGAGCGGCCAGCCGCCCTGCCCGGTGAGCGCCTGCACGGCGCGCTGGTAGCGCGCGTCCACGTCGGGCCGCTCGTCGCGGTCGACCTTGACGCAGACGAAGTCGCGGTTCAGGAGCTCGGCGACCGCAGGGTCTTCGTACGACTCGCCATCCATGACGTGGCACCAGTGGCACCACACGGCGCCGATGTCGAGCAGGATCGGCTTGTCAGCGGCCGTGGCCCGCGCGAACGCCGCGTCGCCCCAGGGGAGCCAGTGCACCGGCTGATGGGCGGCGGATTTGAGGTAGGCGGAGGGCTCGGCGGCGAGGAGGTTCGCCATCGGATCACGTCCCCCCTTCCAGATACCGCACCACCGTCCGCGTCAACAGCTCCGTCCCGATCACCAGGCTCTCTTCGTCGATGTCGAACGTGGGGCTGTGATGCGGCGAGCCGCGTGTTCCGGGCGCCGCCGAGCCGACGAACGCGAACGCGCCGGGGACGCGCGCGAGGAAGAGGGACATGTCTTCCCCACCCATGGTGCGGATGCCGTCGATCACCCGCTCTCGCCCGACGACGTCGCGTGCGACGCCTTGCATCACGGCAGTCATCGCTGCGTCGTTCACCAACGGCTGGGACAGCCGCCGGTATCGCACCTCCGCCGTCGCCCCGAACGCGGCCGCGATCCCCAGCGCCGTGTCCCGGACGAGCGACGGCGCGTCCTCGTAGAACTTGCCCCCGAAGGTGCGTACGGTGCCACGCAGGTCGGCCCGATCCGGAATCACGTTGAACGCGTGGCCCGCGTTGAGCTGCGTGACCGACACGACGCCCTCCTCGAACGGATTGCGCCGGCGCGAGACGAGGCTCTGCAGGGCCGTCACGGTGTGCGCCGCGATCAGCACCGGATCGACGGCCTGGTGCGGCGAGGCGGCGTGGCCGCCCTTGCCCAGGATCGCGATCTCGAACTCGTCCACGGAGGCCATGACGGGACCCGGCATCAGCCCGATGGTGCCCGCCGGGAGGTCGTTCCACAGGTGAATCCCGAAGACAGCGTCGACGGTGGGACCATCGAGCGCCCCGTCCTGGATCATCGCGGCCGCGCCGTTCGAGATCTCCTCGGCCGGCTGGAACGCGAGCTTGACGGTGCCCGGGAGGTACGCCGCGTGGAGCCGCCGCGCCACCTCGAGTCCGATCGCGACGTGCCCATCGTGGCCGCAGGCGTGCATCCTGCCCGGATGCTGGGAGCGGTAGGGGACGGCGTTCGCCTCGTCGATCGGCAGTGCGTCCATGTCGGCGCGCACCATCACGCAGCGTGCGTTCTCCCGCGGGGCCCCATCCCGGACGGCGACGACCCCGGTCTTGCCCACGGCGGTCCGCACCGCGTAGCCGAGCCGCTGCAGCCGCTCGGCGACCAGAGTGCTGGTGCGGCGCTCCTCGAATCCCAGCTCGGGATGCTGGTGGAGGTCGCGCCTCGTCGCGACGAGGGAGGCCCGGTCAATCGGGGGGAGTGTGGTCATGATCATACGCGCGAGCTCGGGCACCACCGGTTCACCACGCAGATCTCGCACTTCGGCCGGCGGGCGATGCAGACGCGGCGCCCGTGCAGGATCAGGGTGTGGGAGAACCACGTCCACTTGTCGCGCGGCACCAGGGCCATCAGGTCGCGCTCGATCTTCACGGGGTCCTTCTCCTTCGTCAGGCCGAGCAGCGTGGTAACCCGCTGGACGTGGGTGTCGACCACGATCCCTTCGTTCTTGCCGAACCACGTGCCGAGCACGACGTTCGCGGTCTTGCGTCCCACGCCGGGGAGCTGGACCAGCTCTTCCATCGTGTCGGGCACCTTGCCCCCGTGGCGTTCCACCAGGGCCTGCGCCATCCCGATGATGGACTTGGTCTTGTTGCGGAAGAACCCGGTGCTGTGGATCTCGCGCTCGAGCACGCTCGGGTCCGCGGCGGCGTAGTCCTGCGCCGTCCGGTACTTCGCGAACAGCGCGGGGGTCACCATGTTGACCCGGGCGTCGGTGGATTGGGCGGAGAGGATCGTCGCGACGAGCAGCTCGAGGGCGGTGTTGTGATGCAGGGCGCAGGTGGCGTCGGGATAGGCCCGCTCGAGGCGCGCGATGATCTTCCGGGTCCGCGCCTTCAGCTCGCCGGGGGTCTC
>WNGD01000563.1_pt1 | contig 43984 bp, 42 predicted proteins | sample 5400671 | NCBI WGS metagenome assembly WNGD01 (sample SAMN13153369, study PRJNA577476) | soil metagenome | isolation source: 40 cm soil or saprolite under grassland replicate 2 | place: USA:California | collected 2016-06-15 | reverse complement strand
CCGGTGGGCACGAGCTTCGCGCACACGACGACGTTCATCCTGGGCAGCCTACCGGGCAAGCCCCGCGGGCGAGCGCACGGATACAGTCTGGGACGTGCCTGACGAGGTTCGGCCACCGAGCTCGCTCGACGGTGTTCTCGTCGCCGACTTCTCCCGCGTGCTGGCCGGACCGCTCGCGACGATGATCCTCGGGGACCTCGGCGCCGAGGTCGTCAAGGTGGAGCACCCCGAGGGCGGCGACGACACCCGCGCATGGGGTCCGCCGTGGTCGCCGGACGGCGCGTCCAGCTACTACCTGGGGCTGAACCGGAACAAGCGGAGCGTGACCCTCGACCTCAAGGATCCGACGGACCTGGATGCCGCCAAGGATCTCGCCCGCCGCGCCGACGTGGTGATCGAGAACTTCCGACCCGGCGTGATGCGGCGCTTCGGTTTGGACGAGCCCACCGTCCGTGCCACCAACCCCACGGTCGTGTATTGCAGCGTGCTGGGGATCGGCCGGGGGGACGTCGCTGGCTACGACTTCCTCGCGCAGGCGGTCGGAGGCCTGATGAGCGTCACCGGCGACCCCGAGGGTGAGCCTCGAAAGGTCGGGGTGGCCCTCGTGGACGTGATGGCCGGGCTGCACGCGACGATCGGCATCGTCGCCGCCCTCCGCCACCGCGAGCGGACCGGCGAGGGTCAGCTCGTCGAGGTCGATCTGCTGTCGACCACGCTGTTCTCGCTCGTCAACCAGGCGAGCGGATATCTGACCGCGGGCATCGTCCCCCGTCGGATGGGGAACCGGCACCCGAGCATCGCTCCCTACGAGACGCTCTCCGCCTCCGACGGCCCCATCGTGATCGCGGTGGGCAACGACGGCCAGTTCCGGACGCTCTGCCGCTCGCTCGGGGACGAAGGACTCGCCGACGACCCGAGGTTCGCGACCAACGGCGACCGGGTCACGAACCGGGACGCGCTCGTCGGCGCGTTGGAGGCACGGCTGCGCGCGGCGTCCGCGGCCTCCTGGGTCGACGTCTTGCGGCGCGACGGCATCCCGTGCGGGGTTGTGCACGATGTGGCCGAGGCCTTCGCCTACGCCCGGGCCGTCGACCTGGATCCCGTCGCGACGCTGACGCGTCGCGACGGGATCCAGGTCGACACGGTGGCCAACCCGCTCCGGATGTCGTCGACCCCCATCCGCTACGACCTCGCGCCGCCTTCCCTCGGCGAACACACGGGCGAGATCCTTGGGCGAGCGGGCACGAGGGAGGCACGGCATGGGAGCATCAGAGAGGACCCCGGTCACGCCGATGAGGAACCGCCCCGGGAGGCCAAGGAGGAGGAATGAGCGACCTCAAGCCGTCGGACCTGCTGGACCTGGATGCGCTGCTCTCGGACGAGGAGCGGCAGATCAGGGACCTCGCTCGCGAGTGGGTGCACGACCGGATCCTGCCGGAGGTCGAGGACTGGTACGAGCGGGGCGAGTTCCCCGCGCGTGAGCTCGCCAAGGAGCTCGGCGAGCTCGGGTTCTTCGGGATGCAGCTCGAGGGGATCGGAGACCTCGGGGCGGTGGCTTACGGGTTGGTCGAGCTGGAGCTCGAGGCCGGCGACTCTGGGCTCCGTTCGTTCGTCTCCGTCCAGAGCGCGCTCGCGATGTACGCGATCCATGCGTTCGGGTCCGACGAGCAGAAGGCTCACTGGTTGCCGCGGATGGCGAGCGGTGACGCGATCGGCTGCTTCGGTCTGTCGGAGCCCGACAGCGGGAGCGACCCGAGCTCGATGCGGACCACCGCCCGCCGCGACGGCGCCGATTGGATCGTGAACGGGACGAAGATGTGGATCACGAACGGCGGCGTGTCGGACGTGGCCGTCGTGTGGGCGAACACGGACGACGGGATCCGGGGGTTCCTGGTGCCCTGCGATCTGCCCGGGTTCAGCGCGCCCGACATCCACAAGAAGATGTCGCTGCGGGCCTCGGTGACCTCGGAGTTGGTGATGGACGACGTGCGGCTGCCCGACGACGCGATCCTGCCCGGCGTCGAGGGGTTGCGGGGCCCGCTCAGCTGTCTCAACGAGGCGCGGTACGGGATCGTGTGGGGGGTGATGGGCGCGGCGCGCACGTGCTTCGAGACCGCGCTCACCTACGCGAAGGAGCGCGTCCAGTTCGACAAGCCGATCGCGTCGTTCCAGCTGACGCAGAAGAAGCTGGCGGACATGGCGATCGAGCTGACGAAGGGCACGCTCCTCGCCTACCACCTCGGCAGGATGAAGGAAGATGGCCGCCTCCAGGCCGAACAGGTGTCGATCGGGAAGCTCAACAACACCCGTGAGGCGATCGCGATCGCGCGGACGTCCCGCGGGGTCTTGGGTGCGAACGGGATCACGCTCGAGTACCCGATCATGCGCCACATGACGAACCTCGAGTCGGTCCTCACCTACGAGGGGACCGAGGAGGTCCACACCCTCGTGATCGGACAGGTCCTGACGGGGATCCGCGCGTTCACCTGAGAGGGCCCTCGTTGGCTACACCGATCGCTCGTAGCGTGCGCGCTCCCAGTCCGTGACCGTCTCGCGCCAGGCCTTGAGCTCCCACCTCCGAGACGTCGTGTAGTAGTCGCCGAAGTCCTTCCCCAGGGACTCCAGCAGCACGCCGTCGGTCTGGAACGCCTGGAGCGCCGACTCGAGCGAAGCCGGCAGCTCCGGGACGGCTGCGGCATACGCATCTCCCACGATCGGCTCCGGCGGGCTGGCGCCCTTCCGGATCCCGTCGGCGGCCGAAGCGCCGATCGCCGCGAGCGCGAGATACGGGTTGGCGTCGGCGCCCGGCCGGCGACACTCGAACCTCCAGAGCTCCGGTCGGGCGGAGCGGATCGCGCGCACCGCACAGGACCGGTTGTCGTAGCCCCAGGTGGCGTTGGTCGGTGCGAACCATCCGGGAACGAGCCGCTTGTAGGAGTTGATCGTGGGGTTCAGGAGCAGGGAGGCAGCCGGCAGATGTTCGAGCACCCCGGCGATCGCCGACCCGAACGTCGGAGGTAGGGGCTCCTCCCGACCCCCGCCTGCGAACACGTTGGTCTCACCCTGCCAGCACGACAGGTGGACGTGTCCGCTGGAGCCCTCCTCCCCGGGTGCGGTCTTCGCGAGGAAGCTGGCTCGCAGACCCATCGATGCGGCCAGCCGCTTGACCGCGAACTTCACGAGGGCAGCGTCGTCGGCGGCAGCGAGTCCCCGCCGTGCGCCGAGGTTGAGCTCGAGCAGGCCTGGGCCCGCCTCGGTATGCACCGCAGAGAGCTCGATCGCAAGCCCTTCCAACGCGCGGACGAGCTCGTCGAGGAAGCGGTCGTAGCCTCCGATCTCGCCGAGGCTGTAGCTGATGCCGCTCGAGGTCGGGTTGCCACCGGCATCCCAGATCCGGATCTCGTACTCGATCGCGGACATCACCCCGTAGCCGAGCTCCTCGACAGCGGCGAGGACCCGTCTGAGCACCTCTCGCGTCGCGAAGTCGCAGGGCGATCCGTCGGGCCAGCTGGGCGTTGCCAGACAGACGCGCCAACCCGGTCGCCACGCGAGCTCCCGGAGGGTGTCGATGTCCGGATGAACGATCAGGTCCGCGGCGCCCGTGCGGATCCCGAAGCGCTTGTAGTCGCCGATGGGCGCATCCACGGGATCCAGCCCGAGGATGAGGTCCGTCATGACCGTTCCGTGCTGCACGGCCGCCTCGAACGCCTCCGGTCGGAGCGCCTTCCCGCGGATCGAGCCGTTGACGTCCGGGATCCCGAGGAGGACGAACTCCTCGCCTGATGGCTCGCCGCGACTCATGAGAACCTCGGCAGGGAGTCCTTGATCGCGCGCTCCACGTCTCCGATCGTGGCGGCGAAACGACCGACCATCTCGGCCAATTCGTCGTCCGAGCTCACGTACGCGGGGGCGATGAGCGTTTGGTCCCCGGCGTACCCATCCGCCTGCGGATGGGTCGACGTGACGAGGAGCCCGTGCTCCAACGCGGTGTCGTCGACGAGCGACGCCGCGTCGAGCTCGTCGGGCAGGAACGACTCGCCGTCGCGTGGGTCCACCAGCTCCACGCCGAGCAAGAACCCTCGACCCCGCACGTCTCGCACGATCTCGGAGCCCCCGAGCGCCGCCTCGAGCTCGTCGCGGAGCCTCGGTCCCCGTTCGCGGATACGTTCCACCAGGCCCCGTTCGACCAGGAGGTCCACGACCGCCAGACCCACGGCGGAGGACACCGGGGCGCCGTCCCAGGTGTGCCCCAGGTCGAACTCGCGCGAGCCACGGTCGAGCGCGTCGTACACCTCCTGCGTGCAGAACACGCCCCCGAGCGGCGCGTATCCCGCGCCGAGGCCCTTCCCGATGGCCACGATGTCGGGCTCGATCGGCATCTGATGAGCGGCGAGCCACGTCCCGACCCGACCCATCCCGGTGACCACCTCGTCGAAGCAGATCAAGAAGCCGTGAGCCTGCCGGCGTTCGTCCAGGCCGCGCCAGAAGGCTTCCGGTGGGGAGTACCCGGGCAGTGCCGCCGCGCTCACGGGTTCGCAGAAGAAGGCGGCGATCGTTCCCGGTCCCGCCTCGTCGAGGAGAGCGTCCAGCTGCCGCAGCGCGGCCTCGCCGGTCGGATCGAACCGCCACGTCGAAGGCTCGAGGTGCAGATGTTCCGCCAGGTACGGGGTGTACGGCTCCTGAAGCGTGCGACGGCCGCTCAGGGCGAGCGTTCCCATCGTGGAGCCGTGGTAGGCCTGTGCGGGGGAGATCACCCGCCAGCGGTCCGTCTCACCGCGCTCCACGTGGTAGAGCCGCGCGAGCTGCAGCGCCGTCTCGTTCGCTTCGGAACCACCGGACACGAACCGGATCCGCGTCATCTCAGGTGCGGCCACCTCCAGCAAGCGGTCGGCCAGCCGCTCCTGCGGCTCGCTCGTGAAATGGTGGTTGTAGAAATACGAGATGGCCTCCGCCTGCCCGGCGGCCGCGGTGACGACCTCCGGCACGCCGTATCCGAGGCAGGCGACCATCGCGCCGCCCGAGCAGGCGTCGAGGATCCGCCGGCCGTCGGTGGTGGTGAGCCAGACCCCGTCGCCGCGTTCGATGTTCGGGTACGGCAGGTCCAGGAAGCGCGGGAACACCCTCGTGTCCTCGGATCGGATCGCTCCGCGCACGGTCCCCTCCATGGTCGCCATCCTCTTCAGCCCAGGGCCGCCTCGGACCGGCCAGAGAGCTGTGCGACGTCGCGCAGGTACCACTCCAAGAGGTGCAACGACATCCGTCTGCTCTCTCCCGAACGCTGCTTCGTCTCTTCGAGCAGGGCGTCGGGATCGACGCCGTCCGCGTCGAGCTCATGGCGGTACACGCGCACCCAGTCACTCATGATGTCGGTCGTTACCTCGGGGTGGAACTGCAGTCCGAGGCTCCGACCGTTCACGAAGGCCTGTGGCCCCGCATCGGTCTCGGCCATCAGGGTCGCTCCCGGCGGGAGCGCGAACACATCGAAGTGCCACTGGAACCACGGGCCCTCGGGCACCATCTCGGGGTCGGTGCTCCGGACCGGCAGCCAGCCGATCTCCGAGTCGGACGAGCGATACACCTCGGCGCCGAGGACGCGCGCCAGCATCTGCCCGCCGAAGCAGAGACCGAGCACCGGCACGTCGGCCTCGACCGCTCGCGCCATCAGGGTCGCCTCGCGGGGCACGAACGGCTTCGCATCGTCGAACGCGGCGAACTCGGAGCCGAGCGACACGACGAGGTCGTATCGGGTCGGATCGACGTCGCGCTCGTCGGTGTCGATCCGGAGCGTCTCGACGTTCGCTCCGTGCTCCGCGAGCCACTCCGTGACGAGCCCCGGCGGCGTCGGTTCCTCGTGTTGGAGGATGAGCGCTCGGATGCGATCGGCGGACGCGTCGGGGGGACTCATCGCGAACCTCCGGTCGCGGAGGACGTGGACAGCTCCTTCTCCACTTCCTCCGCCACCTCCTCGACCGCGCCGGCGAACCGGGAGACCATCTCGGCGAGCTCCTCGTCCGTCGCGGTGAAGGCCGGGGCGAACAGCGTCTGGTCCCCCGCGAAGCCATCGCGCGTCGGCTGCGTGGACAAGGTGATGAGGCCTCGCTCGAACGCGACGTCGTCGATCCGTGCCGCGACCCGCAGCTCGCGCGGAAGGAACGATGTGTGGTCGCGCGGATCGACGTACTCCACGCCGAGCAGGTACCCGTGCCCACGCACCTCGCGGACGAGCGGGATATCGGCCAGGGCGCTCTCCAGCTCATCCCGCACGCTCGGCCCGCGGTCCCGGACCCGTTCGACCAGTCGTTCCGACCGCAAGGCCTCCAACACCGCGAGGCCCACGGCACACGCGAGCGGCGCCCCGTCCCACGTGTGCCCGGGCGCGAAGCGTCGCGAGCCGCGTGCAACCGCCTCGTAGACGTGCTCACCGACGAGTACGGCCCCGATCGCCGCGTAGCCGGCTCCCAGCCCTTTCGCGGCCGCGATGACGTCGGGCACGCACTCGGTCGCCGCGCCCGCGAACCAGTTCCCCGTGCGGCCGACGCCGGTCACGACCTCGTCGAAACACACGAGGAAGCCGTAGCGCTCACGGCGCTCCGCGAGGCCCTCCCAGAACCGTCGCGGCGGGGTATAGGCCGGCAAGGCTGCGGCGCTGATCGGTTCGCAGATGAACGCGGAGATCTGTCCCGGACCGGCCTCATCCAGTGCGCGATCCAAGGCCTCGAGCGCCGCTTCCCCGGTCGGATCGAAACGCCAGGTGCTCGGTGGGATGTGGAGGTGGCGGGGGAGGTACGGGCCGAAGGGTCCGTGGAGCCCGGGTCGTCCCGTGAGCGCGAGGGTCTCCATCGTCGGCCCGTGATACGCCTGCGCCGGCGAGATCACCTGCCATCGGTCCCGGTCGCCTCGTTCGACGTGATAGCTCCGCGCGAGCTGGATTGCCATCTCGATGGCGTCCGCTCCGGCAACCGTGAACTTCACGCGACTGAACCCCCGCGGCGCCACCGCGATGAGCTCGTCCGCCAAGCGCTCCTGGAGCGGGTTCGTGAGCCGCTCGTTGTGCACGTAGGCCAGCTTCTCGGCCTGGGTCCGAGCGGCGGCGATGATGTCGCGCCGGCCGTGCCCCAGCGTCGCCGCCATCGACCCGCCGCTCATCGAGTCCAGATACCGACGACCGGCAGCATCCTCGACCCAGACGCCCTCGCCACGGGCGATGACCGGCATGGCGCGCCCCAGCTCGAGCGGGAGCACGTGCGTTCGATCGCTCTCGATGGACGACGCCTTCGCCATCCGTCTCTCCTTCACACACGCGCGCCGGCCCACGCGCCAGCGCCCTAGGGTATGGCAACGCCCCGTTGCGGACCAGCGGGCCGTCAAGGTATACCCACCACACCGGGAGCCGTTGCGCGGGACGGAGGGAGCCGGATCGATGAGCGACGTGAGGGAGATCCTCGGAGGCTGGCAGTCCGAAGGGGTCGGTTTCGTCCGCTTCGAGCTCCCCGACATGCACGGCATCTCGCGGTCGAAGACGATCCCGATCGCCCACGCGTTCGAGTACGCCGAGCGTGGGCTCAACATGTACGGGGGAGCGAGCGTGCTCGATACGCGCTCGGACGTCGTCCCGGGGACCCTCTACCACGACCAGCGCGGATACGGCGACCAGTTGCTCTTCCCCGACCCGGACTCGGCCGCGGTGATCCCGTGGATGGATCGAACGGCCAGGCTCATCTGCGACGCGCAGTGGTACGACGGGACGCCGCTCGCCGCCACCCCTCGGGCCGTCTTCCGTCGCGCGCTGGACAAGGCTCGTTCGATGGGCTTCGACACCCTGATGGGTTCGGAGTTCGAGTTCTACCTCCTGACGGGCGACACCCATGAGCCGCTCTTCGACGGGTATCACATCTTCAACACCGTCCGGAACGACTACGTCCCGACGATCCGCCGGGTCACCGAGGAGATGCAGAAGGTCGGGGTGGACATCATCACCGCGAACTGCGAGTACGCGGGGTCGCAATGGGAGATCAACTTCGCGCCCGGCCGCGGTCTCGCCGGGCCGGACGACGCGTTCACGTTCAAGAACGGCGTCAAAGAGATCGCCAAGCAGGACGGCTACCTCGCCACGTTCATGACGAAGCCGTGGGCCGACCACTCCGGGAGTGGCTGTCACACCCATCTGTCGCTGCTCTCCGCAGATGCGGGGACGAGCGCGTTCGGCGACGCGAACGACCCGCAGGGGATGACCGACACGTGCCGCTCGTTCATCGCCGGGGTCCTGAAGTACGCGCGTGTCTTCGACGCGGTCATCGCTCCGACCGTGAACTGCCTGCGCCGCAGGCGACCGCACACGTTCAGCCCATCGAACATCTCCTGGGGGCTCGAGGATCGCTCCGCGCTGGTTCGGGTCAAAGGCGGGAGCCCCGAACACAAGCACATCGAGTACCGGGCACCATCGGCCCTCTCGAACCCCTACCTCGTCGGGGCGGCGCTGATCCAGGCCGGACTCCGCGGCATCGAGGAACGGTTGCCCGCGCCCGAGCCGTCGAGGCCCGGCGTCCCGGCCGAGGAGGATCCGTCTTTCGAGAAGCTCCCGATCGCGCTCGAAGAGTCGCTCGAAGCGCTCGAGCAGGAGCCGGCAGCGAAGGAGTTCTTCGGCGAAGAGTTCGTGACGGTGTACTCCGCCATGCGGCGGTACGAACTGTCCCGGTTCACGGATTGGGTCACGGACTGGGAGCGTTCCGAGTACCTGGAGCTGTTCTGAGCCCCGTGACGGGTGGACGGACGAGGGCGGGTGGCGGCGCGGATGCCGCGACCGCGAAGGCGACGCGGCGGCTCGCCGCCGCGGGCGTCGAGATGGTGGCGCTCGCGATGGTCGACAACGCCGGCGTGACGCTCGTGAAGTGCGTCCCGCTCCGCCGCTTCGAAGAGGCGGTTCGGTTCGGGATCGGCCTGTCTCCCGTGTTCTCCGTCTTCCTCGTCGACGATTCGATCACCTCGTCTCCCCACCTCGGCGGGCCGACGGGCGACACGCGCCTGATGCCCGACCCCACGGCCACGATGTCGCTCGCCGCGAGTCCGGGCTGGGCACTCGCGCCGGTCGACCAGCTCGATCAGGAAGGCGAGCCCTATCCGGCCTGCGCCCGGACGTTCGCGAGGAGGATGCTCGAGCGGCTCGCGAACTTCGGGCTCGAGCTCCGCGGCGCCTATGAGATGGAGTTCTTCCTCGGGCATCGCACCTCGGGAGGTGAGGAGGATCCGCAGCCCGCGCACCCCGGGCCCGCGTACAGCGCGATCGCGCTCGCCGAGGTCGAGCCGTTCGCTTCGGCGCTGACCCACGCCCTCGAGGAGCAAGGGACGGGCGTGATGCAGTTCCATCCCGAGTACTCGACCGGGCAGCTCGAGCTGTCGGTGCCCCACGGCACGGGGATCGCGGTCGCCGATGCGAACCTGGTCGTCCGCCACACGATCCGCGCCGTTGCCCGGAGCTATGGACTCGCCGCCTCGTTCGCCCCCGTCGTGTTCCCCGGACTCGTCGGCAATGGGGCGCACCTGCACCTCAGCCTGTGGAACCGGCGCGGTCGCAACGTCTTCAACGGCGGTCGCGGACCGGAGGGGATGACCCGGGAGGCCGAGGCCTTCACGGCGGGCGTCCTGGACGCGTTGCCTGCGCTCACCGCGATCACCGCTCCGTCGGTCGCGAGCTATCAGCGCCTCCAGCCGCACCGATGGAGCGGTCCGTGGGCCTGCTGGGGACGGGAGAACCGGGAGGCCGCGCTCCGGTTCGTGACCGGGATGGTCGGGAGTCGTCCCCACGCGGCGAACCTCGAGGTGAAGTCGATGGATCCCGCGGCCAACCCGTACCTGGCTCTCGGCGCGATCGTCGCGGCCGGCATCGACGGTCTGGAGCGCGAACTGACGCTTCCGCCGCCGGTCCTCGACGATCCGGCGTCGATCCCCGCGACGCGGCGGCGCGCGCTCGGGATCCGGCAGCTCCCGTCGTCGCTCGGCGCCGCGATCCGCGACCTCGAGCGATCGACGGTCGTCCGGAGCGCCATGGGAGACGTCCTGTTCGATGCGTTCCTGGCAACGCGGCGCGGCGAGGCAACCCTGTTCGAGGGGATGGATCCGGCGGCTGTCGTTCGTGCGCACCGCTGGCGTTACTGAGATGGCGACCATGGGTGCGGTCGATCTGTCCGGCATCGAGATCGTCGATGCGCACACCCATCCGTACCGGCTCGGGGATCTCGTCGGGAGGGGGTCCGGGGGCTTCGACACACGCGCGACGTTCCTCGGCGAGGCGTTCTCCTCGTCGTCCCGGTTGGACCCGGAGCTGTGGTCGACCGCGGAGCGACTGACGGACTCGACGGTCATGGCGATCACGATCGTGCGGTGGCTCGCGCGGCATCTCGGATGCGAACCGACCCGCCACGCGGTCACCGCGTCGCGCGAGACCGCGATCCGTGCTGATGCGGTCGCGTACACGAAGGGCTTGCTCGACGCGGCGGGCGTCGTGGGGGTCCTCGCCGATGAGGGCTATCCGCAACCGCCGATCCCCGCCGCGGAGTTCGCGGGGACGATCGGCGTGCCTGTGAGCCGTGTCGCACGCCTGGAACCGTGGATCGTCGCGAGACGCGAGGGTTCGTTCGACGACCTGGTCGCCGGGGTGGAGACCGATGCGACAGAAGCCGCCTCCGACCCGAACTGCGTCGCGTACAAGTCGATCGTCGCCTACCGGACCGGCCTGGACGTCGGCGATCCGTCACCTTCGGAGGCGGCCGAGGCCTTCGGGCGTTGGCGCGCCGACGCCTGGCGCGAGACGCGGGAGCACGCGAAGCCGGTCAGGGACTTCCTGATCCGTCGAACGCTCGCGGTCGCGAAGGCGAACGACCGAGCGTTCCACTTCCACTGCGGCGGTGGGGACCCCGACATCGACCTGGCGCACGCGTCCCCCAGAGGATTGTTCCCGTTGCTGGTCGACATCCAACACCAACCGGTGGTCCTGGTGCACAGCGGGTTCCCGTGGGTCGAGGAGGGAGCATTCATCGCCTCGGTCCTCCCGAACGTGTACCTCGAGCTCTCGGAGCTGATCCCGTGGGGCTGGGGTCAGGTCGAGCCCGCGCTCGAGCTGATCGTGGGCTCCGTCCCGGCCGCGAAGATCATGTACGGCTCGGACGAGGCAGGCGAGCCCGAGGGGTTCTGGGTCGCGGCGCTGATGGCCCGAGCCGCGCTCCAACGGGTCCTCGGGCGCCTCGTCGACCGCGACTACGTCACGGTCGACGAGGCCCTACGCCTCGGGAGGCTCATCCTGGGCGACAGCTGCCGAGGCCTCCATGGTCTCGCCCAGTGACCGACGTGGCCCGCCGCCCGATATCGGGCGGCGGGCCATAGCCATAGCTGTCGTTCGCCCGGGCTCAGGCCGGAGAGATATCCTCGGCGATCTCTCGCTGCGTGACGCCTTCGCCGATCAGCTCAACGTCGGTCTTGCCTCTCCTGGTTGACTGCGAGACCAGGTAGATCGCGACAGCCACGATGATCGAGAGTCCCGAGATCCCGATCATCCACTTGTTCCACTCGGCGAGCGTCGGGAACCCCGTCGGGTACCACGGGCCGACGAAGATGAAGAACACGGCGAGGACGTTCACGACGAATCCCACGGCGCCACAGATGAACAGCCAACCCAACGGGATGCGGCGCTCCTTCTCGAACCGCGCCGGGTCGGCGCGCCTCGCGAAGAAGATGTCGAGGAACAGCAAGGCCGTCGAGATGCACCAGACGATCGTGAGACCGGCGTACAGCGCATAGAAGACCTTGTACGGATCCTTCCCCCCGGCGCCGAGCACGAAGAAGAGCAGGACCGCGATCACCGTCGCGATCGCGGTCTGCAGCGTGATGGCGTTCGCCGGCACTTTGTTCCTGTTGACCTTCCCGAACTGGTGCGGCAGGCGCTTCTCGAGGCCCGATACGAAGAGCAGCCGTCCGAACGCGTAGTTGTAGACGACCGCCACGGTCAGCAGCACCCACGCGAGGACAACCGAGACGATGACGCCCGCCCACTTGCCGATCGCGAGCCCGACGGTCTCCGCTCCGCCGGTGGTGGCGTTCGCCCCGCCGGCCTGGATCACGACCATGTTTCCCCAGGTCGCCCAGAGGTAGGCGGCCATCACGATGATGCATCCCCAGAAAAGGTACGTCCTGATCCCCTTCTCGCCTCCGGTGGTCTCGACACCCATGTTGAGCGGGGTCTCGATCCCCAGAAGCGCGAGGATCGCGAAGGAGAAGAACGTCAGGTTCGCGGGGACGTGGAGGGCGAGCTTGTCACCCTGGAAGGGGTTCCAGCCGGTGGAGAAGGACGTCGCCGACGCGTTCCCTTTGAGGAGCCACACGACGCCGGCGAAGCCGATCAGGAAGATCGCGGCAGCGTACGCGAAGAACTGCACGTTCACGTAGTTTTGCGTGACCCGCATCCTGAGGTACGACATCGATGCGCTGAACCACAGGACGGCGAGCACGACGATGCCGATCTGCCAGTTCTCGCTCAGGATCGCGCAGGGTTGGCCGCTGCAGGTGAAGAACTTGGCGGTCTGCTGGAGGAAGTTCGCCACCAAGACGCCGATGACGACCATCGTGATCGGTCCCGGCCACCACGCGACGAAGCCCGCGAAGAACCCCCAGAAGGGTCCGAGCACCTTGTGGGTCCAGACGTACAGCGAACCCTCCTCGGGGAACATCCGGCCCAGCTGGGCCGTGACGAACGCACCAGTGATCAAGAAGGTAAGGAACGCCACCACCCAGAAGATGAACATGGACGGCCCAGCGGCCTGTGTCCCTGCCGAGTTGATGATGAACAGGACGATCGCGACGAAGATCACGACGAGGTCGAACGGTCCGAGCGTCCTCGCCACCAGAACGGGCGCGACCTTCTCCGAGATCATCGCCTGTTCGCCGGTCTGGCTTGCCATGCGGCACCCCCTCCCCAGGGTGGAGGCGCTCGTCGAGCGGGCGTTCCCCACCAGCTGACGTTCTCGCGAATCGTTGCACCGGAGGGCTGAGCTGTCTAGCCGTCTCGAAGCGAAATCATCCGACGTGCCTGGTCAGGACGGGGGAACGGTCACGCTTGCCGGAACTCCGCAGCCATCTCCGTGAACCGCCTATGGACATCTCCGTACACCTCTCGGCGGGGCAGGAACTCCTTCCTGGCTTTCACCACGAACGTGTAGTTCGGGTCGCAGACGTTCGCGACGGGGCTCTCCGAGATCTGGGTCACGAGCTGATAGGCGTCGAGCTTGTCCAGGCCGAACTCCTGGACGAGCCACATGACCAGGTCGCCGTGAGCGATCCGGAACGCGTCCTCGAGTGGTCGCGCGGACCCCGTTGACATGATGAAGTCGTCGTTCTCGAGGCGCGGCCACGGCGTCGGACGACCCTTGATCAGGTCGACGATCAACGTGGTCTCCATCGCACCTTCGACGGCCACCCCACACGTCTCGCCCTCACCCTGGCGGTAATGGCCGTCCCCGATCGAGAACAGCCCCCCTTCCACGTTGACGCCGAGGTAACAGGTCGTCCCCGCTCGCATCTCGGGGGTGTCCATGTTCCCGCCGTGCGAGCCGGGAACCAGCGCCGAGCGCGCCTCGAGGTTGGCCGGCGCGACGCCGACCGTCCCGTGCATCGGCTCGAGCGGGAGCTCGACGGTGTGGTCGCTCCGTCGAGCTTCGTACCGGACGGTGCGGCGCGCCGGGTCGACCTCGTAGATCCAGACGATCTCCTCGAGCGGATCTTGCAGCGTGACCGTTGAGAGGGTCGAGGTGAGCGCGCCGAACAGCGGGAAGGTCGTCGAGACGCCCCAGTCGCGAGCGGGCTCGATCGAGACGAAGTGCAGCGCCACCGTGTCGCCCGGCGCCGCTCCGTCGACGAAGAACGGTCCCGTCTGCGGGTTCAGGAACGGGAAGGTGATCTTCTCCGACGCGAGGTCGTCGATCGTGCTGACGAGGCCCGTGAAGCAGTCATCGGTCCACAGCTCGAGCACCTCCCCGGGCTTCACGTGCATCACCGGGTCGGCGCCCCCGAACGTCCACGCGTAGTCCTTCCGCTCGGGTCGGTACGAGATCACGTTCAGCCCCGCCATCACGAACCTCATCCCCGCTCGAAGTAGCGGGCGAGCTCCCAATCGGTCACGCACGTGTTGTCGAAGATGATCTGTTCCTGCTCGGCGGTGTTCAGCAGGTGCTCGAACACGAAGTCGCCGAAGGCCTCACGGGCGACCGCCGACGCGCGGAACGTCTCGACCGCTTCGTGCAACGAGGTCGGGACGCGCGGGACGTCCTTGGCTTCGTAGGCGTTGCCGAGGAACATCTCGGGCGGTTCCACCCGGTTGCGGATGCCCCACATCCCGCTCGCGATCGTGGCCGCGAACGCGAGGTACGGGTTCGCGTCGGCACCCGGGAGCCGGCACTCGACGCGGAACCCGGTGTGCTCGCCGACCGTGCGGAACCCGCACGTCCGGTTGTCGCGGCTCCAGACGATCGCGGTCGGCGCCCACGACCCGAGCTGGTAACGCTTGTAGGAGTTGACGAACGGCGCGTACATCCACGCCATCTCGCGCGCCGTCGTCATCAGCCCGCCGAGGTACCACCGGAAGGTGTCGCTCATGTGAGGCGGTGTGTCGCCGCTCCACATCAGCGACTCCGAACCGTCCACGTTCCACACGCTGGAGTGGAGGTGACACGAGGAGCCCGCCTCGGCCATGGTCCACTTCGCCATGAACGTGAGCGCCACCCCGTTCAGCGCGGCGATCTCCTTCGCGCCGTGCTTGTAGATCGCGTGATGGTCGGCGTTCGAAAGGGCATCCGAATACGTGATGTTGATCTCGTGCTGCCCCCTGCCGAACTCTCCCTTCGAGAACTCGACCGGGACCCCGGCGCCCCGCATGTGGTTGCGGACCTGCCGGATGAACCACTCGTCCTTCGTGGTCTGCAGCATGTGGTAGTCCATGATGTATGGCGAGCTGGGGCGAGGATCCCGGTACCCGCGTTCGGCGAGGTCGTCGAACGGATCCTTGAACAGATAGAACTCGAGCTCCGAACCGGTCTTGACCTGGTAGCCCTGGGCAGCGGCCCTCGCGATCTGGTCCTTCAGGATCTGGCGCGGGGCGACGGCGACCGGTTCGCTCGTTTCCTCGTCGGCGATGTCGCAGAGCACCATCGCGGTCTTGTCGATCCACGGGCACCACCGGAGGGTCGTGAGGTCCGGGATCATCCGGAAGTCGCCGTAGCCGGTCTCCCAGCTGGCGTATCGGTATCCGGGGAGCGGTTCCATCTCCATGTCGATCGCCAGCAGGTAGAGGCATGCGTGGAGCCCTTCGGCGCCGAGGATCTCCTCGATGAAGAAGTCCGGGAGCACGCGCTTGCCCATGTAGCGCCCCTGCAGGTCGGTGAACATGCAGAGCACGGTGTCGATCCGATTGTTACGGGCGAGCTCCTGGAGCTCCTCGATGGTGAGCATCCCCTGCCGCTGCATCTCGCCTCCTCGGCCTGACAGGCGGGGGCGGCGGGCGAGATCGCCCGCCGCCCCGCGACCGCTCGGATGAACCGGGACTACTCAGACGGCGGTGCCGTCGGCGGTGCCATCGGCGGGGGTGCGACCCGCTCACCACCACCGAGGATCGCCTCCTGTTCCGCCGAGGTCGCAACGAACCCCTCCGCACCCGGGACACCTTGCTCACCCTGCGTGAGCGCGAACTCCTCCTCGGGTGAGAGCACCAGGCGGTGCCGACCGGCGATCGCGAAGTAGAGCACACCGAGGATGTAATACACCGCGACCCCGTACACGCCCGGTCGATAGGCATCGTTCAGGAAGATCGACACCAGGGCGATCGCCGCGAGCGTGCCCGCGACCACTGCGCCCGGGATACCCCAACGGCTCCGGTACGGGCGTTCGATGTTCGGCAGCTTCTGGCGCAGGATCACGAACGAGGTCGATTGGAAGATGTACGAGATCACCGCCGCGAACACCGCCATGTTCAGGAGCGCCGCGACGATCTTCGCCCCCAGATCGTTCTCCTGGAGGATGAAGACGAACAGAGCAACGGCATAGCCGACGACCGCCCCGGCGATCAGCGCGACGTGTGGGGTCCTCCGCTCGCCGTGCGTGATCGAGAGGAACTTGGGGAAGTAGCCCGCTCGGGACAGCGAGTACGTGTTCCGACCGTAGGCGAAGATGATCGTGAAGAAGCTCGCGATCAATCCGATCATGAACAGCAAGCCGAAGAAGTAGGCGATCTTCTCTCCGGCGAATATGGCCTTGAACCCATCGAGGAGCGGGAACGCGGACCCGCCGTACAGGAAGGACCCGCCGGGCAGGCCGCTGTTGATGAAGAGGGTCAGGATCGCCGCGATCAACAGCGTGTGCATCGCCAGGACCGAACCCTTCGGGACGTCCCGCCGCGGATCCATCGACTCCTCGGCCGCCAGGGGGACCTCCTCGATCGCGAGGTAGAACCAGATCGCGAAGGGGAGCGCCTTGAAGATGCCGCTGATCCCGAAGGGGAACCAGGGCCCTCCGCCTCCCGTGACGGGTGCGTCGCCGCCTCCCTTGGGGATGTTCGTCCAGAGGTTCGTGTCGAACTTGCCTGACACGAGCGCGGCGATGAAGAAGAAGGCCAACACGGCCAGCGACAGCACCGTGATCGTGACCGTGAAGCGCATCGTGGCTTCGATCCCGATGATGTTGACACCGACGAAGATGATGTAGAAGACCGCCCACCAGAAGGGCAGGCTGTTCCACCAGGCGATGTTCGTGACGGTCCCGTCCGCCGCGAACTTACCCCCGACGTCGAACAGGCCCACGACGACGGTCTGCATCAGCAAACCCATCGCGCCGACGACCACCGCGGGCGTGATGACGTACTCCATGTTCTCGGCGAGACCGGTGAGGAACCCGCCCCATGGGCCCATCGCCGAACGCGCGAACGAGTAGGCCCCGCCGGTGTGGGGAAGGGCCGGTGACATCTCCGCGATCGAGTAGACGAGGCCGTAGTACATGACGGCCATGATCGCGCCGGCGACGAGCAGACCTCCGAACCCGCCCGTGCTGAGCCCGAAGTTCCAGCCGTAGTACTCGCCGGAGATGACGGCTCCCACACCGAGCGCCCACAGCGACCACACGCCCGCGTGGCGCCGCAAACCTCGCTGCTTGAAGTAGTCCTCACCCACCTCCTGGTAGGTGACGGAACCAACCTTGCGTTCCGACATGGACACCTCCCCCCTCGGACCGCCGATGGCGGCTCTCGGCGTATCCAGCCACAGACGGACTTTGTCTGTCAAACACCGCCCGGGCGTCGCCGGGGCCGCAACGGGCGGACCAGTCGCAGGACGACCCCGGTGGTCAGCGTCACCGCGGCTGCCGGCACGACCCCCCACGCGTTGATCACGAGCGGCAGGAGGAGACCCGATGCGCCCCCGGCTATCAGAAGCGGGGCTCCCCAAGGGATGTCCAGCAGGCGGCGCCCCAGCCAGATCGCGATCGCGATGCTCGCGAGCGGCCAGGCGTCCCATCCGCCGGGCGAGACGGGGCCGAGCTGACCGCCGACGCACACGAGAACGTCCACCGACTCCACGATAGCGGCGTTCCGTCCTTCGTTGACCGGGGTTTGACGTCATTTGTCAGACAAAGTTACCCTGCCGGCGTGAAGAAGCGGCTGTCGTTCCGGATCCGCGACGACCTGGCGCGCCGCATGTCGACCGGGCGGATCGCGCCCGGCTCGAAGCTCCCACCCGAGCCGGAGCTCGCCGAGGAGCTGGGCGTGTCGCGGGCGACGCTCCGCGAGGCCTTGCGCTCGCTCGAAGAAGACGGGTTCGTCAGGCGAACCCGCGGCGCCGGGACGTATGCGACCCGGCGTCCACGTCTCCGGAACAACCTCGACGTGAACTTCGGGGTCACCGAAGCGATCCGGGCCGCGGGGATGCGTCCAGGCACCACCCAGGTCGAGATCCACACCGAGGCGGTGTCGGAGGCCGATGCACACGCGCTCGACCTCGCCGTCGGAGACGGCGTGATCGTGCTCGAGCGGGTGCGAACCGCCGACGGTCGACCGGTCGTCTTCTCTCGCGACATCGTTCCGACGACTCGTATCGCAACGGCTGAGCTCGCCGGCATGTCCCTGGACGGCTCGGTCTACGATGTCCTCGAGCATCGGGGGAGCCCCGTTGCGAACGGGGTCGTGACCATCGAGCCGACCGTCGCTGACCGGGCGTTGGCTCGGCTCCTGAAGACGAAGGTGGGCGTCCCCCTGCTGTTCCTGCGCCAGGTCGACTTCGACGAGGACGGAGATCCCTTGCTGCTGTCAGAGGAGCATCACCTGGCCGAGGCGTTCGAGTTCACGGTGGTCAGGCGCGGACCCGGAAGGAGTACATCGTGACGGCGAACGTCGGCAAGGCGATGCGGCTCAAGCGAGTGATCGACCCCGACGGTGTGTCCGTGATCTGTGCCCTCGATCACGGCATGACGTCGCCGACGTTCCTCGAGCCGCTCGCGGACATCGCCATGCGTACGCGAGAGGCCGTCGCGGGCGGTTCGAACGTCATCATGATGAGCAAGGGCATGATCCGCATCGCCCAGGACGCGTTCGCCCCGACGACGTCGCTCGCACTGTTGCTGTCCGCGAGTGCGGGACCTGGCGGTGACCGTCCCGAGATCGTGCAGATCGCCGACGTCGAGGAGGCCCTGGTCCTCGGCGCCGATGCGGTGGTGCTGTTCACCGCTCTCGGCGGAGACACCGAGCCCGGCATGGTGGACATCCTGTCCACCGTCGGGCGCGAATGCGCGGCACTCGGCATGCCGTTCATCGCCGAGGCCGAGTTCCCGACCACGTACGCGACCGTCGAAGCGCTGAAGGACCAATACGGCTTCGAGTACCTGCGCCGGAACGTCCGCCTCTGTGCCGAGCTCGGTGCGGACATCGTGAAGACCAACTGGCCGGGTGATCAAGATTCGTTCGGGAGGTGCGTCGAGGCCGCGAGCGGCGTTCCGGTCGTCCTCGCGGGGGGGTCGCGACTGGAAGATGCCGAGCTGCTCCACCGGATGGGACAGGCCATGGAGGCCGGCGCGATCGGCTGCTCGGTCGGGAGGAACATCTTCATGCATCCTCGGCCGGAGGCCATCACCCGGGCGCTGTCTCGGGTGATCCGAGAGCGATGGTCGGCGCAGAAGGCGCTCGAGGCTCTCCAGCAGGAGACGGCGTGATGCGGGCGGCCTTCATGACGGACCTGAACACCATCGAGGTCAGGCATGACGCCCCGGAACCCGACGCGGGCCCCGAGGGCGCGGTGCTCCGGATCGAAGCGTGCGGGATCTGCGGAACCGACGCGCGGACGTTCTTCAACGGCGATCCGAAAGCGCCGCCACCGTGGCAGCTGGGCCACGAGCCGGTGGGAACGCTCGAGGTCGTCGGGTCCGATGCGGTGCTCCCCGATGGGATCGCGCCGGGGGACCGGGTCTTCCTGGGATCGATCCTGACCTGCGGCGTGTGTCGATGGTGCATGGAGGGGTTCCAGAACCTCTGCGAGGACCACCTCCTCTACGGGTACGAGCCCTTCCCCGGTGCCTATGCCGAGTTCGCCGCCGTCCCTCCCATCGCGATGAAGAACCTCATCGCGCTGCCTCCGGAACTGCCGAGCGATCTCGCCACGGTTGCGGATCCGTTCGCCTGTGCACTCAACGGGATCGAGCAGCTCGACGTTCGAACGGGCGACGCGGTGGTCATCGTCGGAACGGGGCCGATCGGCTGCTGGCAGGCCGTGATGGCACGCGATCGCGGCGCGAGCAAGGTCTTCGTCAGCGATGTCTCAGGGGAGCGATTGAAGATCGCGCTGGATGCGGTCGGTCATGTGGTCGACGACGCGTGGGTGGCGGGCGAGGACAATGGGGTCGCGGAAGTGCTCTCGCGGACGAGCGGGCACGGGGCCGAGCGCGTGAGCGTCGCGGCTCCCGCGAAGGATGCGCAACAGGCAGCGCTCGAGATGGCGGCCAAGCGCGCCAAGGTCGTGTACTTCGCCGGTCTCCCGAAGCACGACCCCGTGAGCCCCCTGGACATGAACCAGCTGCACTACAAGGAGCTCTCGATCATCGGAGCGTACGGGGCGACGCACCGCCAGTACCGGATCACGATGGACTACCTGGATCGGCGTCAGGACGACCTGGCTCGTGTCGTCACCCATCGGTTCCCGCTGGACCGTATCGGTGAGGCCTTCGAGACGATCAGGTCGGGCACCGGGCTGAAGATGGTGATCGTGCCGTGACCGGTGGTCCGTTCGTGATCGGGTGCGACGTCGGCAGCCAGGGCACGAACGGCGCGCTCTACGATGCGGACGGTGTCTTGATCGGGTCGGCCTACGAGCCGTACGACCTGTCGTTCCCCCATCCCGGGTGGGCCGAGCAAGATCCCGGTGCCTGGACCGCCGGTGTCGAGCGTGCATGCCGGCGCCTGATCGAGCTTTGCCCCGGAGGGGCTGAGACGATCGCCGGCTTGTCCTTCGGATCGCAGCTAGACGGGATGGTGGCCTGCGACGCCGTGGGTCGGCCGGTGCGTCCCGCGATGATCTGGATGGATCGACGGGCGGAGGCCCAGGCGGCGAAGGTCGCCGAGCGCATCAGCCCGGCGGCGTTCTATGGAGCCGTGGGTGCGAACCTCGATTCATCCCACGCGGTGTTCAAGGCGCTCTGGATCCGAGATGCGGAGCCGGCCTCGTGGGAGGCGACCACGCATCTCATGCCGCCCGGCTCGTACGTGCTCCGCCACGTCACCGGCGAGCTTCGCGTCGACTTCTCGAACGCGTCCTCGCTTGCGTTGCTCGATCCTCGAACGCGCGAGTGGTCGAAGGAGGTTCTCGACGCCGTCGATCTCGATCCGGACATGCTGCCGCCGATCGCCGAGGGGACCGCGGCGATCGCAGGGATCGCGCCTGCGTTCGCGGAAGCCACCGGGCTCAGACCCTCGACCGTGGTCGCGGTCGGGTGTGGCGATGAGATGGCAGCCACCCTGGGGGCCGGCGTCTTCGCCCCCGGCGAGGTCTGCGACGTCGTCGGAACGGCGGAGCCGGTCTGCGCCGCGAGCTCAGAGCCGCGCGAAGACCCGACGATGCTCGTCGAGTGCCACCCCCATGCGGACCCCGACGTGTGGCTGCTCGAGAACCCGGGGTTCGTCTCCGGCGGGAACCTGCGTTGGTGGCGGGACCAATTCGCCCCGATCGAGCGGGACGCCGAGTCGGTCGGGCTGGGGGATGCGTACGACTTCCTCTCTCGCGAGGCAGGGCACGTGGAGCCCGGCTCGGCAGGCCTGGTCTTCCTCCCGTGCATGCAGGGTGCGATGGCCCCCGAGTGGAACGGCGCCGCGCGAGGAGTCTTCTACGGGCTCACGCTTGCGCATACCCGGGACCACATGACGCGCGCGATCCTCGAAGGAAGCGCGTTCGCCCTCCGCGACATCGTGGATGCGATGACGAACACCGGACTTGCCGTCTCACGGCTCACGATCGTGGGGGGAGGGGCGAAGGGCCCGCTCTGGCGGCAGATCAAAGCCGACGTCACCGGCCTACCGGTCCGGGTTCCCAGCTCGATCGAAACCACGGCGACCGGCGCGGCGATCCTCGCGGCCGTCGCCTCCGGCGTTCGGGACTCGATCGTGGACGCGGTCGATGCCTTCGTCTCCTACCGGCCGGACGTGCACGAGCCGAACCCGGACACGAGCGACCTGTACGACGAGGCGTACGGCCGCTACCGCAGCGTGTACGACGCCCTCCGGCCGGTCTTCAACGCGTGAGTGGCCGGCTCTACGGTCGAAGCAGGTACAACCGGAACGCGTCGTGCTCGATCGGCAGCACGTCGAACCTCGTGAAACCGGCCTCGTGGGCGTAGCGACGGAGCGTCGAAGGCCGCATCACCGTCCCGGTTCCCGCTGACGGCTGTTCGTACATGCCGGTCGGCAGGCAGTCGAAGACGCTCCATCCGTAGAAGTACGCCTCGCGGTCGTCGGGTTCGCCGGAGAACGCCTCCTTCGTGCGCTCGTCGACGATCAACATCGCGCCGTCGTCCGCGAGGGCTTCCCTGACGGCCCCCAGCACCTCGACGGGCTTGGCCATGTCATGGATGCACTCGAACGCCATCGCGACGTCGACCGGTCCATGGCGGGTGAGCTCCGCCCCGTCCTCACGATGGAAACGGACGCGATCGGCGAGTCCCGCCTCGATCGCGTGGTCGCGAGCCATCTGGATCGAGATCTCATCCGGATCGAACCCGTCGACCTGGGCCGAGGGGTAGGCGCGGGCGATCGCGATGGAGGACCAACCGGTTCCGCAGCCGACGTCGACCACCCGGGCGGGGCCGGCGCTCAGGCGGCCGTGGATCGCATCGATCGCCGGCAGCCACTCGTTCGGGAGCGTCGTCAGGAAGGTTGGGCGGTTGCTCGCGCCCTGACCCTCCACGCTCTCCTTCCCGTACGCCTCGTACGGGACCCCGCCCCCGGTGCGGAACGCATCCTCCACGGCATGGAACGCGGGAGGGAGGCTCATGAGCTGGCCGACGCTCGCCCCCATGAACGCGAGCGAGTCGCCGTCGAGCAGGACCTCGGCGTGTGCGAGGGGCAACGTGTATCGGACCGGTCCCGCGCTCGCGTCCGCTCGCAGGATCGCCCTCGTCGCCTGTTGCTCGAGCCATTCCCGCGCGTAGCGCTCGGCGATGCCGGCCGCGCTTGCGAGCTCATCCGACGTCATCGTCGCGGCGTCGGCCAGTGCGCGATACAGACCGAGCCGGAGGCCGAGATGCATCGACAGGATGTCGAAGTACCCGAGCGACGACGCGAAGACGCTCTCGGCGAACCGGTCACGATCCGATCCGGCCTCATCCACGCTCATCAGTCCTCCGGGGTGACGTACGCCGCCGTGATGCCGCCGTCCACGATCAGCGAGGCGCCCGTCATGAAGCTGGAGTCGTCGCTCGCGAGGAACAGGGCAGCCTTCGCGAGCTCTTCGGCTCTGCCCAGCCGCCCCATCGGGATGTGGACGAACCTCCGTTGTCGCTGCTGTTCGTCGGAGAGCAGCTGCATCAGGAGCGGCGTCTCGATCGGCCCGGGACACAAGGCGTTGCACCGGATGCCTCGACGCGCGTACTCGACGGCGATCTCGCGGGTCTTCGCCAGGACCGCCCCTTTGGACGACGTGTACGCCGTCTGCGACGTGGCCGCGCCCATCCACGCGACGAACGAGGCCACGTTGATGATCGAGCCCCCGCCAGTCTCGAGCATGGCCGGGATCCCGTACTTGCACCCGAACGCGACGCCCTTGACGTTGACGGCGAGGGTCGTGTCCCAGATGGCCTCGTCGGTGCTCTGTACCGATCCGTCGTCGGGAAGCATCACGCCGGCGTTGTTGTAGAGCACGTCCAGCCTCCCGAAGCGAACGAGCGCGTCGCTCACCATCGTCCGCGCATCCGTTTCCCGGGATACGTCGGCGTGAACGAAGAGCGCTCCATCGCCGATCGCCGACGCGGTCGCTCGGCCCGCCTCGTCGTTCACGTCGGTCAGGACCACGTTGGCGCCCTCTCGGGCGAACAGCTCCGATGCGACCTTGCCCATGCCGCTGCCACCGCCCGTGATCAACGCGACCTTGCCTTCAAGACGCATACGGCCTCCTGTTGGGCGGCGGCTCAGGGCAGCGACAGCGACCTGGCAGCGGCCCGCGCCAGCCTACGGTACGTTCCGGTCGACAGGAGATGGTCGCGCCGGAAGCGGCGATCCACGGTCATCGTCGGACGACGCCGCGAACGGAGGGATGAAGGATGACGGAGCTGCTGGTGCTTGGTGGCGAGCGCGTCGGCGCCGCGGAAGGGGCGACCACGAGGGTCGTCGAGCCGGGGACCGGCGAGCCCGCCTGGGAGGTCGCCGAGGCCGGAGCGGAGGATGCGCGCCGCGCGGTCGACGTGGCCGCGCGCGCGTTCGACGAGGGTCCGTGGCCGCGGATGGCCGCGCGCGCGCGCGGCCGCATCCTGACCAAGGCATCCTTCCTGATCCGCGAGCGCCAGGAAGAGCTCGCCCGTCTCGAGGCACGGAACGTCGGCAAACCCATCAGCGCTGCGCGCGCCGAGATCGACCTCGTCGCGAACGTCTACGAGTACTGGGGCGGCGCCGCGAACAAGATCTTCGGGGAGACGATCCCCGTCGTCCCACCGGGTCTGGACATGACGCTTCGCGAGCCGGTCGGCGTGTGCGTGCTGATCTCGCCGTGGAACTTCCCGACGGTGATCGCCAGCTGGAAGATCGCACCGGCGCTCGCGTGCGGGAACACCGCGATCCTCAAGCCCGCCTCGCAGACGCCCCTCACCATCCTTGCGGTCGCCGACATCCTCAGCGAAGCCGGGCTCCCGGAAGGAACGCTCAGCGTCCTGCCCGGTCCCGGTTCGACGATCGGCAGCGCGCTGATCGCCGACCTGCATGTATCGAAGATCTCGTTCACGGGCTCCACCGAGGTCGGCACGAAGGTGATGCAAGCCGCTGCGGAGAACATCACACGTGTCTCGCTCGAGCTCGGTGGCAAGTCGGCGAACGTCGTGTTCGCCGACGCCGACCTCGACGTGTGCGTCGAAAGCTCCCTGTGGTCGGTCTTCGACAACGCGGGCCAGGACTGCTGCGCGAGATCGCGTCAGCTGATACAGCGACCGGTGTACGACGAGTTCATCTCGCGGTTCGCGGAACGGACCGATGCGATCCGCGTCGGGCCGCCGCTGGAGGAGGCGACCGAGATGGGTCCGCTCGTCAGCGATGGGCAGCGGCAGACGTCGCTCGACTACATCGAGCTCGGCATGAAGGAAGGCGCGAAGCTCGTCACCGGTGGCGATGTTCCGGAAGGTGCCGGGTACTTCCTCCGGCCGTGCGTGCTCGCCGACGTCGACAACTCGTGGCGCGTCGCGCAGGAGGAGATCTTCGGCCCCGTCGTGGCGATGATCCCGTTCGATACCGAGGAGGAAGCGATCCGGCTCGCGAACGACTCCCCGTACGGGCTGTCCGGTTCGGTCTGGACCCGCGACCTCGGGCGCGCGATCCGAGTGGCGAAAGGGATCCGGACGGGCGTGCTGAGCGTGAACTCCTCGAGCAGCGTCCTGACGGAGGCTCCGTTCGGCGGGTACAAGCGGAGCGGGTTCGGTCGGGAGATGGGGATGCACGCGGCCGCGCTGTACACCGAAGTGAAGAACGTCTACTTCAGCGAGGCTTGATCCAAGGCCTGCGGGGACCGGTCGCCATCCCGTCCTGCGCGGCGGTGCCGGGTCTACGATGCTCCGATGGACCGCCCGGCGCCGTCCGAGAGAACGAACCCGCCCTTCGACGACATCGGTGAGGACCTCGGCCAGGTCCACGAGGCGACGTTCCGCGATCACCCGTCACCGATCTGCGTCATCCGGCTCCACGACCTGACCATCGTGGCCGCGAACCCCGCGTTCGAACGGGCCAGCGGTCGGTCGTTGTCCGATCTCGTCGGGCGACGGCCCGACGAGATCGGCCTGATCGACCCGACGGACGCGGCGACCTTGCTCCGCGAGGTCGCCGCGCTCGACGAGGGCGACCTCCTCGACTTCGTGACGCGGATCCGTTACCTGTTGCCCGACGGCCGCGAAGCGTTCGCCCGGGTGGCCGTGGGGCTCACCGAGCTGCACGGTGAGCGGCACGTCATCGCGTCGTTCACGGACGCGTCTGCGGCGGTCCGACAGGAGGCGGCGCTGGGCCGACGCGATGCGATCCTCCAGACCGTCGGCGCCGCGGCGCAGCTCTTCCTGCAGGCCGACCGCTGGGAGGACTCGATCGACGAGGTCCTCCGACGGCTCGGGGAAGCCGCTGCCGTGTCGCGCGCCCACGTGTTCGAGAACGTGGCCCTGCGTGGAGGAGAGCGCGGGTCGACCCACCGCTTCGAGTGGTGCGCGCCCGGCGTGGAGCCGCAGATCGGGAACCCCGATACGATCGAGCAACCCTTCGATCCGTCGCAAGACGAGTGGCGCGCGACGCTCGGCCGAGGTGAACCGTGGATGGTGAATGTGGCCGAGCTGCCCCCGGCCATCCGGGAAGAGTTCGCGGCGCAACGGATCGTGTCGCTCCTGGACATGCCCATCTTCGCCGGCAAGGAATGGTGGGGCTCGATCGGGTTCGACGACTGCGAGCACGAACGTGCGTGGACGAGCGCCGAGATCGACGCGCTCCGGGTGGCGGCGGGCACGCTCGGCGCGGCGATCCGCCGACAGCAGACGGAGCGAAGCCTTCGCGAGACCGAGGAGCTCTACCGGACGCTCGTCGAACAGATCCCCGCGGTGGTCTACGTGAACGTGATCGGGGAGGACTACGTCCCGCTCTACACGAGCCCCGGCATCGAACAGTTGCTCGGGATCACGCCCGACGAGTTCATGACACGTCGCATGTGGTTCGACCTGGTGCATCCGGAGGATCGCGATCGCGTGAACGCGGAGGACGAGCGCACCGAGCGTACGCTGGACCCGTTTTCGATCGAGTACCGGATGCGCCGGCCCGACGGCCAGGTCGTGTGGGTCCTGGATCAAGCCGAGGTCGTACGTGACGAGAACGGGGATCCCCGTTTCTGGTCCGGCGTGATGTTCGACATCACGAACCTGAAGCGGGCCGAGGAGGACCTGGCCCGCGCGCTCGACATCGAGCGAGAGGCCTCCGCGCGGCTCCGCTCGCTCGACGAGCTGAAGAACACCTTCCTGCAGGCCGTCTCCCACGACCTGCGGACGCCGCTCACGACGCTGCTCGGGAGCGCGCTGACGCTCGAGCGGGAGGATGTCGAGCTCGATCCGGAGGTCCAGGCCGATCTCGTACGCCGGATCGCCGGTAACGCCCGCAAGCTGTTGCGCCTCGTGACGGATCTGTTGGACCTCGACCGGCTCTCGCAGGGGCTCCTGGAACCGCAGCGAGCGACGGTGGACCTGGCCGAAGTGGTGCGGAACGTGGTCGCCGAGTCCGATGCGGTCACCGACCGAGACGTGAGGGTGGATGCGACCATGACCACCGTCGCGATCGACGTCCCGAAGGTCGAGCGGATCGTCGAGAACCTCTTGGTGAATGCGGCACGACACACCCCGCCCCACGCCCACATCTGGATCCGGGTCCAGCCGGGCAACGGAGGGGCGGTTCTCGCGGTCGAGGACGACGGACCGGGACTCCTGCCGGAGGATCGCGAACGGGTCTTCGGCGCGTTCGAACGCGGGGTCAACGCCGCCACGCACGCCCCCGGATCCGGGATCGGGCTCACCCTCGTGGCGCGGTTCGCGGAGCTGCATGGGGGCAGGGCTTGGGCCGAGGAGCGAGAGGGCGGCGGCGCATCGTTCCTGGTCTGGCTCCCGTCGGGGATCGCTCCGGAGCCGCAGGAGGCACTCTTCGCACCTGGCTAGACTCTGGTGGATGGCCGAACTCCCGGAGGAGCTGCGCAATCGCCCGCCCCGGCCCACCGGCCAGGAGCCGACGGCGACGCTCACCTTGGATGCGTATACCCGGCTCCGCGCGGAGCTGGACGAGCTAACGACCTCGGGACGCGAGGCGATCGCGGAGCGCATCAAGGCCGCGCGGGAGCATGGCGACATCCGCGAGAACGCCGAGTATGACGCCGCGAAGAACGAGCAGGGGCTCATGGAGGCGCGCATCCGCAGCATCCAAGCGATGCTGCGCGATCCCGAGATCGTCGAGGCGCCGTCGTCCGCCGATGAGGTCGGTCCCGGGATGCTCGTCACCGTCAAGCCGCTCGACCTCGAGGACGAGGACGAAACCTACCTGCTCGCGGAACACGCCGAGGAGAAGGCGTCGGGGGCTCGAACCGTCACGACATCGTCCCCGTTCGGATCTGCCCTCATGGGCGCGTCCGAAGGGGACGAGGTCGCCTACGAGGCCCCGGGAGGAACGTTCCGCTACCGGGTCGTCTCGTTCGAGCCCGTCTCCGGCTGAGCCGGTCATGACGGTTCACGGACGAGATCGCGGGCAGCAGGTCCGGGAGGCGCCTCGCGTGCGGGACATGCCCGCGCCGAGGAAGAACGAGAGCGCGGCCGGGGGCGCCATGCAGCGCGTCTTCGCGTGGCCGTACCGGGGCATCCTCGCGTTCCTCATCTGGACGGGGGTGCGCCCGTGGCAGCTGACCTTGCTTTCCCTCGCGCTCAACGTCGTCACGGGTGTGCTGATCGTCGCCGGCGAGTGGTTCGCGGCAGGTGGTGTCCTCGTCTTCGCCGGGGCCTGCGACGTCTTCGACGGCTCCGTCGCCCGACACCGCGGCGAGGCGAAGCGGGCGGGCGCCTTCATGGACTCCGTCCTCGACCGGGTGTCCGACATGATCCTGTTCTCGTGCCTGTTCTGGCGTCTGGCAGCCGACGGGAACGGCCTCGAAGCGGCGCTCGCGCTGGTCACGCTTGTCGTGAGCCTCGTGGTCAGCCACATCCGCGCGGAGGCCGAGGCGGCCGGTGTGCTGCTGAGCGAGGGGCTGTTCCAGCGGCTCGAACGGGTGCTGGCGCTGATCGTCGGGTTACTGATCCCCGGGGCGATGCTGCCGGTCCTCGTGCTCCTTTCCGTCCTCGGGACGGTGACGGTCATCCAGCGCGTCTTCTCCGCGCTCCGAGGCGCCTGATGACCGAGTTCGTCCGGGTCGGCGCGCTCGCGGAGATCCCGGAGGGCGAGCTGCGCGCATACGACGTCCCCGCCGGCCGCGTCGTGGTGACGCACGACGAGCGACGCTTGTTCGCGGTCAGCGAGATGTGTACGGGCCACGGGTGCGCGCTCGCCGACGGCACGTTCGACGATCGCTCGGACCGGCTCCTCTGCGGCGCGTGCGAGAGCGTGTTCGACGCCGAGACCGGCGAGCCCCTAGAGGGCCCGGCCCGTGATCCGCTGGCGGTCTTCACGGCTCGCGAGGTCGACGGCTGGGTCGAGATCTCGGCCGAGCCGGCCGGCTAGGTCGACTTCCCTCGCCGACGGGCGGGGCGGTAGGCTCGGCGTCGTCCCCCACAGGAGGTCACCCCATGTTGGAGCCCACCCGGTTCGACCTTTCGCAGGATCGCCTGCCGACCGCGTGGTTCAACATCATGCCCTCGCTCGTCCAGGCCGGGGTCCAACCGTTGCCGCCCCTGCACCCCGGAACGAAGGAGCCCGTCACACCGGACCTGCTGGCGCCGCTGTTTCCCGAGGCGCTGATCATGCAGGAGGTCGCGACCGACGAGTGGATCGACATCCCCGGCGGCATCCTCGACGTCTACCGGCTCTGGCGGCCTTCGCCGTTGCATCGGGCCGTCCGTCTGGAGCAGGTGCTCCAGACGCCGGCACGGATCTACTACAAGTACGAGGGGGTCTCGCCGGCCGGGTCGCACAAGCCGAACACCGCGGTCGCCCAGGCCTTCTACAACAAGGAGGCCGGCACGAAGCGGATCGCCACCGAGACGGGCGCCGGGCAGTGGGGCTCTGCCCTCTCGATGGCGTGCTCGTTCTTCGGGATCGGGTGCCAGGTCTTCATGGTGAGGGCCTCGTACGAGCAGAAGCCGTACCGCCGGATCTTCATGGAGACCTTCGGGGCCGAGGTGATCCCGTCCCCATCGCCCACCACCCAGGCCGGCAAGGCGATCCTCGAGGCGCACCCCGACTCGACCGGGTCGCTCGGCATCGCGATCAGCGAAGCGGTCGAGGTGGCGGCCACCTCCAACGGCGCGGTGAAGTACTCGCTCGGTTCGGTGCTGAACCACGTCCTGCTGCACCAGACCGTGATCGGCCTCGAGGCGAAGGAGCAGATGAAGCTCGCGGGCGAGAGCGATCCGCACGTCGTGATCGGGTGCGTCGGCGGCGGCTCGAGTTACGCGGGGCTCGCCTATCCGTTCATCGCGGACCGGCTCGCCGGGCGGACGCAGACGAGGTTCATCGCGACCGAGCCGGCGGCCTGTCCGACCCTGACGAAGGGGCGGTTCGCGTACGACCTCGCCGACGCGGCCGGGATGACGCCGCTGCTGCCGATGTACACGCTCGGTCACACGTTCGTGCCGGAGCCGGTGCACGCCGGAGGCCTCCGGTACCACGGCGATTCGCCCTCGCTCTCGTTGTTGGTGAAGCACGGGCACATGGAGGCTCGTGCCTACACGCAGAACGAGGTGTTCGATGCCGCGGTCCGGTTCGCGCACGCCGAGGGCATCATCCCCGCGCCCGAGTCCGCCCACGGGCTGAAGGCCGTGATCGAGGAGGCCGACGCCGCGCGCGAGGCCGACGAGGAGCGCGTGATCCTGGTGAACCTGTCGGGACACGGGTACTTCGACATGCAGGCATATGACGACTACCTCAACGGCCGGCTGCCGGACTTCGAGTTCGATCCGGCAGCGGAGGACGCAGCGCTCGCCGGGCTTCCCGACGCGCCCTCGCTCGGCGGGTGATGGACCGCAAGGAGGAGCTGCTCCGGATCGAGCGGGAACGCTGGATCGCGTTCTCCGATCTCGTCGGTCGCGTCCCGTCCGACCGCTTCGAGGAGCCGACGCTGAATAGCGACGGCTGGTCGCTGAAGGACTTGCTCTGGCACATGGCGTCCTGGGACCGAGAAGCCACCCGCGCGTTGGAGCAGGTCCGTGTGGGCACCTACGAAGACGGTGACTGGGGCACCGAGGAGAAGAACGAACGGTTCCTGACCGAAGGCCGGGCCACCGACCTGGCGACCGTCCGAGCCGAGTGGCTCGCGTCGCGGGAGCGGGTCCTCGCCGAGATGGCCGCGGCGCCCGAGGTCTCTGCACCGGTCGAGGAGTGGTTTTCGGAATCCGCGTACAAGCACCTCGAGGACCATGCCCCGGAGCTCACGAGGTTCGTCGAACGGCTGACGTGATCCCTGTGGGGAAGGGCGATCTGGTGGAGGTCCGCCGGCTCGCGCCGGCGGACCTCGGAGCGTTCCAGGCCGCGATGCCGGCGTGGAACGCCCATGAGTACGCCGGGCGGATCGGGTTTCAGGAGCGCGGTCTCGCCGTCCAGCTCGTGGCCTGGGTGGGCACCCAGCCGGCCGGCCGCGCGATGGTGGTGTTCCTCGGTCATCCGGAGTGGTCACCGTCGGCATATCGCGAGGGATGTCCCGAGGTGCGTGACCTCGGTGTCGCACCGGCGTGGCGCCGTCGCGGGATCGCGACGGCGCTCGTCGCGGCCGCCGAGCGCGAGACGCGCTCGGCGGGCTTCGCCCGGTTGGGGTTGGGTGTTGGCATGGACGACGACTACGCCGCGGCCCGTTCGCTCTATGAACGGCTCGGGTACGTGTTCGCGCACGGACCATTCGTCCAGGCGGCCCGGCTCGAGACGGATGACGGCCCGGCGCTCCCCGTCGCGGGGGTATGCACGTACCTGGTGAAAGAGCTCCCCGAGTGCTGCCACACGGTTAGCCCTCGTAGGTTCTCGGATCCAGCCGGAACTGCTGCGTGGCGAACTGGGCGATCGAGCGCATCAAGATCGTGTACCCGTCCGCGTTGAAATGCACGCCGTCATCCGCACGGACGAGCGTGAGCTGTTTGCCGTCGCGGTAATAGGCGGTATAACCACCCCCCGGCGCGGCGAACGTGTCCCACGTGTCGAAGTAGGCCACGTTCGGGAGCTCGTCGGCGACCGCTTGGAACGCTCCGTTCTGTCGCTCGATGAAGTCCCAGCGCCTGGTGTCGCGCGGGTTCGGCAGCCCGACCCAGATCACATGTCCGCCGGCGGACGTCGCGAGCCTGGCGAACGAGCGGACGCGCTGTTCGTATGCGGGAGGGAAGTCGCCGGTTCCGACCTGGGCAACCAGCTGGCCACCGGGCGTCACCAGGGACTGGGCGTCGTTCTCGCCCAGCATCACGATCGTCAGATCGGGACGGGAACGGTCGACGATGAGCCGCATCTGCGCGGGCCAGTTGAAGTAGTCGGGGCGAGCGAGCCCTGTTGAGATCCGGCCTTGCTTGACGACGTCGACGAGGGACGGCTTGAACACGCGTTCGGCGAAGGACCCAACCCCCTGGGCCAACGAGTCCCCGACGACGACCACGCGCAGGGGCTTGGCGGAGGTGGGCACGCGGATGTCCGTGTCTCGCCGCGGGTGCCGGGGATGTACCGGTGCGGGAACGCTCGGCAACGGGTCCACGTCGCTGCCGCCTCCGACCGCCTCGTTCGGCTGGCGACCGAGTGCCTGCGTCGCGTTGTCGATCAAGCGGGTGAGCCCCACGCGGTCTTCCACCCAAACGATGGGGTCCAAGACGGCGAGCGAGACCGTCCGCCGGAGACCCGCCGGCTGCGCCTCGGACGATCGCTTCAGCTCGGGCGCATACAGCAGGCCCCACAGGACGATGCCGACGAGGAGCGCCACGAGGACCCGCCCCGCGGGCATGCCGCGGCGGCCCGGAGGCGGCCGGTCGGTCGGGTCGTCCGGTCGCTCGTGCTTCGGCGCCGTGCGTTCCTGGATATCGGTGGTCATCTCAGAACTGGAAGTAGATGAAGGGCGCGACGCCGCGGGGTCCGAGCGTCGTTATCAGGAAGAGTACGACCGCGACCGTGACGCCCAGCGGGACCGGGCGAAGCCGGGAGAGGGACGCCTTGAGGCGTTCGGCCGGCCGATGAGGGACGAACTGGGTCACGAGCCCGGCGAAGATCGCGAGCAGGACGGGAGTCGTGACGAGAGGCGACGGGAGCCCCCAGGCGGTCACGGTGCGCGCCAACAACGCGAGCGCGGTCGCGACCGAGTCCGCACGGAAGAGCGTCCAGGCGACGCAGACGAGCGTGAAGGTCGCGAGCCGCTGCATCCAATGGACGACGGCCGTGTCCGGCGCCTCGGCGAGCTGCCCGGCCTCGCGTTTGCCTTCCTTCCAATGCCCCACCGCCAGATAGGCCCCGTGCAGACCGCCCCACACGACGAAGTGCCATGCCGCGCCGTGCCAGAGTCCGCCGAGGAGCATCGTGATCATCAGGTTCACGTACGTGCGCGTCGTCCCCTTCCGGCTGCCGCCGAGCGGGATGTAGAGGTAGTCGCGGAGCCATCGCGACAGCGTCATGTGCCAGCGCCGCCAGAACTCCTGCACGGAACGCGCGCTGTACGGACGGTCGAAGTTCTGGGGGAACCGGAAGCCGAGCAGCTTCGCGACCCCGATCGCGATATCCGTGTACCCGCTGAAGTCGCAGTAGATCTGGACCGCGTAGGCCACGATCCCGATGATCGCCTCGGGCGAGCTATGCCGAGAAGGATCGCCGAAGACGGGATCGACGATGGCCCCCGCGAGGTAGTTGGCGATCACCACCTTCTTGAACAAGCCACCGAGGATCAGCCACATCGCGCCTGCGACGTCGATGTGTCGGGGGTCGCGCCGAACATCGATCTGGGGGATGAGCTCGTTCGGGCGCACGATCGGGCCGGCCACGAGGTGGGGGAAGAAGGAGAGGTAGAGGAACAGATCGATCCAGCTCGCGACCTCGAAGTCGCCGCGGTAGATGTCGACGACGTAGGCGATCGCCATGAACGTGTAGAAGGAGACCCCCACCGGCAACACGACCTGGATCAGGGGCGGAGCGACGTGGAGCCCGAGGGTGGTGGCGGCGTTCGTGGCGTTGACGGTGAAGAAGCCGTAGTACTTGAAGTACAGGAGGGGCGCGATCGTTGCTGCGACGCCGAGCGCCAGGGCGACGTTGCGACGTCTCGGCCGGCGTTGCTGATCCACGGCGATCGCCGAGACCTGCGTGATGAGGGACACGGCCGCAAGGAGGAAGACGTACCGCCAGTTCCACCAGCCGTAGAAGACGTAGCTCGCCGCGATCATGAACGGCTTCCACATCCGGGGGTTGTGGTTCAGCCACCAGTGGCCCAGGAAGACCAGGCAGAAGAAGATCGCGAAGTCCGTCGTGGGGAAGAGCATCGCGACCCGGATGCTACGCCACGCCTCGGACGCGGACCGGAGCGTGGGCGAAGCTCAGGCTCGCTGCAGCGCAGTCAGGCGTCGTTCCAAGAAGCGACGTTCCGCGTCGTTCGTCGCCAGGTCCAGAGCGCGTCGGTACGCCTCGACCGCGTCGTCGGTTCGACCGGCACGCCGGAGGAGGTCGGCCTTCGCGGAATGGAACAGGTGGTAGCGATCCAGGTCCGGCTGCAGCGGCTCGAGCATCCGAAGGCCGCTGTCCGGACCGTCGGCCATCGCGACGGCCGCCGCTCGGTTGAGCTCGATCACCGGTGATGGCTGGAGGGTCGCCAACCGACCGTAGAGGTTTGCGATCTCGGGCCAGTCCGTGTCTTCGGGCCGCGGCGCGCGGGCATGGCACGCGGCGATCTCGGCCTGCAGGCGATATGCGCCCGGGCGCCGCGGCCCCTCGGACAGTACGGACAGCCCTTCGTCGATCATGGCGTGATCCCACCGGGAGCGATCCTGGTCCTCGAGCAAGACGATGTCGCCCATGTCGTCCGTTCGGGCGGCACGACGCGCGTGCTGGAGCAGCATGAGGGCGAGCAGGGCGCGGACGTCTTCATCCCCTGGGAGGAGCCGGTCGACGAGCCGCGCCAACCTGATCGCCTCGTCGCCCATCTCCGCCCGGAGCAGTTCGCCCTCGGTCGCCGCGTACCCCTCGTTGAACACCAGGTACAGCACCGCGAGCACGCCGTCGAGACGCTCCGGCAGGAGCTCACGGGGCGGCACGCGGTAGGGGATCGCGGCGTCGCGGATCTTGCGCTTCGCACGGGTGAGTCGTTGCCCGAGGGTCGGCTCCGGGACCAAGAACGCGCGCGCGATCTCGCGGGTCGACAACCCGGCGACCGTCCGGAGCGTGAGCGCGACGCGCGCCTCCATCGCGAGCGCCGGGTGGCAACAGGTGAACAGGAGTCGGAGACGGTCGTCCGGGATCTCGTGCACGTCCACTCCGATCGACTCGAGCTCGGCGATCTGCGTGGCCGATTCGGTCTTCGCCCGGCCGACGCGCTCCCGCCGGAGCTTGTCGATCGCGCGGTTGCGGGCCGTCGTCACGATCCAGGCCTCGGGGTTGTCCGGCACACCACGGCTCGGCCAGGTACGCAGAGCGACCTCGAAGGCGTCCTGGACCGCTTCCTCCGCGAGATCGAAGTCGCCCGTGACGCGGATCAGGGCGGCCACCGCTCGACCGGAGCCCTGGCGGAAGGATCGCTCGAGGGCTCCGAACGCGTCGGTCATCCCTCGATGATGGGCCGCACCTCCACGGAGCCGTGCCGCGCACCCGGGATCTTGCTCGCGAGCTCGATCGCGGTGTCGAGGTCGTCGACCTCCACCAAGAAATAGCCGCCGAGCTGCTCCTTCGTCTCCGCGAACGGTCCGTCGGTGACGAGCTGCTCGCCGTCGCGTACGCGAACCGTCGTTGCCGCGGGGCTGTCGGCCAGCTGGTCGCCGCCGCGCATCACACCGCGCTCGACGAGCTCGTTCGCGAACTTCTCGTACTCCTCGTAGATCGCGTGCCGTTGGTCGTGCGGGACCGACTCCATAGCCTTCTCGTCCGCGTAGATCAACAACGCGTACTTCATGCGCACCCCCCCGTACCCGAGGGCGGCTCCTTGCCGCCCATCCACCCTAGACGACGAACGGGCGAGCGCGATCCCGACATCGCTCGACATCGATCGACATCGATCGACATCGATGAGGATCGACTTCGGCTAGCCTGGGTGACGAGGACCGATCCGACCGACGAGCCGAACCAAACGAGGAGGAACACCCGATGTCCCGCGACAGCGACTGGCACGTGTTCGACAAGGCTTGCGACATCACGGCGATGGCGGCCAGAGGCTCCGCGACGACGGCGACGCCGGCACAGGTCGCGGACATCTTCCGTGCCGTCCATGCGGCCCTCCAAGAGGTCGTCACGGCCATGGACAGCTCCGATTCACGGGCCGGCTTCTAGCGAGCCCGGCGTCACCGGCCGGCGTCACCGGCCGGCGTCATCTGATGGAGAGATCGCGCATCGACACGATGCCGACGAGGCGCCCGGCCTCGGTCACGGGCACGTGACGGAACCCCTTCGCCAGCATCAGCGCGAGCGTTTCCTGCGCGGATGTGTAGGCCTCCAGCGTGACCGGGTCCTTGGTCATCCACTCCCGAACGTCATGCGTCGCCGCGTCGTGCTCCGCGGCCAGCGCTCGGACGATGTCCCGTTCGGTGAAGATGCCGACCAGGTCGTCCGCATCGACCACCAGGGCTGCGCCGACGCGCTGGAGGCTCATCACCTGGGCGGCCTCCGCGACGGTTGCCGTGGGCGGGACCGAGATGAGATCGACGCTCATGAGCTCGCGAAGGGCCGGCATGACCGCTCTTGAGCCTAGTCCGCTTCGGCGAGCGCTGCGCGCGTGGTACCGACCTCGCCGCGAGCGGTACCCCTGGCGGGGGGAGGGGACCGATCCGTACGCCGTCCTGGTCAGCGAGGTGATGCTGCAGCAGACGCAGGCCCCCCGGGTCGCTCGCGCGTTCGAAGGGTTCCTCCGGCGGTTCCCCGACGTGTCGACGCTCGCCGCGGCCTCGCGGGGGGACGTCCTTCGCGCCTGGGCCGGACTGGGATACCACCGACGGGCCGTCGCTCTGCACGAGGCCGCTCGATCCATCGTCCGCATGCACGGTGGCACGGTGCCTCGCGACCCGGAAGCGCTCCGGCGGCTCCCGGGTGTCGGTCCGTACACCTCCTCGGCCGTCGCGGCGATCGCGTTCGGCCGCCGGGTCGTCGCGATGGATGTGAACGTTCGCCGGGTGACGTCGCGGGTGGCGCTGGGCATCGAGCCGGAAGACGCCAACGATCGGCAGCTCGCGGAGGCAGCCGAACTCCTGCTCGATCGCGCCGCACCCGCCGTCTGGAACCAGGCGATGATGGATCTCGGTCGCGAGATCTGCCGGCCGGCGCCGCGATGCGAGATGTGCCCGCTCGAGCGGTGGTGCCGGTTCCGCTCCGCCGGCCGTCCGGGGAGGATGACCACCGTTCAGAAGCAGCCACCGTTCGAGGGCTCCAACCGCCAGGTCCGCGGTCGGATCGTGGCCGTGCTTCGAGATCGCTGTTCGGCCGGCATCGCAGGTCTCGTCAGGGCTACGGGGATCGACTCGGACCGGGTTGAGACGGCTGCGGCAGGCCTGGTTCGCGACGGGATCGTGGAACGACACGGCCGTTCGTTCCGCCTCGCGAGGTGAGGCGATCCTCCGCGGCGCGGGCTCGCGGTTCCCGCGCAGCCGTTCGGTTAGCCTGATGAACCTCGAGCCTCGCCGGGAGGATGCTGTGGAGTATCCGAACGCGCCTCAAGGCGCGCGGACGACATCGGCTGCGACCGAAGTGCTCGCCCGCGAGCTCTACTGGGCGGGGGCGCCGATCCCGGACCCGCGGACGGCCCAGCTCGCCGGCGACCCCGCCGACCTCGTGCGCCGCTGGAGTGAGCTCGAGGCGGTCCTCCGTCGCGATAGCTCGGTCCACCTTCCGCAGGACGAGCCGTTCTTCCGGGGAGGCGGTTCGCTGAAGCGCGGCGTCAAACGCACGATGTTCCGGGCACTCCGGCCCTTGACCAGGCGCTACGACCGGATCGACGCGGACCTCGCGCTGCTCGGCATCGAGACGTCGCGGGAACTCGCCCTCGCACGACAGGACAACGTCGCGCTCACGATGCAGCTGCAGGAGATGCTGTCGGTGCTGAAGGAGGTCGGATCGACGCTCGAGGCGCGGGTCTCGCCGCCGTCGTTGATGACGCAGCAGGAGCTCCCCGAGCTCGGGGACGTTGTGCTGGAGCTCGGCGCGGGCGCCAACCCCCACCCGCGGGCGACGATCCATCACGATCGGATCATCCACTCGGACTGGATCGATGTCGCACATGACCTCACGTCGTTCCCTTGGCCGTGGGAGGACGAGTCGGTCGACGCGGTCATCGCGATCGATGTGTTCGAGCACCTCAAGGACATCGACGTGCAGACGTGGCTCGATGAATGTTGGCGCATCCTCAAGCCGACCGGACTCCTCGTCATGCGGCTCCCGGCATGGACGAACCCTGTGTCGTACCGAGACCCGACGCATCACCGCGTGTTCCACGAGGAGTCGTTCTCCTACTGGGATCCCGACCACGACCTCTACGAGCTCTTCGGCCGCTACTACTTCCGGGAGTCAGATCGCTGGTGGAAGGTTCGGCGTGCGTTCAGGGAGTTCGAGGATCTCCGGTTCGATCTGGAGAAGCGCGACTGATGCGGATCGCCGTGTGCCACCCACAAGCTCCCTTCATGGCCGGGGGTGCGGAAGTGCACGTTCGCGGGTTGGTCGCCGCGTTGCGCGAAGCCGGTCACGAGGCGGAGACGGTCACGATGCCGTTCAAGTGGTATCCGCCGTCCGAGCTGGTGCATCAGATGGGCGGATGGAGAAGCGTCGATCTCTCCGAATCGAACGGCGAACCGATCGACCTGGTCGTCGCGATGAAGTTCCCCGCGTACCTCGTGCACCATCCGAACAAGGTCGTGTGGCTCATCCACCAGCACCGCACCGCCTACGAGCTGTGGGACAACCCCGAGCTCGGCGACATCGTCGGCTATCCGGACGGTTCCGCCGTCCGGAGCCTGATCCACAGCGCGGACCGGCTCGCGTTGGGCGAGGCCTCCCGGCTCTTCACCAATTCCGAGAACGTTCGCGGCCGGCTCGAGCACTCGATCGGCCTGGACGCCGAGGTCCTCTACCACCGCTCTCCGCTCACCGATCGTCTCCTGGCGGAGGATCCACGACCCCTGGGCGATGCGATCGTGTTCCCGAGCAGGTTCGACCGGCTGAAAAGGCAGGGCCTCGCGATCGATGCGATGCGGCACGTCCGGAGCGATGTGCATCTGGTCCTGGTCGGTTCGGGGGCCGAACGAGATGCGATCGCGAAACAGGTCGCCGAAGCCGGCCTCGTCGAACGGGTCGAGATCCGCGAACGCGTTCCCGACGACGAGCTCCTCGACCTGTACCTCGGCTCGCTCGCGGTGTACTTCGGTCCGCTCGACGAGGACTACGGGTACGTGACGATCGAAGGGATGGCCGCTTCCCGCCCGGTGATCGTCACGTCGGACTCCGGCGGTCCGCTCGAGTTCGTCCGCGACCGGGAGCACGGCTCGATCGTCGATCCGGACCCCGAAGCGATCGCGGCAGCCTTCGACCACCTCTTCACCGACCGCGATCTGGCGCAGCGGCTGGGCGCATCGGGCCGAACGTTCGTCACCGAACGCATCCCGCTGTGGCCGGACGTCGTCCGACGCCTGGTCGGGTGAGTCCGATGGCGAACGTCGCGTTCTGCTCGCCGCTGCCTCCCGCGCAGACCGGCATCGCAGCGTACGCGAGCGCGGTCCTGGGCGGCCTCGACGAGATAGGGTTCACCGCCCAGCACCACCTCGACCCGATGTGGCCGCTGGGACCCGACGCGGCAGAGCAGGTGCGCGCCTCCGACGTCGGGATCTTCCAGCTGGGGAACAACGTCGAGTTCCACGGAGCGATCTATCGGCTCTCGGTGTGGAACCCGGGGGTCGTCGTGCTCCACGACCTGGCGCTCGACGGGCTGATGTACGGACTGGGCCTCGCGAACGACCCGCTGACGCAGCCCGCCCGGGCGGAGGCGATGGCGGCCGCGAACCCGAGGGCCGACCTGGTGCGCACAGGCGGTCCGGCGAGCCCGCAGCGTGATCGTGCACTCGCGGTTCGCCCGCGACTACCTGCTAGGGGCCGGATGCAGGACCCCCATCGTCGTGACACCGCATCCGTTGGTGGAACGGGACGACGAGATCGACGCGGCTCGAGCGCAACGCGCGAGGCTCCGGCACCGGGCCGCTCGGGAGGACGAAGTGATCGTGGGGATCGCGGGGGACCTCAACGCGAGCAAGGGCATCGAAGCGCTGCTGGCCGCCCTCCCTCGTGTCCGCTCGAACGTCCGAGCGGTGCTGGTCGGGCGGACGAGCTCGCACTGGGACGTCAATGGGGCCCTGCGCCGGAGCGGTGTGGGCGACCGGGTCACGGTCGTCACCGACGTCCGGGACGACGAGTTCCTCGAGTGGCTGTGCGCCTTTGACATCTTGGTCAACGTCCGCCATCCGCACCGAGGCGAGACCAGCGGATCGCTGGTGCGAGCGCTGCACGCGGGTGTGCCGACGATCGTGAGCGGTGTGGGCACGTACCTCGAGGTACCGGATGGGGTGGTCGCCCGGATCGCGCCGGGTCCGCCGGACCCGGTCGAGCTCGCGGCCGCGATCGATCGCCTCGCCGAGGATGCCGAGGCCCGAGCGGCGATGAGCCGTCACGCGCGGGACTACGCGCGGAACGCGCTCGCCCCGCGCGTGACCGCCCACGGGTACGCGGAGGCCGTGCAGCGGGTGCTCGAGCTGAACGCCGATCCCGTCCGCGCCTCGATCGCGCGGTGGGCGCACGGGCTGCGTGCTGCGGGCGTCCGCCCGCAGCACGCAGCCCGCGGCCTCGGCGTTCGATACGCCGAGGCATTGTTCGAGCTGCGCCCGGAGGGACACGGATGAGCTTCGACCTCGACGCGACGGCGACGGCGAGGCTCCGTTCGGCGGGACAGCGATACACGACCCAACGCCGGCGGCTGATCGAGCTGCTCGCCGACGCCGGGAGCCCGGTATCGATCCCGGACATCCTCGCCGGGGGCTCCGGCCTCAAACAGAGCTCGGTCTACCGGAACCTCGCCGCGCTCGAGCAGGCCGGCGTCGTTCGGCGCTTGGTGACGGATGAGGAGTTCGGACGGTACGAGCTGGCCGAGGACCTGATCGGACACCACCACCACCTCGTCTGTTCGCGATGCGGCAAGATGCGTGATGTGGACGTGCCCGAGGAGCTCGAGCGAACGCTGGAGCGAGCACTCGATCGGATCGCGAAGCGGGCCGGGTTCGCTCGCGTGTCCCACCGGTTGGATCTGCTCGGCCTCTGCGCCGACTGCGCCGCGGAGGTGGGGACCGATCCGACGAGGGCATAACCGACGATCGGTCGGGAGCTGGCTGGTGCTCGGCGTGCTCTGCGCAGCATGCTCGTCCGCAAGCGGCGCGTCGGGATCGGCTCCCCCCGCCCGGCCCAGCAGTCCTGCCAAGGTCCAGATCGTCACGCCGACGAACGGCGAGGTGATCCACGGTCTCGTCGTCGAGGTCCGCGTCCGGCTGCAGAACGCCAGGATCGTCGCAGCGACGACGAGCAGCATCACGCCCGACGAGGGGCACCTCCATCTCTACCTCGACGACCAGATCGAGTCGATGAATTTCTCCACCAGCGCGAAGCTCAGCGCCGTCCGGCCCGGGCTCCACGTGCTGCGCGTGGAGTTCGTCGCGTCGGACCATCTCCCCTTCGACCCACGCGTGATCGCCCAGGTCGCGTTCGAGGTGAAGCGGTGAGCGCCGGGCTGGTCCTGGGGCGTCGGTCACGCGACACCGACGTCCACCATGCGATGGTCCTCGCGGTGCTGGCGGGTTGCACCTTGCTGATCATCCGCACCTCGTTCACGGGTCTCCCCGCCACGAGCACCGTGTTCGCCGCGTTGTACGTCGTGCTGGGAGCGACCTCCCTGGCCATCCCGTTCGGGAGCGATGGTGTGCGGTCGCTCTCGCCCTTCGGTGTGGGAGCGGCGGGGCTGACCGCGATCGTCGTGGCCGCGTGGCTCGTCGGGCCGGGCTTCCCCGTCCCGCACGGGCGGGAGGTCCTCCTGTTCAACTCGCTCGCCGCGGTCTCCGAAGAGCTGTTCTTCCGGCGGCTCGTCTACGGTGGACTGGTGCGGTTCGGCGCCGCGATCGCGATCGGTGGATCGGCGCTGCTGTTCGCGGCGCTCCACGTTCCGATCTACGGTCCCGCGGTGTTCTGGGTCGACCTCGGAGCCGGCCTCCTCCTGTCATGGCAGCGATGGGCATCGGGGGGGTGGGGCGCGCCCGCGACGACGCACGTCGTCGCGAACCTCGTCGCCGTCCTCCGGTGAAGCGGGTGTTCGTGGTGCTCCTCGGCTCCTCGTTGCTCATCGCCGGCGTCTCGTGTTCGAGGGACGCGCAGCCGATCCGGGTCGGCGCGATCTATCCCCTGAGCGGGTCCCAGGGTCCCGGAGGCCGAGACGAGTACCGCGGCGTCTCGCTCGCGACCGATCTGGTGAACGCCGACGGGGGGGTGGGCGGACGGCCGATCGAGCTTACTCCGCTCGACGTCGCCGGCGGCGATGCCGCCCCCGGCGCCGTTGACAACCTCGCCGATCAAGGGATTCGATTCATCCTCGGCAGCTACGGCAGCACGATCTCGCAGCCGGCGGCCGCGGAGGCCGCTCGGCGAGACGTCCTGTTCTGGGAGACGGGCGCGGTCGGTTCCTCGTCCCCCTCGAGCGGCGGTCGGCTGTTCTTCCGGGTCGCCCCCAGTGGGCAGCTGCTCGGCAGCGATGCGATCTCGTTCGTCGATCGACAGCTCCTCCCGGCGCTCCGACGGTCCCCCCGTTCGTTGCGGTTCGCCGTCGCGAACGTGAACGATGTCTACGGCAGCGCCGTTGCCGACGGCGCGATCGCCCGGATCCATGCGCTTGGTCTCCCCTTCGTCGGTCGCTTCGTCTACGACGCCGACCATCTGGACGCTCGTGCCGTGATCCGGCGGATCGCCGCCGCCCGTCCCGACGTCCTGTTCGTCTCGGCGTACGTGCGCGACGGGATCGCCTTGCGGCGGGAGATGGTGCGACAACACCTGCGGCTCATCACCAACATCGGGACGTCGTCGAGTTACTGCATGCCGGCGTTCGGCGCCGCGCTCGGCCGCGAGGCGGTCGGACTGTTCTCCTCCGACAAGCTCGATAGCGAATACGTCGATCCCGCCGGTCTGACCCCGTCGGGACGAGTGCTGCTGGACCGGGCTCGAACGGCGTACGAGGGCCGCTATCACGAGGAGATGAGCGCGGCGGCCCTCGCCGGGTTCTCGTCGGCCTGGGCCCTGTTCCACATGGTGCTCCCCGCGGCCGGCGCGATGACGCCGGAGGCCGTGGCGCAAGGCGCGCTCCAGCTGCGGGTGCCGATCGGGGAGCTGCCGAACGGAAGCGGTCTGGCGTTCGCACCACCGGGCAGCGTGGATCCGGGCGCGAACCTCCGGGCGATGAGCGTGATCTGGGAGTGGGTTCGTCCCGGGGTGCGGGCGGTGGTGTGGCCGCAGCGGTTCGCGACCGCGCCGATCGCCGCGATCCGGATCGAGCCGTGAGCCCGGCTCGGCGGGCGGCCGCGGTCGGTGCGGCGTTGTGCCTCGCTTACCTCGTCGGTGCGGTCGTGAGCGCGTCGCTGGGCCCCGCGTCGCGTCGTCCGATCCTCGACGGGCTGGCGCCACCGCCGATGTATCGCTGGGTGAGCCCTCCGCCGGCGCTCGCCTCCACGAACCAGCCTCCGAGCGCCGGTCGGTCGCTGATCGCTCTCGACGCCGCCAAGGGGTCCGCCGCGACCGTGTTCTCGACGCGGGACTTCCAGGCGAGCCTGGCCCTTGGCGAAGGGGCCATCGCGCCCCACGGGCAGGACACGCAGGTGTTGCTCGTCATGACACCGCTCGCGCCGAAGACCGACGTCACGCTCCCCACCGGGGAGCAGATCGCCGGCAACGTCGTCGAGGCGACGGCGACCTACGAGCCCAGCGGCGCCTCTGTCGGCACCCTCCGGACCCCGGGGGAGCTCGGTCTCGTCTACCCCCTGCTGTTCCAAGGCGTCGGGTTCGCCGACACGATGCTCCGTTCGGAGGACGCGCGGTCGTGGTCGGCGATCCAGAGCCAGGATGCGATCGCGCAGCAGTCGGTGCACGCCGCGGTTCGCACGCTCGGGTTCTTCGCGGTGGGGCAGTCGCCGGTCGGTGCGACGTCGCCACCGTCGTCCTCGACAGGCCGGAGCGGCTCGATCGTCGTCGCCGTCGTGGCCGCTGTGCTTCTGATCGGCGTGGCCGTGTTCCTCCGACGACGATCGCCTCGACCGCCCCCGCCACCCCGGCCCCGCCGGCGCACCGTCGACCCGTGGGAAGACTGAACGAGGGCCT
>WNGD01000435.1_pt1 | contig 44027 bp, 40 predicted proteins | sample 5400671 | NCBI WGS metagenome assembly WNGD01 (sample SAMN13153369, study PRJNA577476) | soil metagenome | isolation source: 40 cm soil or saprolite under grassland replicate 2 | place: USA:California | collected 2016-06-15 | reverse complement strand
GATCATTGGCCGCATATACCGTTTGCCGATAGAAAGCGGCTGGTTGAAGCGTTTACAGCTCAGGTAGTGCTCTCGTCTCGTGCGCCTCATTGGTTACAGATAGACATTCTGTGGAAAATGCCATCCTGGGGTACTGATTGTGCGCTCGTGTGGCGTACTGAGGGAGGATCGACAGGCTGGACAGAGGAAGAGAACGCTGTGTTACGAGAACACTATCCAGCTACGAACAGGCAGACGCTTGTCGAAATGCTCCCCCGACGATCATGGAAAGCAATTCACTTTCAGGCAACGAGAATATTGCATCTTCCGGTGAATACCGCAAAGTATACGCTGGTCATTCCCCGCACCATCACGTATGAAGACCACCTCTTTATGCAGGAGCAAGGCATTGTGTATGATGCTGGCTGGGGTTCAAAAGAAATCTTCTGGTCGGAACGATGCTGCAGAAGCGCATCCACTCGGCGGGCCACGCCTGGTAGTCCTTCAGCAGGCGCTTGTTCATGCTCGTGCCGAGCAGGTAGGAGAACGAGGCTGTGGTGGTATCGGCTTCAGTGATGCGGGCGATGGGGGCGCTCTCCGAGACGCGAATGTTGCCCAACGTGGAGCGATCGCTAAAGCCCGCGACGCTGGAGTCGCCCGTGACGCGCGCGTAGGCCTCGCGAATGCTGCTGAACGGACGGATCTGCCCCAGGCGGGTGCTATCGATCTCCAGGTCGAACATTCTGTCGAACGCGGCCTGGATTTTTTCGGCCTCGGTGATCATCTGTCCAACTGCGGGCTTCTCGTAGCTGTTGCCGCGAATAAGGCCCGTCGCGGCCAGGGACGCCAGCATCTCCTGTTGCGCCTTCAGGTCGGCGTCGAGCTCGCCCTGCTCGAAGATGCGGCCCTGGTACCGCGTTTTGACCGTCGCTTTGACCGGCTCCGGCAGAGTCGATTCCAGCAGGCGACGTTCCAGGGTGAGCTGGGCGCGCTCCAGTTGTAGCTCGCTCTGGAGAGCTTGGAGCTGCTTCTGCTGCTCGGTGAGGCGCTCCTCGAAGTGGGATTCCGAGGACGGTGAGAGTGCGGAATTTGTTTCGGTCATGGGGGGAAAGTCTCCTTCTTGAATGGTAGAGGTACAGGTGGTATCTCCATGAGTGGATGGGGTGCCAGCGGAATGCAGGATGCGGCGGAAGGCGCCGCCCGCGCTCGGCCTCGTGACGACATCGCACGAGTTGAGCGCGACGACGCTGGTCACTTCTCGGGCTTTGCTTGCTTCGTTGAGTTGCCACTGTCCGAAGATGTCAATTCATTATATTTCCCTATAAACTCATCATTTAAACGTACTCCTCAAGCTCACTTCTCGATCACTTGTCACAAAATATAGTCCATACCAGGCTAAAAAAGTACAGGAGAATATAGCCGATAAGGTGTCAAATCAGGTGTCAGGAATACTATTTCATGACAGTCTTTAACATCCCTTCAGAAGCAGATTTAAGGTATCAAACATCATGCTAACCCACAGAAAACAGCCGATATTTGGCAACCCAAATATCGGCTAAGGTGTCAAAATCTTCTTACATTTCCCTCTCATCCAACAAACGATCTATTTCTTGAGCCGCGTCCTTATGCATTGTTGGTGTTGTATGCCCATAGATGCCGTCAGTCATGTCCATACTAGCATGACCGAGCATTTCTTTCCTCACGACAGGATCGATCCCTAATTTCCTTAAAATGAGTGAGGCATTATGACGCAAAGCATGGAACTTCATATGCTCTATTTCTGCCTCCTGAAGCAATTTATCAAACCATTTCTCTATATTCGTAGAGGCTATGTAGTTGCCAGAACGAGTGCAGAACACGAGATCTAAATCCTTCCGATAGAAGGCAGAGGTTTTCACATAATTCTGTTGCTCACGATACTCTCGCAGTATCTTTATAATATCCTTTGGCAGATGAAGCAGGCGTTCACCTGCTTCTGTCTTCGGTGGCCCTTCATAAAATCTATAATGGCCTGTATCAGGATCGCACATATAATACACGGTACGTTGTATCTGTAACATTGAAGTGTCAAAATGAATATCTGCCCACTTCAATCCAGACAACTCTCCTATGCGCATTCCCAACAACAACGCCATCCGAAACAATGGGTACAGCTTCATCTTCCGGGCACACTGTAACAGACTTACAATCTCCTCATCACTTAATACGTGGATTTTCGCCTTTCTCTCTTTCGGTAACTTCACATATTGTGCAGGATTGTGCGTGAGCTTCTTCCACATCACAGCATCCCTTAGAGCCTTACTCACAATTCCGTGAATGGTACGAATGGTATTCGGTGATAACTCATGTTCCCACTGCTGATAGAGTGACTGAAACATCTCTACCGTTAACTTTTTCAGCTTCACATGTCCAAGAGCAGGAATAACACGAGACATCACATACCCATAACGTACGGAATATGTTGTCTCTCGTACCGTCATACGATATGCCTTTAACCAATACATCAAGTACTCCTTGAAGGTTTGATCACGCTCCACTACCAGCTTGCCAGCGTCACGTTCATTCAGCATCCGACGCTTTGCGCGTTCTGCCTCCTGAAGTGTATCATAGTACTCTTCCTTCCGTTTCCCGCTTCCCAATGGAATACGGGCTACATAGCGCCCATCATCACGCCGGATAACGGTTCCTTCTCCACGTGTCCGACGTTTCGGCTTTTCCTGCTTCTCTTTCTTCTGCCTTGACATCATTTCGCTCTTTCCAGTCATAAGCAATCCACTATGATTGCTTATGACTCTCTATCTAACTAGACACCATAGCGCCCATTTACTTGCTTCTCAAGCGCCCACCGATACAAGCTATTTGGATCAAAGCGAATCACCCGATCAGGGATAACGATCACCGGGAACCCCTCCTCATGCATCAACTGAAAAAGCTTCGCTCGACTCACTCCGAGCCATGCCGCCGCCCCTTCTACGTCCAGTAGCCCCGATGGGGCAGGCATCCCCGTTTGCTCAGATTCTTGTTGTGTCTTCTTTGGTCTTGCCATAAAACATCTCCTCCTTACTCTCGACTACTGAATGTCCAGAAATTGACGCGCTACCATGACCGTGAGAGCCTCTTGCGTGACTCAGGAGGGGTAACCATACCTACCCCTTCAAAAATTGAATCGTAGCGGCTCGTCTCTTGTGCGATGTATTTTTTTCGGCAATCAGTGGGAAACACATCTGCGAAATCTGCGAACGGCTCTACAGGCGGCTCCACGTTGCAGATTTCCATGTGGGGTAATCTGCAATCTATCGCCTCGATAGGTTGCGTCGCTTGTGTCGTTTTTGCTGGCTCGTCAGAGGATGGATGATGCATCTCGTCTCCTTCCCGCTCAGAAAACAATGGCAATTGCCCGGAGGCATACGCCTGCTCGCGCTTTTTGCGCTGCCGTGTCTCGCGGGCGTGCTGCATATGCTCATCCAGGTCATAGCGCAGGTGGCACGCCTGACAGAGTGCAGCCAGGTTCTCGCGCCGGATATCGTGTTTGTCGTGTTTATCGCCCGGTCGCCCATCGGCATAGGGCGTCCCCAGATGTGCGACCGTGAGCACCACGCGCCCTTCGCGTCCACTTGGCAGCGGCGCGCTGTTCTCGATCTTGCACCACTCACAGCGCCACTCGGCAAGACGCCGGATCGTGAGGGAGACTTTGCGCCAACTGGTGGGATAGCGGCTCATATCGACTGGCATGATACGCCCTCCTGTTTTCCCAGAGGCGCTACCGCCGTCCTACACCGTTTCAGGATCTCACACATGATGGCAGGACAGACCGCATTGCCGAGTTGCCAGATTTGCTCTTTTACCGTGCCTCGTACCTGATACGCGACAGGGAATCCCATGCATAATTTGATCTCCTCTGGGGAAAGCATGCGGTAGGTCGTCTCCTCAAACTTCCGGGCAGGAGTGACGAGCGCCCAACGATCAACCGTCGTGATCGTCCCTACAGGCTCATTCAGGCGGCGGTAGAGCGGGTTATTATAATAGGCATATAGAAAGGGTTGTCCATGGAGTCGCTCAATCCCCTTGCGAATAGTGTCGATAGTGTTCTGGACCAAGATCCTGCCAGACTTCCGGTCAAAAAGAGGATCACCGGGCCTGTCGAGATGAAGGACCGACTTGACCGGCGTGAAACATGGGGTCACTTCACGAGTACAACGCGGACAACAATAGACATACTGCTCTCGATACCTTCCCCATTTGAGGAGACTTTTCCATGACTGGACGGCCTCTACCTCCCGCTCACAGTATTCACAGAATGTAGCGGGTCGGTGTTGCAGGTCAGGCGCTGGCAGATCCTGCAACCAGAACACCATGTAGACACGATCTCTTGATTGGGGAACTCCGAAGAATTGCGTATTCCAGTAGAGTGCTTGATGACGGTATCCAAGTGTCGTCAGCGTACTCAGCCACGATTGGTAGCGTCGCCATTTCACAACATCGATCACATTTTCTACGACGATGAACGTGTATAGTTTCCCGGCGCGTTTCTTGGCTGCGGCAAATCGAATCACATCATCCATGGTGTTGCGGCTTTTCTCTGCCAGGGGATCGAAGATGATATCGCCAAAAAGGTCAAAACTGTGATACTGTTTCTGACCTTTGGCCGGGCTATGGTTGGTGCAGCAGGGTGATGTGAGTAACCAGTCACTCTCAGGCATCTCGTCAGGATCACATGCTTCCATGGCTTGTCGGTAGTGTGTCGCGGTCGAATGGTTTGCCTCATGCGTCGCAATGGCAACCTTGTTATGATTGATGGCCGCAACCACACGTATCCCTGCCTGACGTGCACCTTCTGAGGTACCACCAGCACCACAAAATTGGACGGTTGCTGTCAGCATCCCTGTTCCTTTCCTATCGACTGGCATTTAGCGGCCCTCCTTCGGTGGGAGTGGAAATCCGAGCTCGGTCCGTGTGGGCTCCCCCATCTGTGCCAAGCGTTCATCGGTCCACCCCGGATCGTTGTAGGGCCACTCCGTCGGGCTGTAGAGTGCCTGCCGATAGCGGTCTGCATAGAGCGAGGATTTCACGCGGATCGTGAGAATATCCTCCGGGCGCTCAAAGTACACGACCGCTTGTGTGTCATGCAGGCGAACCCCGACACTCATCGGCCAGTCCTGGATCACTATGCCCTCGCCTTTGGGCGTGAGCACCACATCAAGCAACCGGAAGTGTGTCCAGGGCTCCTCTCGTCTTGTTGTGGCGCAATGCTCTTGCAGATATGCAGATGTTGCAGATGTGTTTCCCTCACCCTCAGCTTTTTTTTCGAGATGAATGACTCCCATAACCCCGCCCCCCACCTGCTCTAAAGAGGTATTTCTCTCTAAATTTTCCTCCTTTTGGGGAATAGCAATCTGCGAAATCTGCACATCTGCAACGACCTTCCAGTAGGCAATGCCGCTGCGCTTATCGGTGTGGTCCCTGACCAGATGGAGTCCGCTCTCATCGAAGAGGGTACCTACCCGTGACGCTAATGTCTTGCCGAGCCGACGTTTGAAGTCGCCCTTCTGCACATCCGAGAGATCATCGGGCAGCGCATTGAAGAACCCGGCAACACCAAGCGTTGTGTCGCCGCCATCGAAGGAGCCGGACTTGATATCCTTTGCCAGCTGTGAGACGGGTACCTCCTGATCGTGATAGAGCTCGTGCCAGGCGCGCAGGAACGCCGCCCATTGCACCGCATCATCGTCGGCCTGCTCATAGAGCGCGTTCAGGTTGTCCAGAAAGCCCGGCACCATCTGGGTGTATGCCAGAATGCCGCCGATGGTGTCGGCCCAGGATTGGAAGTTGCCCATACGCGGAACCGACGCCCTGGGTCTGCCTGCGGCAAACCAGGCCCGCGCCAACGTGAGCAAGGCTGCGATCAGCTCACCACGATGGGCCGGGACCCACGCTTCCAGATCGTGCTTGAAGCCGCCCCGCCTCCAGGGCTTATCGGTGCGCGCATCCATGCGTATCCAGTAGGAGCGCCGGGGCAGATCCCCGCCGATTTGAATGTTGTTGCCCGTCGCCATCCAGGTGGCGCGCTGCGAATAGATGCCGTTCTTACTTTGCCCGAGCACGCGCTCTTTCACTACTGAGGAGGTCAGCGCCGCATCCAGGCTCGCCGCTTGCAAGCGCGCTTTGATGTTGTCGATGGTGATGATGGTGGCCCCTTCTGCCAGCGTGGAAGCAATGCGCTTGCGCCATTCGTCATCATCGTAGGGCGCGGTCATCATCGCGGCCTTGCGCCCGGTGGCAATCATGGCGACGATTTCGGCCAGCAGGCTTTTCCCCGTGCCTGGTCGGGTGGCGTCGATCAGGGCTAAGGGAACCTGTCCAGTGATCGACTGGCGCATGAGTGGGGTGAGCAGGAGCCCGACCGTGTTGGCTTTGCTCGCCTCGTTCTGGTACGGAAATTCGCCGATGGTCTCGTCAATGAGGGCCAGCGCATCCACGATCTGTTCCCACGTGGGTTCTACCGGAACAGGCGGAATGCGCAGCGTCGGGAGTGGGACATAGACCAGGCGGGTTATGGCATCGTAGCCGGGCGTCTCGATCAGCGTTCCATCCGGGCGGAACACGGGAAACTCAATGATGCTATCCAGTGGGAGAAAGGGCCATTCCCCCAGGGCGAGCAGATCCTTGACAATGGTATCGGGTGGCGCGATATGCACCGGCCCTTTGACGGTCAGCTTCACAACGTTCATGGCTCGTGCCAGCATGCCCTTCAAGGCGGTTTCGGTCAGCGTCTCGATGCAGGGCGTTCCGTCCTCTTTGCGCTGGATACGGACCAGTTGCCCATGTCGGACGTAGATGGGCGTCTTCGCTCGTTCCAGGTGCCGCAGTACGTCCTGAGACATGTCCCGTAGCGGGCGATTGGCAATGAGCACGCCGGGGAGCCCGTCGGTTTGCAGCATCTCTGCAATCCGCGCTGCCGTGCTGTCTTCTTGCATGCTCATTGCATACTCCCTTCTTCCATCCACAAGGGCGTAGGCACGACGGTTGTCCGCTCCCGCGTCTCTGAGCCGCGCTGTGAATGTTTTGTGACCTCCCAGGTCACGCGTCGCCATTTGGGCTCAGGATAGAGCGTGTCAAGGAAAGGATGCGGGTAGTAGGAGAGGACCACCCGCGCCGAGGTGTCATTGAGCAGGGCCGCCAGGCGCTCGTGATCGCGCAGGCCAAACGCGATTCCATCTTCCCGCTGGTAGTAGTCCTCTTTCTCGATGTAGGGCGGATCGACGTAGAAAAGGGTACGTGGGTTATCGTGGGAGCGCAAAACCGCTGCAAAGTCACGGCAGTCAATTCGCGCGTAGCGCAAGCGCCGCTGCAATGCCTCAAACAGGTCAAGCGCCGTATGATAGGCAACCGACTCCACACGACCAGAACTCGCCAGCCAGCCATGATGGACCGGGCCAATAAAGGCGTTGAACGTACTTCTGAGCACGTAGAACCAGCGTACAGCGCGTTCGAGCGGGTCAAGTTCCTCTCCATGATAGAGGTCATAGTGATACTGATAGTGTAGCGCCCGGCTGTACGGTAACGACCTGCAGCGCGCTTCCAGTTCCTCCCCATGATCGCGGCATTGCATCCAGAAATTGACGAGATCCTGGTTGATGTCGTTGTAGACTTCTGCATGCTGCTTCTCGAAGGGCCGGTGAAGCAGCACATGGGCTGCTCCACCAAAGAGGTCAACATAGACATCAGAGCTGGAGGCTGCAGGGAAGGTGGCCACAATCTGAGGCGCGGAATAGTATTTCCCCTCGATCCAGGTCAGCGGGGAACGGATGCGCTGAGCCATCATGCCCGCTCCTCCTGTCCGTAGTAGGCCCGACGTATCGCCGCCGCGTGCTCATCACAGAGGCTGGAAGAGTCGTGTGCCGGGAAGGGTGTTGCATTCTGCTCATACCAGCACCCAACACAATGTGCCGTCGAGGTCGCGCCCGCTGCCTCCTGCGCGAGCCGTGCCTGGTAGTCTTGCCATTCGTGCTCAGTCATGGCGCTTCATCCCCTCGTCCAGTTGCCAGCCAAACTGCACCCTGCTAGAATAGAAGGGAGGTTGAGGGAGCTGACATTTGCCAGTCGTCGTCTCATCGCTAGCCCTTGATGCTTGCAGGCTTCGGGCTAGCTTTTTTGTGTTCGCCAGGCGTGTATTCCAGGCGCGCCGCCAGGCGCGTAGCCGTTTGCAGGTCAAGGGAAGGACCCGGCGCGCGTGCGGCTTGCGGTAGTAGCGCGCGTGACAGGACGGACACAGCGCCTTGAGCTTGGGGAACGGGTTGTCGTGATCATGGTTGACGTGGGCGGCTTGCAGGTAGATCACGTAGGGATTGCCCGTCTGGGGGGAGCGCACAATGGCCCCGTGCGGAACCATACACACCTCGCACATCCATCCCGCCCGTTCCTTTGCTTCGTGGGCTAATTGCTCCCAGGATGGCGGGTAGCAGTCTCGTTGCATCATCGGGTTATGCCTCCTTTTTTGCGGTCGTAGGACCATAGCGACAGTCAAAACAATACAGGTGAAATGAGGTGTTGGGCGCGGCATTGTGCCGCAAGCAGATGGGTTGTCGACATCCTGAGCAGCGTACGTCCGTATGTTGAGCACACACTTTGCAGCGCTGCACATCGACAGGAGCCGCAAGGATGTTCGTTGGGATCGTTCGTCTTTTCATCGGTTTATTCCCCTTCCAGTCCCCTAGACGCTGCGATCATCGCCTTGACGACAAGGAGTTCCGTTCTCACGTTGATGAGAGTGCCAGTGAGCAGTTGGAGCGCGGCCTCCATCGCCTGATATGCGGTCTCTGAGTCCGGTACGTGGTGGAGTTGCTTCCTCAGCCATTGGTACAAGTCCTCCGCCTGTTCTGGGGGAAGTTGTGCCGTGTGGCAGTAGTCGTCGGTCACTTCATACGAGATGGCGGTCGTGTTCCCGCCCAGGTCGTACTCTTTCTTCTCAAAGTGGCTCATGTTCTTCCCTTTCTAGCTACTCTGTTGCTTTAAAATCTGACTGGCATACTGAGGCGTGATACCCACCCGCTTTGCTAACTCAGAAGCATTGATTTCAGGGTTTCTTTTGAGGACGCGTAACGCCTTCTGCCGGGCCGTTCCACGCGCATTGTTTGTTTCACTTTTTGTTTCAACTGAACTGGCTCTTTTTGCAGCACTCCTTTCCTGTTTCAGTTTCACCGTGACACGAGGAGTAGGACGTGTCTCAATTTCAACATTCGTTTCCAGTTCAGTTTCATCGTTCTGGTGTTTCAGATGAACCTTCGCATCCTCAAATGAGGTAATGTTTGTTTCATCTTCCGCTTCATCAACTGTTTCAGATTGACGGGCAATACGTGTCGCTATTTCCTCTACATTCACACGCAACTGGTGCAGCTGCTCTCCTATGCCAGTTGTATCGGGTATTGCCTGCCTGACCTCTTGCGCGACCAGGGGCAGGAGCTGACGGGCGATCTCTTCAGAGTCGATCTGGGCTGCAGCCGGGGCCAGTTGAGCCGGGGTGATCATCGGTTGCGCTTGGTTGAGTGTTCGACGCCCGATGCCAGTGTAGACCAGTTCGAGCAGGCCATAGCTCCAACCCGCGAAACAACGCAACCCGACAAGGCCCGCGCTCGCCTGCACAACGTTCCCATCTGCGCTGGCCAGCGTGTTCAAGGTAAGCGCCGTTAAGATGAGAAACAGCAGGGTAGGGATCGTGAACGCGATCGCCCACACCCAGGCCATAACGCTGTGACGATCGCGCACCACTGAGAGCCAGCGCGCCGCCGCGTTGATGATCGCATTGCCGAGAATGATTTCAGGGATAAGCGCGAGTGTCACTAATGCAAGCCAGATAAGGCGCTGCATCAGTTGCGCGCTTATGAACAGCTCGACCAGCTGCGGCGCGACACTGGTTGCTGAGATCCACAGGACCGCAAACAGGAGCGCCGATTCCGCCACATAGCCCGATACGCGGATAACCCATCTGGCCAGTGCCACAATGCAATGCCCGTTGAGAAAGAAGCTCGCGATCTCTTGCCCGACCGCCACCGCGCCCGCAATGTTGGGATGCGCCTGCATCTTGCTATTCCAGAATGTCCGCGCCGCGCTCTCCTCTTGCGTCCGTTGTTGTACGATTGCTGCCATACTATGACCTCCTCTTCTGCATCTCATCGATCAGGAATGCCAGGAGGCAGAGCACGGCCGTTATCCAGAACGCCGCATTTCCCGCCGCCCAGCTGTTTGTCACGGCAAACGCGATGAGTGCCCAAACTACCGCGAGCAGAAGAATGAGTATGGCGTGACCGATCGTCTTGAATAGGAGTGACATCCTATCCCTCCACTTCCGCTATATGGTGCCGATCGCACACCGGCTTCACAATACGCTGATATTGTCGGTTATCCCATTTGAGATAATCGCGTATGCCCGTTCGTGTGATTTTCTCGCCCGCCTTCAGCATTTCGGCGTATGCCATGAGTACCTGCACCTCTTCGGCAGGTGTGAATGCGGTGAGAATATTCTCGCGGGCCTGAGAATATTCTCCGTCATTCACACCTGCATTCACAGGCTTCCCAAGCCCGTTCACAGCATTCTCAGCGTTCACCGTGAATGCGTTCTCTGGCTCCAAATCGGCACCTGCCGGGGAATGAGAATGTGTGAATGTCGAAGGCCCGAGCAGGAGATACAACGCCTCGTTATCACAATACGGTACGCTTGCCAGTACCGCCTTGCTGGTCTTAGCGCAGCGTAGCATCATGGTACCCTTGCCCAGGTCGGTTTCTGGAATGGGCGTCGCCTGCTTCTCTAGCAGCGTGTTTGCGGTCGTGCTATCACCGCCCACGTAGCAGGCCGTTCTGAAGCACTTGCGCACCGCGCCGCCCTTGTCTTCCATCCCGATCGTTCTCACCAGGAAGTCGGTCGAGGCCACAATCAGGTAGATACCGTACTTACGGCCCTCGCGGAGTAGTTTCTCGATGTAGGTCGCACATTCCTTGCGTTCCGCAACGATCGCCGGGAGTTCGTCAATCACGACAAAGTACGGCTTCCCGACCGATTGACCGGAACGCGCCAGCTCTATGCGCTTCGTGAGCGTATGTTCGATAATCCACTTGAGCATAAACGCGATACGGTCCGCTGTGACGTAATCCAGTGGGTTACGCGCAAGGTAGGGCGTGAACGGTGTCCAGTCCTCGCCCGAGTCGTGTTCATAGACCATGTAGTGAGGATTGAGCAGCACGACGTTCACTCGGATGTAGCACAATTGCGCCATGATGAGTCGCAGCAGCGAGCTTTTGCCATTGCCGGTATTGCCCGCCAGTGCCACATGACAGAGGTCCTTCGCTTCGACAAAGATGTCCGTGCCGTCGCTCAAGCGGCCCAGAAAGATTTTATGGAGCGTCGGTCTGAACCCGCTCGCAAGAAGGTGCGAGAACGTGAACATGGAACTGTCGAGGCCCGGCTCTTCGCTGTCTTCGCCGTCATAGGTCCAGTAGTCGCTGTCCTCCTGGCCCTGCTCATCGTGCGCGGGCTCTTGCGCCTGCTCGCCCTGTTCAGGATGATATCCGAGTAGACGATTCCACATGGTACGCTCGCCCGGTGTCCTGGCTCGTGGCTCCCTCCTGCCCTCCAAGGAAGGCAAGAAGGGAAGCGTGTCACGGGCCATATCGTAAATCTCCGGGCCATGACGATAGGCGACAAAGCCCGCGACCCCACTGAGCAGAAGGCCGGTCGGCCCAAAGTGCGCGAGGACCGGCAGCGCTGACAGGAGCGCTCCGGTCGCAAACTTGGCCGAGGTGGGAGCCGGGTACTTTTTCTCTTGCTGCTGGTCCTCGCTCATTGCGTTTTCCCTTTCCGGCTCAACTGAGCTCCATGATAGCGCTGAAGATCAGATTGAGCCCCAGGACGCCGAAGAACGCGACGATAAACGAGGTCACAGCGGCGAAGGCGATTTGCCCACCCAGGCCGCTCGCCATCGTGCCATAGTTGAGGTCCGTCCAGAAGTCGAAGCCGATGAGCACGAGCGCGCCAGTCTTAAACAGACTATTCAGACGGCCCTGCACCGCTACTTCTCCGATGACGCACACCAGGTAAATGAGCTCAATGCCCCAACCCCACATTACCGCCTTCGCCTGGTCGAGTGGCAGCGTCCCGTGTGCGAGATCCCACGGCTGCCGCAGGACGCCCCAATCGGCGGCCAGCGTGACCGCGTTCCCATGCAGGATGAATGCTTCGCTGGTCTGAATTTGGAGCATGAGCGCCAGCAGAAAAAAGACGATCAGCAGCACTCCAAGCACGATGCGTAAAAAGGGAACATTGCCACGGTTCTGCGCAACGTTGCGGGCGGTGCCTGAAAAACCTCTACCAGCCATGGTTACACGCTCCTTCCATAAGCGGTATAGTCCTCAATGAAATCTGACGTCTCTAAAATGTCCAGAAAAAGCCGGTCAATTTCGTAGCCCGTCCACTCCATCAGTAGGAAGCCAAGCCCCTGCTTGTCCGTCTCGCCCTGGTCAACGAAAATTACGTCTTCACGCTCGCTAAACCAGCACTCGAATGTCTCAACAACGGCGTCAAGCCTATCGAGATCCAGGGTGATAAAGACGCCTTGCGCGCCAGCAATCGCGACCTGGACCTCCGGCGCGGTATACGAGCGATTGTAGGGGATCATTTGCTGTGACATACTCATAGCCTTTCTCGCGTGCTTGCTACTGCTCTACGGAGACGGTAAAGATTTCGCCCGTGCTTGCCTTGAGCTTCGGCAGTGACGGCGCGTGGAGCTGCTGGATGATCTGCTGGAGTTGCTGACGGTCATCCGGCAGGTTGGGATAGCGCTCGACGGAGGGAGCGACATAGAGCACCGCTGGCACGCCTACCACGAGGAGTACAAGAGCGATGAGGGTACCGGCGCAACCGCTGGATTTCTGATTGTTCATGATGTGAGTCCTTTCTGACTGCTTGTTGAACGCCTCGTCTGGTGCACCCATCTGATCTGGCATCTCTTGCGAAAGGATGCGCGTTGCTTTCGGGGTGTTGCGTGCTTGCTGTTGCTGCATAGGAGCTCGTCCTTTCTCTATGTGTGATGAGTGATATCAACAGTCGCGCTACTGAGACAATCAGGACAGAGATCGACGGAAACATGTTTCACGCGCCGAATGGAACGCCCGCAATCGCGGCACAGAAACGCAGAAAAGACACGCCGACGCACATAGCGGGAGTGCCTTTTACTGAATGGTCGGTAGACTCTGCTTGCCATTGCTTACACCTCCTTTGTTTGCGCCCTCAAGAGTACAAGTATTCAAGAGTACAAGTGACTATACAAAGGTAGCACACCACAAAAATCTTGTCAAGTTCAAGAGTCCAGAAAACCAAGTGTGTGTTATAATTTGCAGAAAAAAGGCTGGTATAAGACAAGCTGCACCGAGCCAGTCAGAAAAGAAGCATTTATGCCAAGAGTAGGGAAAATATCAAAAGCGCCTGAGGGCTTTTATACCGCAAGTGAAGCTATTAAAAAGCTCAACATGCCGCGAACCACATTTCATCACTATGTAAAGATAGGGAAAATAAAAAAGAAGGTTCCTCGTGGACGCAAGGAAGGATACTACGAGAAAGCGTATATCGATAGAATGGCTGAAGCTAGCGAGTTATATGCCATACAGTATGCAGAAGAACCTATTGTATTCAGCGTAGCTACAGATGACGATTTACCCGGTATCTACGATGTATTAGTTAGCCTCTGGGGAACATTGAACGCTACCACCACTGAAACCCGCTTGAGTTGGCACAAAGTTAATCCTGAAATCGACTACGTGGTCAAACAAGAGGGTATCGTGGTGGGTTTTGTCAATCTCAAACCTTTAAGGCATGAAACTATAGAGCAATATATCAAGGAAGAAATACAAGTAAAGGATATAAAGGCTCGCGACATTCTCTCGTTTACGCCAGGTGTCCCACTAGAATGTGAAGCGGGGATTGCCGTGAGAGCGGGGGTACAAAACCCCAAAAAATATGGTATGCGCTTGCTGGGGGGAATTATCGACAAGATGGTAGAATTTGCCAGAAAAGGTATTATTATCGATAAAATATATACACGAAGCTCAACTCCCGATGGAATAAGAATTGCTCGTGGTCTCGGCTTTGAAGATATATCACCGACACCACATCAAAATGCCAGGTTGTTTCTTCTCGATTTTAATACATCCGATTCCCCGTTCGTTAAGCGGTATCAGGATATCCTGAAGCAATCTTCTGATATTCTGCCTCTAGAAAAAAACCATAAGCAAGGAGATGCACACATATGATACGTATTCAATTTGGATGGTCTCTTCCAGGTGGCCCACGTAACAATATAACCCGCACATCATTTCTTGCTGCTACAAAGCGGGGGCTTGATCTCATCAACGGTCATTTTGACTCTGCATGGCTGACTGATCACCTTCAATTTGAAAATAGGCCGATCCTCGAAGGATGGACGACTTTAACCTACCTTGCCGCTCTTTACCCTCATCTCAATTTTGGGCATGCAGTACTTTGTCAGTCCTTCCGCAATCCTGCACTTCTTGCAAAGATGGCTGCAACGCTACAGTATATGAGTGAGGGACGCTTTATCTTAGGAATTGGTGCAGGCTGGAAGGAAGACGAATATAGAGCGTATGGCTACCCTTTTCCAGGTCCCCGAACGCGTATTGATGAATTGGAAGAGACGCTCCAGATTATCAACGCTCTTTGGAACGATGAAAGAGCAACGGTAAGAGGGAAACATTATCAGGTAGTCGACGCGTACTGTGAGCCTAAACCTGATCCCAGACCCGTTGTAATGGTAGGTGGCTCTAAGCCACGCATGTTAAGCTTGATAGCGCGGTATGCTGATTGGTGGAGTGTCTCCTGGACGGGGTTGGAAAGCTATCGAGAGCAGGTAAACATATGTCGACAAGCCTGTGCTGAAATCAACCGAGATATGAAAACATTGCGGCAAACATGGTTTGGGGGTTGCGTTTGCGCCCCAACAGAAACTATGGTAAGAGAATTAAATGCGGTGAGTATAAGCCCTGAGAATGCATTCGTCGGTACCCCAGATCAAATAGTTGAGCAAATGCGTCCGTTCATCGATCTTGGAGTCGACTACTTCATGCTGAATTGTGGCAGCTTCCCCGATTTAACAACTTTGGAAATGCTGACCGATAAAGTACTCCCCACACTCAACGGCTTATAAGTACTATTGAACCCTTCGTTGCGCAACCCGTGGGCTCTTCTGCCGCAAGCTCTTGGGTGGACGCACGAAGCGATCGGAGGAGGGAGGCTGTTGTTGTGGCTGTCTTTACCCAGGCGATCCTGGAGGGCTTGCAGTTGCTCTTGGGCCCTGGCAAGCTCTTCTCGCAAGAACGCATTTTCCGCTCGCAGCTGTTCCAGTTCTTCGTCTTTGGTCATACTCTTACTCTCGCACATCTCCCGTGTTCTGACAATCTGCAGACCCCCTACTGAATAGTTACACCTCAGATAATTGTAAAAATTTACAGCTATAGAGCTGAAATTGCTTACGAGGCCGATTCATATAACATCGTTTGCTTGCTGTAATCACGTTGCGCAACCCGTGAGCAGATCTCATTCCTGCAATCATCTGTTCTGTTCATTGAATCATCAAAAGTGAAGAAGAGCCAGTATCATACGGCGATGTGTCATAAGGTTCCTCCATGCATGTTTAGCCACCGAGAATGGAGATAGAACTTATTCTGCACCGAGTGCCTTCAGTGCAGCAGCTAGGGGCTCCCCATAGAAGATGGGATCGACCCTCTCGACAATATCCGCTGTCACCTCCAAGAAGGAGCGCTTGTTCTCGACCGGAATGAGCGCCCGTTTGGCCCCATTATCCATCGCTACCTGGAGTGGCTCAACGAGTGAACGAGCAACCAGCACATTGCCCTGGATGGTCAGGTCGCCCAGCACGACCAGTGCTGGGCGAACACCCCGCTCTTTGAGCGCAGAGTACACAGCAATAAAGAAGGCAACCCCTGCCCGAACGCGCTCGCCCGAACCACTCAGATCCACCGCCTGGACGTGGTAATCATAGGTATCCAGTTCGCGGTCTATCCCTAACTCGCGACGGCGGGCACGCAAGTAATCAAAAGCCGTGGTCAGCGAGGCTCTGGTGGCGCTATCGACGGGGCCGGCGATACGAAGCTTGCCAGAGCCTCCGGCAATCTTGCCCACCTCGATCCGGTGCAGGACCACTTTGTCTTCGTCAGTGAGGGTGACGGCATACACACTTCCCGGCGGGAGCGGATCAGAGGAGATCAGACCACGTCCGCCGCCCTCTGGTACCCCAACGAAATGTTCCTGCATGCTCTCGTTCACCAGGTAGGAGAAGCTAGTTTGGTAATACTCAAAGGCTCCTAGTTTTTTAAGTTGCTCTTTGACACGACGGCGCCCTTCCAATGCAAGTTCCAGATAACCGCGCAACTCCTCTACCGTCACCGTGCGGTTGGGATGGAGGAGCTTGATCAGGCCAGAAACGGTCTTGCGCACCGCTTTGGCGTCGCGGGCGTTGAGATGGGCACCCAGCGAGAAGTGGGCGTCAATCATATCAGTAAAGTTCTGGCGGCGCAGTTCTCGCAACGCCTCGGCCAGATAGTCCACTACAAAGCCGTAGCCCTCGGTAAGAAGGTCAGTAGACAGCTTGGGAACTTCCCAACCCGGCAGATAGTAGTGCAGGCGATCAATAAAGGCCATGTCATCGCGCATGGCATCGGGCAGCGGGGCAAAGAGGTGCGAGGTACGCACCAGCACATCAACGGGCTGGTTGATGTTGCCGAGGTAGACCATCGAGGCTTCTGCTGCTAGTTCTTCTCGCCCGCGACTGAAGGAACCAGACTCCATATAGTCCTTGAGGATCTGGACAGCGGTCTTATCGCTGAACTCAATGCCGGCTACCTCATCAAAAGCTATCACATCCCAGAGGCCAACCAGGCCCATCTTGGCTGTCCCCATGTTATAGAAGAGGTTGGCGACAGTCGTTTTGCCACCGGAGACCAGGATGGCATAGGGGGTGGTCTCGCGGTAAACAAAGCTCTTACCAGTGCCACGTGGCCCCAGTTCGATCAGGTTATAGTTGCGTTCCACCAACGGAATCAGCCGTACCAAGAGCAGCAATTTGAGGCGCTGGCTCATCCCTGTTGGCTCCAGGCCAATGGTACGGACCAGGAGGTCCATCCACTCCTCAGTACTGAACTGCTGGCGGCCTTTCAGGTAATCCTCCAGATCAAAGCCGGCGAGCTGGATAGGTTTGATATCGGTGACATAGAAGGGATGGCTCTTGGGGGTATCCTCGTCCTCATCCATGCGGTATTCCAGATTGATGTGCGCCCAGATGCCGCCCTCCAAGAGACGCGGGAACTGCCGCAGCAGGTAATCGGGCACATGCAGGAAGCGGTTGCCAAAGTTTGCCATCTCGCCCCAATCCTCCCGTTCGGTGGAGCGGACGCGAATCTTATCCAGCAAGGTCTTGTGCCCTTTGTCTTTCACCTCAAACATGGCTTTATTGGCTTCGTCGGGACGGATGAAGTTCTCGCTGAGTTGAAAATGCACCAGGCGCAGCCCGGCCTGGATGGCCGTCGGGTCATCTGTGGCGCAGTATTTGCCCAGCATATATTCCAGCACGTAAACTGGCACATTTGCACCCACTTTGACCTTGCGCACCAGGTCTTTGCGCACCACTTTCCCAGCGAACACATCGTTGGCCTTCTGGTCGAGCTCAGGCATCATCGTACTCCCTTCTGACTTCCTGTGGTTAGATGGTGATCGCCATCTCAACCCTGTCGAGGCGAGCCAATTCTCGCCCGGTCACCGCATCGAGCAAATGAATCGAAACCAGTATAGTTGGCTGGCTGGGCTCCTGGGTAATCATCAGTGTCACGGTATTGGAAACCAGATCACGGCTCGCTTGGCCAGCGAACTCTAGCTGGACATCATAGGTAGCCTCACTAAAGCCATACGAGGCAGCGATGGGCGTTGAAAGCACAACTTTCCCAGCCTTGATTTCTACACGCACACGCGGCAGAGTGCTCCCAGCATCAAAAAGCCCGTTACTCTGCCCGCTGATCTGTACTGTATAGAAGCGGGTACTGATCTTTTTAGAGCCAGGAGTGAGCATCCAAGCGATGTCTCCGCTTGCCATTGGCCTAGCACTGGCTGTTGGCATGATCTCCACTATCGGAACGACGATTTCCTGGGGTGCTAGTCCTCCGTGGAAATAGACAAGGGAGCCCCCGGAGACTTTGAAGCACGCGAAGCCCCAGGGTACGGCGATCTCCAACATGGAGTCATGGCTGAGCCCAAAAGCAGACAGCGGCGCGCGCAGGAAGGACGCGCCGCCAGCAGCGCCGCCTTTCCCAACCCAGACGCGCCGATGCAGGTCCAGTGTCTCTCCGCCAGGTGCATCCAGCTTCATATCCTCGCCCAGTTCATCGCCCAGAAGAAAGCCGTGATCGGCGGTAACGATCATGGTTTTGCAGCCCAGTTCGGCGAGCCGTCGAATGGCGCGACGCAGATTGACGAGGATGCCGTCCATCATGGTGCGTACCAGCATCAGGTTATCGGTTTCGCCTAGTTCATCCAGTTCCTGAGAGGTCATCACCACCAGATCGGCAGTTTCAATCCCGGCCTTGATGTCTTTCTTGGAGAAGGGAAAGTCTTCCAGCCGGGTCACAAAGACCCTGGCTTGCTGGCCCGCGTTGGCCTGCGGTGCACGCTGTTTGAGCCACTCGAGTCGGCTCTTACGATCTTTCAGCACCGTCTCGCCAATTTTCAGCCCGACTTTGCCCTGACTGGTGGGCACCACTTGTGTCTCGCCTTCGGCGCCAGGCATGAGTGCGGCCATCCCAATCTCAGTGATCGATGGCACAGTGCCCAGCCCCGCTAAGATCGTCACTCGATAGTCATCGCCTAGGTCGCGTACCAGTTCACGTGCCAACTCAAAGCGGAGCGCATCCACCAGGAGATAGGCGGTTTTTCCCTCGCGCAGCGCTGGCGCGACCACGCTGGAGAACATCTCGCGTTGGGTGCAGAAGCCAGGGAGCCGAAACTGATCCTGCTCCAGCGCCCGGACAAACCGTTCGGCCAGCAGTCCACCCACCTCCATATAGCGCTGGCGCACACGATGCATCAGATGAAGCAATGTCTGATGCCGGGCTTCATCAAAGTCAAAGCCCCAGTAGCGATACTCCAAGCGCCGCTGAAAGGTATCCAGCTCGCACCAGGGATGTTCTCCTTCCGTGTAGGCACGGAATAGCTCGCTCGCAGAAAGACTGAATGGCTTGAGGGCGGCTTCAATGCGCCCGGCAACGTGCAGCAGTTGGGCAGCGACCAGCACCAGTTCCCATCGAGCCGCAATCTCCGGCAGATGCGTACTCCAGTAGCCGGTCTTGCGCAGCTGAACGAAGGTAATCAACGCATCAGAGGGATTGGCGAGCACCGCAGATTCAACTGCTGTTTGCAGGGTGTATTCAATGGCGGCAAAGGTTTCGCAGTCCTGAATCTGCTCCAGTTCAAACGCGATGCCGCCCAGTTTTAGCTCCTGCTCGATACGGCTGGCGGTGCGGGTATAGCTCTCATCCAGATTACGGAGGCGCCGCCAAGTGCGCGTCAGATCAAGACAAGTGACACGGGTGCGCTCATTGGGAGCAACGTTGATGTTGGCAAGCTGGGATGGAATGGGGCCATGCAGGCTGGCGAGCAAATCGGTGCAAAGGAGATGACGCGCCAGGCGGGTGCGCCATTCCTCTAGTGTTTCGGTGGGTGGCAGATCGAGCCCGAAGGAGTCTGTGAGCAGGCGGGCAATCTCGGCTTCTGCCTGCTTCGCCTGAATCTCGGCATCCGAGCGGGCACTGCCGAGCAAGGCCAGGGCTACAGAGACCGGGTCCGTCTTCTCAAAGAGAATGGCGAGCACGCTGAAACCATCCTGATCGGCGAGTTGGTCAAGGTTCGCCAGGGAGAGCTTGCCTTCCTCTACCTGATTTTCAATCTCTGACAGCTCTTTCGGGGTGCGGCGGTCACGCAAGGCACCTTTCGCTATGACCGAGAGGCGCGTGTTGCGCGGCCGGGCCGCGTGTCCTGGCTTGAGGACGACCCCGGCAGCACTCAGCTCGATCAGTGCATGCTGGGCATCTTCTTCGGCCAAAGGAACATAGACGACCACGCGCGGAGGCATATCGCCTTCCAGCTGCGCATCCACCCGATAGCGCAGAGCAAAGAAGCTTCCCTCGTAACATGCAATGGTCGTGTCGGGAATCGCCAGCGTCTGCGTAAACTGCCGATAGTGGCCCTCGGGGTCAAACCAGACCACGATACCCTTCTCGTTGACCTGCCTGATAATCAGATCTCGCAAATAGTCACTGACGATTCCCATAGCATCTCTCTCCTAGTCTCTCAATCCACGCGAATCCTGGCGCCTTCGGCCACCAGCTTTAAGAGGTGTTCGCGCAACCGGTTCAGCGCCTCCTCAACATCCTGCTCGGTTTCGAGCATTTCACGAAAGAAGATGGTCGCCTGCACTCGCTTGATGGGCCGGTTTGCTGCGGGATTCAGTGAGGCTTCAGCGTCATAGAGCCGCTTGAGCGCTTCCTGTTTGAAGGCCTGCTGCATCTGCCGATATTCCTTGATCTGGCTGAGGCTGGCCTTGCAGCGGAGGCAGACGATGGTACCCTCCGGCACGTCCAGTTGTTCACAGCTCCTCTGCGTGAGTGGGAGTAGAATAGCCGGGCGCATATTCGCTGGAATATTGGCCCACGTCGGTTGGCCTTTGATCTCATCGATTCCTTGGAGATACTCCTCTTGCCGCGCCTGATGCTCCTGTTCGTAGGCCCGGCGATAGGCGCCACTGAGCGCCTGAGTGAGCGTGCGCACGCGTGGAAGTTGCTCATACAGGATGCCTCCGGTGAGCAGGGTCTGCAACTCTTGCGCTTGTTCAGCCAGGGAGGCGAGGGTAGTATCGGCTGCGAGGAGCGGCCATTGCTCCCGTACTGCCAGACGCGCCTGGCGAATCAGCTTCAGGTTGGTGTCGGTAACGCCCTCACGAATATGCCGCGCCTGATCTCGTGCGGTCTTTAGGGATGTGCCTTCGCTTGCCAGCACCTGTACGCAGGTATCGGTGTCACCTACCTGGATCTCCTCCAACGTTTTTTGGTATTCCTCCAAAGACTCCAGACAGGGAAGCCTTTCAGTCCGTACCACTGCTCTTACTGGCAGCAATAACATCATTTCCTCATCGGCTAGCTTCTTGAGCGCCTGAGCAATGGCCCCACTTTCCATATCTACTTCCCGGCCTGTCATGTCATCGTAGTGATCTACAGCCGCTCTCAGGGTAGTGAGGTCAATTGGCTGGCGAGGCGCAAAGGAAGCTGCCCGAAAGGTGACGTTATTAATCAAGGGTGCGCGAGCCTGGGGCTCACTATAGTCGCGGTAACGGCGTCCCTGGGAGGTGATCTCGATGGTCCCAGCGCGCAAGAGGACGGCCAGCACCAGGCGCACCATATCCAGATCCCACCCGTAGCCTGTCTTCTGGATAAAGTGGCTTTCCAAATCTTTACCCGTCACTTTGTTGCCATAGCTTGCTTCTCGCGTTAGATACTCCAGCACTTCTTTGGCAACGGGTGCCTCACGATTGGGCAGAAACTTGTTGCTTTCTTTGATCACTAGTTTCAGGCCCCGTTCGCCATCGTAGAAAACCTGAGGAAGCGCATTGAGGTTGGCAGCTTTGAGTACTTCTTCGGCCTCGGTCCCCTTCAGAGGACGTGCCCCCATCTCCAACTTCGGATAAAGATACGGTACTGCATAATCAAAGAGCTGTTTGAGCATTTCTGCGAGCGTCGTGCCCAAGTCTGAGGCATCTTTGACCACGCCTCGAAAAATCCCCTGCCCGCTGCTGAGCGCTTCAACCATCTGCTCGCGGAGCCGGTCTCGCAATCGCGCCGCCTCGTGTTTTTCGTTCTCCAGCGGAGCCGAGTATTCGCCAATCAAGCGGCCCTGGGCACCCTGTTGGCTATACTTACTAATCATCTGGCGCGAGGCGTACAACTGCTTGGTGAGATCGTGGATTTCTGCATTCAAGACGAAGATCCAGAAAATTTCGTCCTGATGGTTCTTGGAGCGGCTATCGCTGCGAGCCTCCTCGACTTGTTGCTTGAACTCGCTCTCATCCTCTACCACGGAGAGGGCCAGCGGCACCTGGCCATCAAAGATGCGGGTGCCATCGACGGCCAGGCCCACCCCAAAGGTACGCAGGTCACGGTAGCGATAGGTTTTGAATTTGGGATCTTTGAAGATCTCTTCCAGCAGTTCGCGCTTGATCTCGTTACGATCCTTTGGTTTTGGGTCCAGCGATTTGCGCTCATTGTCCCAGCGCTTCTCCTGCGCTGTCTGGAGCTTATAGCCTTCGGAGGTCAGGCGCACAAACTGGGCTGACTCCAACCGCTCCAAGGCAGCTTCGACTTCCGGCAGAGGTGCTGGTTTGCCCATCTCATCTACTAGCAACGCGGCGATATTGGCCTCCGTTCTGGGCAAGTCGCGGACAAATTCCAGCAAGCAGATTACTTTCGCTACACGTGCGGCCCACCCCCTATCATTAGGCCAGCGCTGGGTGATATCGCTGATATCTTTCTGTCGCTCGGATGAGAGATTCCCTTCCACCAATTCATAGATCAGATCAAGCGTTACCAGCGCACCTACTGGTCGTGCTGCCACCCGCGTACGGGGCGAGATAAGCATCTGCTGGGCTTGTTTGATGATCGTGCGGTTGCTGCCACCCATATGCCGGGGTGCACCCGGTTGGAGCCGGATACCAGACATAATATCAATCGAGAGATCCACAAAGTGCGGCAGATAGGGATAAAACTGTACAAAGTCGCTCTCTCGCATCTGGCTCTGGCGGCTAGTATCGTGGAGATGGCAAGCCGTATTTAATTGTCCCTGCATCGCAGTATAGCGCTGCTTCAGAAGAGGCATGGCCTCTTCACGCTTGGCAAGGACGCGTTTCGTTGCTACCTCACGAATATCTGAAGGAGCCAGATCAATATGATACCGAAAGCGGTCCTGGAGCTTCGCCAGTTCCACACGCTTGGAGCCGATGGCATTCACGACCTCATCGAGCTTCTCCTGGCTGGTTACGACGATCCAAACGGGCGCGATGGCCTGCCGCTGCTTGACGCGGTTTTTGCCTTGCTTACCAAACTCTTCCACCACGGCACGCAAATCTTCGATTTTGGCGGTGCTCTGGGCCACGTATTGGCCCACCTCATCAATGATGAACGCCAGTGCCTTGCCTGGTTGACGCAGTGCCATCAACTCGAAAGCCCAGTTGACGATCCCGCCAATGGTGATGTCCGGCTCGCGCCTGATAGCGGCCTGCTCCCAGGAATCGGCGTTCGGGTAAGTGGAGGGGTCCATCCTATGCAGGATCGCGCTGGCACGGTTGGTGCGCTGCGCTCCCTTGCGGACCATCCGCCAGGAGCTCTGGTAGTGCTCCTGGCAGCGCCGCATGAACTCTTCGAGCTTGCCCTCTTTCTCTAATTCCACTTCAAGCTCAAGGATGGTGTAGTCCTCCGCGTAGTCCAGTTCGCGTAGCAGCGCGCGAAACATGATCTCGGCCATCCGCTCGGCGCCCACATTGACGGCAGCATCTACGGAAACATCGAACATCACCACTTTGGTCGGAATCTTAAGGGTGATGAAGTCGACCAGTCGTGTAATCTCCTCATCCTGCACTTGTTGCTTGAAGAGATCCGCCGCCAGATGGCCCAGCACAGTGCGATTATCCAGCACGTAGCCCAGATTCTTGGCAAACGAGGATTTGCCGGAGCCGAAGAAGCCGGAGACCCAGACACCAATGCCCTCATGCGGCTCAGCCGGAGCCTCGGCTATAGCACGCAGCAAGGTCCGGTAATGCTCTCGGATACGGTCAGTAGCTACATATTCGGTAATCTCAGTGTAGACCGTCTCCTCATCATCCTGGCTCAGCTTGATGACTTCTTCGATGCGTTCACGCAGGTCGCGCTTGAGCAAGTCTTTGATTTGCATCTGTATTTCCTTCCAACCACCAAATCTCGACAGTGTATGATAAGTGTCGCAAGGTTCTGTGCCTGAATGCTAGAGAGCGAGAAGCTAATCTGCCGGGCATCAGGTCTAGTACTATGCATGTGCTCAGGGTTTGCGGAATGTCACCGGCTGAGCAGCCACTCCATGCGCCAGGGCATAAGATGGATTGGTCTGGCACTTCACCAGCACACGATCAGGCCAGTAGCGCATGGCCGTATGCGACCAATCATAGTCGCCGCGTTCCAGCGCTTGCCAGCACTGCTTTGGCTCGGTGGGCCACGATGGAAGCAGCATCCAGAGGGGCGCGAGATTAATCAGCACGCCATCATCCACTTCTGGCGCCCAGCCAACAATCTCCCCGCATGTATTGGTCTGCGAGGTGACAGCTGCCAGCGCTTTAGCAAATGCCTCCAGATCCGTGAGGTCGCCCTCGATCGCCTCAATCTCGCGCTCCAGCTTTCGTCGCTCAGCGCCTTGGGGCATGGGAGCCAGCCTCTCCCGCCGCGCCTGGACCTCGCTGCACGCGCGGTTGATTCTGCCGCCTAAGTAGCGATTACCCTGAAGCAGATGCAGCGTGTCTCTGGTGATGTGTTCGTGGAAGAGCCAGAGGCTGTAGCGCTTCTTGGGCGATTGCAAGAGCCAGTAGATTGGACGCTTGCGATATTGCCGCACATGCTGCTTGAAATAGTCGCGCGCCAGCCACTCGGATAGCTGACGCCTGCCTGTCGCTGCTATCAGCAGCGGCTCAACCTGCGCCTCGCCCACCAGCAAGGCCAGTGCACGCTCGACCAACGCTACCAGATCGTCTTCGTGACCAGGGTCCAGCACAGCAACCCCACTGGGAACCGCTAGCGCCCGCAGGGCTGCCGCTTGTTCCGGCGAAACACGCCCGCAGCCCAACTCGCCTTCAATCCCTGGCTGGAAGCGCCCCAGTACGATGCCGATAGCGTAGCTCACCCAGCGCGCCGCCAGCGCCTGGCGGCTGAGCCTGCCTTCAACTATATTAGCATCTGGGGCTGTATCATCGCTGGAAATGGTTCTATTGTCTTCGGCAATTTGCTCATTCTCACTATTCTCGCCAGCATCATCCACCGCCAACGCAGGCTCGGCCAGTTCGGCCTCTATAGACTGGCGATCCTCCGCATCGATACTATAGAGGCGATAGACCTCCTCATCAATCTGCCGCTCCAACTCTGCCAATTCCCTGGCTTGCGCTGCCATGTCTACACCACCAGTGGGCCACGCGGGAGGTCCTTCAAATTCATATGTTGCTTCATCCTCTGTGCTGCTCGCCCGCGACAGCGCGACAGCGCTGTCTACCAAGGCTTTTATTTTCTCTGCCTCTTTGCCTTGAAGAATTGGATAAGGCAGATTTTCAACCTCACGCCCTCCAAAATGGATGGTTGGATTAAGCAGGTTGATAATATAACCTGCAAAGGAAGAATTCATTAATGCAAGAGTCTCCGCTTCACTGCCAAGCGTATTTTTTTGATAAGCAGCCATTCCCTCAACATTGCATATGAACCCTGTAGGCAACAAGCGAGTATTCAAACCCTGGGAGCTTGTATGGGTCCAGGTTATTCCAGAGCGGAAGTAATAATCCACGTTTTTGATAATTCTAGACCAGTGAGACCCGTTATACAGTGAGCCCGCCCAAGTTTTCATTTCTTTTCCATCGTGCTCCCAATTGATGATGTACTCCTGATTTCCCCACCAACGCCTGAAACTACCTCCTTTCATATGCGGAAACCAGCGTTTTCCTGTTGTAAGAGCTTGTTGGGCATCAGCACACCCGAAGGAAATAAGGCTTGCGCCTACTTCCCACCAGTAGCGCAGGAATCGAAAATTATCGCTGGTCTGTAACCCAACTATAGGTTGAGCAATCTCTCCTAGCTTTGGCAGCGTTTGGAACAGTCGCCGTAGGCCAGGGGTAATCCAATAGACCCAAGGCGCACTGGGGACGGCGAAAAAATCGCTCTGGCGGTAGAGATAGACTGCTGGGGCAGTATCGCCAGCACGCAGAGCAACCACGGCGCACTCGAAGTCGCGCTGCTTGGCTTCGGCGTTCGGCTTACGCACGAGCCGAAAGTAGACGCCAGTGTTGTTGGTTCGACGGCTGGCGTCTGGCTCGCGGCGCAGGACATAAGCGGCTGTTTGCAGTGTTCCAGGATTACCAACAGCAAAGAGCGCTGGGCCGAAATGTACTAGCGTCTCAACTGCCGCGCTCTCCATAGCCTCAGCACGTAGGCGCTCGTAAGAGCTAATAAACATAAACGAGTGCATAGTCAGCATGCCCACTCGCCCATGCGGCGCTGCAAGCTCCAGGCAGCGCTGGAAAAAAGCAGCATAGAGATCGCCCTTGCCAGCAGGATATGCTTGGCCGACGAGCTTCTTTAGTCGCTCGTTCATCTTGCGCTGCGACATATAGGGCGGATTGGTGACCACCACATCATAACGGTGCAGCAGCACATCCAACAAGCGCAAGCTCTTAGATGCCTCACCAACAAAGTAGGTTTCATCCAGACCCTGCCGCGCTTGCTGGCGGGCAAAATCTTCAAATGCCTGGATAACCTGCCGCGTGAGGCGCTGGCGGTACTCTTCTTCGCTGTGGTCTTCCTCAAAGAGGCTTGGTGTACCTGGGGGGGGCAAACGTCCTTGGCTTGGCATCCTCTTACGAGCCGCCTCAATCCGGTCAGCCATGTCCTGCTCCAGTCGCAACAACGATCCAAGCTGCTCAACATCATGTAGACGGTCCCAGAGCGGCTTAAGGATCCGCTCGTACTCGGCGCGAGAGAACTGCATCGTGCCCAGAAATGACGCGAGGTGCGGCCCATCAAGCAGGTGAACATTCGCGCAAGCCAGATTGCTCTGGCGAATTACGGCTTGTGGATTGAGCGCTTTTGCTTTGAGGTAGAGCGTCAGTGCCGAAAGTTGCACGGCGCGCAGATCAATATCAATTCCGAAGAGGTTGTACTCCAGAATAGCGGTGGGAATCTCAGATACATCGGATATAGATGGCTCGTGTGGCCAGCCAGACAGACCTGCGCGCTCCAGTTCCTCGCGGTACATCTCCGCCAGTAGATCAAAAGCAACCAAGCCAAAGTGCATGGTGCCACAAGCCGGGTCCAACAAGGTGATTTCACGTACCTGCCGCAGTGGCTCCCTGGGCGCATCCTGGATCGGAACCATGTATTCTAGCTGCTCTGCCAGGAGGCTATCGGGATGCATCTGAAGCCAGAGTCGCCCCAGAGTATTCTCAACCAGGAAACGCACTACCCAACGCGGAGTGAAAAGTTGTGTCACTGCTGGAATATCTGCCGCCTCGAATTTCTTCCCGGAGAGGCGTGCCTCACGGAACGCCCTTTCAAGCTCCTCCGCATTGAAACTTTGATAGATCCAGCCAATAGTTTCATCCTCGCTCCAGACGGCTGCCAGATCGGGATGGTTCAGCAAGGCTAACAAGTCGGTCAGAGCGCGGGGACGTGGGCAAAGTCTGCTAGGCATAGTATCAGGATCGAAGAGGACACGAATCTGTGCAGCCATATCGGCACAAAGGTACAGCAAGTAATGGCGATAGGCAGTATCGCGTGGCCCCTCGCCTAACTCGTCCAGCGGTAGCGAGCCAGCCTCATAACGGCGCAGTTCAGCCTCGTTGCCATGCGTGGTCAACCAGAGCTTAAAGTTGTTGGAATCAGAACCCCTCAAGAGGCTTTGCCGCACCAGTCCACGTGCCTCCAGCATTTTCAAAGCAGCCAGACGATTCAGCCAGGTAAAGGCTGTCTCGCGTACCAACTTCTCCACCGCCTCGGCAATCTTCAGCCCAGCACCTCGTTCATCGACCAGCAACTGCTCCAGATGGGTGCGAGTTTCGCGAGCCTCCTCCAGGCTCTGAATGGCAGGGAGAGTCGCTGGTTCTTCCAGGCTACCGTTCTGATGTAGCCCATAGATGCCCTCAAGCAGATCTCTCGTCTCATCTGTCAACAACCGCCGCGCCCGGAGGGTCAGGTCATGCAGCCGCCCACGCATCGTACTATCCATAAATCTTCACCCGATAGTTTCCTATGGCTTCGCGGTCCTTGAGGTCCATGAAGCGGAGTCCGGTTGTGCCTTCCAGTGTTCCTGGATAGAAGAGAATCAGCGGCACCATAGTTTTACCATGCATTTCGTCCAGCAGTTTCGACATGTGGTAGATTGCAGGGGCCATTGCGCCCACTCTCGTTAAAAAGACGATATGCCGCGCTGGGTTCAGCCCCCAAATGTGTTCGGCCAGTACCTTGGAGAGTGGACGCCAGTCGCGGTCAGAGAGGTAGGTTGTTACCTGCTCCTGAGCCACCTTGAAACCGCGCTTCTGTTCTAGATCTATCACTGCATCAATGCCCTCGGTCTCTTTAATTACCTGCCAGAGCAGTGCGGCCAGCGAGATTTCCTTGACCTCTTTCCCCGTCTGCTCCAGCCGGATTTTCAGCTGCTTCGCCCGGCGACGTAGCTCCCATTCTTTATCTGGCTCATAGTGTAGAATGGCAAAGGGCAAATCATGATAAACGCTGATCCGCATGGGCACGGCCTTAAGGTCGCTTTCCAACAGGTCAATGCGCTCTTCGAGCGAGAGCATGGGCATACTCCTCCAGGGTGGTTGCTGGGAATTCGATGCGAATGACCCGCCCGGCAGCATGATATTCCAACAGTTGCTCTTGATGAGCCTCAAAGAAGAAACGCTCTACCGCCTGTTCAGAGAGGAAAAACATCTGCCAAGTTGGGTCATGCAACAGGCGATCACCCGACCGCTGTGTGCGGCTGAGCAGAAAGGCGATAAAAGCAAATGAAGTGACAGGCAGATAGAGCAAAGCCAGCCGCTTTTTCGCCTGCCCCTGCAAGAGATGAAAGTCTCGCAGCGTAGCAAGAATACTGCGAGCCGCGCGATTTGTTGTCGCTTCTGTCCAAGTACCTTGGGTCTTACCACCTGCTATCTGCTTGCGGAGCCAGTCCTCAATATCTGTAACGTAGATCTCTGGCTGTCCTCGGCCTATAAGCGGTGCCAGCACTTCGGTCACAACTGCATACAAGAGGGGGTCAGCTTGGACGGTTCGAAAATAGAGGATAGGATCAAGCATGGTTGCGGGCGTGTCTGCCTGTACCAGCGTTACCAACGCCGCCAGAACCTGTGGGTCACCAAGATAGCGTTGCCTAAAGATCGCCAATATCTCGGCGACGCGGGACCGCGAGGCTTTGCCGAAGAGGTTCTCCTGCCGGATACAACGTAAATTGGCCTCGACATCATCTGAGAGGTTCCAATGTGCCAACAGCAGCTTAGTATCAGGCAACAAAGCGCTAGCTTTGATGATTTTGCTGGAATACGGCGCAGCGTTCGCAACCATCCTTGATTACTCCTCCAAGGGAAAAGTAGGGGTCGGAGAAAGCAGCACCATGGCACCATCCCCACCTACTCCCACCTATTTCTGTGCCCTCTATAGTACATGAGATAAGCCTCAAATGCAACTGTTGATCAGCACTTGTTTTAATCCAGATCATGGCGCGTGGGATTACGCCGATCCACCAGCAGCTTATGCAGTTTGATGCGCACCTGCGCCCCTTCACCCAGCCTACGCGTGTTCACAAAGGCCAATTGCTCAAAGGTACTCTGGTCGAGCTGGCCCTTGATCACAAAGACTAAGGGGCTTCACGGAAATAACATAATCATCTCTCTTGTGGTTTGATGGTGAGTTCCAATCGCCCTGAAAGGCATCTCTGAGCAGATTGAGGTGAACACGTACTTCATGAAAAGTGACTTCCACCGTCCAACGCAAGACAAACCATACCACCATCTGGACTGCTTCGGCCTGTTGATCGGTACAAAGCAAGGCCATTGGCTCGTATTGGCCCTGTGGATCGCGAATGAGCATCCAATGGATCGCCACAGGAGGGATGAGAGATGGATACCACAGAACCATGCCCGTGGCGATCTCCATCTCTCGCGTTGTTCCTCCATACCAGGACAGCGTGTATTTCTGCCAGAGAGTGTTTGGGGTCTTGCAGTCGCTCGGTCAGCTTTGGTTGCGGTTTCCCTTTGAACGCTGGTCTGCCTTTTTTTCCTGCCTCCCGAGTGGGGCAGGATCGTACAAACACGCATCCAGACGCAAGCGCGTGATGGCGCTCACGCAGGGCAAGCGGCAGACGTTCCGCAGAAAATCCAGGACGGCATAGGGTCCATCGGCAACCACGCCAGCTTTCGATCAGGCATCCAACGAGAGACTTGCAAGATCATCTGCCAAGCCCAATCGGTGATGGTTTTGTGCCGCCTGGTGCGTTCTGCTTGGTAGTGCTCCGAGGGAGCCAGAACCGTCAAAAAGGGCAAGGCCCACACCCGGCAAGCCCACGGGATTGGGGTCAAAAGCATCAGGGAAATCCAGCGCAATCCATTGGTTTTCACCAAAAACTCCTTGCTGGAACGAACGGGATCGCGATAGACACCCCGCGCGGCAATCTTGTGGCCTCGTCGGCGCTCTATGGTTTCATCGATACCCATGATCAATGGCGTGTTTCCTGGAACAAACCAACGAACAAGCAACATCAGCAACCAGTGACTCAGTATTAGTGTACTTCATCCTGCAACAGGGCGGTGCAATGACAGAGGAATAACGCTACCGTGGAAAGATGTGCTAGATAGAGCAACTGCCGCATAGAAGGGGTTTCGATCTCCTTGAGGTACCCTGAAAGAGCTAGGTACTATCTGAGAAAAGCCAGGGCGTCGTGACACCAAATTTGACACTAGAGAGGCTAGATTTACATAGACACCATTAGACATAATTAAACAGAAATGCAGCCTCTCAAGTGCGATGAGGCAACAGATTAAGACACACAGACCCCCCAAAAAGTCGCGTCAGAATTCAGGAAAAACCATAGCTTGTTCAGTAAGAGAATAAGCCAGATCGCCAAATCACTGGTGTTGTTTGACAGTTTAAAAGCAGTTAAGCCGATACATTCGTAAAAGTACGTACTACTATCAATATATGCATTGTTTTCTAACTTAACTGCAAAGGCTGCACCGCATAAGGACGTGCATGGTTGCTGCACAACCAGAGAATATTGCCATCGGGAGTGACGACCCTTTGTAAGCCTCCCCAATAGTGCTGTTTATCAACCTCATTGAGGAAGCTATGCAGGACACGCAACGCCGGTCCTATGGCCTCCTGGTCACTATGGTGATCTTCCTCAACTGCACGTATAGGATCGCTCTCAACCACCATCTTGGGCAGATCCTCGATGATCTTCTCAAGCAGTTTCAACTGGTTCTCGATGGCTTTGAAGTCGGTGGCATCAATAACAGCTCCCAGGACATCACCAAGTGGAACCCCAAACTTGAGAAAGGCGACGAGGTACTTGAGCCAGGGAGCCACGGCTTTCCACCACCCTCTTGGGACTTCCAATGTGTATCCGTGCTCCTCATCCACCATATGGGGTCCAGGAGGATGTTGGCAGACTAAGAACAGGGTAAATTTATGTCCAATCCACTGCTTCGGATTGAAGCCTGTACGATGCTCTGGGATAAGGAAAAAAGTATTGGGGCACTCCGCCTCCATCCGGTGCATTTCCAGGTTCCAGAGTCGCGTGAAGTTACGCACATTCCATTCGGTCAGCAGGCTCACTTGCTGCAACAGGAGATCATCTTTCTGTTGCAGAGTACGTAGCCGACGCAAAATTTCCTGGTATCCAGCTTCAACATGTTCTAACACCTGTGGCGTGGTGACGATATGAATTCCGTAAAGGAGTTCAACCACAGAGACATCGTTAAAGCTCGATGGACATTCAATCGTAGGCTTGTTGTGCTCAAAACGCCTGATCAAGTCTTCCTCGTAGCGATAGACCTCGCGACAAGGTGTAGCATCACGAGTCTGCCGCTGACAGATACAGGGCACTTCACGCTTGACTTGGAGTCCTTGAAAGCGTGCCAGAATCAGATCCAAGGTCTCTTTGAGAATGACGAAGAAGGTATAGGGTTGGATGCCCCAGACCACGATGCGTAGTTCTCGCAGCATTGGCAGCAGTTCGACGCGTGCGATATGTCCTTCATACTCCAAGATGGCACCATCACGCCAGTGCAAGCCTTTCGTATACCGATGAGTACGAACAATGAACCAACTCATGATGCCGGCCGGCACAAAGTCAAAGCGGTAGACCATTTCGACGTGCATCCGACCTGGAGCATTGGGATCAGGTGGCCAGATCTGCTGGACGGCTAAGGGCTCATCGTAGGCTAACAATTGTGGGATGAGGCTCTGGGTGGGATACTGGCCTGGAACCAGAGGGTCAATCTGATAGCTCAGGTCGAAGCGCTCCATCAAGCGCAAAAAGATGGGATAGAGTGAACGCGCATAGGGGCGTCCGTCCTCATCAACAGACCAGATACGCTCCAGATCAGCATGTGTCAGGACACCATTCGCCGTTTTTGTCCCAGGGTCCTCAAGAACCAGGCTGATCGTTTTGGTCACCCAGTTCGGTTTGAGCACCACGAAGCTGCTCAGGATCGGATCATCCAGAAAATAGAGCACCTTGCCCAGATCATGTAAGTACCCGCCCAGAGTCCCTTGTGCGATCTCGGCTTGCACACCTTCGCGTCGACACAGCTCAAGATAGGTTTCGTCATCAATATGATGTTCAGGACGAGCCAGTAACGCTTGCTCAACGGCGACCCAGGAGGTTGGCCATGGTTGGCCCATCAAAGGCAGCTGGGCAGCGTAGTGTGCCACCTTCTGTTTGACAGTTTCCAGTCCCTCCCCAGTTCTGCTACTGATAGAAACAACATCAACAATCTGCGGATAGGCCGTACGATATTGCTGTACATTCAGATCGGGGGTACGTTCATCAATATGAGTAGCGACGAGCAATATTGGGACAGAAGGGGCAAGCACACGGATCGTATCGAGCCAGTAGTCCAGCTGGCCCTGTACAGGGCCAGTGCGTGCATTCCAGACAACCAGATACAGCGAACGCTTGGTGAGAAAGAACTGATGCGTCGCATGATAAATCTCCTGCCCGCCAAAATCCCAGGTATTGAGCACAAGCGATGGTGTGGAAAGAAAGGGATGGGGCAACAGCAACGTACTAACCTCAATGCCGTGCGTTGTCTCGAGATCCCCCTGAAATGCCTGTCCATGCAGCGCTCGTAGCAGTGAGGACTTCCCTGTGCCTCCTTCACCTACGAGCAACAGTTTCGTCTCATACCGCTTCACACTTGCGTGTTGTAACGCTTGCAGAAAGGTGAGAGTCTCCTGTATTCCTTTTGCTACAATTTCGGGAGGTGGTGTGAGAAGGTCAGGATTCTCGTTCAGGTAGAGCCGCTGCAGGTTGCTCAACTGCCCCAGTTCGACCGGCACCTGGGTGAGCCGGTTCCCGTCTAGCCTGAGCTGCTGCAGATTGCTCAATTGTCCCAGTTCGACCGGCACCTGGGTGAGCCGGTTCCCATGCAGGTAAAGCAGCTGCAGATTGCTCAATTGTCCCAGCTCGGCCGGCAGCTGGGTGAGCTGGTTCCCGTCTAGCTTGAGCAGCTGCAGATTGCTCAATTGTCCCAGCTCGACCGGCAGCTGGGTGAGCTGGTTCCCATGCAGGTAAAGCTGCTGCAGGTTGCTCAATTGTCCCAGCTCGACCGGCAGCTGGGTGAGCTGGTTCCCGTCCAACCAGAGCAGCCGCAGGTTGCTCAATTGTCCCAGCTGGATCGGCAGCTGGGTGAGCTGGTTCCTGCTCAGCCTGAGCAGCCGCAGGTTGCTCAACTGCCCCAGTTCGACCGGCAGCTGGGTGAGCTGGTTCCCGTTCAGGTAGAGCCGCCGCAGGTTGTTCAACTGCCCCAGTTCGACCGGCAGCTGGGTGAGCTGGTTCCCGTTCAGGTAGAGCCGCTGCAGGTTGTTCAACTGCCCCAGTTCGACCGGCACTTGGGTTATATTTAAGTCAGAAAGGTCTAAACGTATTAGATGTCCTTGCCTGTCATACTCTTCGCGTTTTGCTGTAACATCAAGAGCCTCTGCTAGGTGTGCTATGATGGTTCTTTCATCCATGAGCTGCACGTACCTTCCTACGATTTATCCTCAGCCATGAAATGCCTTCTCTTGTAAGGTGAGATCTACTGAAAATAGAGAATAAACTGAGAAACACTATAACATACATGCATTGAATTTGCTTACGGTGACTAATTACTCCCACATTCCGTAGTTTACGGAGACGAAAAATAGAGTTGTGAGTGGCAAGGCCAGGCAAACGAAGCACCTGCTGACGAAGTGGTTGTTGCTCCAAAACCTGGGTGCCAACGTGAACTCATGCGGAAATGACATCTTATTCTCTAACAGAACGAGCGAGATTGCCAACGTGCCAGGAGTGTTTGACAATGGAAAGAAAGTCTGGCCGCTCTGGTATTCTGCTGGAGAGAAGTGTTTGAACTGGTGAGCTGTTAAATGCTTGCCGGTCTGCACTTTTGGGGAGCATTCCACACTATAAGGTGTCAATTCAGGTGTCAAAATCACCATACATTCACATGAAACATCTCTAGAAGGTGCGTGATACTTGTACAGATGGTATGGTCCGAAGATGTCGATCGAGAGGCCGATGAGCTCGGGATGGCCCAGCGTACATGCTTCTTGAATGAGCGACCAGAGCCAGTCGGCGCCCTCCATGATGTGCAGCGTGGCATCGACACGCCCATGGGTGGATGCTGCTCCGGGCGGTACATAGCGTGCATCGTGATAGAAGCCGACGATATCTCTGACCGAGCGCGGGTCGTTGTCGCTCGCGGCGTGGTCGACGTAAGCCTGCGCGCCTTCGAGGAGTTGGGCGATCGCCTGGAGGACGGCCTCGTTGTAGGTGAAGCCGTTTTTCGATTGGCCGCCCTGGATGACGGTGACATGCACGGCGTGTCCCTGCGTATCCAGGGCCTGCCCTTCTTTGATATGTCCTTCGATGCGGATAGAGGTCTCCGTCATGGCTAAGGCTCCTCCGCGTCGAGGCCGCGCATAAGCAGGTCCAGGTGCCGTGTGCGCGTGGTGTTTATGCCCGACTGATCCATGAACACCTCGGGATACGCTTTATCGTTAAGCTGCTGGTAGGTCGCTTCCAGATGCATGATGTGCAAGGCGGAGGCGTCCAGATCACCGGGTCGCTCCTGCATGTGTACCTGTTGCGTCAGGTCGGGATGCTGCAGGTCGGGCAGGTCACTTGCCAGAAGGTCTGCTGAATCTTCTGGCAGTGCGGGTTGGATAGCGAGTCCATACGGATGGGCATAGTCTGACAGGTCCGGCAACTGTGGATCTGCCGCGAATGGCGCGTGCAGATCGATGCCGGGTGCGGTCAGGTCGTACGCCGCGAGTGGTGGCACGCCGCTATCTGGGAGCGTGAAGGTGGGCGCGTTGCCTGCTGATGACGGTCGAGACGCGCTGGCCAGGGTTGTGGGTGAAGGTACGCCCTGCGTTCCCGCCAGGTTCAGTTCGAAAAAGGGCATGTTCGGATCGATACCCATCATCTGCACGTCCCTGAGAACGTTGTCCAGGTCGAGATTGTCTTGCATGGCAGGTCTCCTGTTAGCCGCTGATTCTGTCTGTATTCAAGGGACGCACTACATCCTGCTGACCTTTTGCCTGGTTCATCGCGAACACCAGCGACTCGATCGTCGCGTCGACGAATGCCGGTGCGACATTGAGTCCCAGCGACTTGAGCGCGGCGTTGGCGGCGTCCTCGGCGATTTTCTTCCTGGTCGGTCCTGTAGCCCCGCTGCCCATCTGCTCTGCCGCCTGTACCGCCGTCCGGGCCACTGACATCAACATGTCCTGTTTGTTTTGTGGCAGATGGGACAGGCACGACTTATACAATAGGGTTGACAGGGATACCAGGAAAGGCGCCAGGGCGACGCCGAGTGCGATGATCTGTGTATTTGAGATTTGCATGTTATTTTCCCTCCTTCAAAATGCTTTCAATTGTGGCGCAGGCCGAACTGAGTGGTTGTAGGGTCCGTAGCAGTGTCGTGAGCTGGCTGGAGAGATCGGCGCTCACCTCCGTTTTGCCGCGGAGCGCGATGATCTCCTGTCCGACCCACATATGTACGATACGGTTCTCTTTTGGCAGGTATTCCAGCACACATTTTCTGAAGACCTGCTGTTGACCGGCGCCGAGGGTCGGATTGCTGTACTCGAGCTGGTTCACGTGGCGTTCCGCCTCCATCGGCCAGTTATCTGCCTCCCAGCCGCCGGGAAATGTGAGCACATGGTCGCGAAAGCCCAGGACGACCGAAAATTTTTTGTCCGGCGCGTAGAGCGACTTGCCATCGTCGCTCCAGCCTTCGGGCAGATGGGTTGTGGGTTCTGGCATGGCTACTCCTTTCGTGGGGTCTATATCTCCGCCTGGTCGCGCCCTCCAGGGCGGAACGATCGCGGTCGCCGATACCAGACCGGCGGCCAGCATCTGCGCATCGTAGCGGCGTGGACCTGGGCGCAGCGTATTTGGCGGCGCGATATTCGCGGAGTCGCGCGCCAGGACGTTATCGCCATCGAGCCCGGTCAGCACGATAACGTGGTTGCCGGAGGGATTCCACGGGTATGGCACCCGGTCTCCCAGGTCGAGATCGTGCACGCAGGTCTCCGCGACAGCTACAATGACGGGAAAGCCTGAGAGCAGCCACGCGCGGATATGCGCCAGGTCCAGCACGGTTCCCTGGTAGTGCAATCCCACCTCGTGCAGCAGGCTGTAGAGCTGGGGCAGCGACATCCCGGCGCTGTTACTTGCGCTGTTGCTTCCGTTGTAGCGGGCGTACGCGGCGAGAGCGTCGTTGCTGATCTGAGAGGGGGATTTTGTGGCTGCCTGATCGGGAGGCGACATCGAGGCGCACATCATAACAGCAAAGAAGCCGCACGCATACGCCGTGTGATCGCCGACAAACTGGTCGGCCTGATTGATCGAAACGATTTCGGGCATAGAGATCCTTTCTCCTGTTGCGTGGTTCACGTGGGGAGAACGATGAGGTGGCAGGAAGCGGAGCTTGCCTGAATAGCGATGGCATTACCGATCGGTTGCTATCGATAAGTATAGAGATAGAGATGTGCAAAGTCAAGGGGAAGAACATCACCATCAGGAAATTTTGTTTATGCCGTTTCCTGATGAGTGGAAGAAATGTGAAACCTGGTATATACTGTACGTATATAGTGTGAACAGTGCAATGGTGTTCACACAAACGATCTCTACGTATCGGGACGCTCCTTAATAAATACGGCAACAAATACAGCAAGGGCGTTCACATGCACCGCCCTGTACACTTCTTATCGACGATGGGAACTGGCGGTACATAATTAAGCAAGAAGCCATCTCCTATTTTTTCCCCTTTAGCGCGTTATTAATTCAGGCTACAACTGAAACATTGGCATCATCCCTGGCGTAATAGCATATGTAGAGCGATTACTTAGTCGCTTGCCTGTAAAGGAGAAACCTCTATGCTTAAGAATAACGTTCTATCGGTGTTTGATAGCATCGGTCAAAGACAGATTGTTCTACTAAAAAAGTATATGTTGCTCGCGCAGATGCATTCGCTTAACGCGACTTTTAAGAGAGCTCTCCCAGACGTTGCGTCTGCAACAGATGAAGCGCTGCTGAAATCGCTACTCGCTACTTATGATCACAGCACCAATGCCCATGCACAGCGCACCGTCCTGTTCGCCGAGGGGTTGGCTTATCAATTATGCCTTTCAGAAGAAGAGATCTTCCAGGTCTGTCTTGCCGCCTTGCTGCATGATATAGGGAAGGCGGGCATTCCCAGAGCTATTCTCAATAAGCGCGGTCCCCTGGACGAGCAGGAGTGGCACCTCATGCGCCGTCACCCCGAGATCGGTCAACAGATGTTACTCCTGACCGGAGGTCCCTTTGCGCGTCTGGCTCCGGTTGTAGTGGCACACCACGAGCGCTGGGACGGCGGAGGCTACCCTGCCGGGCTGTCTGGTGAGCAGATTCCGCTTGGCGCGCGTATTATCGCGGTCGTGGACTCTTACGACGCAATGACATGTCGCCGCGTGTATAACGAACCACTATCGGTTGCCGAGGCATGCGCGGAACTGCAACGCTGTGCAGGGAGCCAATATGACCCACACGTCGTTGCAGCTTTTCTGCTCTTCCTCTCAGAACCGACCGAGCATGCCGAACGCGCTAGACATAGTCTCGCAGGAGGTGGTACTGGATCGGCTGGCGTAGTGTTCGCAGCGCCTTCACCTCGATCTGGCGGATGCGTTCCCGTGTCAGCCTGAACTGCTCGCTCAGTTCTTCAAGCGTGTGACAGTAACCGTCGTGCAGCCCGTAGCGCAGCTCGATGATCGTGCGCTCCCTCTGGTTGAGCGATTGCAGCGCATAAGTGATCTGGTCGCGTAGTACCTGGTGGGCGACCACGTCCGCAGGAGCCATCGCGCGCGTATCCTCCAGAGTATCGGCCAGGCGATATTGCTCTTCACCGACCATAGGAGCGTCGAGCGAGACCGGCATCTCTGCAATGCTTTGCAGCTCGACGACGCGCTCTTTCGACAGGTTAACGGCCTGCGCGATCTCTTCGGGCTCGGGATCGCGTCCCAGGTCCTGGTAGAGCTGGCGCGTGGCGCGCTTCATTTTGTAGATGAGTTCTACGACGTGCACTGGCACATGAATAGTGCGCGTATGCTCCGCCACCGCTCTGCTCATTGCCTGGCGAATCCACCACGTTGCGTATGTGCTGAAACGAAAGCCCCGACTCGGATCGAACTTTTGTGCCGCGCGCAGTAGGCCGAGATTGCCTTCCTGGATGAGGTCGAGCAGCGCTATGCTATGCGTGCTGTAGCGCCTGGCGACGCTCACGACCAGGCGCAGATTCGCCTCCACCAGGCGATGCTGAGCCTCCGAGTCCCCGTCGATCGCGCGTTGGGCCAGCGCCATCTCCTGTTCCGCCGTCAATAGAGGATAACAGCCGACCTCAGTGAGGTACTGTTTGATCGTGCTTTCCGCCTCTTTCTCTCTGGCCTTTCCGCCCTCTTCGTCTTCCGTGTATTCTTCGTCGCGCAGTGCCTGCGCATGCCCTTTCCCTCGGCGCTGATAGGCTGTACGACCTTTTTGTAACGTGTATATAAAACCCTCCTCCTCCTCATCCACATAAGATGATTGTTCTACTATATCTTTTGTAAAAATTTTCTGGCCTTTTTCTGCTCCCTGCTTATTTTTTCTGGTGATACATGTGCGCCGCCCAGTAACGGTTGGTTGTCTTTGATAGGTCTCTGGTTTTTCGCAGAGACCGGCGTTGTCAATCGTTCTGGCCGCTTCTCTCATGGCTACCATAAATTCTCCTTATACCTCAAATCCCATTCCACAAGTGGTAACCGGGGTGGCTCGTTCTCTCCGGAAGAGCACGCTTGCTTACTTAGAGCCCGCAAAAAGGCTCAAAGTTATCCCCCTACTCTTCTATTTGCAAGATCCGTGCCAATAGGGAGGTATATAGATGTGTATGTTTGTTATGTGCTCAAACGGAATATATTTTCCTACTTTTTGCTCCTGCATGCGCCACTTTTAGTCTTCTGTCATGTGTTCTACCTGTAAATTTTTTCCAACTGCTATGGATATTTCCACAGTTGCACCTGTCCTGAGCAATAGCGGTGTCTTTCCTGGACAGCAAAAACCGCTGAACGATACGTTTATTTGCACTAGATGCGCCTTTTAGGGATTGAGCAGCAACCTGACGGGGTATCACGCGTCGGATGTCGTACAGCACAGGGCCTGGATTATGCTGAAAGGGTCTGATCACCAGGGCAGGAGACCTGCTGGAGTGGAAAATTTCGCAGGAAGTGTTCTGGCCTTTTCGTTTTAAAAGGGTAACGAATTATGCAGACTGATAGGTGGCTCATCAGTGCCGAGCCTGAACAGGAACATCTCTCGCCTTCTGCCGGACCCATAGGCTTTCCCGTCTGGATTGATGGGGAGGAGGATGTGACGCGTGCGCCTACTGTGCCGCAGCGGACAATGTGGCAGCATGAGTCGCCCGACTACCGGGCGGAGAGTAGCCTGTCTTCGCTCTCCCTCGTGGCCGCCGATGATTCGCCGCCCGCGCAGCGGCCCCCGTCGATCGATGAGCTGGATACGTTGCCGCCCACGCGCCGACGGCAGCGGGACGAGATGCTCCCTGCGCGCCCTGCCGTTCGTAGGGGCTGGCCGCAGCATGACTACTATGGCCTCCTGCCCCGGTCGCCGGATATTGCTAACCTGACTACGAACCCGCCGCCCGCCGTGTCCAACCAATCGCGGAGGCTACGCGATGAGCATTACGTTGCCCCGCCCGATATCGATGATGTGATTGAGGCCGATACGTTACTCTCCAACATCGTTGCCCCGCTGGAGTCCAGTCCGGCGCTCTGTTCTGGCGCCAGCCGCCTGCTAGTCACCGTCGATGTCAGACTGCGGGGGAAACGTCAGGAGTACAGACCATCTTTCGCACTGCACCCGCTGGACCGTGTACGCTGGTGGCTGCTCTATCCGGGACGCCTGGAACTGCTGCTCTGGCTGGCCGGTACCGCTCTGCTGGTGACGATCACGTGTGTGCTGCTGTTCGTTACGACGATCAGCCTGGGCATTGTGAGCTTCGGTCATTCCGCTACCGTGGGCTCTACTGCTTCAGCGGCGCAATGTGTGGGCGCACCCGTTTCTGCGGGCGCGGCGCAGTGCGACTCTTCCACGGCCATCTCGCCGACTGGCCTGAAGATCACCCTGCTGAACACGACCGCATTGTTGACCAGTACCCCTGTACAACTCAGCGGGCAGGGCTTCAGCCCCCAGGGCCGCGTGACCTTCATGTATGATAATAATCAGCTTTGTTCGCCCCGCACGTTGCAGGCCGACGCGCGCGGCCAGTTTACCGTGACCGTGACGCTGCCGGAGAAACCGTCCCTGCGTCCCGGCCATCATCGCCTGATCGTAGACGATCAGGCGCGCAAGCAGTCCGTCTCGCTCGATATCCTGTTCACCGCTGATACGACGTCGGTGAGCGGATCTTAATTATCGCTACTCTTGCCCACCTGAGATGTCTTTGTACTTTCCAGATCGGAAATGGACTTTTCGGCCTGTTTTTGCAGGTTTTTGATCAGGAGATTTGGTGTGAGGCCGAAGGTAGCGGCAACGAGCAGGTTTGGCAGGCCAAAGGTAAAGACCAGCGAAGTGTTCCCAATCTTTGTATTGGCTATGGTCAGCAGTGCTATGGTCACGAAGACGCCACCGACGCCTGCTATACCTGAAAGATGAGTCGCTGCATTGATGCGTGCGATGGAGAGTCCATAGTCATTAATAGCTCTGTCAGCATTTGAAGCACTGTAAAGTCTTCCAAACAGGCCTGCGGCAGCTCCGACGATAAAGTAGGCGGTCCCCGCTTGCAGGGTATCAGTCAGGGAAGCATTTGAACTCAATAATGCAAGGCACACAAGGAGGTACGTAATGACTCCGGTGACTACTATCGCCAATACGAGGTTGCTGCGCTGCTGGACGAGTTCAAACAGTCGATTGATGCGAAAATCGTTGATGACGTGCCTGGTATGGCGAATGGTTGCGCGTGCTCGTATCTGCGCTGCTTTATTTTGTGTACACTCTTCAGCTTCGAGATCTTTGATGGCTTGTGCCAGTTCACCGCCGAGTTTTTTGCTATTATGGATGCTTGAGCCCTCAAGCGCATCTTGATCGTGCATTGCGTCCTGCAAGAGCATCGAGGGTGCTTCTGACTCGATGATTGTTTCCTCGATCTGATAAGTCAGTCGTAGAAGGCGAGCATAGCCTGTGCCTGAAATCCATTGATAGCCACAATCGTGTGAGGCAAGTATTTCGTCGACGAGGTGGCGGATGTTCTTAGCTGCTTTTAGCCCACATGTGAGCATATGTTTTTGGGATATGTCGCCTTGCTCCAGCGTTTGCAAGAGCTCAATACGAGCATCCAACTCTTGCAGGCGGTTTTCGATGAGACTATAGCTCTGTACGTTTCCTCTTTCAGGGGTTGCAGCCGAGTATCTGAAGAGAGCTATGACGGTCATGGAGACGAACGCAAAGAGTATACCGAGAGTGAGACTGGTCCAGGTGACGCTGGATGTGCAGGCTGGATCTGATGCGCAGAGAGTATGGGGCAAAAGGAAGTAGAAGAATATTGTCGACAGCGCGGCTATTGTAGGGAAGAGCACGCATGTATTGGTAAATCCAGCCAGGTAGTTTTTAAATGTTGCACGAAAGTAAAATCTTCTATTGTTTTCATCGGTATTTGTAGTCATCACGTCTCCTCAGGCAATCCAATAAATGTTGATTTGAGGTGCTAAAGTCTATGCTACAAATTGCTTTACTTATTCAGTCAGTATTTGTCAGTATACTGGGAAGGAGATGATGTAACCAGGAGAAAGATCACTTTTAGTTAGTGATCTTTCTCTCTATTTTAGAACCATCTCGGACTTCCTTCAATTAAACAAAGCTTATTTGCTTTTGCACATCCTCCATGCTACACTTTCAGCATTGTCGTACGGGATAGCTGTAGCGACGCAATACTACGTTTCTTTTGTCCCTTCTTATTCACCACCTCAAAGATGTATATGACTTATCAACCCTCCTCCATCACGCGCTTCGCCCGCCAGATACTGGGCAAGCCGCTCTACCCCTATCAGTCCGAGATCGCCGAGGCCATTCTGGCATCGATCCTCAAAGGGCAGGGGCGTATCTTCACGGTCATGCTGGCGCGCCAATCCGGCAAGAACTGATCTCCCTTGCTCATCTGTTCATTTTCCTCAAATTTCCTCTTCCGTACCAGCTCAAACGACACCATACGAACTAGAACGAACTGATGTGGAACGGTGCAGGATTAGCTGCACGTACAAATGTTCTAATTTGGAAAGAAAGAAGGAGTGACTGATGAACTACAGAGTTGCACTCTGGCAGACGACGCTTTCACCGATGCCAGCAGCAACGATTCCGATAGAGGCAGAGAACGCGCTAGACGCTGCCGGGGTGGCGATGCAACAACACAAAGCGGCGTCTATGGGTGTTGTGGTGGTGATGTGTGCGCAAGGCCAGCAAACGTACTACGATGTGCAGCTGGTAGGAGAGTGCATCACGTTTAGCAGGGATGCCTGGTCGCCGCGCCCTGACATTGCATAGAAACGAATTGCGCCCGGCAGTGTTCAAAGCACAGCCAGGCGCTTACCTACAAGAATCCGTAAATTGTCCGCTTGCAGGCTACCGCTAGTATAGACGATTGCTGCAAGCCTAGTAGAGATAAAGGCTTTGCTATCATGCTAAAATCACCATCCTCAGCTTCCGATTGTTCCTCGTATCGTTCACCTTCTTCGTGCTCTTCGTATTGCTATTCACATCTGGCAACGAGGTGAGAGACATGACGACTACTGATCTTCTCTGGATGAAAGACGGCATCGCGCTGATCGTGGCGACTTTGCTGGCCTGTTGGGCCATTGTCAAGACGCGCCACACCGACGGTCGCCCGTCGCTTATGGGCGTGCTCTTAGCCGTCGCCATTGTCGCCTGCTGTGTGGGTCTGGCAGAAAGTTTGTGAGGGAACGATATGAATATCTTCAAGCTATTCCGATCCAAGAAGAAGAAGCAAGGACCGACGCGGCGACAGCTCTACGACATTTGCGATGAGACGAACAGCATTGTTGACGGCATTCAGCAAATGTTACGTGATCTGGCAGAGCAAAAGTCTTCAGGCAAGAAACCACAAGAGCCAGCGCCGCAAGCGAGCGAGCAGACATCGGAATTTGAGCCGGATGAGCCGTTCGACACCACAGGAGAGGAGGCCGTCAATGAATGAGATGCAAGAGCGCGCGACCGGCATTAGCGCAAAAGCGTGGATACAGCTTGTCGGCGCTATCCTGGTCCTGATCCTGGTTGTGGTCCCGTTTATCCTGGTCCTGGTCGCGGCCTGGCCGACGATCACGCGGCTTGCACCGTGGAGTGCTACCGTGCTGAC
>WNGD01001075.1_pt1 | contig 44075 bp, 35 predicted proteins | sample 5400671 | NCBI WGS metagenome assembly WNGD01 (sample SAMN13153369, study PRJNA577476) | soil metagenome | isolation source: 40 cm soil or saprolite under grassland replicate 2 | place: USA:California | collected 2016-06-15 | reverse complement strand
GGAGCGATCTGTTTCTGGCAAGTTTTGGGCAGGAGTTATGGCAAAATCTCTATGCCTTTCGCCTGCATAATCGCGATTTATGCCTGCGACCAGAATATACGGCTTCGATCTGTCGCCTGTACCTCGACGCCTATCAACACCATCAGTTACCGTTGCGCTTTCAATACGCTGGCCCTATCTTTCGCTATGAAGCGCCAGGGCGTAATCGTTATCGCCAACACACTCAGTCAGGCATTGAATTGTTCGGAGGGCATGCCGTACTGGCAGACGCTGAGATACTGCAACTAGCCTGTGATATACTGGATGAGCTTGACATAAGAAAATATCGTTTGGAATTGGGGCATATCGGGGTGGCGAGTGGTTTTATTCAACGCCTGCACCTGGATGATCAGGCCGCTCGTTTGTTGCTGAGTTTGATGGAGCAGATTAGTCGCTCAGCAGAGGGTGAGCGCATTGCACGGGAGCGGCTGGAGGCATTGTACCCGCTAGATGGGGAAAGTGCTGAAGGTATGCTAAGGATGGCTTCCGATGGAGAGGCAACGCGACATATTACCTCACTGCTGAGCGGTATCAGTATTGCTTTTGGAGATGATGATGTACGTGACGAGGTGGTGGAACGCTTTTTGTGGAAGATGGGACGTGGCGAGCAGCGGCGGCAGATTCTGTACGCGCTGGATTTTCTGCGAGCATTGCATGCTGTGGCGGGAACACCGCCGGAGGTCTTCGACCAATTACGCGATTTGCTGGCACGCTATGAACTTGATGCCGAGCCACTGACTGAGCTAGAGCAGCTAGTAAGGGTAGTTGAGCAGTGTGGAGTGCCGCGTGAGCAAATTATCCTGAATCTCTCGTTGGGACGCGGTGTAAGCTACTATACCGGTCTAGTATTTGAGATTCATGCAGCGGATAGCGATGGTTTTGATACGCAACTGTGTGGAGGTGGACGCTACGACCGACTGATACGGGCGGTGGGAAGTACACGTGAAGTGCCTGCCTGTGGCTTTGCTCTTGGCATTGAACGTTTGCTGGCATTGCTGCCTGAAGGAGATGTGCCTCCGAGAGAGGCAATCCAGGCACTGGTCATTCCCGTAAGTCGGCAAGAAGTAGCATATGCGTTGCAGGTGGCGCGTACGGCTCGTAGACAGGGGATAAGTACGGAGATGGATGTGACGGGACATGGCGTGGGAGCAGGTTTGAAGGTGGCAGCTAAGCAGCAGATATATCTGGCGTTAATTGTCGGTGAGAAGGAAGAGGAAACAGGGATGGTGACGGTAAGGCATCTGGACACGGGCGTTGAGCAAGTGGTTGCGCTGACAGTTTTGGGCAAGCACCTGAAAGAAGTAGCAGAGGAACAACGCTTATGAAGGGAGAACAGCAGGTGCGCTTAGCATTGCCGGGCAAAGGAAATTTGGAGACCACGACACTGACTTTTCTGGCTGAGTGTGGTATGAAGGTGAAGCGTAGCAATCCACGGCAGTATCTGGCAAGTGTGGGCAGTATGCCAGACGTGGAAGTGGTCTTTCAACGGGCAGCGGATATTCCCTCGCTAGTACAGGATGGAGATGCCGCATTAGGCATTACAGGCTATGATATTCTGGCCGAACATCGCGGACAAGATGAGGATGAGGCCAACGAAGACCATTATGATGACGACATTATCGTCTTAGAACGAAAGCTGGGCTATGGTACTTGCCGTTTAGTGGTGGCTGTACCGGAGACATGGATTGATGTACAGACCTGCGCCGATTTATGGCATCTGGCCGGCTATTATTTCACACAAAAAGGGCGCGGACTGCGCATTGCGACCAAATATCCGACCCTCACAGGACAATTTTTACGGCGACATGGTATCACACATTGCAAGATTATCTCCCCACATGGAGCCTTAGAAGCGGCTCCTTTGACTGATACGGCGGATTTGATTGTAGACTTGACCGAAACGGGGACAACGCTGCGAGAAAATCACCTCAAACTGTTAGATGATGGAGTTGTGCTGCATTCGCAGGCATGCCTATTTGGGAATGTACGTCTGCTACAGCAGAGTAAAGCGGCAATGCAGGTAGCTTCGATGATGCTGGAACTAATTGATGCCCGCACACAGGCCCAGAATCGCTCAATGTTGACAGCTCATATGGAACTTGAGAACGCAGGGGAAATCCAACATATTGCAGAGCAGTTAAAAGCACGGGTACCAGAGTTTGAGTTCCGTGTGGCGGGTTTTGATCCTGTTGAGTACACTACGGTAGGAGGGCATGGCTACACAATTGCGGGCGTAGTGCGATTGGGCAGCTCTACGGCTGAGCTGTTGGAAATTGTGGCTGTATTGCGGAGCTTGGGGGCAGTCCATATTGATGTGACGCCTCTGACGTATCGCTTTGAGGGTGTATCACGCAGCGTGCGCTTCTTGCGCGAACGATTGAAGAGGTTATCTTGAGTAATTTAGTAATCTTTGATCTTGATGGCGTGATTACCAGCGAAGATTGCTACTGGGATGCAGCCGGTTTGACGCTCCATGAATTGTGCTATAATCCGCGATACTGGAACATAGATAGAAGAGTAGGAACGTATCAACCAGTCCAGAGTGCTGAGGAGAGCCGACGTGTAAGTCGGAGCACTTTGCCAGAGGCGGAGATACTGACGTTTAAAGCCCATGCGATTAATTCTAATTGGGATACCTGTTATGCTGGTGTGTGCTTACGCTTGATTGATTTGCTAGCACAGTTGCAGGATATTTCTACGTTGTTGCCTTTACAACCGTGGGAGGAGAAGTGGCTGGCGAATTTTAGGGAGAAATGGCAGCAGGTGCAGCTATCGCATGGTGGAGAAACGCGTAGGGGCGGGGGCGGTGGTGATGCGGGGCGGGGGCCCTTGTGGCCGCCCGCTGAGCGGGAAAAGACAGAACGAATTGAGAAAGAAGATGAGAACGACGGGCGACCACAAGGGTCCCCACTCCACCCATCCCTTCCCGCGCCCCTAAGTGAACCTTCATTGTGGCGGTTGTCTGGTGATAATTATGCTTCATTATTTGATGCATCGGTTTTCCAAGGCTACGTTGGGCTGGAATTAATCAATCGTTTTGATGCGTATGCGAGCCAAGTATTGGGGCATAGCATAGAAGGGGTATTCTCACGCTATAGTCCGTTCTGGACATTTTGTCAGGATATATTTCAAGCATGGTTTTTAGGGGATGAACTGTATACGGAAGTCTATGGTCGTGAGCCGGAACAGAAGGGAAAGCCTGGATGTATTCATTTTGAGCGACCTCTTTTACCTGTGGAACACATACAGACTGCGTTGAAAGCGTTGCGCGAGCAAGGATATGTGCTGGGATTTGCTACGGGACGGACATACCGCGAGGCAGCCTACCCTCTAAATATGTATGGCTTGCTGTCCTATTTTGATGAGGCACATATCGCGCCCTATGATTATGTGGAACGGGCTGAGGCGGAATTGCGAAAGTATGGAGATGCAACGTTGCTGGGGAAGCCGAATCCCTTTCAGTTTTTAGTGACCTTCGATCAGAGCTATGAATACAGAGATGTGCGTGATGAGAAGAGCGCAGTGCTGAAACCATTTGTGGTGGTGGGCGATTCGACGAGCGACATTTTAGGGGGACGTGCCGCAGGAGCGATTACTGTAGCGGTACTCACAGGAGCAAGGACACCTCAAGCACGGCAACTGCTGGCACAAAGTGGGCCGGACTTTACCCTTGATGATATAACTCAGGTGCCATCATTGTTGAAACATATGGATAGTTTGGCGACCATTCAGAAAATGCAATTTACTGAGCGAGAAAAGGCTGAGCGATTGTTGCGCTGGTGGTTTGCACGGCATATGAACTTGCAGGTAAAGCGGGTGACGTTGACGCCAAAGGCGGTATCGTTGAACTCGTTCAATGGATTTTACTCTGCCAACGGTGAAGAGTATTTTTTCAAGACCCATGTGGAAGAGCAAGGCGTACTGGAAGAATATTATCATGCTGAGTTGTTGGAACAAGCAGGCTATAATGTTGTACGACCACTAAAGGCCCTCCGTGAAGAAGGACGGCAGATGGTGATCTATCCGGTGGTACGCTGGCCAGTGATGTTTGATTTGATGCGAGCGGTTGAGACAGGAAAGGCCGAAGAGGGAACATTGGAAACGTTGGTGGCAACTGAGCAGCGTGAGTGTGAGCGGCTGTTGGATATCTATGCGAAGACACTTGCCTTCAGTTCGGCGGAAGAGCATACACGTGCGCCCATTCATCAACTTTTCTGGCATCGGCTGGCAGGTGAGCGGTATCAAAGTTTTTATGCTGGGAAAGTTGTGCCATTGCCCGATAGCTCAAGGTTGCGCACTGAAATATCTTTTGAAGAACTGCTGAGATGTCGCTGGACGATTTATGCCAAAGAAGCAGGGGAGATGCGGGAGAGAAGGCTACCCTTAACGCTAGGTGAGTTGGTTGAGCAGGCGCAGGTAGTACTGAAACCAGAGCGTGAGGGGATGACATCGGTTGGGCATGGTGATGCTCATTTTGGTAATATCTTCTTGGAGGAGCAAACAGGGTACCTCTATTTTGATCCGGCCTTCGCGGGACGACATACCCCTTTACTGGATGTAGTGAAGCCGCTCTTTCATAATGTGTTTGCCACGTGGATGTATTTTCCAGAGGAGGTTGCTCAGGATTTGCATATATCTGTGAAGGTGAAAGATACACATATCTACGTGGAACATGATTATGCACTGACTCCGGTACGACAGGCCATATTGACGACCAAAATTGAGGCATTGCTCAAGCCTCTTCAGCATATGCTTAGTTCGAGGAATGCCTTGCCAGATGATTGGGCTGATGTGTTAAGATTAGCATTGATGTGTTGTCCCTTGTTGACGATAAACCTGTTGGATAAGAGACGCATGTCTGCCGAGATATGCTGGTTGGGATTGGTGCAGGTGATGCAGATGGGACATTTTCCAAGCGAGAGAGAATAAAAGATGATTGCAATTATTGATTACGGTGCCGGGAACATGCATAGCATTGAGAAGGCTTTGCAGTATGTGGGTGCAGAGGTACGGGTGACGGACAGCCCAACCGGTGTGGAGGCTGCGCAGGCCGTGGTCTTGCCGGGTGTTGGTTCGGGTGGGGCAGCGATGGCGCAGATGACGAAATATGGGTTAGATGAAGCAATCCGACAGGCAACTCGACAGGGGAAGCCGTTTCTGGGTATCTGTCTGGGCATGCAATTATTGGCCGATCATCATGCTGAGGGAGAGGTAAATGGGCTTGGCCTATTTCGGGGAGAAGTGCGGCGTATTCCTCATGGACCAAAGATTCCCCACATGGGCTGGAACTCGGTACAGCCATTGCACGAGGGCCTGGCTATTTTTGAGGGCATTCCAGAGAACGCCTATTTTTACTTTGCCCACTCCTACTATGTTGAGCCACAAAATCAAGAGGGGGTAGCAGCGGTGACGGAGTACGGTTCACCTTATTGTAGTGTGATTGTGACCGATCAGGTATGGGGGACGCAGTTTCATCCTGAGAAGAGCGGAGCCGCAGGTCTGCAATTGCTGAGAAATTTTGTGAAGTGGGTAGAAGGTAAATGATTATACTGCCAGCGATCGATATTAAGGATGGGCAGTGTGTGCGGCTCTTTCAGGGGGACTACGCCCAGGTAACAATGTATGACCGTGATCCCGTGCAGGTAGCGCAACGCTGGCAGATGGCCGGAGCGAGCTGGCTGCATTTAGTTGATCTGGATGGAGCGGCGAGTGGTCAGCCTGTCAATATCGAATTGATTGGGCGTATACGGGAAAGCACAACCCTGCACATTGAAGTCGGTGGTGGTATGCGTACACTTGAGCATATCGAACAGGTGCTAGCCTTGGGGATCGAGAGAGTTATTCTAGGAACAGCAGCTCTGAAGAATCGACAGTTATTGGAGGAAGTTATGCGGCGTTGGGGAGAACGTATTGCCGTTGGGTTAGATGCGCGGAATGGCTGGGTAGCTACTGCCGGGTGGCGTGAAACGTCAAAAGTACAGGCTGCAGATTTAGCAAGGGAATTGAGCGAGGTTGGAGTGTCGCGCTTCATTTATACAGATATTGCGCGTGATGGTGCTTTGACCGGGCCGAATCTGGGAGTATTGAGAGAGATGCAGCAGGCGATTGCAAGCTCTATGGGCGAGAAACAAAGATGTTCGCTGATTGCTTCAGGAGGTGTCAGTTCACTGAATGATTTGCGTGCGCTGGCAGCGCTTAGAGTTGAGGGTACAATCGTGGGGAAGGCGATTTATACGGGGGATGTAGACTTGGCGAGAGCTATTACGGAAATAGAGAGAGCAGGATAGCGTATGTTAACGAAACGGATTATTCCCTGCCTGGATGTGACGGCGGGGCGCGTGGTCAAAGGTGTCAACTTTGTGAATTTGCGCGATGCTGGTGATCCGGTGGAACTGGCGGCCTATTATAATTCAGAGGGGGCCGATGAGGTTGTCTTTCTAGATATTACGGCCTCGTATGAACAGCGAGCAACCATGCTAGATGTTGTCAGAAGGACGGCAGAACAGGTCTTTATCCCGATCACAGTAGGTGGTGGGATACGCAGCGTAGAGGACATTCGAGCGACGCTGAGTGCTGGTGCGGATAAGACATCGCTGAACACGGCGGCGGTCCAGTGCCCCGATGTGATACGGGCTGGCTCTGAGCAATTTGGGGCGCAGTGCATCGTACTGGCGATTGATGCACGTGCGAATAAAGATATGCCAAGTGGGTATGAGGTATATATTCATGGTGGACGTACTCCGACAGGAAAAGACGCTATCGCTTGGGCGCAGGAAGGTGTAGCTCTAGGTGCCGGTGAGATTCTATTGACGAGCATGGATCGTGATGGGACACAGCAAGGGTACGATCTGGCATTAAATGCGCTGGTGTCGCGCTCAGTTTCTGTGCCTCTGATCGCTTCCGGCGGTGTGGGAACGCTGGAACATATGTATGAAGGTTTGACTGAGGGGGGAGCTGATGCAGTATTGGCAGCTTCGATTTTTCACTTTGGGCAGTTGCGTATTTGTGAGGTGAAGGAGTATTTAGAGAAAAGAGAGGTGACGGTGCGACCATGCTAAAATTTGATCGCCAGGGATTGCTACCTGTAGTCATTCAAGATGATACTACCCAAGAAGTCCTGATGGTAGCTTTTATGAACGAAGAGGCACTACAACTGACTAGGGAGACTGGGAATACCCACTTTTTTAGTCGTTCGCGCAATGGCATCTGGCGCAAGGGTGAGCAGTCGGGCAATGTGCAAGAGGTGCGTGATATTCTGGTGAATTGTGAAGAGAATAGTCTGTTGATTAAGGTCATCCAACATGGTGCTGGTGCCTGCCATACCGGGTATCGAAGTTGCTACTATCGTCGCTTGCAGCCCGATGATGCCTATGAGACGATAGCAGAACGAGTGTTTGATCCGGAAGCAGTCTATGGCACAAAGCAGGAAGGCTCTGTGGTTAGTAATGAATTTCCTATAGCCATAGGATATATAAATGCAGAGGAGTCGCACAAGCTAGAGGCTGATATGCGGCAGTTGTATAACGTGTATCTGTACTTGCGCGACAACGATATGAGTGAGGAGTCGAATACCTCGCGGCTGCTGCAAGAGCGGAGTCATGGCTATCTGATGGCACGGCTGGCGGATGAGTTGCAGGAATTGGCGGGTGTACAGAGTGGCGTGCATGTGCATACGAACAAGGAGGACGATACCATGTTGGAGGCGAGTCAGGTGGCCTACTGGCTGTTTCTGGTGGCGGCGACGGATAATATGCGCTACGATGATTTTATGCCACATGCTTCGATATTAAGTGGCTATCATGAGCAGTATAGCGAAGGCAAGGCAATTGAGCAGCAACAGGATTGCTTGAGTTTGTTGGCGGCTAAGGCACGGAATACGATTGTGCAGGGGCTCCATCTAGGTTTTGCGTTGATTGGTTGGGCGTGTGTAGAGGCAGGAGTAAGTCCGTTGGCTCCGGCTGAGTTTGATCTGGGACAGATGAGGCGGAAAGGCTTGGTGAGGTAAGTGACGAAGTTTAAGTAGAGGACACTGCCAAACCAGAAGATGGCGAAGACATTTTCCCCTTGACAAATGAGTATATAAATGTTATATGTTTATATATGCTATTTGCATATAATGGTAGATAGCATGTAAATGATAGGCAAGCGTAGGTAATTGTAAGCACAAGGACATAGCAGTAACGTTTTGAGGAGAGGTGTCATGGCACTTCTCATGAGTTAGTTATGGATAGGGATGGCTGGGCTAGCTCTATTCAGATTGACCAGAGCTAATTAAGGAAGAGCAAATGAATTATAAAGAAGCCTATGAAATATTGCAGAAAGTTGGGTTTACCTCGTCAGAGATAGATAAGTTGTATGGGTTGCATAGAGATTACGAGGATTATACTCTAAAGGAGATGTATCGGACCCGTGCGGAACAGCGTCGGCTGGAGTTTGCGCGTTGGCTGGTGCAAAATGGGAAGCTTTCGGAGCAGGCCGCTTGAGTGTATAGGCCCAGCTAATGGCCCTTCAATCTTGGCAAGAGTGGGATTGTTGGAGAGGAAAAAAGCCTGCTGGCTGGAGATTTCTTAACCAGCCACTAGTACTTTTCTGTCAGAATATTTGTAAGTAAGCTTGCATACCAAATTTCATATACTAATCTCCTAAACAGTTCATGGTTGCATAAAAGGTACCAAATTGTTTCGCAGTACGCCATCTTGATGCACGATGAGCAACTATCTTTTAAAAGATATGTTGTTCGCCAGTCCTGATGAGTGTCTTAGTTAAAAGGAGATTACCCATAATGAAACGACCTCTCTTTGCAGCAATCACTGGCATTGGATTGGTCAGCCTCTTACTCACGATCGTAGTGTCTTTCATGTTTCTCAATCACAGCACAACTCACGCCGGTGGTATTGGCGATTCAGGTGCTCCCGGTCACCAAAACCCTATGAACAAAGTAGCCACTACGATCAACGCCCTCACCCACATTGAGACCGTTGGCAGTACCGCCTTTATCGTGGACGGGCAGGGTCATACCATCTCGGTTGATCCCAATCCCTATGGGGTAGCAATCGCGCCACCCAGTACTCCCCGCTCGAACGTTCCTGGTACGCTGCAGGCTGGTGATATTGTCGTCACCAACTTTGGGGGCAATAATACTGGCAAAACATTAGTACGTTTCCCTGCCAAAAAAGGACCTGGGCATCTTTTCAACACCATGGCTAATCCTGGCACAAACGGCCCTTCAGATGAGGCCTTCAATACCATGATTGGTACCGATTGGGTCGCCAACATTAGCGGGAACAACATACAGGTCTTCCAACCCAACGGCAGTGTTTTGACGACCCTTACCAATCCTCTATTTCATAAACCCTGGGGACAGGCATTTAATCAGGGCAAGCGTAACCCACAAGACGGGGCAGTAGCTGCTTTCTTCTCAAGCAATGACGCCGATGCAACCATCGACCGCATCGATGTCATACCCACCAAAAACGGCACTAGCTTCCGCGTCACTCAGATTGGTCAGCTTACTATGATGGGTAATGACACAAAAATTGCCTTGACCTGGCTCTCTTCCTTGCAGCTCAAAGGTCAGAAGCTCTCCGATGTCTTGCTTGCTATTGATCCAGCCAAGAATCGCATCGCGGCATACCCAAACAGCAGTGTAGGCAACATCAACATGAAATCAACCAACAAAGGTATTACTGTCTTCCAGGGCGCACCTTTGGCTATGCCGGGAGGCTTCACCCTCAACCCGCTTAATGGCGACCTCCTGGTGGCCAACGGGCAGCGCAATGATCTGGTTGAACTGAACATATCTCAGGGTAAAGTTATCGCAGATCGCGTGATCGACAACGTGCCGGTCGATCCAAAAACAAACAATGGTTCAGCTTTGTTCGGGGTCGTGGCTACCACCGATGCCAAAAACAACCTTGAAGTCTTTTTTACCGATGACAATACCAACACATTAAACGTGCTAACCGTCTAATCAGAAGTGTGCAGGTGTACATCTTCCCGCGCCGGGGTTGAGTTTTCTTAACCTCGGTGTGGTACTTTTCTGCTAACAGTATGCCCATCTATGCGAATAACCTCAAACACACGCTGTACTATCACCACAGTACCGTCTCGCAGACAACAATTATTTTAGGAGAACGGAACGAAAATGAATGATCAGTCACACGTAGGTTTCGGCATAGTCAAAAACACTCAACACCACCAGAGCAACACCACAAAAGACCCTAACATTATCACTACCAGCGAAAGCGCACATATACAGTCCACTGCTCAAGGTATTTATCAGAAACAGCATGCGTACACTAGAAAGGCAATCACTATAACAGACGAGGATAAGAACATCTACGACTTCGATACTTTGCCAGATCCCCTCGATCCCGATACCGAAAAACTCGAAGCTCTTAATCTGACCCACCTTGCTAACTCCAATCGTCAGGTTGAGGAGTACAGTAAGCAGGAACTTCCCTCTGCACAAGATGCGCCACAACTGTACAGACAGGACATACACCGCGTTGAATTGCTTTCCCCTGAAGAAGTGGTGCATTTAGCCCAGCGCATAGAACGTGGCAGGCTCGCTCAGCAATCTCTTCCAGCTGCCCAATACAATCGTCCTCTTATCGAAGATGGTGAAGAAGCTAAACGCCAGCTGATCGAGGCCAACCTCCGCCTCGTCGTTAGTATTGCGCGTAAGTATGTTGGCCTGGGTCTGGACCTTATGGATCTCATTCAAGAGGGGAACATTGGCTTGATTCACGCAGTCGATAAGTTTGACTACCGTAAGGGATGTAAGTTGAGCACCTATGCCTCTTGGTGGATTCGTCAGGCCATCACTAATGCCCTCAGCGAACAAGGACGAACCATTCGTGTACCCTCGTACAAAATAACCGAAAGCAAACGCCTGAGCAATATCTGGCAACAGTTGGAACAGGATATGGGGGGTAACGCCACGCTGGAAGACCTTGCTGCCAAAATGTCGATGAGTGTAGAACAAGTCACAACCTTGCTAACACTGCCGCATGGTATCATTAGCCTTGACACCCTCTGTGGCGATGCCGACGACCGGCCACAGCTTGACGATATCCTTGAAGACGATAGGAATGATGACCCTGAGCGTCTCGTTATCAAACAGTACCTCGAAGCACAGGTACAGGAACTACTTGTTCACCTCACTCCACGCGAACGTCTAGTCATACAGCTCCGCTACGGCCTCTGTGGTTGGCAAGAACACTCCCTCTCCCAGGCCAGCAAACGTCTCGGCTTCAGTCATGAAACTGTCCACCAGCTGGAGATACGCGCTCTTAACAAACTCAACAAATTAAGCTATGTTCGTAAGCTGGATGAATTTTTGACATAGTGGGGGTTCTGTTGCAAAATTCGCTAGTTCTTCCCTTTTACTTGGGATCGCGTCCGAAAAGCGGCTCTACCATGGGACGCATGCGAATCTCTGTAATGCGCGAGTGCTTTGGCTGTGTGGCCATCAATAGAGCGGCTGCAGCAACATCATCGGCCTCTAGCATATCCGACGCTGCCACACCTTCCTCGGTTCGTCCCGTACCTATGGCAAATTCTGTCTTTACCCCACCAGGGCAAATGACCCCAACTTTAATGCCATGTGGACGCAGTTCGCGATCAAGTGCCTGGGTGAATCCCACCTGCGCGAATTTGGTAGCGCAATAGACCGCCTCGCCTGCAAACCCCGTCACACCTGCCATCGATGCAATGGTAATGATGGCTCCCATTCCGCGCTGAAGCAGGACCGGGACTGCATGGCGAGTAAACAAGAAGGTACTGCGCATATTCGTATCCATCATTGCATCATAGTCGTCAACGCTTATCTCGATGAGGTCTCCATACGTAGCGATACCCACATTATTGACCAGGATATCCAGTTGACCCAGTTGTTGGACGGCTGTCTGAACCGCACGGATGGCTGTCTCCTCCTCACGCACGTCCCCCACGACGACTGCACATCGCCGACTGCTCTTCTGCGCCTCGTCAGCTAGTGCCTGCAGTCGTTCCGACCGACGTGCCACGACAACGAGATCTGCCCCCTCGTTGAGGAATGCGCGAGCTATCGCCCGACCAATTCCCGAGCTAGCTCCTGTGATCAACGCTACTTGCCCAGTTAGCTTTCCGTCTGTCGTTGTTGCCATGATCTTTCTCCTGTCGAAATGTACTTCTTCGTGTTCTCAGCACTGATAAATTTTACCAATAAGAAAAGTATATCATGGAACATCCAAATTTTTGTGTGTATACTGTAGATTGCTCGTTTTCGTACAAAGTGTAATGAGAGGCCTCTTGAGTAAAGTATCATTGTAGGCATGACGTGCTGAATGCTCCTGGTGAGAACCTTCTACGCCGGGATGAACGGAGAATTGCAATGGCTCAAAACGTTTGGATGCCTACTCCCACGCCATCCCCCGTGCGGCGTGGGGGACGAGGTTGGCTGCATGCGCTGTGGATAGGTGTGGTCCTGTTTATCGCTACGACAATTGTGATGTTTCTGACAGGTAACCCCAATCTGTATCCAACTGTCATTCTGATAGGAAATTTTCTGGTGCCAGTGGTCTTTGTGGCATTCCTCTACGACCACCAGCATTTAAGTACGTTCACACCGGAGACGATTGGGCAAAGTTTCATCCTAGGTGGGATTCTGGGCGTGCTGGGGGCATCAGTACTCGAAGCTCTGCTGCTTCCTCAACTAGTAAACCCCAACCAGGGCCTCTCTCTGGGGAGCGCACTACTTGTTGGATTGATTGAGGAAGGTTGCAAACTCGTGGCAGTTATGTTTCTAGCGCGGCATCTGCGTCAGAGAACGCAGATGGATGGGTTGCTGTTGGGAGCCGCAGTGGGCATGGGATTTGCGGCTCTCGAAAGTACAGGTTATGCGTTTACGGCTTTTCTGGCAAGTCATGGTCATGTTGGAGCCTCGATTGCCGCGACAGTGTTCCGGGGCGTGTTCGCTCCGTTCGGTCATGGTGTCTGGAGTGGCATTCTCGGTGCAGTTCTCTTTCGGGCGAGTGGATCTCATCGCTTCCGCATCAGTGGTCTTGTCGTGCTTACCTACCTCTTCGTCTCCGTGTTACACGGTCTCTGGGATGGGTTACCTCTCGTCGTTTCCGTATTTATCATCGTTCCGCCGGGCATTCCTATCTCAGTGGTAACAATAATCCTCGGTGTGATCGGGATTATCGTGCTTGCCTGGTTGTATAGACGGGCATTGCACCAGAGAATGTATCAATTACCACCAGCAAATCCATAGGCTTCTCCTTGAGGTAGTGTTCCAGAGAGCGACTACAAGGGTTGCCCAAGAGGCATCAACCGAAGCAAAAAGGAGAGGGAGAATGTGAGAGCGTTTTGGGCGACCACGAGGGTCGCCCCCTACATTTCTTGCAACAATCTCACGCGTACTCATATTATCACAGCTCATTGACATTCCTATGATCCTAATATATAATTAGGTTAGCTACTAAATTATCTACCAAAGTGGTTCCCAACCTATTTTATAGGGGAGGTGAGGGCATGGATATTCAAACTAATCTGATGGATAACCCGCTGGCACAGAAGCTGTTAAGGGCCTTTATGCAATTTCATAAGGCCGGATGGCATCAACGCTCAATTGCAGGTTGCAAACCGAGTGAAATTCGGGTGTTGTTCTGTATAAAAAAAAGTGTCAAGCCTGATACTCCTGAAATAAAGGTATCAGAGATCAGCAAATTGCTTCAAGTGACCTCTCCAAGTATTACCCAATTGCTGAAAGGTCTTGAAGCGAATGGACTCATTGAACGGCATATCGATCCAGCAGATCGACGGGCTGTTGGTATTACGCTGACGGAGAAAGGTGAAAGAGTCACTGCGCAGGCTGCAGAGGCTTTTTCGGCCTCTCTTCATGGATTGATCGAGTACCTGGGGGAGGAACAAAGCAACCAGCTTGCCGAGCTTTTATCTCGGGTGTCTCGCTACTACAACGAGAAAGCAGCCAATGAAAATTACTCGTACTGGAATGGAGATGAGGTAGCATGATTAAATTGTTTCGCTTCTTAAAGATATACCGCATTACCATTGCCTTTGTTTTTGTACTTGTCTTTTTACAGTCCCTTGCAAATCTGTATCTTCCCACTTTGATGGCTGATATCGTGGATAAGGGAATTGTGAAGAATGACACTGCTTATATTCTCCGTGTTGGTGGAGTCATGTTGCTGGTGACCGTCGGGGGTACCATTTGCTCAGTCATCGCAAGTTTCTACTCTGCCAGAATAGCTACCGGCTTTGGTCGACTCATCCGCAGAAAGATTTTCACCCACGTGGAAAACTTTTCGTTGCATGAGTTTGATACCGTCGGCACTGCTTCTCTGATTACCCGGACGACCAATGATACGACACAGATTCAGCAAGTCTTAATCATCATGTTGAATATGATGATCAGTGCGCCCTTGATGGCTATTGGCGGAATTGTCCTGGCAATTGGCCAGGATGCCACACTTTCATGGGTGCTAGTTGGGGCCATTCCCATTCTTGTCATCGCCATCATGGTGATTATGACCAACGCGATACCCCTCTTCAGACTCATGCAGACGAAACTTGATAAACTCAATCTCATTCTGGATGAGGGACTGACCGGTGTACGTGTCATTCGCGCCTTTGACCGCATCAGCCACGAAGAAAAGCGTTTCGATGAGGCAAACCTCGATCTGGCCAACATCGCTATCAAAGTCAACCGCATCGTCGCGGTTTTGTGGCCAATTATGATGCTAGTGCTGAATCTGACATCTATCGCCATTCTTTGGTTTGGTGCCATTCGCATCGACCATGGTAATATGCAAGTTGGTGCTTTGCTAGCTTTTCTACAATATGCCATGCAAATTCTGTTCGCGTTTCTGATGGTTTCGATGATGTTTATCATGCTTCCGCGTGCTTCAGCCTCTGCAGATCGCATTAATCAGGTGTTAGCTATGGAGCCCGAAATTCGCGATGCTGCCACAGTAAAGCGTGCTGACACACAGCGGGGATATGTGGAGTTCCAAAACGTGACCTTCAGTTACCCTGGTGCAGAAGAACCAGCCCTCTGCGACATTTCGTTCCAGGCGAGACCTGGTGAGGTCACGGCCATCATCGGTGGCACAGGATCGGGCAAATCGACATTGATTAGCTTGATTCCACGCTTCTACGATGTGGACAGTGGCAGGGTCTGCGTTGACGGCGTCGATGTGCGCGAGATGTCCCAGGAACATTTGCGAGCGAAAATCGGCTTTGTGCCGCAAAAGGCAGTACTCTTTTCAGGAACGGTTACAGGGAATATTCGTTATGGCAAAGAAGATGCTTCGGAGGAAGAGATAAGGTATGCAGCTGATATTGCCCAGGCCAGCGAATTTATCACGGATATGCCAAGCGGCTTTGATGCTGAGATTGCGCAAGGAGGCACAAATGTTTCGGGTGGACAGAAGCAGCGTCTCTCCATTGCACGAGCCTTGATAAGAAGACCAGAAATTTACGTGTTTGATGATAGCTTTTCAGCACTTGATTTTAAAACCGATGCCAAATTACGAGCAGCACTCAAAAAGGAAACTCTCGATGCGACCGTCTTCATCGTCGCGCAGCGAGTGAGTACCGTTATGGATGCGGATCAGATTATCGTCTTAGATGAGGGACGCATTGTTGGAATTGGCAATCATCGGTGGCTGATGGAGACCTGCGAGGTCTATCATGAAATCGTCTCCTCACAGCTTTCATTGGAGGAAATCGCATGAGTACAGAGCGCAGAGAGATGGAACCTGGCAGACCAGGAGGTCAGCGTGGAATGGGTATGGGGCCAATGGGTCGAGGCATGAGTATGGGCATGCCGGTGCAAAAAGCCAAGAATTTTAGAGGCACCCTCTACAGGTTTCTTAGATACTTCATGCCATACAAATATCGCTTGCTCGCCGTGCTTATTGCAGCTGTGATCGGCACGATTTTCAACATTGTTGGCCCAAAAATCCTGGGATTAGCTACAACTAAGCTCTTTGAAGGCTTGGTGATGAAATACAGACGTGTGCCAGGGGCTCAGATTGATTTCAATTACATTGCGCAGGTCCTACTGATTCTAGGTGTTTTGTACATTATCAGCTCCGTGTTCATATATATCCAACAATATATCATGGCAGGTGTGGCGCAAGAAATGGTGTATACGCTGCGTCAACAGGTGGAGGAGAAGCTTTCACGTTTACCTCTGAAATTTTTTGACTCGCGTACACACGGGGAAATTCTCAGCCGCGCTGTCAATGACATGGATAACATCAGCACCACCTTGCAGCAGAGCCTGACGCAGTTGATTACCTCCGCGGTCACGCTCATCGGCGTGATTGTGATGATGCTGACCATCAGTCCCTTGCTATCCCTGGTGGTGGTGCTGACTCTCCCACCCAGTGTGTTCGTCACTACTTTCTTTGCAAAACGCTCGCAAAAATACTTTGCACGGCAGCAACGCTCACTTGGAGAGCTCAACGGCCATGTAGAGGAAATATATACAGGTCATAAGATCGTCAAGGCCTTCGGACACGAGGAGCAATCCATTGCCGAATTTGATGAGCTGAATGACAAACTCTACAATGCAGGCTGGAGAGCACAATTCATTTCTGGGATGATCATGCCACTCATGATGTCTATCGGCAACCTTGGCTTTGTCTTCGTGGCGGTCATCGGTGGAATCATGGTGACGAATGGAGCGATTACAATTGGCGATGTGCAGGCCTTTATTCAATATGCGCGGCAGTTTACCATGCCAATCACCCAGTTGGCCAATATCGCCAATGTAATTCAGTCAACGATTGCATCAACTGAGCGTATCTTCGAACTGCTTGATGAGCAAGAAGAGATACCAGAAGCTGCTGACGCCAAGGTCATTGCCTTTCCCGACGGTGAGGTCACATTCCAACATGTCAATTTTAGCTATAAAGAGGATGTTCCTCTGATCGAGGACATGAATATCAATGTTCAACCGGGACAGACCATCGCGATTGTCGGCCCGACTGGCGCAGGCAAAACGACCCTGGTCAATCTGCTGATGCGTTTCTATGAACTCAACGGTGGGAAAATACTGGTCGATGGTGTGGACATCACAGAGCTTCGACGAGGGGACCTGCGTCGCACGTTCGGTATGGTGCTGCAGGATACCTGGCTCTTTAATGGGACGATACGCGAGAATATCGCCTATGGTCGTGAGAATGCCAGCGAGAAAGAAATTATTCAGGCCGCCAAAACCGCGCAGGCTGACCACTTTATTAGAACGATTCCTGAGAGTTATGAAACGGTTTTGAATCAAGAAGCAACCAATATATCGCAGGGGCAAAAGCAATTGCTAACCATTGCCCGTGCATTTCTGGCCGATCCGGAGATTCTTATTCTGGATGAGGCAACAAGTAGCGTCGATACCCGCACAGAGATTCTCATTCAAAAGGCGATGGGCGAGCTGATGAAAGGAAGGACAAGCTTTGTGATTGCCCACAGACTTTCGACGATTCGCGATGCAGATTTGATCCTGGTCATGAATCACGGCACGATCATCGAGCAGGGAACTCACAAGGAGCTGCTTGCCAAGGGTGGCTTCTATGCTGATCTGTATAACAGCCAGTTTACGGGGCGGGCCCTTCAGGAGGAGGCTGTATAAGTGGCAGCGAGTTTTGGCTTCGCAAAAAGAGGATGCGTTGAAACCGCATCCTCTTTTTGCGAAGCCAAAACTCGCTGCTGGGTTACAGCGTGATCATCCACATACCGCGACCATGCGTTGCCAGGAAAACCTGAGTACTCCCAGGGGCAGCAAAGACCTGTAATACACCAACTTCAGGCAGACCACTGCCTAACTTAGCCCAGGTAGAACCATTGTTGGTGCTGGTGTAAACACCGAGGTCACTGCCAACGATGATGCGCCCTGAAAGGATGAGAGTTGTGTCCATGTTTGTCCATTGTTGGTACTCTCATAGATACCCGAACCATTGTCATCACCTCCAAGACCTGCGAAGACGATATTGGGGTTGGCAGGATCGAAAACGACATCCGTTGCTGTGAGTGAATAGCTTGTAGTACCGGTAAGCACCTGTGTCCATGTTTGGCCGCCGTTCTAAGCCCTTTAAAAGCAGTGGCTTCGCCAAAGGAGGGCTGGCCGCATGTATCCAAACGCCACTCGTTGAGAAAAGCAAGCCCCCCGATAAGGAGTACCAGGGCTAGAGAGGTGACGGCTTTGGCAATAGTAGAGAGGGAAAGTGCCGAGTAAAATACTTGACTTTTGTCTACGCTATAGATAATAATGACTATGAAGTCATTCATTCATCAGCTACGTCATCACATAGCTTCCAGGTCATAACGAAAGTAATGGAGGTTTTTTACTATGGACACAGAGATTGGCCGCCGTTCTCTGAGAGAGAGGCAGCGTCAGGAGCGAGAGGAGCTGATCTTGCAAGCAGCAGAGGAAGTAGTATTGGAAAAGGGCTATCGTGAGATGTCAATGGATGAGGTTGCTGCACGAGTAGGTATTGCGAAAGGAACGGTCTATCTGCATTTTGCAAGTAAAGAAGAACTGGTGTTTGCGCTTTTTGAACGCGATATGCGCAAGTTTCTGACCGTTGTGGAAACAACAAATGCTTCGTCAATGACGCCACATGAGAAGCTAGCAACTATTCTGCGCTATATGTACGGTGGGCTGTTCAATAAGGGCTTCCAGTTATTGCATGGTTTTATTGATAATGCGGCATCACGTGATATTTTTGTTGAAAAGAAGGAAGATTTAAAGAGGGAGTGGGGGCGGCTGGCAGAGTATATTAGTGCGATCATCGATGAAGGCAAGGCAGTCGGCGAGTTTGATCGGACGCTGCCCACGTCTGTACAAATGAGTATGTTTTTTAGTTTGCTTTCTCCAGCAGGATATAGATATCTTGTCATGGAGAAGCAGATGCAGCCAGACGAACTGGTTGCCTACCTGGAACGAGCCTACTTTAAGTGCCTGGCCGCTGATACATAGGGTGCGCATACGATTTTTGCAGAGTGTCAGGAGGTCTCTTCCAGCAAAGATGTAGGGGCGGCATTGATCTGTCTTTTACCCACAATTTTCTAGTGAAAGGATGATAGAATGGAGGAAAAGAAAGCGAAGAGAAGGGAAGGAAAGGAAAGAAGTGATGGAAGCCTCTGCGATCCTGAGTGCAAAAGAGTGGGCAGTTCTGACCTATGGCTCAGTGCGGTTAGGAGATCAGCGACGCACAGAACGGGCAGTGATGCTCGCAAGTGATCTGGCACGCAAACCGGAGGCGTCGCTGCCAGCACAAATGGGAACCCCTGCAGCCCCCAAAGCGGTGTATCGTTTTTTGCAGAGTTCGTCAGTGAGCTATGAACGGCTGATGCGTCCACATCTGCAGCAGACCAAGGAACTCATGAAAGAGCAACGTCGGGTGTTGCTGATCCAAGATACCACCGAAGTGGATTTTTACCTGCATCCCAAAACAAGCGGGTTAAGTCAGGTTGGCAAAAAGGCAAACCATCAGGGCTATCTGCTGCAAACGGTGTTAGCCGTGGAACCGAGCAGCAAGCACGTTTTGGGAATCGCGGCTCAGGAAGCCTTTTTGCGTCAGTCGGCTCCCAGAGGAGAAACCAGCCATCAGCGAGGCAAGCGAAAGGACAAAGAAGCGCTGGTGTGGCAGCGGCAAGTAGAGAGCATTGGGCCAGCCCCCCAAGGATGTGAATCCATTCCTGTGGGAGATCGAGGCAGTGATATTTTTGCTTTCCTGCGCGAGTGCCAGAAGCAAGGATGTGGCTTTGAAGTGCGTGTTCAACACGATCGGCGTGTGGACCTCCAGGTCGATCAAGCTGAGGCGGCCGTGCCAGCGGCCGCGCGTCGGCATGGCAAACACCGATCCGCCAAAGCCGAACCGGTGCGCCACCTCTTTGAAGAGGGGAGAAGCTGGCCGGAGATGGGCCAACAAACGCGGGAGCTGGATGGCAATCAGAAACGCAAGGAGCGCGAGGCCAGGCTCTCCATCAGTTGGGGGACGGTGCGTCTGTGGCCACCCGATGGAGACGCAGGCCAAGAAGAGCGGCCGATGGTGGTCACGATCGTCAGAACCTGGGAACCCGAGCCGCCCGAGGGAGTGGAGCCGCTGGAATGGCTGCTGATCACCTCAGGGGAGGTGGAAAACGAAGAACAAGCATGGGAGCGGGTGCAGTGGGATCGGATGCGCTGGATCGTGGAGGATTATCATCAATGCCTCAAAACGGGATGTCTCATTGAAGAAAGGCAACTGCAGACCTTTGAAGGATTGCACCGACTGCTGGGGTTTCTCGCTCCATTAGCCGTTCGGTTGTTGCAATTGCGGTCGATGGCTCGCCAAGAGCCTGAGCGGCCAGCTCAGGAGATCCTCCCACCAGATGTCGTCAAGGTCGTCGCGCATTTGGCCAGGGTTTCTCCTGACCAGTTAACCACGCAAAGATGTTGGCGTCGCATCGCCCAGGCCGGTGGGTACTTAGGACGCAAGGGCGACGGCGAGCCTGGTTGGAAAACCCTCTGGAAAGGGTGGTTGTACATCCAAACCCTGCTCGAAGGAGTTGCCCTTGCATCTCAACTTTCACTGGAATAGAAACATGTGGGTAAAAGACAGGTCATAAATGCCGCCCCTACCATGCCTCACGAGCTTCATGCAAAAATCCGACGCGCACCCTGATACATAGGTGGTGTTGCGTTTTGTGCTACAATCAATAAGCAATTTACTGCTTACTGTAGAGAGAATAGAGAGCCATTGCGGTTGTCAATACCATGTGTTAGTGCATGAGGGGATATGCTAGGTGACGACTCATAGTTCGAAATACCGTTCTTCTGCCGTTGGACACGTTATCAGAGAACATCGCAAGGCACGCGGGCTTACTCAAAAGCAACTCGCTTGTGAGCTGGGTGTAGAAGCGCGTACGCTGCGCATGTATGAGAATGGTGAACGTGTGCTAGAAAATATCTCGGATCTGCGTCGCATCGCGGACCTGCTGGAAATAGATCCTGTGGAGCTTGGTCTGGCTGCCTCAAGGCATGATATCGCTACTGTGACGCAGGTGCAAGAAATTGTTGAGCGCGTCGCATCGCTGATCCCGCAGGCCCGCTTTGTCGAGGCACGCACGACCATGGATACATTTTTCCGCAATCTAAAATGGCAACCTGGCAATGAAGATGCTGTTTTACTGCGTGTTCTCGCGCATGCCCACTGTTTGGACGGTCAAGTTCAGGCAATCACGCGCAGGACACGCGAAGTGGAGCATATGCTTCACCACTTCCACGAGATGGCCCAGATCGCGCAGGTCATCGATGATCAGACGTTGCTCAACCTCGCGCTCTCCTACCAGGGTGATATGCTGCGTCGACGGGGTGAGGCTGCCCAAGCTATCCTCTACCTTGAGCAGGTGCGTGAGTGTACACCGCTTGCCGATGCAGAAGCACGTGGTAACAATGCACTATTGCTGGGACGAGCATACGCAGGCAATGCAGACTACGATGGTTTTGAACGCGAAATGGCATGTGCCGAGGAGATAGCACAGACTGTTTCCGCAACACCTGCCCTACTCACTTCATATAACCTTGGCTCCGTCTACGAAGAGTACGCGAGTAGTTACGCAAAAATGGGCAAGCTCGAAAAGAGTTTTCACTATCTCCAGCTTGCTGAAAAGCACTTGCCCACCAATAATCTCTGGAGTATGTTGCTCAAGGCCGATCGCGCTGAAGCACTAGTTCATAGTGGTGAAATTATTCAAGCCATGCCGCTTTTGATCGAGGTAGCGCATCTTGCTCAGATGTATGGTCATCAACGCCTCATCGAACGCCTCTATCGTTTGCAGTACTATCTCGATGATCAATCCTTGTTGATGAGACAGGCCAGCCGATCCCTAAGCGAAATATTGCATGGACCAGTGGAGCCCTGACCTTTCTAGCAAACCTCTGCACCTCGCACGCTATCTTCTTACTTTTGTATTCCGTCTTGTTTGAGAAGGAGGCAAACTTCTATGACTACAACAACTTCCACAACATTCATGGATCCCCAGATCTGGACTGGGAAGATCTTCAATGGCGACTGGATCACGCCAACAGGTGGCGAGTACCCGGTCGTCGAGTCGGCCACTGGAGCCCAGCTTGGTGTGGTCGGGCAAGCAAATATCGAAGATGTGCGGCAGGCGGCCGATCGGGCTGCTGAGGCACAACAGGCCTGGGCGCAAGCGCCGTTTGACCAGCGAGCACGCGTTCTGCGCCGTGCCGGCCAGATCTGGGAGGAGCAGGCCGACGATATCCGGGAGTGGATCATTCGCGAGTCGGGTTCGACGGTGCCCAAGGCCGGCTTTGAACTGCACGTGGCCGCCAATGAATGTTATGAAGCCGCGGGCCTCGCCTCGCAACCCTATGGACAGCTCATTCGCTCGGAGGAGCCCCGGCTGAGCATGGTGCGCCGCTTGCCGGTCGGAGTGGTGGGCGTGATCTCCCCGTTCAATGCTCCGGTGATCCTCTCCATCCGCTCCGTGGCACCTGCCCTGGCCCTGGGCAACGCTGTTCTGCTCAAGCCAGATCCCCGCACCGCTGTGTGTGGTGGTGTCGCCCTGGCCCGCATCTTCCAGGAGGCCGGGCTGCCAGCAGGCCTGTTCCACGTGCTACCAGGTGGCGTGGATGTCGGGGAAGCGGTGGTCACCAATCCCCACGTGCGGGTGATCAGCTTCACCGGCTCGACCGCTGCCGGACGAGCCGTGGGCGAACTGGCGGCCAAGTACCTCAAGCGAGCACACCTCGAACTGGGGGGCAACAATGCCCTGATCGTGCTGGACGACGTCGACCTGGAGCAGGCGGTGCAGACGGGAGCCTGGGGCTCGTTCTTCCATCAAGGCCAGATCTGTATGGCCACTGGCCGTCACCTCGTCCATGAGCGCATCGCCGACATCTACATCAAGCGCCTGGCAGAGACCGCCGATCACGGCCTATGACAACGATTCGTACAATTTTGGGCCATTTGTGCCTTAAATACCTCTTATATTAGATATAACATCTTTGCATACTTATAGCTTCCAGATTGTTAGGTCTTTAAACGCTACTTCGCTTTGAGAGCGTGCTGTGGTAACTTCAGAGTGATTTTCGACAGTTGTTACAAACAGTTTAACTGTTTGAGGAGAAGCAAAGTTTGCCATTGCATGGTCTATATACTGACCGTTGATATAAAGATCAATTCGATGAGATCGAGCAACGATTGCGATAACATTTGTTGCATGACTGCCTCTTTTTATCAGAGGAGTCGTGTTTGTTACTATCTGGGTGCTGCCCTGTACTAGTTCGTATGAGCCATTTGGGTTGAGGAAAGCCGTAATATCGTCTGGGCCTGTTGAAGAATTAGGGCTACCTATCGCTTGACCAATGGCAATGCCGCCCCCAGGTCCCCGGATGAAGGTCATTGTTACTTGAATGGCAAGATTCTGAGGAAGTGTGAAAGAGCCGTCGCATGGGAAGTCGTAATAAGAAGAACTTACATAGAATGCGCCCTGAGTAAAAAGACATGCTCCAGAGCTGTTACTGTATGTGTCAAACTTCCCGCTTCCCCCATCGTGGAGGCTATTTTGAAAGACAGGTGTTGCTTCTGGGGGAGGAAAGGCTCCTAGACTGTCCGCAGGCGTCGGTGGAAAAGGTGTAGAGCTTTTCGTGACTAGATGTTGTCCCAGGCCAAGTATCGGAAAGGAATAGTGTAGAGACAAGCCAACCAATACTAAAAGAAGTATGCTGCAGGTGATCAGCACTGAAAGTTGCCGTTTCTTCTTCCATTGAGGCGCGGAGAGTGCATGCTTGTCTTGACCTACTTGGGCGGGATCACTTGGTCCAGGAGGCGGTGAGACGACCATATCAACTTGCTTCGACTCTGCTTGTGATGGAGTAGGTTCCATCATCCTCCGATCCATTAGGGTCAGAGAGGGGTCAGAAATCACTTGGGAGTGTGACGGAGCACCAGAGCCAGGGTCAGATGAGGCTGCATTTGAACCTCTGCTCGTTGTACTCACTCCGTTTTTCTCCGCAGCAACATCGCCAATAGCCTGAGAAATTTCTTGTACTACATGAGAGAAAGCTTCGTCCTGCGTATGCCAATAACGATCGGTCACTGGTTTGCCGTTTGTTGGTAAGGCCTTGAGCTTTCCAAACGGAGCTTCCTGCCAATCTGCCACAGGACGTATGATAATCGGGATCACATGTGCTTCTCCTCGTTCATGTCGCTCCATTGCTCGTTTCATCTCAACACTGTAACAGTAGTCAGAAGCCGCGAAATCGGGACTGACAAGCAACAAGATGATCTGCGCTGTGTTCAAATGTGCATCGACTTCACGCTTCCACTCCCTTCCTGCGCTAATGTTGCGGTCATTCCAAGTGCTGATGATTCCTTGCCTTTTGAGTAAGGTAAGATGTGTTTCGAGTCTCTTACAAAGTTTCTCGTCTTCGTGAGCATAACTAAAGAAAACATCGACACTCATGTCTTATCTCCTCTTACTATACCCAGGCAATCGTCTCCACTGCTTGTTGGAGATCACTGCTCGTGCCTTGGACGTAGCGCATCGTCGTATTAAGCGAATCATGACCCATGAGTTGGGCTAAACGGTGCAAAGGGACAGACATAGCCATACGGTAGCCGAAGCGATGACGCAAGTCATGAGGGCTAACATTATGCAGATTCGCTTTCGTGGCATACTTTTTGATCAAGTAGCCTAATCCTCGTTCTGTGAGTTGCGTGCGTCTTTTTTCAGAAGGAAATAACGGAGTCGTGTCATGCGACGGTTTCTGCAAAGTAGAATCGTAGGCCAACAATGCTGCACGTGCTGTTGCATTGAGAGGGATCTCTCGATATTTATTATGCTTTCCGCATACAGATATGCTTCCACTCCGTTTGCTAAGCTTCACTTGAGCTCGAGTCAAGGTACAGAGTTCTCGCGCACGTAATCCTGTATGAAGCATCACCACGATGATCGCCCGATCTCGTAGATTTCCTGCCTCTATTACAGCAGCCACAAGGGCTTGTTCTTCTTGGTCATCAAGGTGACGAGGAGCGGAGACCTCCTCCCCAACAAGCTTGACGACCTTTGCCGGATCATATCTGATCTGTCCCGTCGAGAGTAACCATGCGAAATATCGCTTAAGACTGATCAGGCTCCGATTGACAGAGTTCGGTTTGAGGTGAAGCTCCTGTTGCAAGTAGATCCGGTAGTCAGTGAGCGTCGGTGTGGTCACTGCTGCAGGTGTGAAGGGAGATTTTTCCTCTCGTCCTTGGCTCCAGACTGACTCACACCTAACGGCAAAGTGACGCAGATCACTGAGATAGTTGCGAATGGTGACACTGCTTAGGTCCTCTTCGGTACGAAGTCGTTGCTCGTACTGTGCAAGGACTTGTTCCCCGGTCCCAGATAGCAGCGGTCGTTTGGCTCGTTTCGCGATCGTCTCCATGCAGAGAACCTTAGCAGATGAAGAAAACGATAGTTTTTCGTCACCTTAGCAGACATATGTCCTACTCTCTTGCCCTATTTGGTACTGCTAATGTTGATTATCTCGACTTCGCGCTCACCGACCCGTCAACCACGTTCACAACGAAGCTCCCTCTTCGCTTCGCAGCCTTGATGCGGGATGCTGCGTGGAGCCTGACCCGCACCGGAAGGGGACGCGGTGGGCAGGAAGGGCGACGTGGGGACCGATTTGGCGGTTCAGTCAACTGGAACCGCTGGGCACCCCACCTCGCGTTTGCCACCCGTTCGCTCCTGTTGGGGGCCTGCTCACATCTTTGGTTCCCTACCTTCGCGGTTTCAGCAGCGAAGCACGCTGGTCATACAAGTAACTCAGCAATTCAGCGGCTTCTCTCCCGCTCAAGATATGGCGTTCTGTTGGAGTCCTGACTGAAAGGACATCCTCATGCCAGAGCACGGTGAAGGGACCCACCTGAAGTCCATCTGGCGTGGGCTTCGGCGCATGTGTGTTCAGTGCCTCGTCTTCAGGGATGGCACTCAACGCTGCTTCGTGGAGATCGTGTGCGGTCTGCTCTAGAGCAGCCAGGGTGAGTTTGGTGGTCATGCCCAGATAGCGCTTGAGCCGCTGCTTGTGAGCTTTCCGGTACGCATACCAGTAGGCATCTCCCCGTTGTTTGCGTTCCTGCCGTGCGGTGAAGTGGCCTGACTTCCCTTGGAAGTGGAAGGAACCCAGGCGCGCTAGCCAACGAAACCAGTCCGGGGAATCGGGCTCAAGCTGCGACCTCGCCTGTGCAGACCCTTCCAGCGTATCCATGAAGAGATAGCGGTTTTCCGTCGCGCTCACATATTCGATCAGATTGTACAGGCGATGCTGTGCCATGGTGTGCCTCTTTCTGGGTTCGGGTGCCTTTTGTGTTCAGGGGGCACGCAACGCCTACCCACCGGATGATAGACCGTTTGATGGGGGCCTGGCGAGATGTGGAGTGCCCCAACAGGTTGGTGACTAGAACTGATCGTACGCTTTGCCTAGAGCCACTTTGAGTTGTTGCTGAAGCTTTCGATTCTCCTCTTCTAACGCTTTGATGCGACGATCTTTGGCAAGGATGACCAGGTCGCGACTCGCATCCGTTTTGCCTAGTGAACGAGTCGCCCGTTCGCGCACCATGTGTTCCACGTCCTGCTGTCGGAGAGCCTCGATGCGTTCTCGCAGATCCGGTTGGCTGTAGAGATAGGCTTTGCTCACCTGAGCTGTCCGCGCCACCGTGTTGAAGTTGATGGGATGCTGTTCGCGTAGGAGGGCAGTAATGGCATCTTCCACTCCCCTGCGTTTGTGCTCTTTGCGGTCCTGTGCATGAGCCGTGATGCCAGCTGTGTTGCGCTTCCAGGTCTTCTCACTCATGGGTCTTCTCCTGGGTGTGTTGTTGACGCTGCTTCCATTCTTCGTCGGTGTATTCGCGTTCATACTTCTCACTTTTCGCCACGATCTGGTCTTGCTTGAGCATGGCGATAGCCGGTCGAACCCGATCATTCAGATTGTTCTGGTTGAGGAGGGTCCAATGCGTATTGCTTGCCCGTTTGCCGATCTCGATCCGTTCAAGGAGTTGGTGCTCGTAGGCTTCGAGTGCGGGAAGATCCTCTGCTGTCAGGACATATGCGGGACAATGAAAACAGGGTAATTCGGTAAATTTGCAGATCAATTTAGGCGATTTGACGCAGTTGCCAACGGGCAATTTGGTGTTGGCGCGGTAATCACGGACACGTGCTGGATCAAATCCTTGTGCTTCATTGATGACCGTGAGCATCTTCTTGCCTGCCACGTATTCTGGCTTGCCTTCGTTGAACTGCACAATGCCCTGCTGTACCGCCTTTTCCCACTGGGTGTGCATCGTTTCATCCAGGATCTTCGCGTAAATCAGTGTCATCTCTGGAGAAGCATGAGCCATCCACTGCTGAACCATGACCAAACTCATCCCATTGTTCAGCAATTCCACGCCTTTCGTATGCCTGAAGGCATGGAGTCGAAAATGAAAGATTTCTCCTCCGTCATCTCGGATCTGGTATTTTTCGGCAAGGTGGCTCAGGGCATAGCTCACGCCTCTTGCTCCGATGGGATCTCCTTGCAAAAAACGTTGGCTCTTCTTTTGCCTCGTGGAGGCTGGGAACAGCCACCCCTTTGGGTTCTCCTCAGAGGTGTAGTGCTGTTTGACCCATTGAATCTGAGCAAAAACGACGGCAGCTACCTCTTTCGTAATGGGAACTTTATGTCCTAAAACACGCGTTTTCTGAATATCGCCTACCAGCCAATATTTGTTGCCATCTTGCTGCAGACAAGCATCGCCTTTGAGATGCAACACATCAGAAATCCTCCAACCACTGGCTCGGAGAAGGATCACAATGGGTATGCAAGTTGGAGGCAAACGCTGCATGTGAAACTCCAGTTGGCTCAGCACAGTTTGAGGAATGTACTTCACGCTCGTTGTCCCTCTCGTCTCCTTCTTCGGGTAATGGTGAGGCCAAAGAAGCCGCGCTGTTGGTTCAGTTGGTTTCAGTGAACTCTGAATACGTTCGAGGTAACTGAGAAAAGCTTCTAGCACCCATACGCGATGGCTGACATATTGATAGCTGTCTTTGAGCTTTCTCGTGACTGCTGTTGCCTTGAGGTAAGCAATGAAGGCATCTATATCCTGTTCACAAAGCGCTTGGAGTGTACAAACATGCGGATACCGTCGGCAGAAAAACGTGAAAAAATCTCCCAGGCAGTACGCAGACCAATTGAGCGTTTTCGCTACCCGGCCAGAGGCCAGTTGAGAGGTCACATAGCCCTTCACCGCAGAGCGAAACACTTCTGGCACACAGAGGAAATTGATGTAGTGACTGTTCCCGTGCGGTTCATACGCAAGGCCGGGAATATTTCGTGCGTCCCATCGATCTTTGGCAAACTCGGCATCAAGCAGAGAAGACACGCAAAGAGCAGAGGTGCCATCGACCAGGCGAAGGGTGTGCGTTTCCATGTTTACCTCTGTTCGTGTGGTGTTCGTGTGAGACTGACTGCGACTTCCGCTCTCTCCCAGGCCGAGCGGAGAGCCCCTTGGGAGGGGTGGATGTAGGTTTGGTACGTTTGCTGAAAAGAAGCATGCCCGGCTCGTTGCTGAAGCAGTTCTGGTGCCCATCCTTGCTCTGCCAGGGCGGTGAGCATGGTGTGGCGAAGCATATGCGGAGTGACTGCAATACCAGTCTGAGAACGGAGTCGCCGAAAGAGTGAGTCTATGTCTGCATAGGTGAGCGCCTGGCCTGCTCGGACTCCGTGCCGCTTGAGAAACAGGTGATTGGTCTCCACATCTGCCGTGTGGACGATCCCAACGTAAGCCACAATTTCGTCAATGAGGTCTGCTGAAACATCAACCGAACGAGGAGCGTGGATCGTTTTGATCTCCGCTCCATTCTCCAGGGGTCCACGATCACAAATATGCAATTGGTTTGCCGCCACATCCACATCCTGCACCCAGAGCGAGAGCGCTTCCCCAACGCGAATCGCCGATTCATAGAGGAGGCGGACCAGAAGGCGATCACGCTGGTTGAGACAAGCATCCAGGAGCTGCTGTATCTGATCCTTGGTGATGGTCTTGGGGCGCTGCCGTTTCGCTTCTGGTTGTTTGAGGATATTTTTCTCCAGAGGCGACCCCTTCGTAATATGATGCAAAAACGATTTGTACCGCCGGGCGCGAGCAGGAAGAAACGTCGTGGTCTTGTCCTTCACATTGGTGACGGTTTCTTCCACGCGCCAATGGTAGTCGTAAAAGCTCCTCACAACCGTGAGTGCATGATTAATGGTTCGATTGGAACGAAGCTGGGGTACCGGATGGACTGGAAGCACCTTGAGTGACCCCGAGGGTACCTTGAGCCAGAGGATAAAGCGTGAGAGATCATCGAGGGTGATCTGTTTCCAGTCAAGCTGTTGTTGGATGAGGTATTCCCAATACAGCTTGAGCGTGAAAGCGTACGAACGGAGCGTTTGGCGAGCGGAGCCAATGCGATCAAGGTACTTGAGATAGCGAACTATCGGTTCCACAAATACTCCTGCGTCATCCATCACCACATACCGTTTCTGACGATCTCCTGTTTCAACCTCAACAACCTGCATCTCCTACTCTTCTTTCTTCTCAGTATACCTGCTTTACCAAATGGTGCTCAGCGAGATAAACAATCCATCATGCATGAAAAAAGGCAACAGAAAGTACTTTCTCTACGTTGTTACCTATGGTAAAATCAAGTCGAGATAAGGTATGTTAGCGGCAGTATACCACATCCGTACATGCAAGTATACAGATGATGCAGGAACACTGCGGGAAGGGAGTCTGTTTCGTGACATCCATTGAGCATACCGCTTATCCCCGGTTGAAACGGACACTGACACCCAAAGAACTTGATCAGATCTACACCCCTACGCCCGCTGAGATCTTCCTGGCCCATCGCACCGCGAAAGGCCTGGTTGCTACGCTCGGCTTTCTCGTCCACCTCAAGGTCTTCCAGCGCCTGGGGTATGCCGTGGCGACCAACGAGATTCCGGCATCGATTATCGAATACATTGCCGCATGCGCAACTATCCCGCTCTCACCCCGAGACTTGATGGGCTACGATGACTCGGGAACGCGCCGACGGCACCTGCCCCTCATCCGGGAGGCGCTGGACCTGCAACCCTACGGTCCACCTGCTCGCAAAGCGTTCCTGCGCGCGATGGTCGAGGCCGCGCGCACCAAAAATGACCTGGCCGATTTGATCAATGTGGCTCTGGAAGAGCTGGTGCGCTGCCGCTTCGAATTGCCTGCCTTCGGGACCCTGGATCGCGCAGCCCATCACGCTCGTGCCGTGGTGGCACACGGCATCTATCGCCAGGTGGAGCGACGTCTCTCTGAGGAGATCCGCGCAGCGCTGGATGCCTTGTTTGTCGTTGAACCCACCACCTTCTGGTCTGCCTGGCAGGACCTCAAACGCGATCCAGCCAGTCCCACGCTAACGCATATGAAGCTGCTCATCGCGCACCTGGTGTCTATCTCGGAGCGGCGCCAGCTCCTGGCTCCAGATCTCTTCGCGGGTGTTCCTCATGGGAAGATCAAGCAGTTCGCTGCCGAAGCCAAAACCCTCGATGCCGCCAGGATGCGGGAGATGCTGCCGCGTAAACGCTACACCTTGGCCACAGCCCTGTTGCTTGTCCAGTCTGCTCAGGCGCTCGATGACCTGGCTGAGATGCTGATCAAACGCATGCTCGCCATCCACCAGAAAGGCAAAGAAGCCCTCCAACAGTACCACCTGGAACACCAGGCACGCACCGACGCGCTGGTGACTACCCTGCGTGACCTGGTGGTAGCGTACCACAAGGAGGGGACCACGGAGGAGCGCTTTACCGCCATCGAGGGCGTGCTTGGGGAGCAAAGCGAGGAGGTGCTCAAGCAGTGTGAGGAGCACCTCGCCTATGCCGGCAATACCTACCAGCAGTTTCTCTGGTCCTACTACAAGAGCCACCGCGCTATGCTCTTTCGTCTGCTCTCCGTCGTCACCTTCCGAGCCACGACGCAGGATACCTCGATGGAAGCCGCGCTGCGTTTTCTTCGTGCCGCCGAGGCCAGTCGTGGTGAATGGCTCATCACCGCTGTCGTGGAACACGAGGGCGCGCCTGAAGCACAGCGTATCGAACTGCTTGATCTCTCCTGGGTGCCAGATGTCTGGTGGAAGCTCGTGAGCGGAACAAGTCGTCGAGTGCGGTGCCCAGATCGGGTGCAGCGGCGGCACTTTGAAGTGTGCGTGTTCTCACAGCTCATGTGGGACCTCAAGTCGGGGGACCTCTACGTCGAGGGCAGTGACCATTATGCCGACTACCGGGATCAGCTCATCCCCTGGAGTCGCTATCAGCAGGAGATTGCCGACTATGGCAAGCTGGTGGAACTGCCGACGGAGGGAAAAGCCTTTGTCGCGCATGTACGCACCTGGTTGGAAGAACGGGCGCATCAGACGGATGCCACCTTTCCGAACGAGGATGTGCGTATTGAGAAGGGCGAACCAATCATTCGTCCCCTGGAGAAAAAACCGGTTCCGGAGGGGCTAGCTGAACTGGAGGCGCTGCTTGCCGAACGGTTAGAGCCAGTCACGCCTCTCGAAATCTTGATGCATACCCAAAACTGGCTGAACTGGACGCGGTTCTTCGGTCCCATTTCCGGCTATGACAGCAAACTGGATAATCCCATGGCACGGTATCTGACCGCGGTGTTTTGCTTCGGCTGTAATCTGGGGTTTGCCCACAGTTGGAACAGAAAGTTGGAATAGCAAAACAGCCCAAAAGAACCATGCTTTTCCCGGCAACATGTTAGAAAAGCTCTTCAGAAGAAGACGCAGGGGGACGAAGGGGGCGATGGTGGCCTTGAGCCACACTCTCTGGAAGAACAAAATGGTACGTGCCGTGGACATTGATATGTTGGAAACGAAGCGGAGCAAGCCGCTCCACATCCTCTGGCCGAACCTCTTGCCCGTTGTTGCGCAGTTCGTCCAACGCATCTTGTATATACCAGGTGTTCCACAAAACGATCATATTGACCACAAGCCCCAGCGCTCCTAACTGATCCTCCTGACCCTGGCGATAGCGCTGGCGAAGCTCACCGCGCTGGCCATGAAAGACATGTCGGGCGACACTGTGCCGCCCCTCTCCGCGATTTAATTGGTTTTGAATGCGTCGACGATAGTGCTCATCATCAATATAGTTGAGCAAGTAAAGCGTTTTGACGACCCGGCCAAGCTCAGAAATAGCTCGTGCTAGCGTCGTTGGTCGCCCTCCGCGCTGGAGAGCTTGGATGAGCGTCGAAGCATGAACGGTTCCCACTTTGAGTGATCCAGCGACACGCAAGATATCGTCCCAGTTATTGGTGATGAGACGCGTATTAATACGGTGCCGCGCCAAGCCGTTCAACGGACCATAATTAGCTGTTGGATCGATCCGCCAGAAGCGCGTTTCTTTCATCTCTGCGAGCCTGGGACTGAACTGGTAGCCCAAACACCAAAATAACCCGAACATTAAATCACTATAGGAGGCGGTATCACTCATAATTTCGATGGGTGTCAATCCACTTTCTTGCTCCAGGAGGGCTTCGAGCACGTAGACGGAATCGCGGATCGTGCCTGGAATGACTAATCCACCCAGGCCCGTAAATTGATCGGAGGTATAGTTGAGATAGGTCACTCCTCGTCCTTGTCCAAAGTAGTGCGGGCTGGGGCCGGTATTGGCGGATCGGATGGGGACCACAAAGCGGAGACCATCCACCGAAGCGACGTATCCACCACCCCAGATCTGTGCCAACGGGATATCGCGTTGTGCCTGAACCAGGCAGGCATTAGCGCGGGTAATGGTTTCGGCACGGACAAAATGATGTCGCACCCAGGATAAGCGATCTCGCGTGAGGGCCGGGATCTCTGGCTGAATGACTGGCCTCAAGCCGATGTTGCATGCCTCTGCCAGGAGGACAGCACTCAGGGAAAGGGGTAAATCCTCCACGTAGGCGCTGCTGTCACTGACATGGGTAAAGTGAGAGAAAAAGCCTGTATATTGCGCTACTTCGAGAATGACTTCTGGTACATCGACGGGTGGCAAACGCGCTCCGACATACTCTCGCAAGCTGCGCAAGCTCTCCGGTTCATCCAGGTGTTCAAGGCGCTCCAGATTGGGAACATCCGCTCCATCCCTCTGCTCAATCTGTAAGGCGGCGTTGCTGGGAACATTGGCTGCCGTTCGCTGATACGCTTCCTCTAACTGCTGTCCGAGGCTCTCCAGAGCACGTTCGGCAGATATCTCCCGGCCCAGCGTTTGACAGATCTGTGCTCGAATACCCTCCCATTGTTCTGGTTGCAGCAACTTCGCGCGCGGATCGCCCCAATGTTCGCTCGGTTCGACAAAAACATCATGGCGCCGTAACCCCTCATGCAGGCGCTCAACGACACATACGGTATACGCCTGGTGATTCACGCGTGTTTCTGATTGGCCCGGATCTGGCGAGGGATGTCGCTCCAGGACATAGCGTTGCCAGGATCGTGAAATCACGGCGCGAGGAGCCCGTTGCATGAGTGTTCTCGATCTCCCCTCAATTCGTTGGAGGAACTGAACTGCTTGCAGCGTTGGTCTCCCTCCTGGAGTGGACTCGAATTCCAAGGTGTGCCAAAACGTGGGGAGAAACCGCCGCATCGTGAGATAGCGGCCCAGCAGTTCTTGTGCGTAGGTGTCATCTGGTGGGCGTGTGAGTTCCCCGACAGTGGTCACGGCTGCACGCAGGTGCTCTGCTGGGACACAGGTGTAGATGCGCTGGAGCAGCGTCATCGGATCTTGTGTCTCATCGAGGACGATCTGACAGGCTTGGGCAAGAACCTGCGCTGCCGCGTCGAGATCGTGAATGGTGCGGAGGCGTTCTTGCTGCCCTTCCCGCGTCGCGGCAGAGTTGGTGGTACGCATGAGGATATCAAAGAGGTCTAACGCATCATCATGAACGACGGCCAGGTAGGTGTAGGTAAAAGCGAGTAATGTCGCGATCCGACGGTCCTGGGCCAGGTGGCGCAAATGCTGAACCAATGCAGTCGTTGCATGGCGTGCCAGGGCTTTCAGTCGTCCTCTCGGAACAAAAGAAAGATCGAGGTGCTCCATTTCAAAGAGGCGAATAGCTTCCACACGGTGCAAAGCGGCGACAAGCGCGGGACCACTCACGCGTGTTGGTCCACGTCGGAGGCGGTCCAGAGGGGTTTGGCGTTCTCCTGCGGGAACCTCCAGTAACGTTTCCAGCAGCGCTCTCTGGGGCGGTGTCGGGATCGCAGCAAGAAGCCGCCAGAGCCGTCGCGACGCATGTTCACGTGCGCTAGAAATCAGCCGCTCCAGCACGCTCACTCCTGGCAGGAGAACCTTGCGGTCAACGAGACGCGCCATAGCCAGGTCAAAGAGCACGGTGAGGCGCTCCTCACTCCACCAGGCGCGAGTGTAGAGCCAGCGCAGAAAGCGAAAATGTTCTGGTTGAGAGGCAAAATCCTGATAGCCATACTCCCGCATGATTTCATGGACGTGATCGTAGCGCATTTCGCCCTCGCGATAGTGGGAGAGGATGCTCAGATCAGCGATGTTCAGTTGAGAGGCAAGTGTCAGGACGACGTTATGAGGAACGTCCGTTGGATCGGAGAGAAACGTCCCCAGGAACCGAACGGTACAAAGCTGGAGGGCAAAGCCCAGGCGCGTATGAGCATGACGCCGGGGCTCCAACAAAGCTCGGTCGCGATCGTCGAGATGAAAGTAGAGGGCAAGCTGTTCTGGAGATGGCTCTCCCACATAGCACCCATAGCGACTGCGTTGTTCCGCAGTCAAAAATTCAACGGGCACAGCTCATTTCTCGCTTTTCTACAGATTCTCGCAAATCAAACTGGACATTGTTCTACACTTCTGCTAAAATACCTGAGCAGACATGAATAACACAAGCCTGAGCGTAAAAAGAGGACTAATGTCTGCTAATACCCAGCAAAATCGCGCAAAAAGCACTTCTGCTAATACTGGCAAGGAGAGGAGGAGCGATGAAACGGGAAGCACACCCACTGCTCTCAGAGGATGGCCAACACGCCTTTGACCAGTATACGCAGGTCCTCCAGGATCTTGAAGACCTCTCTCCAGTCACCTTGCGGAACTATCTGAGTGATCTGCGTCAGTTTATCGCGTGGTGTGAATGCTCCTGGCACGACGTGCAAGAGGACCACTCCTTTACCCCACAGGCAATTGCTCCACCGCTGCTCGTTCGCTATCGGGACTATCTGCAAACGACGCTGTGGTTGAAACCAGCAACGGTCAATCGAACGCTGATGAGCCTGAAACGCTATTTCGCCTGGGCCAGAAAAATGCAGATCATTCAGTACGATCCCACCAGTCCCATCAAATTTGTGCCGAAAGAAGCGTCTCTACCTCAACATTTGAGCGATGATGAGGAAGATGCGCTGGTCGCTGCTGTCAACGCCATTGGGACACTGAGAGATCAAGCCATCATCACGCTTCTGCTCCATACCGGCTTACGTGCGCAAGAACTGTGTACCTTGACGCGCCAGCAAGTTCACCTGGGCAAGCGAAACGGGATGCTGCGGATCATTGGGAAACGCAAGAAAGTGCGTGAGGTTCCTCTCAATACAACCGCTCGATCCATTTTGACCCAGTATCTGGAGACCCTTCCACAGGAGTGCCAGCACCTTTTTCCTTCTAAAAAAACACACGGCGCACTCACTGGACGAGCGCTGGGACATGTGATTACGAAATATGCCACGCAAGCACAAATCGCAGATGTCAGTCCCCATGACCTGCGCCACCGCTTTGGCTATCGGATGGCAGAGGTGGTTCCCCTGCATCGACTCGCCCAGATCATGGGGCATGACTCGCTGGATACGACCATGCTCTATATTCGCGGGACGAAACAAGATCTACAGCAGGATGTGGAGAAGATTGCATGGATATAATGAAGAGATGGTACTTTTCATGCGGCCTTCACCACTTTTCTGAAGGCTGGAAGAGGTACTGATGCAACAACCGATAAAAATCTTTATCTCCTATGCGCATGAAGATGAAGCCCTTCGTGAGAGGCTCGACAAACACCTGAGCCACCTGAAACAGCAGAATCTTATTAGTGTATGGCACGATCGAGATATTAAAGCTGGAACGGAATGGAAATACGAGATCGATACTTATTTAGAGCAAGCTCACCTCATTCTCCTGCTTATTAGCCCTGATTTTATGGCCTCCGAGTATTGTTATGGCACTGAAATGCAACGAGCCATGGAACGGCACCAAGCGGGAGGTGCTTGTGTCATTCCTATCATTCTTCGTCCAGTTGATTGGAAAAATGCGCCTTTTGGCAAACTGCAAGCTTTGCCGAGAGATGATAAGCCCGTGAGTCTCTGGCGGGATAGAGATGATGCATTGGACAATATTGTTAGGGGCATACGGGAAGCTATTGAAATACCGATCGATGAAGTCCTGTTGGCAGTGTTGAATCTGCAAAAAGAGAAGTGCCAGCGCCAAAATGTTGCAGTCAACACCGCTCACTTATTACTAACGCTGCTTGAGATACACAACGGAGTCGCACAACGTGCGTTAGATACATTGAAGCCTGATCTTGCTGCTATGTTGCATAGCCAACTTGAGCAATATATCATTCAGCTTCCGAGCATGAGTGGGATAAAGCCTTACCCCCAAAATTTCCGGTGGGAAGACCTACCAGTTGTGCAAAAAGCCCGGCAGTGGGCGCAAAAGGATGGCGGTAAGAAAGTAACAGAAAAACATCTCTTGCTGGGAATCCTTGAGTCGGAAGACAGTGGCACCCTACAGAGTCTCAGGCGCCGCCTTGGGGATGACTTGCCCAAGCTAGTGCAAATCGTTCAGAGTATTCCCGATGAGGCGCCAGGTACATCGGGCACTCCGGGAATAGATACTTTTCTTTAGGGAGGTGAGCAATGCGAGACCAAACGCCAGGAGACCCTTTCCTCTCCGAGCCTCTACCACGTAATTTCAGTTTCGGCATGGGCAAGTTTGGGATGGGCTTCATCAAGTACGGTGATAAAGAAGTGAAGGTTCTGAGAGTTCTTTCAGGAGGCATGGGTGAGGTCTACATCTGTGAGCATCCCGACATGGGTCGCTTCAATCTTGCGCTGAAGACCTTTCAGAAGCGGTTGTTTTTCCGCCGTGCAGCTCGGGAAGCCTTTGAACGCGAAGTACGTATTTGGATACAACTCACTGGTTTGCCGCATATCCTCCCAGCCTTTAAGCTCATATACCACGACAATCGGCCATTCGTATCGATGATGGCGGCGTTACCTCCTCCCTCTGGTGAGACGACGGTCCGTGATTTGCTCAACCGGGGACCACTTCCCCGTAAACAGGTCTATTCCTTTGCTGTTCAAGTGGCAACTGGCTTATACTTAGCGCAAGAACGGATACCAGGCTTGGTGCATGGCGATTTGAAACCCGAAAACCTGATCTTGATAGATGGCCAACAGTGTTGGATCTCGGATTTTGGCCTGGCGCGAGCGATAACCGAGGCGGGTCCTCAAACTCAAATTGAAAGCACCTGGGCATATCGATCACCAGAGAATTGGCATACACCTGCAAATGTATCACTGTTAAGCGACATCTACGCGTTTGGGGTGATCCTGTACGAGATGCTTACAGGCAAGCTCCCCTTTCAAGCGACAGCGCAGAAGGAATGGAGCCGATTACATCGGGAAGAACACCCCCGCCCCCCTAAAGGCTTTCCGCAGGAAGGAACGGATGCCGCCTTAATGACGCTTGCTCTTCAGTGCCTCCAGAAAAAAACCACAGACAGACCTCAAGAGTTCAAATCTATATTCGATGAACTCTTCCAACTTGCACGTGGTGATGATGATCTTGAGCGAGCACTCAAGCTGGTAGAAGTGACAAAAGTGGGATCTTTGGTGCCGAGGTTTCTTTACAGAGCTGAACGAATCGAATCACTCATCCAAAACGGCGATTACCAACTTGCTCTCACCTATCTCGAGACCATGTCGCAAGCTTCATTCGATGGTCGGCTTTGGTCTCTCTATGGCGATGTCCTCGCACTGAACGGCAGGGATGAAGAGGCGCTATCCGCCTTTGAGAAGGCACTCCAGTTGGACCTCACTGAGGAGGAGACTTACAAGTGCTACCAGCTCTACGCTCTCTCCCTGAAACACCTGAGGCGTTTCCAGGAGGCAATTGATCTCTACAAGCACCTGCTTGTCAAAATTCCTGATCAGATGCTCAAACTAGTGGTTATCAACCTGGCGATCGTCTACAGTGAGAGTGGCCAGCCAGAAGAAGCTCTGCGCTGCCTCCTGCCTTTCATGCTGGATCATCCGGAAATAGCTCATGGATGGATAAATTTGGGATCAGTCTACTACTCGCTTGAATGCTATGCAGAAGCTGTGACATGCTATCAGCGTGCGCTCGCCATTGCTCCAGAAATGGCAGAAGTGCAGGTGTTGCTAGGAAGCGTTCTCATAGAGCACCTAGGACGATTTGAAGATGCTGCCGCATGTTTTCAATCTGCCTGGGATCAGGGGTATGCATCCTACACGTGGCTGGTAGGATACATAACTTGCAATTACTTGCTCGATCGAAAGCCGAGCGACGAGCTACTTATCGTATTGGCTCAACACAATTTCACAGAGGACGAACTGGCAAAGCTTGAGGCAGACGTCCGGAAGCTGCTGGAGCAGGTATTCCAGTCTTGGCGAACTCATACACAACATGAAGAGCAGCAGGCTGCCTCTAGGGAAGAGTCGAGCCAGGCCCAAGCAGACGGAAATGAAGAGCCGACCCAAGCTGCAGCGCAGCTAACGGAACCTGAACCTCCCACTCAAGAGGAGAATAATATGCCTCCTCCCATTCAGGATGGGATAAGTACGTCGGACGTCGGCTCCCCCAGCGGCGAGCAGAACTTTACCATGCCATTTTTGACTCATCGTATTTACCTCGCCGAGGGAGTGTATTCGCTTGACTTCTACTATGATCCAACTGCACCCGACTACATCGAGCAGTTTGTGCGCTTCTGGCGAGAAGTAGCGAGAGATCCGCAGTTCCGCACGCTGCTTGGCACAGTCCTAACACTGTCCACAATCCCTTTCTACTTCACACGCTGTCCAACGTGCGAGATTCCCATCCTGACGAACCTTTGGCCAGGAAAGTCGCTCAGATGCCAACGATGCGGGAAAGAGCACACGGCATATGTGACAAAAGACAGCGACCTTGACGTATTGCTCGGTCGTGTGCTAGAGGCACTAGGAAAGAAGCTCACTGACCTCACTGGAAAAATGCAGGTAGTCCTCATTCAACCGATGGACGAAGATGATCACACCAAGTTGGTTGAAGATATCTGCTTTGGAGCTGGCTTTACGCCACTAGCACAAGGACATCCTGCGTTATACTACCTGCTGGTTGCTTTCAAAAAGCCAGGCGGTATCTTGAACTGGCGACCATATTCCCTCTGGCAAAAAATGTCAGACGATGGGTATGCCTATGTTGACGAAACGTCACCTGAAGTCGAACATTTATATCGTATGTTCCGACTGAATGGCCTGGAGCTGAACTGTGGAGCGGTCAGATATGACCCTACCGATCCGCTCTTTGGGGACTTGCAGGCTCGAACTGAGACAGAGATGATAGAGGAGTTCCTTCAAAAGGTACAAATATATGCTGATCAGCATCAGGTCAATACGCTGTCGCTACAGATAGTATCGTTGGTGAAGTTGGGCAAGATTAACGAGGCAAAAGAAAAAGCGCAGGCCCTCACATGCCAGTGTTCTGACGATGCGATAGGCTGGCTATTGCTTGGGCAGATTGAAATGGAATCTGGTCGCTTCCAAGCGGCGGCGGAAGCCCTCGAGAAAGCGAACGCAATCGATCCTATTGAACGTCTGGTTATATTCTTATTAGCACAATGTTATCAGCAGTTGGGAGACACCACCAAGGCAGAGATGTGGAGTGCTCGTTGGCATAGCTTGGGAGGTAGTCTAATATAGAAAATATAATAAATTGCTTCATGATAGAGGCAGGTGTCTTCGCTCACAGTAGTCAATGGCATCATCTATGTCTGTTTGGATGATGCCAACCTTTATGCATTCGGGGCGTAGTCTTCTTGGGCTATTTTCTTATTCCGACTTTCTGTTCCTACCATGGGCAAGCCCCGATCTGTTGCGCTAGGAGGGTCACGGTTGCTTGCAAATCGGCAATGACCTGATTCTTTTCACTCGTCATCTGGGCCAGACGACGTATCAGTTCACTGTTCTGATCCCGCAGACCTGGAAGCTTCTCAGGTGTCTCTGCAAGCGCGATGGTGCGGTTGTGGAACTCGGCCAGCACTGCTTCCGCCCGATTGGCCGTTGCTCGACTAACCCCTGCCTCTTTGGCCAGGTTACTTACTGTCAACTGTCCATTCGTTCGCTTTGAGGTCCCATTACACAGATGATCCATCGCTACCCGAAGCTTGCGCTCCGTTGTGAGGCTCACCGTCATTTTTTGCTCCTTTCAAGGGGGTGATCACCCGCGAAAAATCCGCGACCTGTTGCTCAATAATCGTTCGCTGCAACACAGGAAGACGTCGTTGACTCAGATGCTCTTTGGCCGTGGCAATGGCTCGTTCCCAGGCGGGCATGTGCCGCTCGGTGATGCACGAATTAGGACAGCGGTCAGGATGACATTGGGCAATCAACGGCGTCTCGCTCTTGACGGCTTTCAGACAATGTGCGACCGCTGGATCGAAGAAACAATCATTGAGCAGGCCTGGATACAGCGTGCGACCCAGATGCAGTAACATGGCCCGAACCCGTCCTCGATCAACAATCTTGCCTGGAAAATCGCCCAAGTCCAGCAGGACTTGGGCAAAGATGCGCCCGACGTGTGCTGCTCCCGGTCCGGTTGCTTTCACGCCGTAGCAATACTCCTCGTAGCGGTCCACAATATCTTCCATCTGTTGCAACTGGCGTTCCGCCTCGATTTCGCTGCGAAAGCCGGACTCCGATTGTCCCGCATAGCCCTCGAACGTGGTCACGGAAACATGCTGATACTGGATTTTGCCTGCGACGACCCCAAAAGGCTGGTTGGCAATATGCCAGGCCAACGTGCGCCGAAATTGCAGCGAGTTGAGCGACCAGGGAGTATCGTCCACCTCTGGGATGACAGCGATCGGTACGGCTCCGGTTGCTGCTATCCGATTGACGTGATCGCGAAAGGTTTTCAAGAAATAGGTATGCTGCACCACTGCCCCATAGGGAACGGTCTGTGGTTTCATGCGCTGCGCCCAGAACAGCTCGTCACGGTCGGTCAGTTGCTCCAAAACGGCAATCGCTTCGGCAACAGGAGCAATCACGACCCATGTGGCTGGGATGCCCCTGCGTCCATGGTCCTTAAACGTCGTCCCGCGCAGTTTGTGCCGCGTGATGAGGCCATCGGCAGAGGTTTCTGTAAAGTGACAGCCGCGCTGTAACTGCATGATTTCACTCACCCGCATCCCGGATAAGTAGGCGCAGACAATGTAGCACGCTGCAATGAGCATGTACTCTTCGTGATGTAGAGAAAGGGGAGAGAAGCGGTCCCGCCAGGGCCGCTGCGTGGCCGGATGGCAAGAAATGGGCGTGTCCATCCCACCGGGTTCCAGGCCCATCGATTCTGCCGCCTGTTCCACCATGGGTCGCAAAAAGCGGTCGTTGATTTGACTGACCCCAGCCATCCGTTCAATGAGCGCACAGTTGACCCCGTTCAAGGCCGACGCTGGCTTTTTGTAATGGTGTTGATAGCGTGTATCATTGGCTGGAAGGCCGCGTCCAACAGCACGACGAGCGACGATCCACGCTTTTAGTCGGTCGCGACGGCAGGTTGTGACGCTTCTAGGCAATACCTGATGATACCCTGCCATGATACCCTGCCAGTTCCGCACGCGCAGCCAGAATGTCCTTTGCGGCAATCTGGACATAGAAGAGTGCCCACTGGATCAACGGACTCAGGACCGCTTCAGGAATACGCGGCGTCGTGTTCTCATCAGTCCGATCTGCACCTGCCACATATTGGGCACTTCTGCCTTTCCACGGCTCCAGCGTGAGTGCGTCGCCGGAGAAGGCCGTCCGATAGGCTGCTAATTTGATCGGAATCAGGATACGATCTTGCACCGTGCTTGCTGTCATGACCTGCCCCTTCTTCCCCTGGCAGCATGCAAGCAGATACGCGTCGAGCATCGTCTGTGTCACATCTGCGAGCCAAGGTAGGTGAAAAAACGCCGGAGCAAATAGTATTCCCCTTTCATACCAGTGACAGCCAGGCGACGATGGTGTGGGTGGGTGATATTGAGCCGAGCATAGAGATATTCCTTCGCGACTAACCGACGGATCGGATCGGTAAATGGGCGAAAATCGACGACCAACCAATCCAGTGGCTGATTGCGGCGCACGCGCAAGACGCGCAAATCCCACACGTCATCACCAAAGAGCGGGAGGCTTGCCGCAGAGGGAGTTCCCACATAGGCTGGAAACACCGGTGTATCCTCAGCGATCCGAAGCTCAGGGAACACGCTAAATTGAGGCGAGAGGGAATTCATGATGGTCGCCTCAAGAGGGATAGATTGGGCGGAAGTGCCAAGACCGGTGTGGTCGCTTCCAACATGGCACGAGCCGCCGTGACAACTTCGGGTGGAAAAGCCGGGAGGATTTGCTGGACGATCCGCGCATACGCTCGGCCAAACTGCGCAGCCCAGGCTCGCTCTTCCAGGCGCTCACGCGAGGCCTGCATGCGATTCAAGAACAGCAAGATCGTTGGGAGATGACGGCTGGTGATCACCGCGTTGGGACATTCGAGACACCCCCACACCGGGACCGGACAGGCACTGCCCGGTTTGCCAAAGGGTGAGGCATAAAAGTTGGCACACCCTGCCACCCACACATCCTGCTCGCCTGAGAGCAGTGCCTCGACCTGTTCTGGTTCCACAGAAAGGCTGGAGGGCGCACTTGTTGGATCGCTTCTCAAACGCTCCTCTTCGGCTGGCGGGAGGACATGTGCCGACGCTTGCCGGAGGGCATCCTCAAGCGCCTGCGCAATCGTGGTTTCATGGATATGGCGCAAGGCCGGGATATCGGCGTAATGGTCACCCGCGACCTGTGGGGTGTGGACACCCCTGGCCACATCCTCCAATTGCCCATGACCAAGCACATACCGCTCAGCGCGACGAGTCTTGCGCAACCGCAAGAGCTGTAAGGTAAGCGGTTGACCTTGCTCATCACGCAGATTATGATCGGCCACAAAGCGCATGATCGGACTCTTCTCCTGGGTGACGGGAAAACGGGGCGCATAGAGGTGTCCGTGCCCGAACGCAATCCAGAGGTGCTCGGTTTCAAAGTGGGCACGTGCGCGCTGCGTCAGCCGCAGCACCAGGCGAATGATCCCTCCTGGCGTGGTCATTCCTCCGTCGCGCACTCGCTCTGTCTTCCACTCCTGGGGATGCGCGCGCCGTTTGAGGTACTGGATCTCGACGGTCCCGTTGGCGGGATTCTGCAGGCAGTCTGTGTGCAGGTCTTTGAGACTTTCGATGGCAATGTCGGTGGAGAGGGCAAGGAACACGAGAAAAGGCACTAGATCACGTGCCGTCGGGAACACCCGGGCATGGACCTCCTCTAATCCGTCCGAGGCTTGATACCAGCGGTTCCTTGCGACGGTGTGTGCTGGAACGACCCCGTTGTGGACAATGTGCCAGACCACGTTGTGTGGATTCTCCCATCCATGCACCTCAGGATCACCTCCCGAGGCGCACTGCTGATCGCATTGCACCGTGAGCCGCTCGGTGACCTGTGGAATGTCTTTCAGGCAGGCGGCACGCAGCGCGTCAGTGATCTGCCCGCTATAACCATCACGAGGAGTAGAACGACCCACTGATACATTGGCAATATAAGCCAGCCGGGTCTGTAGGGGGGCCGGAATGAGCTCTGGATGGGTCTCATGCCACCACCGTAATAAGCGCACAATCGACCCGATCCAGGTGTAAGGGGAA
>WNGD01000432.1_pt1 | contig 44101 bp, 42 predicted proteins | sample 5400671 | NCBI WGS metagenome assembly WNGD01 (sample SAMN13153369, study PRJNA577476) | soil metagenome | isolation source: 40 cm soil or saprolite under grassland replicate 2 | place: USA:California | collected 2016-06-15 | reverse complement strand
GACCCGACGTCGCGCGGAAATTCACGCCAAGCTCGCGCGCCACGATTTGCGCGAGCGTGGTCTTGCCCAGCCCCGGCGGACCGACGAACAGCACATGGTCGAGCGGCTCGCGCCGCGCACGCGCCGCCTCGATGAACACGGAAAGGTTCGAGCGCGCCTGCTGCTGGCCGATGAATTCGGCGAGCCGCTGCGGGCGCAGCGAGCCGCCCGCGCTGTCGTCATCGCGGCGTTCGGCCGTCACCAGGCGGCGGGGAGTTGAGCTCACCGAAGCATCCTCACAGCGTGCGCTCCCGGCTGTATTTGTTCGGCAGCAACTCGCTAATCGCGGCGACTGCGGGACCGTTGGCGCCGGGCACGATGACGCGGGCGTTGCGATCGTAATCCCAGATCAACTCGCGGCAACTCCCGCACGGTGACACGACGACGATCGCCTGATCCGCTTCGTGGGGGTCCGGATGGCGCACCGCCACGATCGTGTCGATGCCGGTCTCGCCAACGTCGGTGACCGCCCGGCCGAGCGCCACGGCCTCGGCGCACACCGCCATGCGGCCCAAATAGGCATCGAGATTGACCCCGGTATAAATGCGACCATCGCGCGTGCGCAGCGCTGCGCCGACCTCTTGCCAGTCGTTACGGTAACGCCGTCTGATCGCGTCAGCGGCGGCGACGATCAGCTCCTGATCGCGCTCGCTCAGCATCGAATAGCGCTCAAATGCGTCATTTCGCGAGTTCCTTCAATCCGAGCCGGATCAGCCGCGCGGTGTCCGCTCCCTCGCCCGCGCTGCGCGCGGCGGCGGCGATGGCGGCCGCCGCCTGCGGCTGACCATATCCGAGGTTGATCAGCGCGGAGACCGCATCCACGATCGGCTGCGGCGCACGCTTATCCTCGACGGCACCGGACAGCCGGATCACCGCCGGGTCGATATCGGCATAGGCGGGCGCCTTGTCCTTCAATTCCGTGACGATGCGCTCGGCAACCTTCGAGCCAACGCCGGGAGCGCGCGCGACCATCGCCTTGTCGCGCATGGCGATGGCGGAGGCGAGATCGACAGGCTTGAGCGTGCCGAGCACCGAGAGCGCGACCTTGGCGCCGACACCCTGCACGGTCTGCAACAAGCGGAACCACTCGCGCTCGACGTCGGTGAGAAAGCCGAACAATCTGATCTGATCCTCGCGCACGTAGGTTTCGATCGAAAGCGCGGCGGGCTGCCCCACGCCCGGCAATTCCTGCAGCGTGCGGGCGGAGCATTGCACGAGGTAACCCACGCCATTGACGTCGAGAACGATGAAATCCTCGCCGTAACTGTCTATGATACCTTTGAGTTTGCCGATCATGCGCGTGCCTCAGCCCGCCGCCACCTTGAGCACGGCGCTGCGGCGATGGTGCGCATGGCACACCGCGATCGCGAGCGCGTCGGCGGCATCCTCCGATTGCGGGTCGGCTTTCGGCAGCAGCACTCCGATCATCATGCGGATCTGCGCCTTCTCGCAATGACCGGCGCCGACGATGGTTTTTTTCACGAGATTCGGGGCGTATTCCGCAACCGGAAGTCCGGACATCGCCGGCACGAGCATGGCGATGCCGCGCGCCTGGCCGAGCTTGAGCGTCGCGGAGGCATCCTTGTTGACGAAGGTCGCCTCGACCGCGGCTTCGTGCGGCGCATGCTCGTCGACCACGCGGCGCAAGCCGTCGTAGATGGCGAGGAGCCGCGTGGCGAGTTCGGCTTTCTCGTCGGTCGCAAGCGACCCGCAGGCGAGAAAGCTCAGGCGATTGCCGTCGAGGGCCACCACGCCCCAGCCGGTGCGGCGGAGACCGGGATCGATGCCGAGAATGCGAATCAGGCCGCGCATGATCGTCCCGTTGATAGCCCCGCCCGCGGCAACAGCCTAGGCCGTTCGCAATATTCTCCTCGCTCTCGCTTGTGGAATGCTTCGCATCCCGCTGCCGTCCCCGCGCATAGCGGGTCGAAGACGCGTAAACGCGCTTATGCTGGGGACCCCTATTCAGAGGCGGTGGGTCCCCGCTTTCGCGCGGCCGACCGTGTACGAGTTGGTGAGCTGCAATCGGAAATGAGCCCGAGCAGCGTTGATGCCAGCGCCCAGTCAGCGCGTGGTCGCCGCCCGGCTCGCTGAAGCCTCCGCGCTCAGCTTCTGCATGAGCGCGTCCGAGACTTCGAAATTGGCATAGACGTTCTGCACGTCATCGTGCTCGTTGAGCGTCTCGATCAGCTTGAAGAGTTTCTCGCCCTGTTCGTCGTTGACGGCAACGGTGTTCTGCGGCTTCCACACCAGCGCCGCCTTGCGCGGCTCGCCGAATTTTGCCTCCAGCGCCTTCCCCACCTCGCGCAGCGATTCCTGCGTCGTATAGATTTCATGTCCGCCCTCGTTCGACACCACGTCCTCGGCGCCGGCCTCGATCGCGGCCTCCAGCATGGCATCGCCGCTTGCGACCCTGGCGTCGTACTCGACCACGCCGACACGATCGAACATGAAGGAGACCGCGCCGGTCTCGGCCAAATGGCCGCCGGATTTGGTGAAGGTCGCGCGCACTTCGCCTGCAGTGCGGTTGCGGTTGTCGGTCAGCACCTCGACGATGACGGCGACGCCGCCCGGTCCATAGCCTTCGTAGCGGATCTCGTCGTAGCTCTCCGCGTCGCTGCCGGTCGCTTTCTTGATCGCGCGTTCGATATTGTCCTTGGGCATGTTCTCTGCGCGGGCAGCGATGATCGCTGCCCGCAGGCGCGGGTTCATGGCGGGATCGGACAATCCCATCCGGGCCGAGACCGTGATTTCGCGTGCGAGCTTTCCGAACAGCTTGGATTTCGCCGCATCCTGCCGCCCCTTGCGATGCATGATGTTTTTGAATTGGGAATGGCCGGCCATGGCTTGCTCCTCGACGGCCCCGCGCCGCGCAAGTGGAAAAAGCGCGATCGGCGAAACCGCGGATATCGATGATGTCGGCGCGTTATTGGGACGCCTCGCATCGAAAATAGGACGCGGCTGCGCCGAAATCCAGAACCGGCTGCGGCCCGCGAGCATGCCCCGTCGCCGCGCGCCCGTCACCGAACGGCGCCGGTATTGCGAATCGGCCGATCGCGGCCGCGCCCTTTAGTCGATGTCAGAGCGCCGTTTGCATCAACGCTGGGAAGTACCGATACCCGTCGCCTTGCGGGCCGAGATAGCCGATGCCGGGCCAAGGGAAGTGATACGCGATGAATGGAATGCGCTCCCTCGCGAGCATCTCGAACACGCGCAGACGGCTGCTGACGGCCTGCTTGCCATCGGTATCATAGGAAAACTCCAGGCGTGGGCGTTGCACCACCAGGACGTGATGGTGGGCAATGTCGCCGACGTTGCAGATCATCTCTCCCTGCGAGGTGATCATGTAGACGGTGTGCCCGACCGTGTGGCCCGGCGCCGATACCGCCTGCACCCCGGGCAAGAATTCCTGCCTGTCCTTGATGAACACCATGCGGTCGCGATTTGGCAGCAATTGCTTGCGCGCGCCGGCAACGAACGCCTTGAGCATATCGTTTGAAAGTTTTGCCTCATCGGTCCAGAAGTCGAAATCGGCCTGTGTCATGTAGATCTGGGCGTTCGGGAAGGTGGGCGCGCCATTATCGGCCATGAGTCCGAAGCAATGATCGGGATGGGCATGGGTGAGCACGACGGCGTCGATGTCCTTCGGCTCGATCCCGGCCGCCTTGAGATTGCTGGGTAGCCGTCCAGTGTCCGGGCCCAGCATCTTGTTCGTGCCCATGCCGGTGTCGAACAGCGCCACGAGATCGCCCGTGTTGATGACCAGCGCATTCTGCTGCAGCACGACATTGTCGGTGGGCAGAAAGTTCTCGGTCAGCGTCTTGCCGAATTCCTCTTTCGACAAACCGATGAACACGTCCGGCTTCGGCTCGCCCAGCGACAAGGGACCGTCAGAAATGGCGGTCGCCTCGATACTGCCGATCTTGAAGCGATAGAAGGCGGGCGCCTGTGTGTTTTGCAACGGCGCCTTCGCGCACGCGATGGGTGCACTGCCGACCAATCCAGCGACCGCCGCAGAAACTCCCGCGAGCAAGCGCCGGCGCGAAAGAAAAACATCGAGCCTGGTTGTCATGTTCAAACTCCCGCTTGACCGATCATCGTCTCTCACCGGCAGGCTAGGCGCGGACCCGGCAAATTCGTGTCGGGCATCGTCACGATGAAGTGAGCAGCAGGCGTTATTCCCAAAATTTGGGTCGCGCCTCTTCCAGCCGGCCGCCCAGGCGCACCGCCGCGATATGCCGCGCGAGTCCGCCGGTGTCATCGGTCTCGACCGCGAGCGCGCACAAGGTTGCTTCGCCCATCGCCGGCTCAAAGCGCGCGCCCGAGATCTTGGTCAGAAACCGCGACAGCGGCTCCTCCTTGTTCATCCCGATCACCGAATCGTAGTCGCCGGTCATGCCCACGTCGGAGATGAAGGCGGTGCCGCGCGGCAGGATCTGGTGGTCCGCGGTCGGCGCGTGCGTGTGCGTGCCGACGACGAGGCTCGCGCGTCCGTCGCAGAAATGGCCCATCGCCTGCTTCTCGCTCGTCGCCTCGCCGTGGATGTCGATGATGATGGCGTCGGCCGCCTGCTTGAGCGGACAGGCAGCAAGCTCGCGCTCGACGGCGGCGAACGGGTCATCCAAGGGGTCCATGAAGATGCGGCCCATGGCGTTGACGACGAGCACGCGCGCGCCGTTCTTCGCGTCGATCATTGCCACGCCGCGGCCGGGCGTGCCGCCGGGATAATTGATCGGGCGCAACAGCCTCGGCGCGCGTTCGATGAAAACCAGCGCCTCCTTCTGGTCCCAGGAGTGGTTGCCGCCGGTGACCACGTCGGCGCCGGCATCGACGAATTCCTGGTAGATGGCTTCGGTAATGCCGAAGCCGCCGGCGGCGTTCTCGCCGTTGACCGCCACGAAATCGAGCTTCCAGTCGCGCACGAGGGCACCCAGGCGCTCGAGCAGGATCGCGCGCCCGCTGCGCCCTACGACGTCGCCGATGAAGAGGATGCGCATGCCTCAGGCGGCTCGGCAGTCGATGACCTCGCGCTCGGTTAGCACGAGATCGAGGCGCGCGTCGCGCGCCGTCGTCGGCACGCTTGGGATTTCCTGCACGGCAAAGCCGAGGCCGCAGGCGATGACGGTTTTGCGCGCGCGCAAGTGCGCAATCGTCAGATCGTAGTAGCCGGCGCCATAGCCGATGCGCTGGCCGCTGCGGTCGAACGCCAAGAGCGGCACGAGCAGGATATCGGGAAAGACTTCGGCTGCGTCGGGCGCGGGCTCGCGGATGCCCCAAGTGCCGGCAACCAGCCTTTGGCCAAAGGCAAAGGCGCGCATGGTCAGCGGCTTGCCGCGTCCGGCCACCGCCGGCAGCGCGAGCTGCGCGCCGCAGCCAGCGAGCTTGCGCATCAGCGGGATGGGATTGATTTCGCTCCCGATCGGCATGAATCCCGAGACGATCGTCTGCGGCGTTATCGCGACGGGGAACGGCCGCTCCGCAATGGCCTGCGCCGCCGCGGCACGCATGCCAGTGGGCAATGCATCGCGGCGCGCGCGCGCTTGGCGGCGCAGTTCGGCTTTGGCGTCTTCGATCGAGGTGGATTGAGCCATCGAGCCGGGGCGTGAGTGCGGAGCCGCAATGGCCGTTGGAGCGTCGATCCCGGGTTCCCTACGAAAGTAGGTGGGCGCCATATGTCCGAGCCCACGAGCCCGGTCAGGGACAGCTCCCTTGAGGATCGATAAGGCCCCGGGGATATGGCTCCTGACGCACCTCGCAGCCCCGCCCGGGCAATGTAGTGCCTGTGCGGTTGCGATGCTACCCGTGAAACAGCGTGTACTCACAAATTGCGATTGTTGGGCAATCGCAGGCTGACGTCCCGCCGGGCTCAGTCCGCCTTGGCGCCGGAGAATTTCACCACCTTGGCCCACTTTTCGGTTTCGTCCGCGATGAGTTTTCCGAATTGGGCGGGCGTCATCGGCATCGGCTCGCCGCCGAGCTCCGCAAGCCGCGCGTTGAGCTTCGGATCGGCGAGGACCTCGTTCACTGCCTTGTTGAGCGTAGCGACGATCTCGGGCGGCGTACCCTTGGGCGCCACGATTCCGTACCAGACCACCGCCTCATAGCCCGGCACGGTCTCGCCGATGGTCGGTACATCCGGAAGCGCCGGCGAGCGCTTGCCCGCCGTCACGCCCAGCGCACGCAGCGTGCCAGCCTTGATGTGCGAGATCGAGCCAGGCAGGTTGTCGAAGATAACCTGGACGCGGTTGGTGAGCAGGTCTTGCAGCGCCGGCGCCGAGCCGCGGTACGGCACATGCTGCATGTTGATGCCGGTCATGACCTTGAACAATTCGCCCGACATGTGCACCGACGTGCCGCTGCCCGAGGAGGCCATGTTGATCTTGCCCGGATTGGCCTTCGCGTAGGCGATGAACTCGGCCACGGTCTTGGCCGGTACGTCCGGGTGCACCACCATGACGTTGGTGAGCAGCATCGTCCCGGCGACCGGCACGCTGTCGCGAATGAAATCGAAGGGGAGCTTCTCGTAGAGCGTCGCATTGATGGCATTGTTGGGAGCGGCGAATCCGATCGTATAACCGTCAGGCGGCGAGCCCAGCACCGCACCCATCCCGATGTTTCCGCCAGCGCCGACTTTGTTCTCGATGATGAATTGCTGGCCCAAGCGCTCCGAGAGATATTGTCCAATGACGCGCGCCACGGTGTCGTTCGGTCCGCCGGCGGTGAACGACACGATCCAATGCACCGGACGGGCCGGATAGCCTTCTGCCGCGGCGATGCGCGAGGAGGCCGGCAGCGCGGCAGCGCCTGCTGCCAAATGCAGAAAATGACGGCGGTCAAGTTTGATCGTGGCCAAAGTGGACCTCACTGTGCGTCTGGATGAATGCACGCCTTAGCCCATTGGAACGACGGCGTCGACGACTGTCTGATTGAGCTGCCTGGTGAGGCTCTCGATGCGCTCGGCCGCCGCATTGAGCGCCGCGACCACCGCTGCCTGCGTCGCCTGGGCGTGATCGGCGGACACGACGCTTGCCTCCTGCAGGGTGGCGAGCTCCGGCTCGAGCCGCCGCAATCTTTCCTTCACCTCCGAGAGCTCATCGGCGAGCGCCAGCGCTGCCATCACCGTGAGCCGCGTGTCGCCGATCTCGCCGAAGCTCGCCCGCAGCTGGCGGATGCGCCCGTCGAGCTCCTCGGCGAGACGGGTGAGACGCGCCTCTTCGCCATTCTCGCAGGCCATCCGGAACTGGCGGCCGTTGATGGTGACGTTGATCTGCGCCATGGCACCCTCAGTGCTCGTTCGCCGCGAGCACGGAGCGGATCGTGTCGATGGCAACATCGAGCCGCTCGGCAACCTCGCGATTGGCCGCCTCCAGCGTCCGGTTGCGTGCGGCCGCGGCATCGAGCTCCGCGGCAAGGCGAGAGCGGTCGGCGCCGAGTGCGTGCAGCTGAGCGTCGAGCGTCTGCTCGCCGCGGTCCGCGTCGTGCCGCCGCTCGACGGCGGCCGCGAGCGCATCGAGCGCAAGGGCAAGACGTTTGCTGGCGGCCTCGATGGCGCTCGCTTCCGTCATTCTCGACCGACCCCTTGGCTCGGCGGATTACATAGCCGATTCGTCAGCCATATGGCCGGAGAAATCTTTTGCGTCGGCAAGCAGTTAGAAGAAGAACCCTACGTTGCGTGTGCACTCCTCGTCAACGCTTGACCGCAATTCATCCTCGCCCCCTGTGAATGGCGAGCGAGCCAGGCGGCGGCATTCTTTGACTCGCCTGGCCCGCGTGCTAGAGCCTCGCCCGAGAACCGCTTGGCCCGGCGATGACCAGCCCCAATTCGCTCCTTGCTGCAGCGGCGTCCCCTGCGACCGTCCGCCGGGACGAGCGCGCAGCCGCGGCACGCGCGCGGCATGACCGCATGGCCAATGCGCTGCGCGCGCTCGCCATGGACGCGGTCGAACAAGCCAAATCCGGCCATCCCGGCCTGCCCATGGGGGCGGCCGACGTCGCGACCGTGCTGTTCACGCGCTTTCTCAAGTTCGATGCGGCGGATCCCGCCTGGCCCGACCGCGACCGCTTCGTGCTCTCGGCCGGCCACGGCTCGATGCTGATCTACGCGCTGCTCCATCTCCTCGGCTACGAGAAGATGACGATCGAAGAGATCAAGCGCTTCCGCCAGCTGGGCTCGATCACCCCCGGCCATCCCGAGAACTTCCTGACGCCGGGCGTGGAGACGACGACGGGCCCGCTCGGCCAGGGACTTGGCAACGCGGTCGGCATGGCCATTGCCGAGCGCCACCTCGCCGCGGTGTTCGGCCCCGAACTGGCGGACTATCGCACCTACGTGCTCGCCTCCGACGGGGACCTGATGGAAGGCGTCAGCCAGGAGGCAATCGCGCTCGCCGGGCATCTCAAGCTCAACAAGCTGATCGTGCTGTTCGACGACAACGGCATCTCGATCGACGGACCGCTGTCGCTTGCTGATTCCGTCGATCAGGTGCAGCGCTTCGGGGCGGCCGGCTGGGCGGCAAGCCGCGTCGACGGACACGATCCCGAGGCGATCGCCAAGGCGCTCGAGGAGGCGCAGTCCTGCGATCGGCCGTCGCTGATCGCCTGCCGCACCACCATCGGCTTCGGCGCGCCGAGCAAGGCGGGAACGGAGAAGTCCCACGGCTCCCCTCTCGGCAGCGACGAAATCAAGGGCGCGCGGGAACGACTCGGCTGGGCGGAGCCTGCCTTCGCCATTCCCGCCGAGGTGCGCGAGCTGTGGCGCAGCGCAGGGAGAGCCGGCAGGGCAGCGCACCAAGCCTGGAACGGTCGTCTCAACACGGCACCACCGGCGCGTCGGGCCGAATTCGAGCGCCGCATTCGCAGCGAGTTGCCGAAGGATAATCTCGCTGCCGCCGTGCGCTCGGTGAAGGAGAAGCTTGCCGCCACACCGAAAGAAGTTGCCACCCGCGCCGCGTCGGAGACTGCGCTCGAAGCGCTGACCGTGGCGGTGCCGGAGATGATCGGCGGCTCGGCCGACCTGACTGGCTCCAACAACACCAAGCCCAAGGGCATGACGGTGTTCTCGGCTGCGAACTATTCGGGGCGCTTCATCCACTACGGCGTGCGCGAGCACGGCATGGCATCGTCGATGAACGGTATGGCGTTGCACGGCGGCGTCATTCCCTATTCCGGCACGTTTCTCGTATTCTCCGATTATTGCCGTCCGGCGATCCGCCTCGCCGCACTCGCGGGCGAACGCGTCATCTATGTGATGACCCACGACTCGATCGGGCTCGGCGAAGACGGCCCGACGCACCAACCGGTCGAGCATCTCGCCGCGCTACGCGCCATTCCGAATCTCTACGTCTTTCGTCCGTGCGACGCGGTCGAGACGATCGAATGTTGGCAGCTTGCGCTGGAGAGGTCGCAATCGCCGAGCGTTCTCGCGCTAACGCGCCAGAATTTGCCGCAGTTACGCCTTGCGTTTGAGGAGACGAACCGTTGCGCCGCCGGCGCCTACGAGATCATCGCTGCGGAGAAGGAGGCCGATGTGTCGCTGTTCGCGACCGGCTCCGAAGTGTCCATCGCGGTCGAGGCCTGCAAGTTGCTGGGTGAGCGCGGCGTCGCTGCGCGCGTGGTATCGGTACCCTGCTTCGAGCTTTTGCGCGAGCGTCCCGCCGCCGAGCGGCAGAAAATTGTAGGCACGGCCAAGGTCAAAGTCGCGGTCGAGGCAGCGGTGCGCCAAGGTTGGGACGAGATCATCGGCTCGGACGGCGCCTTTGTCGGGATGACGACATTCGGGGCGAGCGCGCCCTACAAGGACCTCTACAGGCATTTCGGCATCACGCCGGAGAATGTTGCGAAGGCGGCGTTGAGCAAACTCGGCAAGACTTAACGGCCGCGCCGAACGTCCCTATCTAGTATCTCGTGAGCTAACGTGTTCAACGTGTCATGCGCCCGCGCAGCGCTAAGGCCGCGGGACAGCCGTGGAGGGGAGCCAAGGAGCTGGAAATGTCAGTTCGGGTCGGCATCAACGGGTTCGGCCGCATCGGCCGCAACGTGCTGCGCGCCATCGCCGAAGCCGGGCGCAGCGATATCGAGGTGGTTGGCATCAACGATCTCGCCCCGGTCGAGACCAACGCGCATCTGTTGCGTTTCGATTCCGTGCACGGCCGCTTTCCCGGCGAGGTCACGGTCAAGGGCGACGCAATCAACATCGGCAATGGGCCGATCAAGGTGACCGCCATCAAGGACCCGGCGACCTTGCCGTGGAAGGAGCTCGGCGTCGACGTTGCGCTCGAATGCACGGGCATCTTTACGTCGAAGGACAAGGCGTCGGCGCACCTTTCCGCCGGCGCCAAGTGCGTCCTCATCTCAGCGCCCGCGGACGGCGTCGACCTCACGGTCGTGTATGGCGTCAATCACGACAAACTCACGAAAGAGCACAGGGTCGTCTCCAACGCCTCGTGCACCACCAATTGCCTGGCGCCAGTCGCTAAGGTGCTCAACGACGCCGTCGGCATCGACAAAGGCTTTATGACGACCGTGCACTCCTACACCAACGACCAGCCCTCGCTCGACCAGGTGCACAAGGATCTCTACCGGGCGCGCGCCGCGGCGATCAACATGATCCCGACCTCCACCGGCGCGGCAAAAGCCGTCGGGCTGGTGCTGCCGGAACTCGCCGGCAAGCTCGACGGTGTGGCGATCCGGGTGCCGACGCCGAACGTCTCGGTGGTCGACCTGAAGTTCGTCGCGAGGCGCGCCACCACGAAGGACGAGATCAACGGCGCCGTAAAACGCGCCGCCGAGCAGCAGCTCAAGGGCATTCTCGGCTATACCGAGGCGCCCAACGTCTCCAGCGATTTCAACCACGATGCGCACTCATCCGTGTTCGCGCTGGACCAGACCAAGGTGATGGATGGCACGCTGGTGCGGGTGATGTCGTGGTACGACAACGAATGGGGCTTCTCTAACCGGATGGTCGACACCGCGGTTGCGATGGGTAAGCTGATCTGAACCCGCCGGCAATGAGCGAGCTTGTTGCCAGGTTCGGGTGCGGCGACCGCGCGCAAAGGCGGCTGACATGTTCCGCACACTCGACGACATCGACGTCAGGAGCAAGCGCGTGCTCGTGCGCGTCGATCTCAACGTGCCGGTCGAGAACGGCAAGGTGGCGGACACTACCCGCATCGAGCGGGTCGCTCCCACAATCAGGGAGATTGCGGATAAGGGCGGCAAGGCGATCCTGCTTTCCCATTTCGGACGCCCGAAAGGGCCCGATCCGACACAGTCGCTCAAGCTCGTCGCGCCGGCGATCGCCGCCGTGCTCAAGCGCCCGATCGCGTTCGCGGAGGATTGCATCGGCGAGAAGGCCGCCGCCGCAGTGAACGCCATGAAGCCGGGCGACATCCTGTGCCTGGAGAATACCCGCTTTCATCCGGGCGAGGAGCGCAACGATCCTGATTTTGTCGCGCAACTGGCCGCGCTCGGCGACATCTTCGTCAACGACGCCTTCTCGGCGGCGCACCGCGCCCATGCCTCGGTGGAAGGTCTCGGCCGCAGACTGCCGAGTTATGCCGGCCGCGCCATGCAGGATGAGCTCGAAGCGCTCACGAAGGTCTTGCAGACCCCGGTGCGCCCGCTCGCGGCGATCGTCGGGGGCGCCAAGGTGTCGACCAAGCTCGATCTGCTCGGCAGTCTGCTCGCCAAAGTGGATGCCCTGATCATCGGCGGCGGCATGGCCAATACTTTTCTCGCCGCATGCGGACACTCCGTGGGAAAATCGTTATGCGAGCGCAATCTCCTGCAGACAGCACACGACATCATGGACCAGGCGAAATCCACCGGTCGTGAAATCGTGCTGCCGGTCGATGCGGTGGTTGCCAGAGAGTTCGCCGCCAACGCGCCCTCGCGCGTGGTCGCGGTGGACGGCGTGGGCGACGAGGAGATGATCCTCGACATCGGCCCGCGCAGCATCGAGCATGTCTGCTCCGTGCTCGCCCGCGTAAAGACGCTGGTCTGGAACGGGCCGTTCGGCGCGTTCGAACTCGAGCCTTTCGACATCGGCACGGTCGAGGTCGCGGAAGCTGCGGCGGAACTCACGGCCGCCGGGAAGATTGTAACGGTGGCAGGCGGCGGTGATACGGTCGCGGCGCTCAACGCCGCCGGGACGGCCGATCGCTTCAGCTACGTCTCGACCGCCGGGGGCGCTTTCCTCGAATGGCTGGAAGGCAAATCTTTGCCGGGCGTCGAGGTACTTAGGGTCAGATGAGTGGCCGATGCAACGATACACTCTTTGCAACGGCTCAAAGAGGCGGCAAAATTGCCGATGAATGCGTAACGCGACGGAGGAGGTTGTGATGAACCTCGCTGAACTCAACAAGGTCGCCGAGGCCATGGTCGCACCGGGCCGCGGCATTCTCGCTGCCGACGAATCGTCGGGCACCATCAAGAAGCGATTCGATGCCATCGGGGTGGAATCGGCCGCCGACACCCGGCGCGATTACCGCGAGCTGCTGTTTCGCTCATCCGAGGCGATGTCGAAATATATTTCCGGCGTCATCCTCTACGACGAGACCATCCGCCAGAACGCCAAGGACGGCACGCCGCTGGTCAAGCTGATCGCGAACTCGGGGGCAATCCCGGGGATCAAGGTCGACAAGGGCACTAAGCCATTACCGTTCTCGCCCGGCGAAGTGATCACCGAGGGTCTGGACGGTCTGCGCGAGCGCCTCGTCGAATATCGTGGGCTCGGCGCCAAGTTCGCGAAGTGGCGCGCGGTGATCGATATCGGCCCCGGCATCCCGAGCTACGCCGCGATCATGACCAACGCGCATGCGCTCGCACGCTATGCCGCGCTCTGCCAGGAGGAGGGCATCGTGCCGATCGTCGAGCCGGAGGTGCTGATGGACGGCGATCACGACGCGGACCGCTGCTACGCCATCACCGAGTGGCTGCTCAAGACGGTGTTCGAGCAGCTTTACTATCAGAAGGTGGCGCTCGAAGGCATGGTGCTCAAGCCCAACATGGTGATCGCGGGCAAGAAGGCGAAGAAACGCGCCGGCGTCGAGGAAGTCGCCGAGAAAACGGTGCGACTGCTCAAGACCTGCGTGCCAGCCGCGGTCCCCGGCATCGCTTTCCTGTCCGGCGGCCAGTCGGACGAGGAGGCGACCGCGCATCTTGATGCCATGAACCGGATCGGCGGCCTGCCGTGGCGGCTCACGTTCAGCTACGGCCGCGCGCTGCAAGCGGCGCCGCAGAAGGCTTGGTCTGGAAAGAGCGAGAACGTCGCCGCTGCCCAGCGCGCCTTCACCCACCGCGCGATGATGAATAGTCTGGCGACGCGCGGGCAGTGGAAGCAGGACTTGGAAAAGAAGGCAGCCTGAATCGCTAATCCCGTCGGCGCGCGTTGCGCGCAAGCTTCGCGCCGATCACGTTGCCGCCCTTTGGATGCACAAACGGTTGCCGTCACTGGAGCAGCCTCTTGCGACGTGACCTTAGTCCGCTGCGATACGGCTCGACTTTTACCGTCTCGTAGGATTGAGGCTCTATAAACGCCCCCAAACTGCCCGATTGCGGGGGCAATCGATATCCCATGGCGTCCCGAGAAAAACCGGCCGAACCGAGGCGTCCCGCTCCGCGCCTTTATCTCGTGACCCCGCAGGATCCTGCCGGGCTCGCGGAGCGGCTCGCCGAAGCACTCGACGCGGCCTACGTCGCCGCCGTGCTGCTGCGCCTGCCGCAGGGTGACGAGCGCGCGCGGATCGACCACGCCAAGGCGCTCGCGCCGACCGTGCAGAACAAGGGCGCGGCGCTGCTCCTCGACGGGCATGCCGATCTCGCCGTGCGCGCCGGCGCCGACGGCGCCCATCTCGGCGGGGTCGAAGCGCTCACGGCCGCGCTGCCGATGCTCAAGCCTGCGCACATCGCCGGCTGCGGCCGACTTACGACCCGGCACGATGCCATGCTCGCCGGCGAAGCCGGCGCCGATTACGTCATGTTCGGCGAGCCCGACGCGACGGGTTGCCGGCCCTCGTTCAACGCCGTCGCAGAGCGCGTGGCGTGGTGGGCCGAGCTGTTCGAAATCCCCTGCGTCGGATTTGCTGCCTCGCTCGACGAGGTGGAGCCGCTGGCAGCGGCCGGGGCGGATTTCGTCGCCGTCGGGGAGTGCATCTTCGCCGACCAGCGCGGGGATGCCGCCGCGGTTGCGGACGCGGCACAACGGCTCGCGGGTGCGGAGACGATCGCATGACATGCGTGCGATACGCCGCGGCCGCCCTGCTGGCGCTCGCGTCCTCGGTCGGCGTGATCGCGTCTGCCACTGCGCAGACGCTCAGCCAACCTGCCCCGCCCATGATGCAGCCTGCGGCCAAACCGGCCGCAAAACCGCTCAAGCCTGCGGCGACGACGCCGGCGGCCGCCGCACGCGAGCCCGATCTCGCCTACGGCGCCTATCAACGCGGCTACTACGTCACCGCTTTTGCGACCGCGACCCGTCGCGTCGAGGAGCTCAAGGACGTGAAGGCGATGACGCTCTTGGGCGAGCTCTACGCCAACGGCGTGGGCATCAACCGCGACGACAAGAAAGCGGCCGAGTGGTATCGGCTGGCCGCCGAGCGGGGCGATCGCGAGGCGATGTTCGCGCTCGCCATGTTGCATTTCAGCGGGCGCATCGAATCCGCCAGCCGCGAGGAGGGCGCAAAGCTGCTCGCCACGGCCGCCAAGCTCGGGCACGCCGCCGCGGCCTATGATCTCGGCCTCCTTTACATCGAAGGCCAACTCTTCCCGCAGAATTTCGCCCGTGCCGCCGAGCTCTTCCGCAGCGCCGCTCAGGTCGGCAGCCCGGAAGCGCAATATGCGCTCGCGACGCTCTACAAAGAGGGCCGTGGCGTACCGAAGGATTTGGTCGAGGCGGTGCGGCTTTTGGCCGCCGCTTCGCTCGCCGACAATACCGACGCCCAGGTCGAATATGCCATCGCGCTGTTCAACGGGACGGGCGCAGCCAAGAACGAGCAGCTGGCGGCGACCCTGTTGGCGAAGGCCGCGCGCAAGGGCAATCCCGTTGCGCAAAATCGCCTCGCCAACATCCTCGCCGTCGGGCGCGGCGCGAACGCCAACCCGGTGCAGGCCATCAAATGGCATATCATCGCCAAAGCCGGCGGTGTGAGCGACATCCCGCTCGATGCTTTCGTGCAGCAGCAGCCGCCGGACATCCGCGCCGCCGGCGAGAAAGCGGCGAAGGCCTGGGTCGACGCGCTCAAGGAGCTGCGCCAGTCGCGCTCTTGACGCGAAGCGTCGCTACAGGCAGACCCCACGTTTGACGCCACGCCCGCCCGAGCGGGCATGATGGACACATCGCGGGTTTCCCCGCGCGCCCCGACCATGCTCCGCTCCGCCCTCCTCAACGTGATGATCAAGGCCGCGCGCAAAGCGAGCCGTACGCTCAAGCGCGATTTCGGCGAGATCGAGCACCTGCAAGCCTCGCTCAAAGGGCCGGCGAATTTCGTCACCGCCGCCGATCAGCGCGCCGAGGAGATCTTGCGTGAGGAGCTCGAGCAAGCGCGCCCGGGCTATGGCTTTCTCGGCGAGGAAGGCGGCGCGCGCGAAGGCAGCGACAAGACCCACCGCTGGATCGTCGATCCGCTCGACGGCACGCTGAACTTCCTGCACGGCATTCCGCACTTTGCGATCTCGATCGGGCTCGAGCGGGAAGGCACGATGGTCGCGGGGCTTGTCTACAATCCGGTCACCGACGAGCTTTTCACCGCCGAGCGCGGCAAGGGCGCCTTCCTCAACGACCAGCGGCTGCGGGTCGCGGCGCGCAAACGGCTTGACGACGCGGTGGTCGCCTGCGCGCTGCCGCATCCCAGCCGTGGCGATGTGGAACTCACGCGCAGCGAGCACAGCACGGTGCAGGACCGGGTCGCCGGACTGCGGCGGCTGGGGGCTGCCGCGCTCGATCTCGCTTGGGTCGCCGCCGGCCGTCTCGATGCTTATTGGGAGCGCGGCCTCTCGCCTTGGGACATGGCGGCGGGCATCGCGCTGGTGCGCGAAGCTGGCGGCTTCGTGACCGACCTCGACGGACGCGACGACATGATCAAGACCGGCGGCATTCTTGCCGCCAACGAGGAGATTCACCGTCAGATGCTGCGGGCGCTCAAGGGCGCGCCAGGGGCCCTGTCCATCGGCCGGCGCTCCTCGGCATGAAGCATGCGCGGCGCGCCCAGGGGGCCGCGCCTGCTGCTCCCGCTCTCCTCCACGAATCAGTTCGGCAAGCGGCTTGCCTACGAGTCGCGAGGCCCTTGCGACGGCAGCCGGAGGATGTCCCGCAGTGCAACGCGCCATCGCGCCGCGCGGGCCAGACGCCAATTAACCCGCCAGGGAGCGAGGATCTTACGCGGTTTCCTCTGCGCAAACCGCCCGATCGCGGCGCAGCGACCTTCCCTCGGCGCCGCTCCTTCTTCCTTCCGCCGCGGCCCTGCCTTATTGTGAGTCGAGTGAGGGGCGCTGATCCATGGCGCAAGAGATCGATCCCTTTAAGCTGTCCTCGCCCCGGATTTTTCTCGTCCGGATGGTGGTATTTCTGACGCTGTGCGCGCTCGTCGTGGTCGTGCTCTACAAGCAGATTTGGACCGCGTTTCTCGCCAATGCCGTCCTCAATGCCTTGATTATCGGCGTGCTCTTGATCGGCATCGCACTCGCTTTCCGGCAGGTAATCCGTTTGTTCCCCGAAATCGATTGGGTGAATGGGTTCCGGCTCGCCGACCCCGGCCTGGCGGTGGAACGCCCGCCCGTATTGCTCGCGCCCATGGCCGCGCTGCTCCGCGACCGCATCGGCCGCATGGCGATTTCCGCCCAGGTGATGCGTAGCATCCTCGATTCGATCGCGGCCCGCTTGGATGAAGCGCGCGACACGTCGCGCTACATGACCGGCCTGCTCGTGTTCCTCGGCCTGCTCGGCACGTTTTGGGGCCTGATCGAGACCATGGGTTCGGTCGGCAACGTGATCAACAGCCTCAAGCCGGGTGGCGATGCGGCCGCCATATTCGAGTCGCTCAAGGAGGGCCTCGCCGCCCCGCTCAGCGGGATAGGAATTGCGTTCTCGGCATCACTGTTCGGACTTGCCGGCTCGCTCGTGCTCGGGTTCCTTGACCTCCAGAGCAGCCAGGCGCAGAACCGCTTCTACACCGAGCTCGAGGATTGGCTCTCCACCACCGTGCGTGACCTCGGCGTGGGCGGCGACGTCGCCGCGCCCGGATCGGGCGCGGTATCGGGCGACCTGCGAATAGCCATCGAGCGGCTGCGGGAGGCCATCACCGATGGAGGCTCGCGGGCAGCCACGACCGCCATGGCCAATCTCGCAGAAGCGATTCAAGGGCTGGTGCACCACATGCGCAGCGAGCAGCAGATGATCCGCGACTGGGTCGAGTCGCAGGCCCAGCAGCATCGCGAGGTGCGCCGCCTGCTCGAAATTCTCGTGCGCGAAAACGTCAACAAGTAAACCCTAAGGGACAGCTCGAGTAGGATCCAATGGCTCTCGCACGCGCCCGCCGCGACGGCGGCATGAATTACTGGCCGGGATTCGTCGATGCCCTCTCGACGTTCATCCTTGCCGTCATCTTCCTGCTGACAGTGTTCGTGTTCGTGCAGTTTTATCTGACCCAGGAGGTCACCGGCAAAGATACCGCGCTCAACCGCCTCAACGCGCAGATTGCCCAGCTCACCGAGCTTCTGTCGCTGGAGAAGACCGGCAAGCTCGGCCTGGAGGAGCAGCTCAACATGTTGCGCTCAAGCCTGGCCGCGGCCGAAGGCGACCGCGACCGCTATAAGGGCCTCTACGACGGGATCGGTGGTGGCGACGCGCAGGGCAAGGCCGCCCAACTCAGTGGTCAATTGGATGCGGAGCGGCGGCTCAGCGCTCGCGCGCTGGCCCAGGTCGAGGTGCTCAATCAGCAGATCGCCGCGCTACGGCGCCAGCTCGCCGCGCTCGAAGCGGCCCTCGAAGCCAGCGAGAAAAAGGACAAGGAATCGCAAGGCCGCATTGCCGACCTTGGCCAACGGTTGAACGTAGCGCTCGCGCAACGGGTGCAAGAACTCTCGCGATACCGTTCCGACTTCTTCGGGCGGCTGCGCGCCATTCTCGGCAATCGGCCCGACATTCGCATCGTCGGCGACCGTTTCGTGTTCCAGTCGGAAGTGTTCTTCGACACGGGGAGGGCCACGCTCGACAAACCTGAGGGACTCGCGGAGCTGGATGGCCTCGCCATCGCGCTGCTCGAACTGGAAAAGAAAATTCCGGGCGAGATTGCCTGGGTGCTGCGGGTCGACGGCCACACCGACGTGCGGCCGATCAACAGCCCGCAATTCAGGAGTAACTGGGAGCTTTCGGTCGCGCGCGCGATCTCGGTCGTGCAATACCTCGTCGGCAAGGGCGTATCGCCGCAACGGCTCGTCGCGGCGGGTTTCGGCGAATTCCAGCCGATCGATCCCGACAAGACCGAGGAGGCCTTTAGCCGCAATCGCCGCATCGAGCTCAAGCTCACGGAGCGGTGAGGTCGAGCGCGTGGCGCAGACGAGCAAGCGCATTCCGGCGGACGCGATGGTCCGCCCCTGCTTTACGCTTCGCCGCTATACGCCCGCCGACGAGGCCGCGGCGATCGAATTGTGGCGGCGCACCTGGCAAATCGCCTATCCCCACATCAATTTCGACGAGAGGGTCGACTGGTGGCGCCAGCGTTGGCGTGAGGAAGTCGTCCCGGCGGCAACGATCGCGGTGGCGGAAGCGGACGGAAAAATGCTCGGCTTCATCACCGTCGATCCGAGCACGTTCGATATCGACCAGACGGTGGTCGCGCCGGAAGCGTGGGGGCTAGGCGTCGCCGCCGCCCTCATCGCCGAAGCCAAACGCATATCGCCCGCCGGCCTCGACCTGCACGTCAACAAGGACAACGCGCGCGCCATCCGCTTTTACGAAAAGCACGGCTTCGTCATCTCCGGCGAAGCTCTCAATTGGCGTTCGGGCGCCCCGGTGCACAAAATGAGCTGGCGGCCGTGACGGTACCAGCGCGCGGACGCCCGAGAACCCGCGCGAGAGGTCAGGCCTGAAATTGCAACCGCGCTAGCCGCGCGTAGAGGCCGTCCACGGCGACGAGCTTGTCGTGCGTGCCCTCCTCGACGATTCGGCCCGCCTCCATCACCAGAATGCGGTCGCAGGAGAGCACGGTTGCGAGCCGATGCGCGATGACGAGCGTCGTGCGGTCCTGCATCAGCCGCCCGAGCGCGTCCCTCACCAGCGTCTCGCTCTCCGCATCGAGCGCGGAGGTCGCCTCGTCGAGCAAGAGGAGCGGCGCCCCGCGCAGGATGGCGCGGGCAATGGCGATACGCTGGCGCTGGCCGCCCGACAGCGTCACCCCGCGCTCGCCGACTGCAGTATCGAATTTTTCCGGCAGCAAGCTGATGAATTCCAGCGCATGTGCAAGCTCGGCCGCGCGCTCGACCTCCGCGTCGCTCGCGTCGGGACGGCCGAAGCGGATGTTGTCGCGGATCGAGGCGGCAAACACGACCGCGTCCTGCGGCACCAGCGCGATGCGCCGCCGCAGCTCGAGCGGATCGACATCGACCAGCGGTACTCCGTCGAATGTGATCACGCCGGACGACGGATCGTAGAACCGCAGGATGAGATGAAAGATGGTGCTCTTGCCGGCTCCCGAGGGACCGACGATGGCGACCTTTTCGCCCTGGCGCACGCCGAACGAGACGCCGTGGAGCACCGAACTTGTCGGGCGCGCCGGATAACAAAAGCGAACGTCGGCAAAAGCAATTTCCCCGCGCGGCGGCTCCGGCAGCGGGATCGGTCGCGCGGGCGGCACGATCGCCGCCCGCACGTTCAAGATCTCGAACAGCCGCTCGGCCGCGCCCGAGGCTTGCGACAGCTCGCCCCAGACCTCCGAAAGCTGACCGAGCCCCGCGGCGGCCAATACGGCATAGAGCACGAACTGGGACAGCCGGCCCGCGCTCATGCGGTCCGCGAGCACGTCCTGCGCGCCGACCCACAGCACGACCACCACGCTCGAAAAGACGAGGAAGATCGCAATCGCCGTGAGGATCGCCCGCGCCTTGATCGAACCACGCGCGGCGCTGAAAGCGCGCTCGACCGCCGCGCCGAAACGGCTCCTGGCCAGCGCCTCGTTGGTAAAGGCTTGCAGCACGCGCACCGCCCCGATCAGCTCGGACGCATAGGCGGTGGCATCGGCAAGCGTGTCTTGCGCCCAACGCGAGCGACGCCGCACCGCGCGGCCGAAGCCGTAGAGCGGCAGCACGATCACGGGAATGGCGGCCAGCACGAAGGCGGAGAGGCGCGGGCTCGTCACCACCATCATGACTGCCGCGCCGACGAACAGGACCGAATTGCGCAAGGCGACGGATACCGAAGCACCGACCGCGGCTTTGATCTGGGTGGTGTCGGCGGTGAGCCGCGAGATCAATTCCCCACTTTTGGCCTCGTCGAAATAGGCGGGCGAGAGCGAAACGACATGCCCGAATACCTCCTCGCGCAGGTCGGCGACGATGCGCTCGCCCAGCGTGGTTACGAGATAAAACCGCGCAGCGCTTGCTAGCGCGAGCACCGCCACGATCGCGATCATGACGGCGAAATAGCTATCGATGAGGCTCGCGCTCTCGCGCGAGAATCCGAAATCGATCATGCGCCGGACCGCGATCGGTACGATGAGCGTCGTGACCGCGGCGATCAGCAGCGCAGCGAGCGCCGCGAGCGCGTGCCGGCGATAGCGCGCGATGTAGGGCATAAGCGACAGCAGCGGCCTGAGCCTTCGGCTTTGCTGCCGTTCGGACACGGCCGCTCGCTGCGGCGTATCGGCCGCCGTTGCGACCTCGCGCGTCGCGTCTCGCCCGACGACGTTCATCTCAATCGGCCACTTGGAACTTAGGCACCAAAGCCAAAGCCGGCGCGACAATGCCCCGGCCCATGGCAGGTGGCAATCGGGCGCTGGGCTGCGGCTTGTTTCCCTTGCTGGCCTAGGTTATAGAGCCGCGACTTTTTCACCGCGCGAAGGCAATCGCGCGCAGGATGATCGCCCATGAAACCCGACCTGCATCCGGACTATCACACGATCAAGGTGGTGATGACCGACGGCACCGAGTTCACGACGCGCAGCACCTGGGGCAAGGAAGGCGACACGTTGCACCTCGACATCGATCCGAAATCGCACCCGGCCTGGACTGGCGGTCAGCAGCAGCTGGTCGACCGCGGCGGGCGGCTCTCGCGGTTCCAGAAGAAGTTCGCGGGCATCGGGCTCAAGAAATAGCGCTCGCGCCGCGCGCGCCAAAACCCCCGCGCTTCGGCGGGGGTTTTTCTTTTAGGGAATCCGGCCCTCTATCCCGGCATCGCTCTGTCGGGCTGGCGAAAAGTTCGGATCCGATTGCCTCCGAAATTCGGCTCGGCAGGGAGGTGGCGCGGAGGGGTCAAACGCGGACATCGCGCGTTTTCGATCGGTTCCTCAGCGCGGGCGGGCGGCGGCGGTCGAGTTCGCGGCTGGTTTTGGTTCGTCGCCCGCCTTCCAATTCGCGAGCGGGAAGATGTCGGGAGCTTCGCTGCCCTTGTGAGTCCAAGGATCGACCGTCCAGAGTTCGTTGGTCTTGCGATCCCTGATCACTGCCGTGTTGTGCGGACCCTCAGTGAACAGAAACCGAGACACCGGCGCGGCAATCGTGTGGTGCCGCAACAATTTGAGCTGATCGAGAACGAGCAGCAGTGAATTCGTGTTGATGGTTGTATCGATGCAATCGAATTGCCCGCGATTGCCCGCTAAGCCGACGAGGGGGCCGGCCCGCGCGACGCGCTTGGCAGTGCCAGTAATCGGAGCAATGCGCTGTTCAAACCACGCCTCGGTCCGTCCTATTGCGGCTCTTTCCGCCTGAGCTGATGCAGAACCTGACGTCATAATCGCGGCCATCTTGGCGTGATCGGCGCTCCCGAGAGCGATCTCGGTGCGGAAGGCGCATCCGAACCCATGGCAAATGACGACGCGGGAGGGGCTCGGCGACGCGAGCGACCACTCCCGGAGCATGGCCATGACCGCGGGATCGACTTCGCCGGCGACGGCGGGCGCCGCAGCCAGCAGCAACGCGACGAGCACCATCGCGAAGTAGCGCACGCCGGCCTCCCCCGATGAAACCCCGGAACGAATCTACAAAGCGGCCGAGCCCCAGCACAAGGTGTAGCCCGCCGAAAGGCACACGGGTCACGTCAGTTTCCGGAAGAGCGTGACTTATTTGCCAGCCCCCGCGTCAGCGCGCCGCCAACTCACAGCTGACGGAAATAACAGCACTTTTGGGCGAGAAGCATGCAGCTGGTCGGATTACTGCGAGATCCAGGATCGGCAGCGACGCTCACCGGAGCTTTCTCGATCCTGGCCGAGATCTCCGCCGAAGTCAGGCGGCAGTTTGCAACGGCAGACCAACCCCGCAACGCCAACCCGATTTCGCCTCGCTCAATCCTACCTGCTTTGTGCGAAGCAGCACGGAGCATTCATGCTCGATTAAGCCGCCGCAGATTACGATGGCATTCAAATGCGCATTTCCGGCCGCCGCGCCAAAGCGTGGTCCTTAGCGGGATAGCCAAAGGCCGGACTCACCCCCCGCGTGCCAGCGGTTTCAGCCTATGTGCGCGACTTCAGCAACTTGCAAAGTGCCGATCCCTCGAATGAGAACGCGTCAGGTCCGTTCGAGGCTGACGCGAGTTGTCGAGTGTGCCCATCTACTCTAATTGTTCGCGTTCCTCTCATCGCAGTCTGTTCGATGCACTGTTCTCGTCTGTTCATTTGCTTTGTATTGGTGCCACTTGCCACGTCAGCCGCCGCCGAGTGCCTGAAAGCGAACGTCGAGGGACAAATCGCTCAGGGACAGCTCACAATCGGCCGGGCGCGAGATGCTGCCGGACGGCCGGAGAGACCGTACATTCTGCAGCTTACGTCCAGTTCCTGTCTCGATGCCGATGACCCCGACGATGTCGTCAAGAGCACGCGGACGATTCACGTCTTCCCCGCGCAAGAAACGCTGGCGCCCACGTTCCGCCGTCTGGTCGGCAAGCCAGTCGCGGTGCGCGGCAGTCCGTTTACGGCCCACACGTCCCATCATCACGCGCCCATCGTGATGCAGGTGAGTGAGATCAGTCCGCGCTGAGCGTAAGGAATTCGCGCGGCTCAGCCGGTCGCCGGGACTGAGCGCAGCGAAATGCGAGGCTGCTGCCGCCTGCTGAATTGCCCTACCAAGGGAGCACGGCGCAGTCTAAACTGGGCTTGTCCGCGCTCGGGGAGCCGTATCTGACGCCCGCTCCAGGTGTCGCAACGGGATACAACCATGCTCAAGGAATATCACTACGACCATCTCATCCATTGGCCGCGCGGGGAGCGGGCCGCCGTGTTTTTGACCTTCGATTTCCAAGGCGGCGAGGACGTGAAGCCGGACAAGAACGGCATCCTCAACTATGAAATGTGGAGCCAGGGCGAATACGGCCCGCACCATGCCATTTATCGGCTGCTGCGGATTCTGAAGGAAGAGAACATCAAAGCGACATTCTTGACGTGCGGGGCCATCGCCGAGCGTTTTCCGGAAGCGATCCAGGCAATCCTCGCCCACGGCCATGTGGTGGAAGGTCACGGCTACAATCACGAGATCGCGCGCTACCTCCAGCGCGACGAAGAATTCGAGGTGATGAATAAGGCGATCGCCATGATCGAAAAGCGCACTGGGCGGCGCCCCTACGGCTGGCGTTCGTGCACGCAGAGCACGAACACCATCGAGCTGCTGATCGAGCACGGCTTCGTCTTCAACACCAATTGCTTCCATGAGGAGTTGCCGTTTCTTTGGGAAAAGGACGGCAAACTATTGGTCGAGCTTCCGCGCCAGCCGTTCGGCGACGGCACATTATTCGGCCATCGCCATGGCGAATACGGCAACCCGTATCACGGGCTCGAAACGTGGAAGGCCTATTTCGACGAGCTTTACGCGGAATCGGCTGATCGGCCCAAATACATCCCCTTCACGATGCATCCCTACATCATCGGCCGTCCCGGCCGCACGCTCGCCTTGCGCGGCATCATCCAGCATATGAAGAAAGCGGGGAATCTCTGGTTTCCCACTGGCATCGAGCTGGCCGAGTGGTGCCTCAACCACGTGTTCCAGGCCGAATGCCGGAAGCTTCGCGCCGCCGCAGGGTGAGGCAACGAGAGCATAACGGCGGGGAGCTCGCCGACTTTGTCGATCGAGATCGCCGCCGAGTCTAAGCAAATTCCGACGATACCGAACCGTGCTGCAGTGCTGACCCGGATTTCGCTGCGCTCAATCCGGGCTACTGTGGTTGCTGCGATAGGCGTTGGCGCAGCAACGCTTGTGTCGTCCGTACCCGTGCGGGCCGACCCGATCGCCGATTTCTATCGCGGCAAGACCTTGCGCATGCTGATCGGCTACGGCCCGGGCGGCGGCTATGACATCTACGGCCGGCTTGTCGCCGAGTTTCTGCCGCGGCATCTGCCCGGCCGTCCGACGATCGTTGCGCAGAACATGCCGGGCGCCGGCAGCTTCGTGGCGGCGAAATACATCTACGACGTTGCGCCCAAGGACGGCACCGTCTTGGGCAGCCTTGCCCAGACGTTGGCGCTCGACAGCCTCACCAACACGAGCGCCAAGCTCGACGTCGCCAACATGCCCTATATCGGCCGCGTCGTGACGAACATCGATACCGGCGTCGCGCTGCCGAAGAGCGGCATCAAATCGTTCGACGATGTTCGCGCGAGACCGTACACCGTGGGCGCCTCCGGCGGCGGCTCTACCACGGTTCTGTTCCCGACCGCGCTCAACGCCTATGCCGGAGCGAAGTTCAAGCTGGTGCGAGGCTATAGCGGTACGAACGATATCCTGCTCGCGATGGAGCGCGGCGAGGTGGACATCGTCGGCGCCTACGGGCTCCCCGGCATTTTGGTGAGCCACCCTGGCTGGGTGCAGCGCGGCGAGGCGACGTTCCTTTTCCAGGCTTCGCTCAAACGGCATCCCCTCCTGCCCAACGTGCCGACGCTCCCGGAGCTCGCCTTGTCGGACGAAGGCGGCGAGGTGCTGCACGCAGCCGCCAGCACCGGTGAAATCGGCCGCTCCATACTCACCACGCCGGGCGTGCCGCCGGAGCGGCTACGTGCGCTGCGCACCGCATTTCGAGCGCTGCTCCAGGATCCGGATTTCCTCGCCGCGTGCGAAAAGCGCAAGCTGATGATCGAGGGTGCGACCGGCGAGGAGATCGACGAGATCGTGCGCGAGACGTTGCGGCTGCCGCAGGCGGTGGCGGACAAGATCGGCCAGATGATGCAATAGGCCAAGCTGGTCTTTCCCGGCGCGGCCCGTGACTGTCCCCGGGGCCCATCAGCTGCTGCGATTACCGCTCCTGCTCGAAGGCGGCCTTGAGCAGGCCGATCTGGCGCTCCACCGGATTGGCGCGATCGACACGGCTGGGTGTTGCGTGCATCGTGGCATCGAGCCGCCGTACCGCCCTCTGCAGCGCCTTGGAGCGCTCGATCAGCGCGCGCAGGCGTTCGGGCAAGAGCTTGATGTTCTGCTCGTCGTTGTACTCGGCGGTTGCGAGCTTCACTTTCGCCTTTTCCTTGCTGGCCTGGGCGAGCGTCATCTCGCCCTCCTTCACCGCGCGGTGGAGCAGAAGCCAGGACGCGAGCTGCATCAGCCGCGTCGTGAGCCGCATGCTTTCGGTGGCATACGCGAGCGCGGCATTGCGGCTGAGCTTCTTCGATTCCTGCCGGCCCGGGCCGTCGAGATAGGCGGCGGTCTGCTCCACGAGCGACATGCCGTCGCGGAACAGGTCGGCAAAGGCTTGCGAAGCCGCGACCCTCTCGCCGAACGAAACGAGGTCCTTGACCGACTTCTCGGACATCGCCCACGCCTCACGCTACGTACACGTTGTTTGCTTTTGCGCCAGCCCCTGGCGAGGCGGGAATGATTGCGCAGGGGTCGATCCCTGTCCAGCGCCCGGCGAACAAAGCTTTGCGTATAGTTGCCCGGCTGCCACGCGGTCGCGCGACCGAGAACAGATCGCGAAAAGCGACTACTGACGTCCGAAAATGGGACAAGGCGATGAAAAAAGAGCCGCCGGAGACGGCGGCTCGAAGTTCTAACAGGGAGGCGTCAAACAGAGTGGACAGGAGCCACTCAATGTCCAGAAGATGGACGCCCCCAGTAATGATCGTGAAAGCTTAACAAGGTCTTAAGATTTTAAACAATTTGCGGTCCCCGGCACCCGGCCGGCCGGCTGTCCGCGTCGCCGACAATCGGCAGCCGCAGATCGGAAGTGCGGGTGCTCTATTTCTTAAAGAACTGGTCGGCAACGCTACGCGAGCCTTGCTTGGTGGCAATGTTCGCCTGGAGCCGGCCGATCTCCTCATTGAGAAGCGCGATACGGTCCTCGAGCTCCTTGATCGAGAGCAGCGCGAGATCCTGGCCGATCTCGTGCACGATCTTTTTCTTCGGCCGGTCGTCTTCATCCGTGGCTGGCATCGCTCGGCTCCGCACGAGAGCGTGCGAAAATAGCCTGCGGCGCCGCCATTGTCACATGCACAGCCCGCAACTAAGCAACCCCGCAAACTGCGTCAGCGAAGGACTTTTGCCATGCCCGCACTGCCCGCCCAGATGACCGCGATCGCAATCCGTGCGCCCGGCGGACCGGATATGCTCGTGCCCGAAGAGCGTCCGCTGCCCCGCCCCGGGGAAGGCGAGGTGCTGGTGAAGGTCGCGGCCGCGGGCGTCAACCGGCCTGACGTGATGCAGCGCCAAGGGCTTTATCCACCACCCGCCGGTGCGACCGATATCCCCGGTCTTGAGATCGCGGGCGAAGTGGTTGCGCTGGGGATCGGCGTGAAGCGCTGGAAGGCGGGCGACAAGGTCATGGCGCTGGTGGTCGGCGGCGGTTACGCCGAATATTGTCGGGCGCATGAAAGCCACGCGCTGCCGGTGCCGGAAGGCCTCACACTGGTTGCCGCCGCGGCAATTCCCGAAACCTTCTTCACCGTCTGGCACAACGCGTTCGAGCGCGGGCGATTGAAGGCCGGCGAGACTTTGCTCGTGCACGGCGGCTCCTCCGGCATCGGCACCGCCGCGATCCAGCTTGCTAAGGCATTCGGTGCGCGTGTGATCGCCACCGCTGGTTCGGCGGAAAAATGCGATGCGTGCCGACGCCTCGGCGCCGATGTCGCCGTTAACTACAAGAGCGAAGATTTCGTCGCCGCGACCAAGACCGCCACCGACGGCAAGGGCGCCGACGTCATCCTCGACATGGTCGGCGGCGACTATATCGAGCGGATTACGAGGCCGCCGCCGTCGAAGGGAGGGTGGTGCAGATTGCTTTCCAGGCGAACTCCAAGGCCACGGTCGATTTTCGCCGCATCATGCTCAAGCGCCTCACCCATACCGGCTCGACCCTGCGCGCACGCTCTATCGCCGACAAGGGTGCGATTGCGCGGGCCGTCGAGACGTACGTTCTGCCGCTCATTGCCGCGGGTCGGGTGAGGCCGCTGGTCGATAGCACCTTCCCGCTCGCGCAGGTTTCTGCCGCACACGCGCGCATGGAGACGAGCGCGCATATCGGCAAGATCGTCCTGACCGTCGCAAGCGCTTGAAATTGCTTCGGTTTCGCATTTGGCCGATACCAGGTGCAGGCGTTCTGCGAGCCTTTCCCGGCGCGCATGGGCCGCGAAATCGACGTAAATCAACGTAAAGTTCGCTCGCCTTGGGCGCGCGCGGAATTGCGTCGGTCCGACGAAGCTCGGCGAGGGGGTCGACAGGGGTGGAGCTGGGAGGACGTCGGTTGCATTGTGTGCGCGCCTGCGTGGCGGCGGTGCTGACCGTGCTCGTGGTCGGCCTTTCCCCCGCCCGCGCGGTGGAGGCGATCAATGTGCGCACGGATGCGCAGGCGATCGATCTCACCGACTCCGCCGAGCGCCATCGCACCGAGGCCGACCGCCTGCTCGTCTCCGCCGCGCCCGGCCCCGACGGAATTATCCGGCGCATGGACGTGCGCGCGCGCGAGGGAAACACAAATTGGGCGGTGTTCGCGCTCGCCAATTCCGGCGATGAACAGATCGAGCGGCTGATCGTCGTGCCGCACTACCGCATGGTCGGCTCGGGTGTGTTTTGGCCCGATCTCGGCCTCTCCCGCGTTGCCAGCATCACTTCGAGCGGCGAGCGCCCCGAGCGCCAGGACAGCGCCACTGCGGATATCTTCCGCATCACGCTCGATCCCGGCAGCGTGATGACATACGTGCTCGAGCTGCGCACGGGCAAGCTCAACCAGCTCTATCTGTGGCAACCCGAGGCCTACAAGGACAAGGTCAACAGCCTCACGCTCTACCACGGCATCGTCATCGGCATCGCCGGATTGCTCGCGCTGTTCCTCACCATCCTGTTCGTGGTCAAGGGCAGCATGATGTTTCCTGCCGCCGCCGCGCTCGGCTGGGCGGTGCTCGTCTATATCGGCCTCGACTTCGGCTTCTGGGGCAAGGTGTTCGCGCTCTCTGCGGACTCCGAGCAAATCTGGCGCGCCTCGGGCGAGGCGATCCTGGCGGCGACGCTGGTCGTATTCCTGTTCGCGTATCTCAACCTCAACCGCTGGCACGTGCGCTACGCCCACATCACGCTCGGCTGGCTCGCCTTTCTCGCGGCACTCGTTGCATTGGCCTTATACGAGCCGCCGATCGCGTCCGGTATCGCGCGCGTCTCGCTCTTTGCCGTCGCTCTGCTCGGCTTCGGCCTGGTCGTGTATCTTTCGTTCCACGGCTTCGACCGCGCCGTCCTGTTGATCCCGACCTGGCTTCTGCTGGTGCTGTGGGTGATCACGGCGGTGTTCGCCGTGACCGCCGTCATCACCAACGACATCGTCGGCCCGGCCCTGCTCGGCGGTCTGGTCCTGATCGTAATGCTGATCGGTTTTACGGTGATGCAGCATGCGTTTGCCGGTGGCGTAACCAGCGGCATCGTGTCCGACGTCGAGCGCCGCGCGCTCGCGCTCACCGGCGCGGGCGACATGATCTGGGACTGGGACGTCTCCGCCGACAAGGTGTTCACCAGCCCGGAAACCGAGGCGCTGCTCGGGCTCAAGCGCGGCTCGCTCGAAGGACCGGCGGCAGGTTGGCTCGACGTGCTGCACCCGCTCGATCGCGATCGTTTCCGCGCCGTGCTCGACAGCGTGCTGGAGCAACGCCGCGGCCGCCTGAGCCAGGATTTCCGCCTGCGCACGCCCGATGGCCATTATCTGTGGTTCACGCTCAAAGCGCGGCCGGTCGTGGGCTCGGACGGCGAGGTGGTGCGGCTCGTGGGCACGCTCACCGACGTCACCGAGTTCAAGAACGCAGAGGAGCGGCTCCTCCACGACGCGGTGCACGACAATCTGACCGGGCTGCCCAATCGCGAGCTGTTCCTCGACCGACTGGAGGGCGTGCTCGCGCTCGCCAAGGCCGATCCGGCGATCAAGCCGACGGTGATGATGATCGATCTCGACCGGTTCAAGCAGGTCAACGACTCCGTCGGCATCGCGGTGGGCGATTCGATCCTGCTGACGCTGGCGCGGCGGCTCGCTCGGCTGCTCAAGCCGCAAGACACGCTCGCCCGGCTCGCGGGCGATCAGTTCGCGCTCATTCTTTTGTCGGAGCGCGAAACCGAGCGCATCATCGCGTTTGCCGAGACGCTGCGCAAAGGGCTGCGCGCGCCCATCACGTTCAATGACCGCGAGCTGTTTCTCACCGCATCGATCGGCGTTGCGCTCGGCGACGGTGAGCCGCGCCGCACCGAGGAGGTGCTCAAGGATGCGGAGCTCGCGATGTACCACGCCAAGCGCATCGGCGGCGACCGCATCGAAGTGTTCAAGCCCTCGATGCGGGCACGCCAGAGCGACCGTGCGACGCTCGAATCCGAGCTGCGGCGCGCGCTGGAGCGCGAGGAGATCGCGATCCTCTACCAGCCGATCGTGCGGCTCGAGGACCGCTCCGTCGCCGGGTTCGAGGCGATGCCGCGCTGGCATCATCCCAAAGTGGGCCGCGCCTCGCCCGCCGAGTTCATCGCGATCGCCGAGGAGGTCGGCCTCATCGTCGAGCTCGGCATGTTCGTGCTCGAGCACGCCGCGCGGCAGCTGAGCAGCTGGCAGGGTACCGTGCGCCGGCGCGATCCGCTGTTCGTCAGCGTCAACATGTCTTCGCGGCAATTGCTGCGCCAGGATCTCATTCACGATCTGCGCACGGTGATCGCGCGGGCGGGCCTTGCGCGCGGAACGCTCAAGCTCGAACTCACCGAGTCGCTGGTGATGGAGAATCCCGAACACACCGCGCAGATGCTGCAACGCATTCGTGATCTTGGCGCCGGCTTGGCGCTCGACGGCTTCGGCAGTGGCCACGCCTCCCTCGCCTATCTGCAGCGCTTTCCTTTCGACACGATCAAGATCGGCCAGTCTTTCGTGCGCACGAACGGCAAGGGCTCCCGCCCGGTCGTCCTGCGCTCGATCATCGCGCTCGCGCACGATCTCGGCATGGAAGTGGTGGCCGAAGGCGCTGAAACCGATTCGGATGCGGTCGAGCTCTATCAGCTCGGCTGCGAGTACGCGCAGGGTAATTATTTCGGCGAGCCGATGAGCGCGGATGACGCCAAGGCACTGTTGGAAGACGAGCGCGTGAGCGAAGAGAGCGATATCGCACCGCGCAAACGCAGCGTTCAGTAATAGCCGACGGCCTCTCCCACTCCGCTCACTCCCGCGCAAGCGGCCAAAAGGCACGCATGCAGCCGCTGGAGTTTACGCTCGCGAAAGCGAGAGCGGCGATGAGCGGCCGAAATAAATTAAAGCCAGAGCTGATCCGATGCGTGACCTGACTACGCGTGCCCAGACTCGCTCGAGAGCATGCCGAGATCGATGCCGATCTTCTTCAGCGCCTTCTCGTATTTCCCGCCGGTGTCCTGGCCGAAAATCAGTTCGGGATCGGCCGCGCAATGCAGCCAGCCGTTATGCTGGATTTCGTTCTCGAGCTGGCCCGGCGCCCAGCCGGCATAGCCGAGCGCGAGAACGGCGCTTTGCGGCCCCTCCCCGCGCGCAATCGCCTTGAGAATGTCGAGCGTTGCGGTCAGGCAGATGCCTTCGTCGATCGGCAGCGTCGAGTTCTCGATGAAGAAGTCGCTCGAATGCAGTACGAAGCCCCGCTGGGTATCGACCGGGCCGCCCTTGAGCACCTTCACGCCGTCTGCGCCCCGCGGCAGCTGAATCAGCTCCGACGCCGGGATGACCTCAAGCTGCACCAGAAGGTCGGCAAAGCTGATGTGCGGGGCCGGTTGGTTCACGACAATGCCCATGGCGCCCTCGGTCGAATGCGCACAAACATAGATGACGCTGCGCGCGAATCGGTCATCGCCCATCGACGGCATCGCGATCAACATCTGTCCGTCGAGATAGCCGCGCTTGGACACCTTACGCGGCTGCGACTTAAATCTTCCCGGTCGGCCCTTTCCCTCCGGCCGAGGCGCGTTCGATTCGGCGCCGACCGGCGCCTCGTCGTCTTGCATGGTTGTCTTGCGAGGAAACTTCATGTCGAAATGCTACCTGATTGGCCGCCGATTGCAAACGAGGCGGCATACAAATCTACGCACGCTTCGTGCCATGATACGGGGCGACGCGCGTAAGATGTGTGTCTTTTTCATGTACTTTCCACCACCCGGGCCGGTTGATCACGCGTTGGCTCACGATGAATTCAGTGGCACACGAAAAGTTTCGCCCATAGATCAAGCGATCATGACCACCGGCTTCGATGGGCTGCGACGGACCGCCGCGCTTGGCGCGATCGGCATCTGCGCGATGAGCCTGATCGCCGCAAGCAACGCGGCCGCTGATGACGCCTCGCGCTGGGACGGCGATGCACGCAACGCCGTGCGTCTCATCGCGGGTTCCTCGCCGCCCGATGGAGGGCCGATCCGCGCCGGCGTGGAGATCAGGCTCAAGAGTGGCTGGCACACCTATTGGCGCTATCCCGGCGATGCTGGCGTGCCGCCGCGCTTCGATTTTTCGGAGTCGCAGAACCTCAAGTCGGTCGAGGTCCTGTGGCCCGCGCCGCAACGGATCCCGGAACAGGGGCTGGTTACGATCGGATATACGGGCGACGTCATCCTGCCTCTGGCGATCGTGCCGCAGATCAGGGGGGAGCCGGTCAAGCTGCGCCTCAAGCTCGACTACGCGGTATGCGAGACGCTGTGCGTGCCCGCGGAAGGAAAGGCCGAACTGGTGCTCACCGGCGGAGCCTCCTCGCACGAGGCCGTGCTGGTCGCGGCCGAAGCGCGGGTTCCGAAGAAGCTCGCGCTTGGCGAAGGCGCGGCGCTTGCCGTCAAATCGGTTCGGCGCGACAACGCCGGGGGCCGACCCCGCATCCTCGTCGACCTCGCAGCGCCGCCCGCAACCGAGATCGCTCTATTCGCCGAGGGACCGACAGCGGATTGGGCACTGCCGGTGCCGGCGGCGGTCGATGGCGCGCCGAAAGGTTTGCAACGCTTCGCCTTCGCGCTCGATGGCGCACCGCCCGGAGCCAGTTACGACGGCGCTCGCATCGCGCTCACCGCCGTCGCGGGAGATGCCGCCATCGAGGTCGTCACCCGTCTCGACTAATTCGCCGGGCGCGTTAATTTGGGGGTGGCGCGCCCTGCGAGGTCGCGAGCGGCGCGGGCAAGAGTTCAAGCATTTCACATGCAAGCGAGAGGATGACGATCATGTCCATCAAGGTCGGCGATCGACTGCCGGAGACGAAGTTTCGCGTAATGACGTCGGAGGGGCCGGCGTGGAAGACGACCGACGAGATCTTCAAGGGCAAGAAGGTCGCCCTGTTCGCGGTGCCCGGCGCCTTCACCGGCACCTGTCACAAGATGCACGTTCCTTCGATCATGCAGAACGCCGACGCCATCAGAGCGAAGGGGGTCAACACCATCGCCGTCACTTCCGTCAACGACGTGTTCGTGATGGACGCCTGGAAGAAGGCGTGCGCCGCCGACAAGGTCGATTTTCTGGCCGACGGCAACGGCGAGTTTGCCAAGGCAATCGATCTGGCTTTCGACGGTTCGGGGAATGGGCTCGGCACGCGGTCGAAGCGCTATGCCATGCTGGTCGACGACGGCGTGGTGAAGAAGCTCAACATCGAAGAGGCGCCGGGCAAGGTCGAAGTGTCGGGCGGCGACGCCTTGCTCAAGCAGCTTTAGAGGCGAATCCGAAGTCGACGTACTCGCCGCTCATTCCCGCGCAAGCTGGAGTCCAGGAGGCCGGTCCGGGACGAGCGGATGTTGCGTGGCTCGGGACAACCTCTAATCGCCCGGGAACGCCGCCGGGCGACTCTTGCCGGCGCGCGAGCGCGCCTCCTCTAGTCCGGTGCGCGCCAATTTGTCGGCGCGCTCGTTGAGCACGTGGCCGGCATGGCCGCGCACCCAATGCCAGCGCACCCGATGACGTGCCAAAAGCGCATCGAGCCGCTGCCAGAGATCGACATTCCTGACCGGCTTCCTATCGGCGGTGCGCCAGCCGTTGCGCTTCCATTGGTTGATCCACGAGAGGATGCCATTGCGCAGATATTGGCTGTCGGTGTGAATGTCGACGAGGCAGGGCCGCTTGAGCGCTTCCAGCGCCGCGATCGCGGCCATCAACTCCATGCGGTTGTTGGTTGTGTGCGCCTCGCCGCCCCTGAGCTCCTTCTCGTGATCGCCGAAGGCGAGAATCGCGCCCCAGCCGCCCGGCCCCGGATTGCCGGAACAGGCGCCATCGGTGTGGACGACGACGTGCGGCTCGCTCATCCCTCGATACCGTAGTCGCGCACGCTCTTGACCGACTGATGGAAGCGCAGCTTGCGGTAATACTCGAACGGATCCTTCGGCCGCACCAGTGCGCCGGCCGGCACATCGAACCAGTCGACAAGCCGCGTCAGAAGAAAGCGTAGCGCCGCGCCGCGGGCGAGCAGCGGCAGTGCGCGGCGCTCCTCCTGCGAGAGCGAGCGCACCTGCGCATAGGCCTGCAGCAGGCTCCTGCCCTTGGTCACGTTGTAGGAATGGTCGCTCTCGAAGCACCAGGCGTTGAGGCAGATCGCGACGTCGTAGGCGAGCGCGTCCGTGCAGGCGAAATAGAAATCGATCAGTCCGGAAAGCTTGTTGCCGAGGAAGAACACGTTGTCGGGAAAGAGGTCGGCGTGGATCACGCCCTGCGGCAAATTCGACGGCCATGCGTTTTCGAGATGCGCAAGCTCGGCCGCGAGAAATTGCTTCAATTCGGGCTGCACCTCGTTCGCGCGCGCGCTGCACTTCTCGTAGAGCGCCCGCCAGCCATTCACCGAAAGCGCGTTGACGCGGCTGTGCGTGAAATCGAGCCCGGCGAGATGCAGCCTCGCCAGCGCCTCACCCAGCGCCGCGCAGTGAGCCGGCGATGGCCGCCGAATCCACATGCCGTCGAGAAACGTAACCACCGCCGCCGGACGGCCGGCGATGTGGCCCAGCACTTCGCCCCGCTTGTTCTTGACCGGCCGCGGGCAGCTGATGCCACGCGCATGCAGGTGCTCCATCAAGCCGAGAAAGAACGGCAAGTCGTTGGCCGCCACGCGCCTTTCGTAGAGAGTGAGGATGAAATAGCCGCGGCTGGTGTGAACGAGGAAGTTGGAGTTCTCCACGCCTTCCGCGATGCCCTTATAGGCGAGCAGTTCCCCGATGTCGTAACCGGCGAGAAAGGCCCCAAGCTCTTCCGCCACCACATCGGTGTAGACGGCCACGGTCATTCCTCATGCGTGTGCCTGCTCCGGGCGACGGCAAATCCGGAATCAGGGATCGGTGGGAACGCGACGAATGCTGATGTCCAATAACTGATTTCTAGACGTGGGAACTGCGCTGCCCCACGCGCGAGTTCATTCCGCTGCCTCGGGCCCTCGCAACACCCGCGGCAGCGGGAAGAACATGTCTTCGTCGGCGGTGGTGACGGTCTCCACCTTTACCGCATAGCGCTCGGCGAAGGCGCCGATGACCTCCTCGACCAAGACCTCCGGCGCGGAGGCGCCGGCGGTGACGCCGAGGCTTGCGATCGAGCCGAACAACGACCAGTCGATCTCCTTGGCGCGCTGCACCAGCGCCGCACGCGGACAGCCTGCACGTTCTGCGACCTCTTTGAGACGTTGGGTATTGGAGGAATTGGGCGACCCGACCACCACCATGGCCTCGACCATGGGCGCTACCTTCTTCACGACCTCCTGGCGATTGGTGGTGGCGTAGCAGATGTCTTCCTTGTGCGGCCCGTGGATCTGGGGAAAGCGCGCTTTCAGCGCCGCGACGATGTCGGCGGTGTCGTCGACGGAGAGCGTGGTTTGCGTCACATAGGCAAGACGGCTGGGATCGCGGGGCGCGAAGCGGGCGACCTCCTTGACCGACTGGACCAGCGTGATGGCGCCCACGGGGAGTTGGCCGACCGTTCCCACCACCTCGGGGTGGTCGGCGTGGCCGATCAGCACGATCTCACGGCCACGCTTGTAATGGATCTCGGCCTCGCGGTGCACTTTGGTGACCAGCGGACAGGTGGCGTCGAGCGCAAATAGATTGCGCTTTCGCGCCTCGGCGGGAATCGATTTCGGAACGCCATGCGCCGAGAAAATGACGGGCGCGTCGGTATCTGGAATTTCGTCGAGCTCTTCAACGAAGACCGCGCCCTTGGCCTTGAGGCTCTCGACCACATAGCGGTTATGCACGATCTCGTGGCGCACGTAGACCGGCGCGCCGTAGCGGGCGAGCGCCTGCTCGACCGTGTCGATGGCGCGCACGACACCGGCGCAGAAGCCGCGCGGCGAGCACAGCAGCACCTTCAGCGCGGGCTTGGGGGCTTCCGTCATGGGACCTCGGTTCGACGCGTGGCTGCGCCACTCGACATGGGGCTATGCGCTGGGCCTGTCAAGCGCGGGCCGTGGAACCGATCTTGGCCGCCTGCTACGCGCCGTCCAGCCAAGCGTCGTAGCGCGCGTACAAATGCGCGGTGTGCGCCGCGCCATCGTAGTGCACGACCGGCGCCAGTGCGCGACCCGCGGCTTTCAGGCGAGCGGCCATGTACCGGTAGGGCTCGGGATAGGCCGAAAGATCGGTCGCGCCGAACAGCTTGGCGAAAGCCTCCGACGGCTCGACCGGATCGAGCCGATCGCGCTCGTAGACGGCAACTCGCTCCGCGATCGCCCAGCGTCCGCCTCCTCGCTCCAGCCGATCGAGGAACCGCGCGTGCGACGTGATGTCGGTGAGCACGTCGCCGATCTTCTGGCGCACCAGGATGACGATACTGGTCTCGGCGAGCGCGCGATCGCGCGCGACGCGCACCACGGAGGGAAAAATGTGGTGTTTGGAACGCTGGCCGGCCTCGAAGCTCTGCCGGCAGCGGTCGACGAATTCACGAAAGCTGCCGCTGAACCAGGAGACCGCAATCTCGCCCTCCGGCACGAAAGTGGCAAGCAGTTGCGGCCATTTGCCCTGATCGCGATAAATGGCCCAGGCTTGGATCAACTCGGCACAGGCGGATTTGTCGTCCATGGATCGTCGCCTCGATCGCCTTCACCCTGCTCCTCAACATGAGGCGGATCGATCCATCGCGCAATTGGTGTTTGCTGTCGACGGTTGCTAACATCAAAGGCGTAACTTGCGAGAGGCCCGACGTGATCCGCGCGCTTGCGATCCTGATTTTTTCTTGCGCGACCACTCCTCCCGCTCTCGCGCAGAGCTACCCGGCAAAGCCGCTCAAGGTCATCGTCTCGACCTCGGCGGGCGGCATCACCGATCTCGCCGCGCGCATCTTCGGCGCCCACGTCACCGCCAAGAGCGGCCAGCCCGTGGTGATCGAGAACCGGCCGGGCGCGAGCGGCAATATCGCCATGGATGCGGTGGCCAAGGCGACGCCCGACGGCTACACGCTCGGCGTCGCCAATACCGGCAACATCGTGATCAATCCCTATCTGATGCGGTACATGCCCTACGACCCCTTGCACGATCTCCTTCCGGTCGCGCCGATCGGCACGGTACCGCTGTTTCTCGTGATCAACGCCAACCTGCCAGCCGTCACGCTGGCGGAGTTCATTGCCTATGCCAAGGCGCAGCCCGACAAGGTGAGCTACGCATCGGCGGGTGTGGGAACGACGCCCGATCTCGCCGCGCATGAATTGAGCCGCCGCGCCGGCCTCAAGCTCGTGTTCGTGCCGTTTCGCGGCACCGCGCCCGCGGTCGCCGCAGTGCTCGGCGGCGACGTGCAGGTGACCTTCGTGTCGATGGGGCCGCATATGGAATTCGTCCGCCAGGGCAAGCTGCGCGTGCTCGCCGCCGCCACGCCCATGCGCGTGCCGTATCTGCCCCATGTGCCGACGTTCGCGGAGCAGGGATTTGCCGGGTTCGAGATATCGACCTGGTTCGCGCTGTTTGCTCCCCGCGCAACGGCGAAGGAGATCGTCGATCAGCTCAACGGCTATGTGCGCGATCTCGCCCGCGATGCCGATGCACAGAAGGTGCTGGCGGCAAATTTCGTCGATCCACCAATCATGACGGCCGCAGAATTCGCCGATCTGGTCAGGGCGGACGCGGTCAAATGGAAACAGATCGTGCACGACGCCGGCGTGACGGTCGATTGAGGTTGCGCCTTCCTCGCGCGCACCGCCTTCGCAACGACAAAGAGCCCGCATGAAAGCAATCGTGGTGCACCGCTATGGCCCGCCGGACGTGCTCCAATACGAGACCGTGCCGGATCCCGAACCGCGCGCGGGCGAGATCCGCATCCGCATTCATGCCGCCACCGTCAATCGCGTGCTCGACGTGAGCTTGCGGGCGGGCAAAGAGCGCGCGCGCGGCGCGATACTTCCGCTCATTCCGGGCGTCGACTGTGCCGGCGTCGTCGACGCGGTCGGAGCGTCGGTCACCCGTTGGCGAAAGGGGATGCGGGTGGCCGCTGCCGGCGTCATGCCGCTCGATATTTGTCGGGAGGACGGCGCCAATTACGCGGGGCCGACCGGCATGATGGGCATCAAGCGGCCCGGCGGCTTTGCCGAGATGGTCGCGGTACCGGCCTGCGCCGCGATCGAGCTGCCCAAGGGGCTCGACTTCCACCACGCCGCCGTGATCATGCGCCACGTGCCGACCGCCTGGAATCTGCTGGTGAACGTCGCCGGACTCAAGGCCGGCGAGACCGTGCTGATCATGGGCGCGGGCGGAAACCTCGGCTCGATCGGCATTCAGATCGCCAGGAACGTGATCGGCGCGAACGTGATCGCGGCCGCGGGTTCCGAGGAGCGCGTCAAAATCGGGCTCGCGCTCGGCGCCGATCACGGCGTGAACTACAACACCGCCGACTTGCAGGCCGAGGTGATGACGCTGACCGGCGGCAAGGGCGTCGACGTGCTCTACGACAACATCGCCAATCCGAAGGTGCTGCCGAACGCCTTCCGCGCGATCGGTTTCGACGGTCGGCTGGTCACCGCCGGCGCGCATGCGGGGCCGAACGTCAGCATCGATTTTTCCCACCTCTACCACAAGCGCATCACCATCAAGGGACGGCCGGGGTATCAGGCCTCCGACGTGGCGAAATGCTTTGCCGCCGCTGCCGAGGGCAAGATCAAGGCGCAGATCGAGCGGATTCTGCCGCTGTCGCGCGCCGCCGACGCGCATCGGCTGGTGGAATCCGGCGAGTCGTCGGGAAAGATCGTGCTCGACCCGACGCTGGGATAGCGCGCGCCCGTGGCGGATGTCCCCCATTGCGCCGCCCGTGGGGGAATGCCTATATTCGACGCACTTCCGTCATCGCCGATGACACCAAACTTCGCCCGCGAGGGCGGGCGGAGCACAGAGGAGATTTAGCCATGAGCGCCATACCGCTGATGCCGAAAGCGACCGCCGTATGGCTGGTCGAGAACACCGCGCTCTCGTTCGATCAGGTCGCCGACTTCTGCAAGCTTCACCCGCTCGAGGTGAAAGCGATCGCCGATGGCGATGCGGCGCAGGGCATCAAGGGGCTCGATCCCGTGCTCACCGGCCAGCTCAGCCGCGAGGAGATCGAGAAAGGCGTCGCCGATCCGGACTACCGGCTCAAGCTGCTCGATCCCAAGGTCCGCCTGCCCGAGGCCAAGCGAAAGAAGGGCCCGCGCTACACGCCAGTGTCGCGCCGCCAGGATCGCCCGAACGCCATCCTCTGGCTGGTGCGCAACCATCCCGAGGTCAAGGACAGCCAGATCATGCGGCTCGTCGGCACCACAAAGTCTACCATTCAGGCGATCCGCGAGCGCACCCACTGGAACGCCTCGAACCTGCAGCCGATGGACCCTGTCACGCTCGGCCTGTGCTCGCAGATCGATCTCGACCTCGAGGTTCAGCGCGCCGCCAAAGAGAAGCCGGCCGATGCCGAGCCGCAAGGCGCCACGCTGCTGCCCGCCGCCGAGACCACTGTTCGCCGCGAACCCGAGCCGGAGGAGAAGAAGCCGGCCGACGAGCTGAACGTCGACGCCGTGTTCGCTAAGCTCAAGCAGCTCGGCGGCAAGAGCGAGTAGCGTATTCCGAGACGACCACGGGAACGGAAACTCCAAAAGTCGAAGGGGTCCGCTCAACGGGTCAGTGTTAGTGTGGTCCTCAAGCTGTACATTGAGCGCTGAAGTCTCTGCAACCGCTGGGTGACCGCTTCCTCCGAAAGCTTGTCCTAATTTATCCGCATTTGCGCGCGCAGCTAATTGCGGGGATCGTATCACGATGCGCGTTGTTGCTGCACTATCTGTTCTCGCGTGGCTCCTCGCCGCTTGTTCCGGCAGCAACAGGGTTGAAGGCGTGGTTCCCAGCTGGGCCAACACGCCGCCGGCGCATCCAACAATGCAATCCCCCGCGCGCAGGAACCATTTAGAAGGCCGCGGTCCTCCGGCGGAACCACCCGCTAAAGCTCCGGCACAGCCGCAACAAGAGCCGAAGAAACCCCAGCTTCAAAACCCTTCCGAAGAGTAAAGCGCTCGGCTTGAGTTCACTGCGACGGCACAGGGCGCAATACGAAGCGTCGTTGCACCATCATCGAGCAGGCACACGCCTCCATGGTGCCGTGGCGAATAACGCCACAGCGCGCCTTGCACGGGCTATGGACGCGCGTGAACGCGCTTAAGCCTAATCCGCCCCTGCACTGGGCCTTAGTCGCAACGGCGCTCCCTGCGCGTGATCGAGCGGCCGTCGTCGCGCTCAACGGTCGTGGTCACCATCCGGCAGTTTCGCCGCGGGCCCACGGTGACGCCGCCCGGACCGATGCCGACGGTGACGTCCGAGTCTCGCCGGCCACGATAGTAATCGTCACGGTCACGGCCGATCCGCACATCGACGCCCTGCGCCATCTTGAGCTCTTGCGCCTTGGCCGGAACGCTGCCGCCAAGCAGCGGGCCCGTCATGAGTACCGCGCCGGCTGCCGCCAGGGCGAAAACAATTTTTGGCATGTGGGGCTCCTTCCTCGGGCTTTGCTGGCAGACAGACAACGGGAACCCGTATGGAAAAGTTCCTTCGTGCTGTTGCCGGCGTCACGCGCGAGGTTGATCGACGCGCGGTCTTGAACATTGGTCGCAGCCGCGTCTACTGCGTGGCCTTTCTTGCCAGATCGCCGAGGCCATGCGCCATGGCATCGATCGTCGCTTTGGTTGCGGCTGTTAGTCCATGGCGCCGCACGATCCAACTCGGCTCGTTGTAGGAGAGCCAGACTTTGCCGCTCGCGTCCTGCCACACCAGCGCCTTTAGCGGCAGATCGATGCCGATCGTCTGATTGGACTGCATGAGCGGCGTGCCTGCCTTGGCGTTGCCGAATATGAGGACCTCGGTGGGCCCCAACGCTAGGCCGGCCTGCGCAGCTCCCGCTGCATGATCGATGCGCGCGAACACGACCATGCCCTTTGCCCTGATCTCCGCTTCGAGCCGATCCGCCGTTTCCTTCGCCCCGTAGTGGCTCGGTATCGTCGTCAATCCATCTGCGGCCATGGCGTGCGCTCCGGCTAGCTAAGCAACGATCACGTTGGATTTGCTCATCGTCACTCCAAGGGGAAGAGAAGTCCACCGAGCACGCTAGCGTACCTCGAGCACAAACGAGGGAAAGCGCGCTCAGCCGAATTCCGGGCCGACCACGGAAAAGGTGCGCGCCGCGTCGTCGAAACGCGCTGATGAGCGGTAAAGCATGCGCGTGAACGGCCGCACCGCGGTGAGGCCGTGCGCGTCGAGGAAGCTGCGCAGCTCGGTCTTGCTGTCGGCAACATCGATGAACAGCGGACCCTCGATTCCATCGAGCGCGCGCGCCACGAGCGCGCGGGCGATCGCGTCATCCTCTGCAATGAGCGGTCCGATATGCGCGGCCAAGCCGCCGTCGCGGCCGAGCAGGAAACCGACGATGCCGTCCGCGCGCGTGGCGATGAGATCGGCCGCGGGCAGCCGCCCGCGCAGGCCGGCGAGCACAGCGCCACGTTCGGCCCCGAACGCCGCCGCGTCGTAGGCGCACAACACCGGCCAATCCTCGTCCGCAATCGGCCGCACGGTGATGCCGGCCGGCGCGGGAAGACTCGCCGTTGCGCCCTGTCGCTCCCGGCGGATCAACCGCTGGAAGCCCCAGGAGTCCTCGAAGCCGAGCCGGCGATAGACGGCACGGCCGTCGGGAGTGGCGTCGAGGACGGGCACGAGATTGGCAGCCGCCAAGTCCCGCATCGCCTGCTGCATCAAGTTCGTCGCCAGGCCGCGGCGGCGATATTCGCCCGCAACCAGCACCATGCTGATCCAGGCGAAGCGGCCGCCATAGGGCAGCGTCGCGGTAGTGGCGACAATGCGGCCCTCGTCTAGTTGCGCCGCATAGAGGCGGCCAAGCGCGAGGAAGATGCGCCAATCGGCGGGCAGTTGGTTCCAGCGCGCTTCCCGCACGAGCGCGCCGGCGTCGTCCAATTCCGACGGCGTGAGCGATTGCTTGACCGTGAGCCCCGGCTCAGAACTGGCCATCGCGGGTATCGTAATGGGTGTCCTTGCCGAGGCTCGGCATGCCGCGCGCGACCCAATCCGCGGTCCAATCGATCACCTTGCCGAGCGGCACGCTCGGATAGCCGAAGAGCCGCGTCGCCTCCGCGGTGTTGACGAGCCAAGCTTCGGACCCTTCGACTCCCGTGAAAATGGGCGGCTTGCCCAGCCGCTGCGCGAACGACTCAGCGAGCCAGCGGATGCTCACCGTCTCCGGCCCGCTGACATTGAGCGGACTTGTCGGCAGCGTGCAGTGGGTGAATGCGCGCAGCACCATGGCATTGGCATCGCCCTGCCAGATCACGTTGACATGGCCGGTCGTGAGATTGATCGGCGTGCCGGCGAGCACGCGCATCGCCACGTCGTGCAACACCCCGTAGCGCATGTCGATCGCGTAATTGAGGCGGATGATGCGGCCCGGTGTTCCGCGCGTTCGCGAAAAATACTGGAACATCGCTTCGCGCGCGACGCAGGAATTGGCGTAAGCGCCGGGCGGCGGCGTTGTTGGTGTCGTCTCGGTCGCGCCGCCATGATGCACGTTCACATAAGGGTACACGCAGCCGGTCGAGTACGCGACGATGCGGGAGCTGGCGAAGGCGTCGGCGACCATGGCCGGCACGAGCGCGTTCATCGCCCAGGTCAGGTCCTCGTGTCCGGAGGAGCCGAACTTGCGGCCAGCCATGAACACCACATTGGGAAGTTTCGGCAGCGCCTCGATCTGCTTGCGCTCAAGCAGGTCGGCCTCGATGCATTCGACGCCACAGTTGGTGAGGTTTTCGCGCACGCCCTTTTCGCTGAAGCGGGCGACGCCGACCACGCGCCTATCCGGCGCGGCGCGCTTGGCGAGGCGCGCGAGCGTCGGCCCGATCTTTCCCGCGACGCCGAGCACGATGATGTCGCCAGGCAGCTGTTGCAATGCGGCAGTCAACGCCTCCGAGGGCGTGGTCATCACCTCCTCGAGGTGCTCCACGTCGCGCAAGCGATCCGGCAGCGCTTCGGGGGATTGGATCACTCGGTATCCTTAGAACGGCAGCGGACGTGACCGGCGGTCGTTACAGCCGGATGCTAGCGGCTCGGCTGTTCTCCCAGCAAGGCGCGCGCCGCTGGTAAAACAGGTCCGGCGACGTACAATTGGCGATATCGAGGAAATGCCTGCGGAGGCGGCGATGAAAGTCTTCATGTTTCATCTCATGCCCTATGCCTATCTGGACATGAGCTTCAGCGACAAATATCGCTCCGCCTGGGTGGTGCTGCCGAACACCTATTTCGATCCGAAGAAAGGGCACGAGCTCTACAACCGCTATCTCGACGAGCTCGAGCTTGCCGCCGAACTCGGCTTCGACGGCATATCGGTCAACGAGCATCACCAGAACGCGTATGGGCTCATGCCTTCGCCGGTGGTTATGGCGGCTGCGCTCTCGCGCCGCACCAAGAACGCGAAGATCGCGATTCTCGGCAATGCCTTCTGCCTGCGCGAGCATCCGCTCACGCTAGCCGAGGAGCACGCCATGCTCGACTGCATCACCGGCGGGCGGCTGATCAGCGGCATGGTGCGCGGCATCGGCGCCGAGTACTACTCCATGGGCTCGAACCCGGCGTTCTCGCACGCCCGCTTCCAGGAGGCGCACGATCTCGTCATCCAAAGTTGGACGCGCCCCGGCCCGTTCGCTTTCGAGGGCAAGTTTTATCATTTCGAATACGTCAACGTGTGGCCGCGGCCCTACCAGCAACCGCATCCGCCGATCTGGGTGCCTTCGACCGGCTCGAGCGAGACGATCGAATGGGCGTCGCACCCCTCGCGCAAATACGTCTATCTGCAGACCTACAGCCCGATCGCGTCGGTGGCCCGGTTTCTCAACGGCTACCGCGAGACCGCGCAGCGCCTTCACGGATATACGGCAAACTCGGATCGGATCGGCTGGTGTGCGCCGGTCTACGTGTCCGACACCGATGCCAAGGCGCGGGCCGAAGCCGGCCCCCACATCGAGGCGCTGTTCAACAAGCTCCTGCGGCAGCC
>WNGD01000431.1_pt1 | contig 44109 bp, 47 predicted proteins | sample 5400671 | NCBI WGS metagenome assembly WNGD01 (sample SAMN13153369, study PRJNA577476) | soil metagenome | isolation source: 40 cm soil or saprolite under grassland replicate 2 | place: USA:California | collected 2016-06-15 | reverse complement strand
AAGGCGGTGTCGGCGTAGGCTCGACGGAGCCGCCCAGGAGCGGGGGCGCCGGCCTTGCCGGCGCCGGAGCGGGTAGCGGCGTAGGCTCGACGGAGCCGCCCGGGAGCGGGGGCGCCGGCCTTGCCGGCGCCGGAGCGGGTGGCGTGCGGGCCGGCAGAAGGACCCGTGAGCGCGCGCTCGGCCTGGCGCCTGGGTTGCTCGCCGCCGGGGAGGACGCGTCCTTCGAGTCGCACGACGGGCTCCGGATCTCGGCCAGGCTCTATCTGCCCTCTTCGGAGCTCGGCTACGACGGGCCGTGGCCGCTCGTGTACTACGTCCACGGAGGGCCGCAGAGCCAGGAGCGGCCCAACTTCGCGTGGTTCTCGATGCCGCTGATCCAGATCCTGGCCCTCGAGGGGTTCGCGGTGTTCGTCCCGAACGTCCGGGGCTCGAGCGGTTACGGGCTGACCTACACCAAGTGGGTCGACCGCGACTGGGGCGGGGACGATCGGCTCGACCACGTGCACGCCATGACCGAGGTACTGCCGCGAGATCCTCGACTGGACGTCGAGCGAGCCGGCGTCGTCGGCCGCTCGTACGGCGGGTACATGACGCTCATGCTCGCGAGCAGGCATCCGGAGCTCTGGCGTGCCGCAGTCGACATGTTCGGGCCCTATGACCTGCTCACGTTCGTCGACCGCATACCCGAGACCTGGAAGCCCTACTTCCGCCTCGCGGTCGGCGACCCCGAGCACGACAGAGAGTTCTTCGTCGACCGCTCGCCACGCTCGAAGATCTTCGACATCGTCTGTCCGCTGCTCGTCATCCAGGGGCAGAACGACCCGCGCGTGGTCGAGCAGGAGTCGCGCGACCTGGTCGACGAGCTGCGCGGCGCCGGGCGGGACGTCGACTACCTCGTGTTCGAGGACGAGGGACACGACGTGCTGAAGCTCCCGAACCGCGTTCGTTGCTACGAGAGGATCGTCGGCTTCTTCTCGGAGCACCTCGAGGCAGTCTGAGAGCCGCGCGGGACAGTCCCGGCCCCCGCGGCGCGCTTACGAGGCGACGGTCGCGCACATCGCGTAGACCTGCAGCGTCCAGGTCAGCGACGTCGCGACCACCTCTCGCGCGACGCCGTTGAACTTCGTTCCGTCGCTGTCCGGGAACGCCTCGTCGATCGAGACCCTCGGTGCGCCACTGCCCGTCACGCGCGCGCCTCCCCCGATGACACGCTTTCCGCTCGGACAGACGGCGGAGATCGTCTTCGGGCTCGCCGAGCTGGTCGGAGTCGTGATGTCCACCCGTTCGAGCGCGGCGATGCCGGCGGGGCCTGGAGGCCCTGCGGGCCCTTGTGGCCCTCTGGCCCCGGTCGGGCCGGCAGGAATCTGTCCTCTCCTGAAATCAGCCCTCAGCAGCGAGCCGTTTCGCACCTTCGCGCTCGTAACGGCGTTCGACTTGAGCTGAGCCGTGCCGACGCTGTTCCGGGGTAGCACCGTGACCGCCGCGACGCTCGTGCCGCCGAGCGCCAGGAGCAGGGCGACCGAGGCGATGACGGTCGCAGAGGACGGACACCGTCTGAGTAGCGCGCGCATAGAGGTCTCCTCTCGCTGGATGCTGTGAGCTTCGTTCGAAGGTACCCATCCCCTCTCGCCAGAGAACTCCGCTTCACGAAAACCGAACCGCTGTTATCGTCGGCTGCGGAGGGCCGGCGGCGAGGGGCGTCGGCGGAGACCGACGGAAAAGGAGGGTCATGCGCCGATTGACGGCTCTGCTCGCGCTCGCCACGTTCGTGATCGCGGTTGCGGGATGTGGCGGAAGCAAGCAGTCAGCGAGTGAAACGAGTACGTCGACGTCCACGACGACGGAGTCGACCTCGTCGACAACGAGCACTGGTGAGAACACGACCACGACCGAGGCGAGCGGCGCGACGACACCGAACTTCGCCTCCGGCAAGTGCAAGGACCTAGCCGCCTCTGCGGCGAAAATCGGGCAAGACGTGAGCGCTTCGGGCGCGAGCGGCAACCTCCAGGATGTCGCGAAGGAGTTCCAGGCCTTCGTCAACACGGTCCCGTCCGAGATCAAGGGCGACGTGCAGACGATCGCCAATGCGTTCACGGCGTACGCCAACGCTCTGAAGGGGGTGCACTTCACGGCCGGCCAGACGCCGAGCGCGGCCGACCTGCAGAAGCTGCAGGCAGCGCTCAAGTCGGTCGACCAGCCGAAGCTGCAGGCTGCCGAGAAGAACGTGGAAGCCTGGACGAAGAAGAACTGCACGTAGCGGGACGCAGCGTGCGTGTGTGCGAGGCGCTCGGGCGAGTGCCTCGCACGGCCGCCGTCCGATGGGAAGGAGACGTCCGGGGTCGCGCCTAACCTCTTCGCGTGAAGGTCGTAGGTATCGACCCAGGAACGGCTGCGTGCGGGTACGGGATCGTCCACGAAAGCGGCGGGCGCCTCCGGGCGATCGCTCACGGGGTCTGGCGAACGTCGCCTCGCACGCGCCCGCAGGAGCGCCTGATGACGATCTTCGACGGCGTGCGGGAGCTCCTCGCGGAGCACGCGCCGGACGCCGTCGCGCTCGAGGAGTCTTTCGTCGGTGCCGACGCCCGCATCGCACTCTCCGTCGGGCAGGCACGAGGCGCCGTGCTCGTCGCAGCCGCCTCCGCAGGAGTCGAGTGCGCTGAGTACGCCCCTGCCCGTGTCAAGCAGGCGGTCTGTGGGTACGGGCGGGCGGACAAGGGTCAGATCGAGCGGATGGTGAAGCTCGTCCTCCGTCTCGATGCAACGCCTGGCACGAACCACGAGGCGGATGCTCTCGCAGTCGCGATCTGTCACGCGCTTGCGCCGCCACTCCTCGAGGTCGCCGGATGATCTCGCGACTGCGCGGTGCGCCCGCCGGCAGAACGGCGGAAGGTCTTGTCCTCGATGTCGGGGGCGTCGGCTACCTCGTGGCTGTCACGCCGAGCGTGTTGCGCCGGACGGACGGCGCACGCGAGGTCACCGTCGAGACGTACCTCCACGTCCGTGAGGACGCGCTGCAGCTGTACGGCTTCGCCGACCTCGCGGAGCGGGACCTCTTCGTCCAGCTGCTCGGTGTGAGCGGGATCGGGCCGAAGGTCGCGCTGGCCGTCGTGTCGAGCGGCTCGGCGGGGGAGCTCCGGCGCGCGATCGCACTCGGCGATCCGGCGCGTTTCCAGGTCATCCCCGGGATCGGAAAGAAGACCGCGGAGCGCATCGTCCTCGAATTGAAGGGGTCGATCGGAGATGTCACAGAGGCGACCGCGGCGACTGGCGGCTCGGGCGAGCTCGTGGCCCGGGACGCGCTCGTCGAGCTCGGGTACTCGGTGCTCGAAGCCGAGCGCGCGCTCGCACCCATCGATCCTGCACTCGCCCCCGAGGAGCGTGTGCGCGAAGCGCTGAGGAGCGCGGCATGAGCCAGTTCCTGGCGCCGGTCCTGCAGGAGGGCGACGAGGAGGCCGAGCGCTCGCTGCGGCCGCGCCGCCTGGCCGACTTCGTCGGGCAGGAACGGGCAAAGGAGCAGCTCGAGATCGCGCTCACGGCCGCGAGCGCGAGAGGAGACGCGCTCGACCACGTCCTGCTCGTCGGGCCGCCGGGCCTGGGCAAGACCACGCTCGCGACGATCATCCGCGAGGAGCTGGGCGTCGGCATCCGGACCATCGCGGGCCCGGCGCTCGAGCGGAAGGGAGACATGGCGGCGATCCTCACCGGGCTCGAGCAGCGCGACGTGCTCTTCATCGACGAGATCCACCGCCTGAACCGGGCGATCGAGGAGATCCTCTACCCGGCGCTCGAGGACTTCCGGCTCGACATCGTCGTCGGCCAGGGCGCGGCCGCACGCACGCTCGCCCTCGACCTGCCGCCCTTCACGCTCGTCGGCGCCACGACTCGCACCGGCCTCCTCACGACTCCTCTCCGCGACCGGTTCGGGATGACGTTCCGGCTCGGGTACTACGAGCCCGAGGAGCTCACGACCATCGTTCGAAGATCGGCTCGGATCCTCGAGGTGGAGATCGACGAGCCGGCGGCAGACGAGATCGCGCGTCGCGCACGAGGCACCCCGCGGGTAGCGAACCGCATCCTCCGGCGAGTCCGTGACGTGGCCGAAGTGCGCTATGCGGGCGCGGTCACGTTCGACGTCACGCGTGAGGCGCTCGAGCTGCTCGAGGTGGACGAGGTCGGGCTCGAGCGCACCGATCGCGACCTCTTGACCGCGATCGCGCACAAGTTCGGTGGGGGGCCGGTGGGGCTCTCGACGCTCGCCGTCTCGCTCGGCGAGGAGCCGGACACGATCGAGGACGTGTACGAGCCGTTCCTGTTGCAGCTCGGGTTCCTGCAGAGGACTCCGCGCGGCCGCATCATCACCGCGCTTGGTCGCGACCACATCGGAGCCGCCGAACAGGACGACGGCCTCTTCTAACGGTGTCGGCGCACGTCTGGACACCCGGCGCGGCGGGTCCTTTGGACGAGTTCGTCGCCCGTGTGACTCGCATGGTGGCGGACTTCACGCGGGAACACGGGCTCGAGCAGGCGGAGGTGCGGCTGGAGCTCGCCGACGGCTCCCGCTACCTGCTCGCCTCGGTCGCACCCGAGCCGGGCTACGGGTTCTTCTGTTTCGCGCCTCACGCGGACGAGGGTGACGAGCCGCGACAGGTCGTGGTGCCCATCGGTGCGGTGAAGCTGATCGAGATCTCGGCGCCCGACCCAGAGCGGCCATTCGGCTTCGTCGCTCCGGAGTAGCCGAAGCGTCGTCAACCGGTCGCGGAGGCCGGCTCCGCCGGCCGGCGCCTGCGTCCTCAGCCTCTGTACTGGAGCTCGCGCCAGGAGGGGACGGGCATCAGCTCGACGAGCGTGCGCTCTCCCTCCGGATCCGCATACCCGAAGTCTCCGGTGTTCTCGATCCACGCGACGTCGAGGAGACCCTCCTTCACGCGGTGATCGAGCCACGCTCCGCGGAAGACGAGCTTCCGGAGCCAGTAGACGAGCGATTCGCCCTCGACGAGTGAGATCCGCTCCCAGTGCCGAACGAGGTAGAGGCCGAGCCCGCTACGCGGCTCGTCGATGCGGCCGTCGGCGACCAGCTCGACGAGATCGCCGACCTCGTTCTCGTCCAGGTCGTTCGATCCGACGAGCCCGATGCGCACCGCGGCGGCCGTGACCCGCTGCTCGAAGTCGGCGGCGTTGAACTCGAAGCGATGGCCCAGGAACTCGACGACGAAGTCGTCTCCCGAACGGTAGTTCGCGGCCAGCATTCAATTCAGCCTATCTAGGCTTGAAGACGTGAATCAGCGGCTCTTGTGGGTTGGGATGGCAGTCGTGGTGCTCGTCGTCTGGCTCGTCGGCGCGGCCGTCACCCGCTTCGATCTCGAGACCATGGCGTACCTGGCGCCGCTCGCCGTGGTCGTCGTCGGGGCGACGGTCGGGCTCGTCGTGCTCTGGCTGAAGGTCGTCCTCGACTCGCTTCGTCGCCGCCGCAACGTGTCCTGATCCCGTCCGACCGCCTCCGTACCGTCACTCGTCGTGACGGTCTGGACGATCGCTCCTCTCGATGCCGCAAAAGCCGACCGGCTGGTCGCCGAGCTGGACGTAAGCGAGGTAACGGCCTCCGTCCTCGTGCGGCGCGGCTACACCGATCCCGACGACGCGCGCAGGTTCCTCGCGGCCGAGCTCCCCGGGCACGATCCGTACCTCCTCGGGGACATGGCTCTCGCCGTCGAGCGAGTTCAGGAGGCCGTCACGAACGGGCGGAAGATCTGTGTCCACGGCGACTACGACGTCGACGGAATCTGCGCGACTGCGCTCGCGATCCTGATCCTGCGCGAGATCGGCGCGGACGCGGTGTGGCATCTGCCGAGCCGCTTCGAGGAAGGGTACGGCGTCTCGCATGACACGCTCGAGAAGCTCGCCGACGACGGCGTCGGGCTCGTGCTCACGGTCGACTGCGGCATCACCGCGGTCGGGGAGGTCGCGGAGGCGAAGAGACGCGGCCTCGAGGTGGTCGTCACGGATCACCACCGGCCTGGCGACGAGCTTCCGGACTGCCCGCTCGTGGCGACGCGGCCCTCCGAGTATCCGTTCCCGGAGCTCTGCGGGACCGGGGTGGTCCACAAGCTCGGCGAGGCGCTGCTCGGTGCAGACCATCCGGCGCTACGGAAGCACCTCGATCTCGTCGCCCTCGCCACGATCGCAGACGTCGTCCCGCTCGTCGACGAGAACCGCGCGCTGGCTACGGCGGGCCTTCGCGCCCTCGCCTGCACGAGGCGGCCCGGCCTCAAGGCGTTGATGCGGAGCGCGCGGGTCGATCCCGCAGCTGTCGATTCGTCTGCGGTGGGCTTCCGGCTCGCCCCGAGGATCAACGCCGCGGGACGCCTCTGCCGTCCGGACATCGCACTCGAGCTGATCCTCACCGAGGACGAAGAGCGCGCGAGGCAGCTGGCGCTCGAGCTCGAGGACCTGAACCGCGAGCGACAGGCCGTCGAGGAGCACATCCTCCGCGAAGCCACCCGCATCGTCGAGTCGATGCCCGAGCCGGCGCGTCGCCGACGCGGGTACGTGCTCTGGAATGAGGACTGGCACGAGGGCGTGATCGGGATCGTCGCCTCGCGGCTCGCGGAGCGCTTCTCGAGGCCTATCGTGCTCATCTCGGGAGCCGAGGACGAGTGGAAGGGCTCGGGGCGCTCGATCCGCGGCTTCGACCTGCACCGCGCGCTCTCCGCATGCTCGGAGCACCTCGCCCGCTTCGGCGGTCATCGTGCGGCGGCCGGTCTCTCCATCGACCCGAGCCGGATCGAGGCTTTCGCGGAGGCTTTCGCCGCGCACGCGGACGCCACACTGACCGAGGAAGATCTGTCGCCCGAGACCGTCGTCGACGCCGCCGTCTCTGCTGGAGACCTCACGCTCGATCTGGCACAGGAGCTCGACCGGCTCGCGCCCTTCGGGCTCGGCAACCCGGACGTGACGCTGCTGCTCCCGGCCTGCCGGGCCTTCGAGCCGACGGCTGTGGGCGACGGGAAGCATGTGCGCTTCCGCGTCCGTCAGCACGCGCAGGATGCGGGCAGCGCGATCGCGTTCGGCCAGGGGTACGAGATCGACAGGCTCCGCGCCGACCTGCGCTTCGACGTCGCATGCCGTCTGAAGGAGAACCACTGGAACGGCACGGTGGCTCCACAGCTCGTCGTGCGGAGGCTCTTCGACACACCCGAGCCCTACGAGGAGCTGCGGGAGTGGCTCGTCGGCCTCTGGAGAGACGAGAGCGCGCGCACGCCGGAAGCACGCCGCATCTTCGACGAGCTCGGTCTCGATGCCAGTTCCGACGGGCATCTGAACGGCCGGCGGCGCAGGCCGCTACTCGAATCCGAGACCTTTCGGGCCCTCCTCCACCGGACGGCGCTGCCGCGGGCGGCGTGAGTCAGCCGTGTGATGACGAAAGCATCGCGTCCCGCATCGCCATCGCGAGGCGTCGAGCGAGGCGCTGACGGAACCAGCGTCGGAGAGCAAGCATCGGATATCGCCTTTCGGCGCCGCTCCTGAACGTCCTCCTGTGCTCTGCGCGGGATTCCGGCAGGGGTTGCGGAAACGGCTCAGTACACTGAACCAATGAGTGTCCTCGACGCCAAGCGTCACCACGAGGACCTCGTCGAGGAGCTGATCGCCGAGGTCGAGGCCTACAACCCGGACCTGGACCGCGACCTCGTGCGACGGGCGTTCGAGTTCGCGGAGCGCGCTCATGCAGGTCAGACGCGGCGTTCGGGAGAGGAGTTCATCCACCATCCGCTCGGCGTCGCGCGTGTCTGCGCCGAGCTGCACCTCGCCGAGCGAACGATCGCGGCTGCTCTCCTGCACGACGTGATCGAAGACACGGGCTCGGAGCTCGAGGAGCTGCGGGCCGAGTTCGGCGACGAGATCGCACAGCTCGTCGAGGGGGTCACGAAGCTGACCCGGATCAGGTTTCAGAGCCGCGAGCAGGCGGAGGCCGAGAACTACCGCAAGATGATCGTGGCGATGGCGCAGGATCGCCGTGTCATCCTCATCAAGCTCGCCGATCGCCTTCACAACATGCGGACGATCGAGTACCTCGGGCGCCAGAAGCAGGCGCAGAAGGCGCGCGAGACGCTCGAGGTCTACGCGCCGCTCGCGCACCGGCTCGGGATCCACGCGCTCAAGTGGGAGCTCGAGGACCTCTCGTTCCAGACGCTCCACCCGCGTAAGTACGCGGAGATCAAGGCCATGGTCGCGAGCCAGCGCGCCGATCGCGAGGCGCAGGCGGAGAAGGCTGGGTCGATCCTGGCGGAGGAGCTGCGCAAGGCCGACGTGCCGGCGGACATCGCCGTGCGCGCGAAGCATCTCTACTCGATCTACGACAAGATGGCCAAGCGCGGCCGTGAGTTCAACGAGATTTACGACCTCACCGCGCTGCGCGTGGTCTGCGAGCGCTCGGAGGAGGACGGGACCCGCGACTGTTACGCCGCGCTCGGCCTGGCCCATTCGCTCTGGAAACCGATGCCGGGCCGATTCAAGGACTTCATCGCGATGCCGAAGCTCAACCGCTATCGGTCGCTGCACACGACCGTGATCGGCCCCGACGGAAGGCCGCTCGAGATCCAGGTCCGGACGCGGGAGATGCACGAGGACGCGGAGTACGGTGTCGCCGCGCACTGGCTCTACAAGCGCGGGAAGGACGCGAAGGCGGACGACGAGTGGCTCGCGTGGGTCCGTTCGCTGATGGACTCCCAGCAGGAGGAGCAGGACCCGGGCGAGTACATGCGCATGCTCCGCACGGACCTCTTCCAGGACGAGGTGTACACCTTCACCCCCAAGGGCGAGATGAAGGTGCTGCCCGTCGGCTCCACGCCGATCGACTTCGCGTACGCGGTGCACACCGACGTCGGCCACCGCACCGTGGGCGCAAAGGTCAACGGACGGATCGTCCCGCTTCACTACAACCTGAAGAACAGCGACATCGTCGAGATCCTGACCTCGAAGTCGGGCCGCGGACCGTCGCGCGACTGGCTCGCGCTGGCGACCTCCTCGCGGGCGCGCAACAAGATCCGGCAGTGGTACCAGCGTGAAACTCGCGGCGAGACGGAGGCAAAGGGTCGTGAGAGCCTCGACCAGGCCCTCAAGGCCCAGAATCTTCCCTATCGGAAGCTCCAGGGCTCGAGCGTCCTCGCGCAGGTGATCCGCGAGACGGGGTTCAAGAAGGCCGAGGACTTCTACGTCGCACTCGGCGCGGGCAAGCTCCAGCCGGGGCAGATCGTCAACAAGGTGATCCAACGGCTGAAGACGGACGAGGGGGTCACCGAGCCCGTCGTTACCACGAAGCCCGCGAAGGCGCGCACTGCGGTCTCGAGCGACCGGCTCGGCATCACCGTCGCGGGGGTCGAGGACGTCCTCGTCCGCCTCGCCAGGTGCTGCACGCCCGTGCCCGGCGATCCGATCGTCGGCTACATCTCGCTGGGCCGCGGGATCACGGTCCATCGGGCGGATTGTCCGAACGTCAAGGCGCTGCAGCGGAACCCTGAACGTTTCACGGACGTCGAGTGGGAAGGAGGCGCGTCGGCCGGTTTCCTGGTCCAGATCGCGGTCGATGCCTGGGACCGCTCACGGCTGCTGGAGGACGTGGCGCGGACCTTCGCCGAGCACGGCGCGAACATCGTCTCCTACGGTGGCGTCGTCGACGACGGGATGGCGCGCAACTGGTACACGGCCGAGGTGGGGGAGGTGAAGGAGCTGCGCTCCTTGCTGACAGCGCTCCGCAACCTCGACGCCGTCTTCGACGCGTATCGCGTCACGCCCTCCTGAGCCGGACCTGAGCGAGTCCCTCGCACGTATTCGTTTCCATGCGTGCCGGATTCTGCGCCTCGCTCGTCGTCTCCACACTGGCGCTGGCGTTCGTGTCGAGTGGCCCGGCGTCGAGTGCTCATCCATGTCTCGCAGAACCGCCGCACGGGCCAGCGGTGCCCGCCCCGATCGTCTTGTCGTCGACGTGCGGAATGTTCTGGCTGTCCACCGACGGCCACGTGCTGCGGCTTCCGCGACGTTGGCTCGCTCACCACGGCAGTGGCACCGGCCGCCGCTTCGGAGCCCATCTCCGGCTGCGCACCACGCGCGACGGCAGGATCCACCTCTTCCTCCCCCGTCGCATGCTCTGGCGATCCGCGGGTCTCTACAGGAACTCCGTGTCGGCGGTTGCGTTCGGGCCGCGTCTCTTCGCCTTCTCCTCGTACGGCCGCGGCGTCTTTCTCACCGATCTTCGAAGCCCTGAGCACCGTGTCGTCTCTGCGCGCAATGCCTACCTGCTCGACTTCACGCGCGCGGGCCGGCTGCTTGCTGTCAGCGGTCGAACAGTCATCCTCGTCTCGAGACGCGGCGACATCGTCGGTCGCGACACCTTCAGCCCGAGCCGCGGATTGAGCTTCGACTCAACGTCGGACACCCTCTACTTCGTCACTCCAGCCAACGTCTTGGCCACGCTTCGGAGCACAAAGGTCCGGCGTGTGGCATCTGTCGCCGGCATAGCTGGTTCGTTCGGGCTCGCGCAACCCGACCTCCTCACCTGGGGCACCGAGCATGCAATCACGGTGACGACGCGTCGCGCGGAGATCGTTGCGTCCGCGAAGTGGGACCCAGAGCTCGGAAGCGCAGACCTCGGCGTGCGGGCCTCTTCTGACGGCATGCTCTTCGCGTTCCGCGTGACGAGCGCGAAGCCGCGTCGACGCAATGCGGGCGCGGGCAATGCGGGCGCGGGCGTCTTCGTGCTCCGTCGAGACGAGCATGACGCGCGGGAGGTGTACCGACAGCGCTACGTACAGGTCGGATGCGGCGTCGGAGGCAACTTGAGCTGGCACGGCCACAATCTGCTCTACGACTCGGGGCAGGGCCATGCTGTGATCTTGCAGCCCGATACGGCAGCGCGCGTCAGTCTCTTACAGCTCGAAGAGCGGCTCCCGAAGCGTGCGTCGAGCGAGACGATCGGGACGGCCTGGGCGAGCGACTACGCGCGCTGACGGAGCGTTTGGTCAGCCTTCCTCTACCGGCCAGCTGGGCTGTCCACGGAGCGATGCGAAGTCCTCGTCCCCCTTTGCGCTCTCCGCGAAGTCGGGCCTGAGCTCGACCGCGCGGCGCAGATGGGTCAGGGCCGCTTCCGAGCGACCCGCGAGCGCCTCGGCGCAGGCAAGGTTGTAGAGCGTTGCAGGATGGTCCGGGCGTCGTTCGAGCGCCTCCGCGAGATCGTCCGCATACGCCTCGAAGTCGCCTGCCGCGCGGTGGCGCTCCGCCATGAAGTAGTCCTCCCATGGCGAAGGCTCGTACGCGCTATCTCGCGGCCCTCCGATCGCGAGCACCGTCGTGTTCGGCTCCGTCGCCTTCGCATGCCGCTTCACCTTCGGATCGCTGACGAAGACGAGCGTGCCCGCCGGAGCATCGAGCGTCTCCTCGTCGAGCGAGAAGGTCGCATGGCCCGAGAGAACGACGTACACCTCCTCGTGGCCGAGCGATTGCTCGGTGTGCTCCTCCACGACGTCGTCTCCGTCATTCGGGGCGACATAGGAATTGATTCCGAAGGCGCCGACGTCGAGCGTTCGCCGCACCGGGCGCCAGAGCAACGTGCCGCCGACGACCGGGATCGGCTCGATCTCGTCCAGCCGGACGCTGCGCCAACCCTGCGCCACGGACGCGACTCTACTCACCCCTTTCTTCCCCGCACGAAAGAAGAGGCCCCGGCGCATGGCCGAGGCCCCTTGGAGTCACTCCCTCTGTGCGTGTCGTGTAGGCGGTGGCCTCGCCTCGTGATCCCTCATTAGCGGGTGGGTGGAGGCGCGTATCGCGCCTCCACGTGCTCCGGCCTCGTTCATGCGGCTCCTTTCCGTCACGAGCGCGCCTCTCGCGCTCACTGCGGCCATCGAATCACCGGGCGCTAAGACGAGGCTGAGGCCGTGCTAAGAAGCTCGTAAGTCGTGTGTCTTCCGAACATCGAGAGCGGCGGGTGGGTGTACCGCCGCTCTCGCGCGACCTCGGTGTCGCGTGTCTCTCGGGGACCTCACGTCTAGGAAGGACGCGACGCGAGCGTGACGTTCACCGTGCGGCGCTTGCCTCCGCGCACGTAGGTGATCGTCACCGTGTCGCCGGGCTGCTTCGCGTCGACCGCGTCCTGCAGCTGCTGGGCCGTCGTGATCTGCTTGCCGTCGAAGGACGTGATCACGTCGCCGCCGGTCGGGTACGACTCGCCCTCGACCGTGCGCGACCCCGACTGGGCGTGGAGGCCGGCCGAGTCTGCCGGCGTACCGGCCCTCACGTCGGTCACCTCGACGCCCGGAGCCATCTTGAGCTGCTGGGCTACTCCCTGCGGGATCGGCTCGATCTGGACGCCGAGGTAGGCGTGCACGACCTTCCCGTTCGAGATCAGCCGGGGGACGATCGAGGCGACCGTGTTCGACGGGATGGCGAACCCGACGCCGTCGTTACCGCCTGAGTCGCTCTCGATCTGGGCGTTGACCCCGATCACCTTGCCCTCGGCGTTGAGGAGCGGTCCGCCCGAGTTCCCGTGGTTGATCGCCGCATCGGTCTGGATCGAGTCGGTGATCGTGAAGTTGTTCGGCGCCTTCATCTCGCGATGGAGCGCGCTGACGATGCCGCTCGTCACCGTTCCTTCGAGCCCGAACGGACTGCCGATCGCGACCACACCGTCGCCGACCTCGAGCGCCTCCGAGTTGCCGACCTTGAGCGGGTAGAGCAGCGAAGACGGAGCGTCGACCTTGATCACCGCGAGATCTGTGGAGCGGTCGGTTCCGACCACTGTCGCCGGGTAGGTCGCTCCGTTCCAGAAGTGCACCGAGAGCGAGTTCGCGTTCGCGACGACGTGCTGGTTCGTGACGATGTGGCCGTCGGAGTCGTACACCCAGCCCGAGCCCTGGGCCTGCTGCTGCTCCTGGCCGCCGAACGGCGCCGGCGTCGCACCTGTGGCGGTGAGCTCGACGACGCCCTTGTAGGCGAGGTCGTAGATGCTGGGGATGGAGAGCTTGGTCTCGGACGCGGGTTGCGAGCCCTGCACCGTCACCTGACGCACGACCGTCGTTCCTTTGTCCGCGAAGAGCGCATACGTGCCGGCGCCGGCGGCGGCGCCGATCCCCGCGGTTGCGAGAAGGGCTGCGACGATCGCTGCGGCTCGAGTGCGAGGGAGTTGCATCATCGGTCCTTTCGGTGGTTACCGGGAGATTGCACCTGTCGAAGCCTAAGCATCGCCTGAGATACCTCTAAGAAGTCGCTAAGACTCCTGCTCAGCGCGAGATCGTCGCGCACAATGGCCTCATGCGAATTCTCGTCGTCGACGACGAGCCTGCGGTCCGCGACTCATTGCGCCGGGCGCTCGAGCTGGAAGGCCACGAGGTCGATCTGGCGGTCGACGGAGAGGCAGCGCTCGCTCACCTCGCGCAGCCGATGCACCCTGACGCCGTGATCCTCGACATCCTCATGCCGGGCGTCGGCGGGCTCGAAGTCTGCCGCCGGATACGGGCCTCGGGAGACGAGGTGCCGGTGCTCATATTGACCGCCCGAGCGGAGATCGACAGCCGCGTGGCCGGGCTCGACGCGGGCGCGGACGACTACCTACCGAAGCCCTTCGCGCTGGCCGAGCTCCTCGCCCGGCTCCGGGCGCTCCTGCGGCGATCGTCCAACGGGGCGGACGGCACGTTGCGGTTCGCCGACCTCGAGCTCGAGCCCGGGACCCGAGAGGTGCGGCGCGCAGGCGATCCGATCGAGCTGACCCGGACCGAGTTCTCGCTGCTCGAGCTCTTCCTCCGCAATCCTCGTCAGGTGCTCACGCGCTCGATCATCTTCGAGCGTGTCTGGGGCTACGACTTCGGTCCCAGCTCGAACTCGCTCGACGTGTACATCGGCTACCTCCGCCGCAAGACCGAGGCCGGCGGGAAACCGCGGCTGATCCACACAGTCCGCGGGGTCGGGTACGCGCTGCGGGACTCGTCATGACCTTTCGAGCCCGGATCGCCGTCGCCGCTGCCGCCGCGGTGGCGCTGACCATCGTCGTCGCCTCCGTGATTCTCTTCTTCGTCGTCCGCTCGCAGCTGCGCGCGCCGATCGACGATTCACTGCGGGCGAGAGCCGCTGACGTCCAGAGCCGTGGGCTCACGCCCATCCAGTCGCCGGACGGGAAGACGTACCTCGGCGGCATCCGGCCGGCGTTCGGCGAGGCGGGAGGGTACGTCCAGCTCGTCAAGGCGGACGGAGGCACCTTGCTCCCGCTTCTCCAGAACGTCCAGCTCCCGGTGAGCGACGACGCCGTTGCAATTGCCCGCAGCAACGGCGGGGCCTCGTGGTCGGACGCCCATGTCGGAGGCGTCCACATGCGAGTGCTCACGGTGTCGTTCGCGTCGGGCTACGCGCTCGAGGTCGCGCGTCCTCTCACCGAGGTGGACAAGTCGCTGCGGCGGATCGGGCTCTTCCTGATCCTCATCGCCGGGGCCGGCGTCGCCGGCGCGGCTGCGCTCGGACTCTTCGTGTCGCGGACTGCGCTCGCTCCGGTGAAGCGCCTGACCGACACGGCCGAGAAGGTCACGGCAACCGGAGACCTCTCGCAGCGGATCGAGGTGAGCGGACGCGACGAGCTGAGCCGCCTCGCGACGAGCTTCAACAGCATGCTCGCCGCTCTCGAGGAATCGACGCGCGCCCAGCGCCAGCTCGTGGCCGACGCCTCGCACGAGCTGCGTACGCCGCTGACCAGTCTCCGCACCAACATCGAGGTGCTCGCCAGCGACCGCGCGCTCCCGGTCGAGGAGCGCCGCAAGCTGCTCTCGGACGTGGTCGAGCAGCTCGGCGAGATGACGACACTGATCGCCGAGCTGATCGAGCTGGCCCGAGCCGAGCAGCAGACGATCGAGCCGGAGGACGTTCGGCTCGACCTCGTCGCCGAGGCCGCGCTCGAGCGTGCGCGCCGCAACCGTCCCGGAGTCCTGTTCACGGCCGAGCTGGAGGAGTCCGTCGTCCACGGAGTGCCGTCGACCATCGAACGCGCGATCGGGAACCTGCTCGACAACGCGGCGAAGTGGAGCCAGGAGGGCGGCGAGGTACATCTCCGCGTGCGAGACGGGCAGGTGACCGTGCGCGACCACGGTTCCGGGATCGACGAGGGCGACCTCCCCTACGTTTTCGATCGCTTCTACCGAGCACGGTCGGCGCGGGGGCTGCCGGGCTCCGGGCTCGGACTGGCGATCGTCCGGCAGGTGGCGGATGCGCACGGCGGCGAGGTGGTCGCCGAGCGAGCCGAGGGCGGCGGGACTCGCATGACGCTCCGGCTGAACGGAAAGTCGCCGGTAGCCGTCTGAACCCGCGTCGTCGAAGCGGGCGACCCCGACGAGCTTCTCCCGCCTCAGGCTTCTTAGCCAGTTCTTAGCCGGTTCTCACGAGCCTTTCACCGGACGCTGTTTCGCTGCGGAGCGCCGTGTTCTACCTCACCTACATCCTCGCCGAGCTCCGGCGCCGGAGCGGTCGCACGATCTTGACGGCACTCGGCCTCGCGATCGGCGTGGCGCTCGTGGTCACGGTGAACGCGCTTTCGCACGGTCTGAACGACGCGCAGGCGAAGGTTCTCGAGCCGCTTACCGGAGTCGGCACGGACATGTCGGTCACGCGTCCGATCAACTTCCAAACGACGTCATCGAATGACTCGGGAGGCTTCGGCGTCGGGCGCCTGAGCGAGAAGGAGCGCCAGGAGCTGCAGCAGGAGAACGGAGGCCAACGTCTCGACTTCCGCAGCCTCAAGCCCGGCACGCGCTTCTCGACCGACAACTTCGTGTCGAACTCGCAGCTCAGCTTTCCCGCCTCGAACGTCACCTCGATCTCGAAGCTCGCGGGCGTGAGCTCGGCGGTGGGCGGCTTGACGCTGAACGCGATCCACGTCTCGGGCCGCGTCCCGAAACAGACGGAGAGCCAACAGGGCGCCGCGGGGCCAAAGGGCTTCGGCGGCGGGCCCGCGATCATCCAACGGAGCGGTCCGCGCTCCGTCAACTTCAACTCGATCACCGTCACCGGCGTCGACCAGCACAACAGGCAGCTCGGGGCGATCACGCCGGGCCAGATCACGGCGGGCCGCTACTTCAAGCGCGACGACTCGCGAGAGGCGATCCTCGACGTCAGCTACGCGGCCCGTAAGAACAAGGCCGTAGGCGACACGATCTCGCTGGCCGGCAAGACCTACACGATCGTCGGTCTTGCGAAGACGCCGACCGGCGGATCCAGCTCCGACCTCTACGTCAAGCTCTCGCAGCTCCAGCAGGCGTCCGGCCGTGCAGGTCGGGTCAACACGGTATACGTCCGCGCAGCGAGCTCCCGGCAGGTCGGAGCCCTCGCGCGGCACATCGAGCAGACGTTGGCCGGGGCCTCGGTCACGACGGCGAAGGACCTCGCGGACCGAGTCTCGGGCTCGCTCGTCGACGCGAAGAACGTCGCCTCGAAGCTCGGGACTGCCCTCGCGGTGGTCGGGCTGCTCTCCGCTTTCCTGATCGCGAGCCTGCTCACGCTCGCGTCCGTGACCAAGCGAGTACGCGAGCTCGGGACGCTGAAGGCTCTCGGCTGGTCGCAGCGCCTGGTCGTTCGCCAGGTCACCGGGGAGTCCCTCCTGCAAGGGCTCCTCGGTGGCGCCCTCGGCGTGCTGCTCGGAATCGGCGGCGCTGTCCTCATCACGGCGCTCGCACCGACGCTCCATGCAACGGTCGCCTCGGCGTCGAACGGCCCGCGCTTCTTCGGCCCCTTCGGTCAGGGTGCCGTCCCCTCGGGCACCTCGACCGATGTCGCCCTCAGCGCCCCAGTCGACCTCGCGCTGATAGCGGCCGCAGTCGGTCTGGCCCTGCTCGGCGGCCTGATCGCAGGGGCGGTCGGGGGGCTGCGCGCCGCGCGGCTCCGCCCTGCCGATGCTCTACGCCACATCGACTGAGAGAGGACGGAAGTGACGGTCACGGACCTGGAATGCGGCATCGCCTACGAGCTCAGCGGCGTCTCTCGGACGTACAGCCTGGGCGGCCACGAGGTGCGTGCAGTCCGCGAGCTCGATCTCGTCGTCGACGCAGGCGAGCCTGTAGTCGTCGTCGGCCCGAGCGGGTCGGGGAAGACGACCCTGCTGCAGCTCCTCGGCGGACTCGACCGACCGACTGCCGGCAGCGTTCGCTTCGAGGGCCGCGATCTCGCGCAGATGCGCGATCGCGAGCTCAGCGGACTACGCCTTCAGACCTTCGGGTTCGTGTTCCAGCAGTTCAACCTCATCCCGACTCTCACCGCTGCGCAGAACGTCGAGGTTGCTCTCGCGCCGCGCGGCGTCTCCCACCGCCGCGACGCGGCGATCCGGCTCCTCGACTCCGTCGGCCTCGCGAGCCGCGCCGACCATGTGCCGGGCAGGCTCTCCGGCGGCGAGCAGCAGCGCGTTGCCATCGCCCGCGCGCTCGCGAACGAGCCGCACGTCCTGCTCGCAGACGAGCCCACCGGCAACCTGGACTCGGAGACGGGTGCGGAGATCATCGACCTCCTCCTCGGTCTTACCGGCGACGGCAAGCGAACCGTGGTCGTGGTGACGCACGACGCCGGTATCGCGGCCCGCGCCCGCCGGGTGATCCGCATGCAGGATGGACGCGTGCTCGACGGCAGCGCGGATGCGCAGGCCGTCGGCACCGGCTCCAGAACTGGAGGGTCCGGCTGAGCCGGGCCCTCCAGTCCAGATCGTCGCGTCTCGGTTTTCTTAGACCGCTCTTAGACCCGTCTTAGACGGCGCTGGTCTCATGTATGGCGTGAGCCGGAACGCGAGGCTAAAGCTCGTCGGCGCTTCCCTCGCTGCGCTCGCCGTCGCAGGCGGGGGGGTGGCTATAGCGGCCACGAAGCCCTGGTCGCCGCGGGCGGAGAGCCAGGCTGTCATCAACGATGCCGCCAAGCAGCTCGGCGTCACGCCGACCCAGCTGAGCAATGCGCTCAAGCGGGCCCTGAAGAACCGGGTCGACGATGCGGTCGCCGCCGGGCTCCTGACCAAGGCCCAGGGGGACGCGCTCAAGAAGCGAATCGACTCGAGCTCGAGCGACCTGCCGTTGCGATTCGGGCTCTCTCGCTTCGCGCCCAGGGCGAACGGCTTCGACTTCAAGTTTGGCCTGGCCGCGCCGTTCGCCAGGTTCGAGGCGGCGTCGTCGTATCTGGGGCTGAGCGAGAGCGAGCTCCAAGCGCAGCTCGCTGAGGGGAAGACGCTCGCACAGGTTGCGAACGACCGCGGAAAGTCCGTCGACGGCCTGGTCGATGCGCTGGTGAAGGCCGCCGAGAAGCAGATCGATGCAGCCGTCGCGAGTGGCAAGCTCACGAAGTCGCAGGCGGACGACCTGAAGGCGGGCCTGTCCGCCCGCATGACGCGCCTCGTGAACGGGGAGCTCCGTTTCCGTCGCGGCCCGGGTCCCTTCGCGCCCGGGTTCGGCTTCGGGTTTGGCTTCCGCGGCCATCTCTTGCCCATGAAGCCCTCCTCCGCGCCGCGCTTCCGGTCGCCCAGCGGCCCCTCCGCGTAGCTCTCCGCGAATCCCTCGATCGAGGGATCATCCCCCGAAAGGGACGGGGTACCTCGTTCGAGGGATTGCATCCCCCGTGTGCGTGATTAGAAGGAGATTGGGGAGAGGGGAAGGGAGCCGCGCGCCTCGCCTACGGGCGGGCGCGCGGCAAAGCCTCGACTCCACCGGTCGAGGGGCGCCCCCCTCCCCGGCCTTGTCTGGTGAGCCGTAACACCGCTTCCGTCGGGAAGTGATTCGAGAGGCCGATGCGCTGCCGGCCTGCGGTCACGACCGACGCCTCGCCGCGCCTGACTACGGTTCCCAGTCCTCGCCGCGCGTGTCCCAGCCGATGAGGACGTACTCGGAGACGAGAAAGGCGATCCGCTCGAGCAGGCCGCGATCCGCCTGGCCGTCGACCCAGAGCTCTCCTACCTTCGAACCCCGATAGACGATCGGAACGCGGATGCGGGAGACCTCCTGCGGTTCACCGAAGCTCGGACCGAGCGCTGGCTCGCCGTCTTCGAGAAAGGCGACGCCGGCCCATGCGACTCCAGGCTCGCTCGTCAGCAGCTGGACCGTCGAGCGCAGGACCTCGTCCGCCTCGCTCTGCTCGCGGAGGATGCGGTCGAGACGGTCGAGCGCGCGCGAGCTCATGGTCAGATCTCCGGCCCGTGAGCGGGCCGAGCGGCGTGGTGAACCGGGAGGTTCCCCACGCTCTCGAACGGAACGGGGATGCACAGGGGAAACATGGTTTCTCCCGTAGAAGCGAGCGGACGGCGAGCGTTGCTCATGCTTCGAGATCCTCGCCTTCGAAGGAGCGGACGGTCTCCCGGAAGGCGCTCGGGATCGGGGTCGGCCGATGATCCCCGCCTACGAGAACGAGCGTCTGGGAAGCCTGCGCCATGAGCGTCTCGTCGGGGAGGCGGTAGGCGGCGCACTCGTAGGTAACGCTCGTCCGGCCGATTCGCCGCACGCGTACGAACGCCTCGATCAGATCGTCGAAGCGGGCCGGCGCCAGATACTCGACCTCGGATGCACGCATGACGAACTCGGTCCCCACAAGCCCGACGTCGCCGAGATGCCGGTGGTACTCGGTCCGCGCGTGGTCGAAATAGGGGAGATAGCGCCCGTAGTAGACGACGCCCTGGGCGTCGGTGTCGGAGAACCAGACCCGGTTCAGGGCGGAGTACTTGAAGGGCGGCCGGCGGTCGGTGACACGTCCCAGCTCCAGCGTGTCCTTCACGCCGACGATGGTAGTCGGGCAACGGGCGGCGGACCGGGCACAGGGGCTCGAGCCGCCCGAGCCCCTGTGCTCGAGCCACCTCGCGCGACTCTCTCACGCTACTCGGAGCGTCTCGCCCAGTCATTCGCTGGAACGAGTGACTGCCGGCGCGCTAGCTACGGATGAGGGAGAGCACCTCGTCCCGCCGGCGCTCCATCATCTCCGGCGAGAGGGCTTCGAGGTTCAGTCGCAGGAGAGGCTCTGTGTTCGACGGGCGCACGTTGAAGTGCCAGTCGGCGAAGTCGACCGAGACGCCGTCGAGGTGGGAGATCTTCCCGCCCTCCGCCTGATAGCGCTCCTTGAGCTCTTGCAGCTTGAGCGCGACGTCGGCGACGGGCGTGTTGATCTCTCCGGTGAGGAAGTACTTCTCGCGAAATGGTGCGAGCATCTCCGAGAGCTTCTGTCGTCGCTTCGAGAGCAGCTCGAGCACGAGCAGGAACGGCACGACGCCCGAGTCGGCCTGGGAGAAGTCGCGGAAGTAGTAGTGGGCCGACACCTCTCCCGCAAAGACAGCTCCCTCCTTGCGCATCCGCTGCTTGATGAAGGCGTGCCCGACGCGGTTGACCAACGGTACGCCGCCGGACGCCTCGATCGTCGACGGGACCGCCCAGCTCGCCCGCACGTCGTAGATCACCTTTCCCCCCGGCTCCTTCTCGAGGATCGACTGTGCGAGCAGGGCGGTGACGAAGTCGCCCGGGACGAAGTCGCCCGTGTCGTCGACGAAGAAGCAGCGGTCCGCGTCTCCGTCGTAGGCGACGCCGAGATCGCCGCGTTCGTCGCGCGTCTTCGCGACGATGAGCTGGCGGTTCTCGGGGAGCAGCGGGTTCGGCTCGTGACTCGGGAAGGTGCCGTCGGGCTCGAAGTTGCACTCGACGACGTCGAGCTGGGGGAGTCGTCCGAGAACAGGGGTCAACATGGCACCGGCCATTCCGTTCGCAGCGTCGATGACCACGCGCAAGGGCCTGATCGCCTCCTGGTCGACGAACGAGAGGACCTTCTCGACGAAGGCCGGCCACACGTCCTCTTGGCGCACGTCTCCGCGCCCCTCGACCGGTGCAAAGGAAACGAGCGCGCGTTGCCTGACGTCGTCGAGGCCGGAGTCGCCGCCGACCGGGAGCGCCCCGCGCCGCACGATCTTCACGCCCGTGTAGTCCTTCGGGTTGTGGGACGCGGTGACGCAGAGACCGCCGTCGAGCTCGAGCTCGCCGACGGCGAAATAGACCATCTCGGTTCCCACGAGCCCGAGATCGAGCACGTTCGCGCCACCGTCCGCCGCGCCCTCGACGGCGGAGGCCGCCATCGTCGGGGACGAGAGGCGCATGTCCCGCCCGATGCAGACCGTGCGAGGCTCGAAGTGCTCGACGTATGCTCGCGCGATCCTGTACGCGCCGTCCTCGTCGAGCTCCGTTGGATAGAGGCCGCGCACGTCGTACGCTTTGAAGACCTTGGGATCGAGCACGCGTCGATGCTATAGCCGAGGCCTTGCACCGCCGGACGACGTGTGCGCGCCGGGAACCTCGTCGGTATGCGAGGTGTAGAGGTCCGGTGAGAAGGTTGCGCATGACGGTTCCGCTCACGGCGATCGCCGTCGTTCTCACGGCCGGCGCAGCGACGCCGTCGTCGCCGGCCCGACCGGCGCTCGTCGCGAAGGAGCCGTCCGCCGTCCTCGGCATCTCGACCCGCAGGCCGGCGGGCACCCTCGCCTGGTTCCAGCGGCTCACCCTTCAGCCGCTTTCAGGTCGGAAGGTTCCGCTCGCCTTCCACACCGGAAGCTACGCCTTCTCCTCCGATCGGGCGACGCTTGCGGTGGCCGAGTGCATCGACTCCGGAGTCGCCTCGATTCGCTTCCTCAACGCGAGGGCGATGCGCGTGCTCGGCGATCTTCGGCTCTCGAACTCCATGGATTGCGCAAGCTCGCTCACGTGGCTGCGTCCGAATCGACTCCTCGCCGTCCTCACGAGGTCGAACTCGAGCGACGCCGAGGTAGTCGTCGTGGATCCGACCAAGCGTCGCGTCCTCCGACATATGTCACTCCCGGCGGCTCCCTGGACGACTAGCTCGACGGGCCAGGAGCTCGTCCTGCTCCTTGGAAGCTACGACTCATTTGCGCCTGCACGAGTGGTCATCGTCAGCGCGGACGGCAACGTGCGCACGGCCGTCGTCGAGAACGTCCTCATCGGCACGGTCGTCGACGAGTCGAGCCAGGACTACCGAGCTCGGACGATCTCTCCCGGCTTCGCCGTCGATCCCGAGGGAAGGCGGGCGTTCCTCGTACCAGCGTCCGGCCCGATCGCGGAGATCGACCTACAGACGCTCTCGGTCTCCCTCCACGACCTCGGTAGTCCGTCGCTTGTACGGCGCTTCCTGCGCTGGCTCACCCCATCGGCGGAGGCGAAGGCGATCGAGGGCCCAGTGCGTGAGGCACGGTGGCTCGGCGACGGCGTGCTCGCGGTCTCGGGCTTCGACTACTCGATCGCAGGCGACAGCAAAGAGACGGAGCACGTCGTCGCGAAGCCGGCCGGCGTCAAGCTCGTCGACACCCGCTCCTGGCACACGCGGATGCTGAGCGACGGCTCGAGCGACTTCGCCGTCACGCCGGGTCTCGTCATCGCCCAGGGCGGGGCGTGGGACGAGGAGTCGCAGGTCACTAGCTCGCCGGGGCTGCTCGCGTTCGGGCTCGACGGAAAGGAGCGGTGGGGGCTCCATCAGGGAGAGGACCGACGAATCGAGCCGGACGGGCCCGTCGGATACGTCTGGGTCGCACAGGGAAGCATGGAGGTGGTCGACCTTTCGAGCGGCCACGTGCTCGCGACGCTCCGGCGAAACGAGTCGCGGAACCCATGGCCCTGGCTCCTCGCTGCGCAATCGTCGGGTTGAGCGAAGCGCGCTAGCGATCTCGCCTCGGCGGGAACGTCCTGGGCTACTCCCGTCGTTTCTACAATTCAACGATGGAGCGAAAGCTTGCCACGGTCCTGTTCGTCGACTTGGTCGACTCCACGGGCCTCGTCGTCGGGAGCGACCCGGAGGTCGTCCGGCGTCGCGTCACCGAGTTCTTCGAGACCGTCTCGCACTGCGTTGCCGTGCACGGCGGGATCGTCGAGAAGTTCGCCGGGGACGCGGTGCTCGCCGCGTTCGGCGTCCAGCGGGCGCACGAAGACGACGCGCAGCGGGCAGCGAGAGCTGCCCTCGCGATGCGTTTGGCAGTGACCGACCTCGGATTGCAGGCGCGCATCGGCATCGAGGCCGGTGAGCTGCTCGTCGACGACGCGGAGTCGACGTTCGTGACTGGCGAGGCGGTCAACACCGCGGCTCGCCTGCAGCAGGTCGCGGCGCCCGGGGAGATCCTCCTCGGACCGACGGCGCATCGCCTCGCAGCCGCCGGCTTGGTGGTCGAGGACGCCGGCCCGCTCGAGCTGAAGGGCCTCGACGGACCGTCACGTGCGTGGCGTCTCGTCGACGCCGTCGACGGCCCGGGACGTCCACTCGGCCCGCGGGCCGCGCTCGTCGGCCGGGACGCAGAGCTCGAGCTTCTCGAGAACACCTTCTCGCGCGTCACCCGCGACGGCCGCGCGCATCTCTTCACGATCTACGGCGAGCCGGGCGTGGGCAAGAGTCGGCTCGCGCGCGAGTTTCTCGACGGACTCGAGCGCGCAAGCGTCCTCACGGGACGCTGTCTTCCCTACGGGGAAGGCGTGACGTACTGGCCGCTCGCCGAGATGATCAAGGCCGCGGCCGGCATCTCGGACGACGATCCGCTCGAGGAGGCGTTCGAGAAGCTCCGCGCGTGCTGCGAGGAGGAGACGGTCGCCGACGTCCTCGGGCTCGCCTCGGGCATGCTCGAAGCCCTCGAGGGCGAGAGGAGCCCGCAGGAGATCGCCTGGGCGGCACGCGACATCATGGAGACGCTCGCCGACGTCCAGCCGCTCGTCCTCTTCTTCGAGGACATCCACTGGGCGGAGGAGCCGCTCCTCGACCTGATCGAGCACGTGGCCGACTGGGTTCGGGCGCCGCTGCTCATCCTCTGCCTCGCTCGGGCCGAGCTTCTCGACGCGCGGCCCGGCTGGGGCGGCGGCCGTGTGCGGTCGACAGCGATCGAGCTCGAGGCGCTGTCCGAGGACGAGAGCCTCCTCCTCGTCGAGAAGCTGCTCGAGCAGGTTCCGACGCCCCCGGCGCTGCCGCGCGAGATGCTCGCGCGCACCGAGGGCAATCCGCTCTTCGTGGAGGAGACCATCCGGATGCTCGTCGAGAGCGGAGACGACGGTCGCGCCGACCGCATCCCGGACACCCTGCAGGCGCTGATCGCGGCGCGGATCGACTACCTGTCCACGCCCGCGAAGACGCTGCTTCAGCGCGGAGCGGTCATCGGACGGGTGTTCTGGCAGGGCGCCGTCGCGCACCTCTCGCCCGACCTCGAGGACGTAGACGTGCTGCTCGACGACCTCCTGATGCGGGAGTTCCTGCTGCGCGAGCCGCGCTCCTCGATCTCCGGCGAGACGGCCTACCGCTTCAAGCACCTGCTCATCAGGGAGGTCGCCTATACGGGCCTTGCGAAGCTCGCGCGCGCGCAGCACCACGCGCGGTTCGCGGAGTGGCTCGGAGAGCGCACGGGCGAGGAGTTGCTGGAGATCCGTGCCTACCACCTCGATCAGGCGGTCGACCTGATGACCGAGCTCGACGGCGCTCCTCCACAGGAGCTCGCCGAGACGACCGCGTCGGCCCTCGTCAAGGCGGCGAAGCGCGCGATCGCGCGCGAGGCCTATCCCACCGCCCGCAAGCTCGGCACGCGGGCGCTCGAGCTGCGGCCGACGCTCGGCGCTCGCTGGGTCGCGGCTCGAGCCGCGTGGCGGATGCAGGATCTGGCGACCGTCGAGGTAGAGATGCCGAAGGTGCGCAACGAGGCGCGTAATCAGGGAGAGCCTGTGATCGAGGCGCTCGCGCTGACGGCGCTGAGCGAGGCAGTGCTCAAGCGCGACGGAGACCCCACCCGGGCAGAGGAGATCGTCGACGAAGCGCTCGAGCTCCTGTCGGGACAGGACGACCCGGTCGCGCACTTCGACACGCTGTCGGCTGCGGCGACGATCGACGCGTGGCAGGGAAACATGGACGGCTGGATCCGGCACATGGAGAAGGCCTTCGAGATCGCCGTCGACGCCGACCGGAAGGACCTGCAGACGATCGCCGCGACGTCCCTCGCCCGCTCCCACGTCATCCGGCTCGAGCTCGACGAGGCGGAGCGCCTGCTGACCCGGGCGCTCGAGCTTTCGGGTGAGAGCGGGAGCGTGCGCGCCCGGGTCGGAACGACGCTCTCGTATGGGGGCTTCCTCATGGTCAAGGGAGAGCTCGATGCAGCCGAGACCGTGTTCGAGGAGGTTCGCACCACGGCCGTCGAGCTCGGGCTCGGGTCCTCGGAGGCCGCAGCTCTCCACAGGCTCGGGAAGCTCGCGCGTGTTCGAGACGACCACAAGCGGGCCGAGAGGCTTCTGCGCGAGACCGTCAGCATCACGGTCGCGCGCGGCGACCGCGCGATTCTTCCCGAATACCAGGCCGCCCTCGCGCAGACCCTCGTGGACGTCGGCAAGCTGGAGGAGGCCGAGCGACTGGCGCTCGAGGCGCGCGCGAACGTCGTGCGTCAGGACCCGCAGGGCGTCAGCGTGACGACCGCGGCCCTGGGAGCGGTGCGCGCGGCGCAGGGGCGTCGCGACGAGGCGACCGAGCTGCTACGAACGGCGCTCGAGCTCGCGCAGGACGCGAATCTCAGGGTTCTGGAGCTCGCACCGCTCAAGCTCCTCGCAGGCGTGATGCACGACCAGGGGCTCGAGGAAGAGGCCGCCGAGTACGAGGAGCGGCTCGCGGAGCTCTCGCCGTCCGAGGACGCGGCCCGCGTCGCCTAAGACTTGCCCTCCACGAGAATCGCGCGAATCGCCTGACTCGACGCCTCGTCGGGCGACTCGGAGATGACGGTCGCCGGCCGCTCGAAGCGTCCGAGGGCGTCTCGCAGCGGCTCGGCGCGCAACGTCCCTTCGCCGTACGCGAGGTGCTTGGTCTCGTTCCTGTTCGCGAAGGCGATGTCGGAGAAGTGGATGTGGAACGGGACGTCCCGGGCGAGCACGTCGTCTGCGGACTCGAGCGCCGCGGCAAACGGCTCCACGCCGGTGAAGCCACCGTCGCTCGTCGCGTGCATGTGCGCGAAGTCCAGCACCGGGCGGACCCAGCCCGTCCTGCCCGAGATCTCGACGACGTCCTCGAGTGAGCCGAGGTCGCGGACGCGGCCCATCACCTCGATACCGAACGGGACCGCTCGGTCCTTGCCCTCCAGCCGCTCGCGTAGCACAGAGAGCTGCTCGACGACGGCGTCGATGGCGTCCTCGCGGGTACGACCGAGGAGGAAGCCGGGATGGAAGACGACGAGCTCGGCCCCGGACGCCGCGGCGATTCCCGCGCTCCGGTCGAGCGCTCCGACCGCGGAGGTGTACTTCCGCCCCTCGGCCTCGAGGTGCCCCATGAAGCCGAAGAGCGGCGCGTGCACCGAGAGCGCGACGTCGTTCTCGCCCGCCAGCTCGCCCAGCCGCTCGGCGAAGGGATAGTCCATCCAGAATCCGCTCTCGAAGTCGACCTCGCACGCTGCGTAGCCCCGCTCCAGGACGACCTCGATCGCCTTCTCGGGCGACTCGCGAGAGGGCATCCGCGCGGGGCCCACCCGGATCGCGCGCGTCTGCGTCCTCACGGCCCTGTCGGCTCCGCCAACAACGTCCGCAGCGCGGTCTTCGGGTCGTTCGTAAGGGGTGACCCGTGGTCGAGGCAGAGGACCTCGAATGGCAGCTCGAGCAGACGCTCGATGCTACGTCGCGCCTCGTCCGGATCGTCCTGGTACTCACCCGGCACCAGCGCGAGCTCGTCGTTCTCCACTTGCACGAGGTCGGGGCAGAAGAGGACGCTCGGGGTCTCGCGGCGCAGGAGCGCGTAGTGGGGATCCTCGGGGCCAGGGGTGTGCACGGCCTCGAGCGGACCTGGGAGGACGTCGCCCGCCCCGTACTGCTCGTCGGGCTTCTCTTCGGTCGTGCGAGAGCCTTTCGGTAAGAAGACCGCCGCACCGAAGACTTTTCGATAGCGCCAGGAAGCCCGCTGGTGGGTCGCGGCGGTGAGCACGATCGCCGTCACCGGAGCGAGCCGGTCCAGGGCCTCGTCGACGAGGCGGATCGGGTCGATGAGCACCGTCTCGCCAGATTCGGTGCGCACCGCGTGGGAGGCGCTCTGCGTTCCGCCGATGCGAGGGTTCGCGGCGCTCCAGTGGAAGACGCCAGGGACGACCTCCTCGAGGTGATCCGCAACAACAGGAGGCTCCGCCACGCCGTCCATGCTAGTGCCCTCGATGTGATTGCCTTCACGACGTGAAGGCGACCATGCTGCTCGCGGACTACGCGGTCGTCTCCGACGGCAAGCTCACGATCGTCGGAGGGGGATGGTCGCAGACCGGCCCGGAGCCCGCGCCGTTCGGCATCGCATTGCTGATCCAGGTTCCCTGGGATCAGTCGAACACGGTGCACGCGTTTGCCGTGCAGCTCCTCGACGCGGACGGCGAGCCGGTCGTGCTCGAGACCGATGACGACGAAGACCAGCCTGTCGCTTTCGGCGGCGACTTCGAGGTGGGCCGTCCGCCCGGTTTGAAGCCGGGCACACCACTCGATTTCCCGGTCGCGATGAACTCGACGCCGCTCCCGCTCGAGCCGGGCAGGTACGAATGGCGGCTCACGATCGACGGCGAATCGCACCAGGACTGGACGCTCGCCTTCACCGTGCGCTCCGAGGAGGTATAGCCGGTCGACGGATCGGTGCTGTCCGGGCGGATGCGTACGCTCGGAGCGTGTCCAACGCGCCCAGCCGAATCGATCTTCTCGAGCTCGACATCGATCTCCGCGTCGCCGATCTCTGGCGGGAGGCGGCCGACGTCCACGAGTGGAACCTCGAGGTCGTCGCGGCGTTCATCCGCGCCGCGTACGGGAAGGGGTACTGCGACGCCCTGACCGAGGACTCACCGGGAGCCCTCTGCCTCGACCACGGGTACCGGATTCCCGATCGAGGGCTCCGAGGGCCTCGGCTCGTCGAGCGCGACGCCGCGTAGTTCCGTCCCAGGCGTTCGCCTCTGCGAGGTACCGGCTTGGTCGGTTCCGAGCAGGTCACGGACCAGCCGGGGCTAGACTTTCGCCGTGGGACGCCAGGCGAGTCCGGCGCGGCTGGTGATCGCGCTCTCGGTCGCGGCGGTACTCGCGATCTTCCTTCTCTACACCTCGATCGCGGGCGGCGGCAATCCGTCGATCCAGCCGAGCGCGCTCGCACGACATACGGGCAAGGTGCAGCTCGCGGGCCGTGTCGTCGGGCCCGTCTCGGGGGACGCACACGCGAGCGGCCTTCGGTTCGCGTTGCGGGACGTGCAGGGTGATCGGTCGACTGCGGTTCGCGTCGTCTACCGCGGCTCGGTTCCGGACCTGTTCAGGGCCGGAAGGGACATCGTCGTCACCGGCCGGGTCCACAGCGGAACTTTTCTCGCGGAGCCGGGCACGATGATCACGAAGTGCCCATCCAAGTACTCGCCGAAGAAGAGCGGCGCCTGAGCCGGGTTCTCTGATGCCCGAGCTGGGTCGTGCTGCCCTCCTCGTCACCTTCGGGCTCGTCCTGTACGCCCTCGTAGCGGGGGCGGCGGCCGCTCACCTCGGTCGCCGGCGGCTGGCGCTCTCCGCGCGGAATGCACTCGTCGCCGCGTTCGGCTCGACGCTCGTTGCGGCAGTCGTCCTCCTCATGGCACTCGTTCGGCACGACTTCTCGTTCGTCTACGTCGCGGACACGACGAGCCGGGAGCTCCCGACGCAGTACACGATCTCTGCCTTCTGGGGCGGCCAGGCGGGCTCGCTGCTTCTCTGGCTCCTCGTGCTGACGGGCTTCGGCGCCCTCGCAGTGAGGCTCAACCGGCGCTGGGCGGGAGACCTGATCGTGTGGGTGGTGCCTGTGTTCGCGGCCGTCGCGGTCTTCTTCTCGTTCCTCCTGGTCGCGGTAGCGAGCCCGTTCGAGACCCAATCCGCACCTGCCGACGGCGCCGGGATGAACCCGAGCCTGCAGAACCCGTACATGCTCGCGCACCCGCCGATGCTCTACCTCGGATACGTCGGGCTCACCGTTCCGTTCGCGTTTGCCATGGCGGCCCTCCTCTCTGGACGGACGGACGAGCGCTGGCTCATCGCGACGCGGCGCTGGACGCTCGTCGCCTGGACCGCCCTCGGAGTGGGACAGCTGCTCGGCGCCCACTGGGCGTACGTCGAGGTCGGCTGGGGCGGCTACTACGCGTGGGATCCTGTCGAGAACGCGGCGCTGATGCCGTGGCTTGCGGCGACGGCATTCCTGCACTCCGTGATGATCCAGGAGAAGCGCGGGATGCTTCGCATCTGGAACATGGTCCTCGTCATCGGAGCGTTCTCGCTCTCGCTCTTCGGGACGTTCCTCACGCGCTCGGGCGTCGTCAACTCGATTCACTCCTTCACGCAGAGCTCGATCGGGCCTTGGTTCCTCACCTTCATCGCGGTGACCCTGGCTGCCTCGCTCGCGCTCCTCTTCTGGCGGCTCCCGCTCCTACGCTCGCCGACACGACTCGAGTCCCCGATCTCACGGGAGGCGGCGTTCCTCTACAACAACCTCCTGCTCCTCGCCCTCTGTCTGACGATCCTCTGGGGCGTCGTGTACCCGCTCCTCTCGGAGGCGGTCCGCGGCGAGTCGGTCGTCCTCGGGCGCTCGTACTACGACTTCTTCCTTCGGATCTTCGGGCTGCCGCTCCTGCTGCTGATGGGGATCGGCCCGCTCATCGCCTGGAGACGGGCGTCTGCGAGAAGCCTCGTGACCACGTTCCGCTGGCCGACGGTCGCGGCGCTCGTCGCCGGCGTGTCCCTGATCTTCCTCGGCTCTGGGAGCTCCATCCCTGGACTCCTGGCGTACACCTTCGCGACGTTCGTGATCGCGACGATCGCGATCGAGTTCGCCCGGGGGACGCGCGCGCGAAAGGCGCTGGCGGACACGTCGTGGTCGGGGGCGTTCTCGTCGCTCATCGCCCGTAACCGCCGGCGGTACGGGGGCTATGTCGTTCATGCCGCGATCGTCCTGCTCGCCATCGGAGTCGCCGGGTCGAGCGCCTTCGATTCGGTTGCGGAGGCAAAGCTCAAGCCGGGTCAGTCGATGCGGATCGGCGACTACGCGCTCGGCTACCGAAAGCTCACGCAACAGCAGGGTCCGAACGCGATGGAGGTGCGAGCGAGGCTCGACGTAAGCCGCAACGGCCGCGACCTCGGCACCCTGCAGGCGGGCAAGAACGCCTACGCCGTGGAGCAGCAGGTCTCGAACGAGGTCGGGATCCGGACCGACTGGCTGCGCATGGAGGACCTCTTCGTCATCGCCGATCAGATCGATCCGAACGGAACCGTGTACTTCCGCGTCTTCGTGAAGCCGCTCGTGAACCTGATCTGGCTCGCCGGGTTCGTGTTCGTCTTCGGCTCGGTGATCACGCTCTGGCCTGACGCCCGCGAGCAGCGCAGGCTCGTTGCCCGCTCGTACGACGTCGGGATACCGGCCACCAGTTGACCTTTGCGGCGCTCGTGCTCGCGGCGCTGCTCGCCGTCGGCTGCGTCGTCCTCGTCGCGCTCCCCTTCCTCAGGGAGCCTGCGCCCGAGTCGGACAGTCTCGGAGAGCTCGACGAGGAAGAACGGCGACGTCTCGAGCTCCTCGAGGCACGCGATCGCGCGCTCGCGGCGCTAAAGGAGCTCGAGTTCGATCATCGGACGGGAACGATCTCCGATGAGGACTACCGGCGGCTGGTGGGCCCGCTGCGACGTGAGGCGGCACAGGCCTTGCAGGCACTCGAGCGGGAGCCCGCCGAGCAGCCTCCGGCGGACGGCGGGGGGCAGGGACATCCGCCCCGCACGCGAACCTTGTCGCGATGAGGCGACGCTGGTTGCTCGTCTCCGCCGTGGCCCTCTGGCTCGCGGTCGCCGCGCCCGCGTCGGGTGACGGCGTCGGGAGTCGGAAGACCCGGGTCGACTCTCGCATCTCGACGCTCCAGCACGAGATCGGCGCGGCGAAGGAGCGCGAAGGGGTCCTCACGTCACAGCTCTCGGCGGTCGCGAGCGCGCTGCGGTCGGCGCAAGCGGCGGTGGACGAGGCGCAGCGCAACCTCGACCGCCTCGACGGAGAGCTCACCTCGCAACGGGCGCGTTTGCTCGAGCTGAGCGCGAAGCTTCGGATCGAGACGACCCGACTCGCCCGTCTCCAGGCCGAGTACCGGCGTGTCGTGCAGGTGCTCGAGCAGCGCGTGCGTGCGATGTACATGGCCGAGCCGCCAGACGTGTTGTCCGTCCTCGTCTCCGTCTCGAGCCTTTCGGAGCTCATCGACAACGTCGACTTCATGAACCGGATCGGGCTCCAGGACGAGCGGATCGCTCGTCAGGTGGGGGAGGCGAAGGCGGAGGCGGCCGCTGAGCGCCGCGCGACGGCCGAGACCCGTCGCCTGACGGAAGCCACCGTCACGCTCATCTCGGCTCGAACTGACGAGGCGCGCCATGTGCGTGACGCGCTCGTCACGAACCGGAACACGTTGCTCGGCGCCCAGCGGCTGAAAGCGGGGGCGCTCGCGGATGCGCGCGAGACCCGACAGGAGTTCCTCTCGGAGGTCCAGGGGCTCGAGGCGGAAAGTGCTGCCCTCGGCGCACAGATCCAGGCAGCTCAGCGTGGCCAGTTCTCGACCGGCGCTCCTTCCGCAGCCGGGCTGATCTGGCCGGTGAACGGGCCGGAGACGAGTGGGTTCGGCATGCGCTGGGGGCGTATGCACACCGGCATCGACATCGCTGTGCCGACGGGCACGCCCGTGCACGCCGCGGCCGCGGGAACGGTCGTGTACTCCGGCTGGATGAGCGGGTACGGCTTCCTGGTCGCCGTCGACCACGGAAACGGGCTGGCCACGGCCTACGCCCACAACTCGTCGCTCCTCGTACGCGTCGGCGACCACGTCGCGCAGGGGCAGGTCATCTCGCTCTCAGGGTCGACCGGTCACTCGACCGGGCCGCACGTGCATTTCGAAGTGCGCGTGAACGGGGTCCCCGTTGACCCGCTCTCGTATCTGTAACGGAGTCTACGCGGCTTCGCTCGCCGCTTCCGGGAGCTCCGTCCCGACGACGAGGTGCAAGTCGGGCAGCGCACGCCAGCGCTCGTCGAGCCCGAGCCCGTAGCCGGCGAAGAGCTCATCGGGAACCGTGAAGCCCACGTAGCGGAGCGGTATGTCCTCGACCAGCCGGCGGTACGGGCGGTCGAGGAGGGTTACGGCGACGAGGCTCGCCGGATCGCGAAGGGCGAGCGTCCGGTAGAGGAAGTGGAGCGTCAGCCCGGTGTCGACGACGTCCTCGACGACGATGACGTCACGGCCTGCGAGCGGGACGTCGACGTCCTTCAGAAGTCGCACCCCCCCGTCACGGCCTTCGGAATACGGTGCGAGCTCCACGACGTCGAGCGCGTGCGGCAGAGGGACGGCTCGGGTCAGGTCGGCGAGGAAGACGACACTCGACTTCAGGGGCGCTATGAGCAGGAGATCGCGGCCCTCGTAGTCCGAGGTGATCTCTGCTCCGAGCGCGGTGACGCGCGCCGCGATCTCCTCGCGCGTCAGGTACACGGCCCCGACGCGGCCGTGCTCGGAGGTGAGCATGTTCGCGGACACGCCTAGGAGGCCCAGCTCATGAGGCCCAGCTCACGAGGCCCAGCTCAAGAGGCAAGGCGCAGCCGGTAGCGCTGCGCGAGGCGCTCGATGTCGCGTCGGTAGAAGAGCTTCACTCGGACGTGCGGGTAGAGCCTCCGCAGCTCGCGAATCTTGCGGTTCTTGCGGGTCACGAGAGACTGCTTCATCACGGTCACCTCGATGAAGAGGTTCTGCTCTGGCAGGTAGAAGTCGGGTGTGAACGCGCTGACCACCTTGCCGTCGTCGTCCCGTTCGAGGACGAACGACTGCGGCTCGTAGTCCCAGCGCACGCCGTAGTAGTCGAGGATCTTCGCACACTCGAGCTCGCTGCGATTGGCAAAGCGAGGGGGCTCCAAGCCGCAATAAGCCTGGAAAACGGGGCTTTCGACCCGCACCTGCGCCAGGGTAGCAACGGCCTCGGACGGCCCGGGTTACCCGTTGGTTGACCTCGTACACTGTCCTGGATGGCAGCCTCCGAGCCGATCTTCCGGATCGCTCAGCTCTCCGATCTCCATTGTGGAGGGCCCTACTTCGAGGCGAGCCTGCTCGAGCGGGCGATCGGCGAGATCAACGAGCTGCAGCCGGACATCGTGGTTTGCTCGGGAGACTTGACGACGTTCGGCTTCCGGCACGAGTACCTGACGGCACGCGAGTACGTCGATCGGATCGACTGCGACTCGATCGTCGTGGTTCCCGGAAACCACGACTCGCGGAACGTCGGCTATGTGCACTTCGAGGAGCTCTTCGGCGAGCGGAACTCGGTCCTGCGCAAGGGCGGGGTCACGATCGTCGCCATCGACTCGAGCGAACCGGATCTCGACCACGGCCAGATCGGCCGGGGGCGGTATCGCTGGATCGAGCAGCAGTTCGCGGACGACGACGCCGCGGAGCTTCGGATCTTCGTGCTCCACCATCACCTCCTGCCCGTACCCGGCACGGGACGTGAGCGCAACGTCGTGTACGACGCGGGCGACGCGATCGAGTGCCTGCAGCGCTCAGGAGTGCGGCTCGTGCTCTCCGGCCACAAGCACGTTCCCTATGTCTGGAGGCTCGAGGACCTGTTCGTGGTCAACGCCGGCACGGTCTCGTCGTTGCGACTGCGCGGAAACACACGACCCTGTTACAACGTGATCGAGATCGCCGACCGCAACGTCGACATCTGGAGGCAGCACCCGTTCCACGGCCAGGTGAAGCTCGTTCGGTTCTCTCTCGACACGCTCGAGTACGCGAAGTTCACGGGTTCGATCGAAGACGAGATCACGGCCCGCACTTGAGCTCCGCTGGCCGGGCACTCGCGATCGTCGACGGCGAGCACTACCCACCCGTGGTCAAGGATGCGATCGCGGAGCTGCCGCACGACGTGGTCGGCGCGGTCCTCGTCGGCGGCACCGAGAAGCTGCGCGGCGACGCCGACTACGGCGTTCCGCTCGCCGCCGACCTCGACGACGCGTTCGAGCGGTTCCGGCCGGAGCTGGTCGTCGATCTGTCCGACGAGCCGGTGCTCGGCCCTGTCGAACGATTACGGCTCGCGAGCAGTGTGCTCGCGCGCGGTGTTCCCTATGTCGGAGCCGATTTTCGCTTCGACCCTCCCGTGGGGGCGCCGTTCCCGCTCCCTTCCATCGCTGTCCTCGGGACCGGCAAGCGGGTAGGCAAGACCGCGGTCACGGGCTATCTGGCCCGGCTGCTCTCGCCTCGTATTCGCCTCGTCGTCGTCGCCATGGGCCGCGGCGGCCCCTCGGAGCCCGAGCCGATCACCGTCCAGCCGACGGTCGAGGCACTTGTCGAGCTGTCTCGCTCCGGACGCCACGCAGCGTCCGATCACCTCGAAACCGCAGCGCTCACCGGTGTCACGACGGTCGGTTGCCGCAGGTGCGGAGGCGGGCTCGCCGGTTCGGTCTTCGCGTCGAACGTCGAAGAGGGCGCGCGTCTCGCGATCGAGCTCGACCCCGAACTCGTCGTCTTCGACGGCAGCGGAGCGGCGTTGCCGCCCGTTGCGACCGACCGACGAATCGTCGTCGTCGGCGGCACGCAACGCCCTGAGGTGGCTGCGGGCTACCTGAACGCATACCGCATCCTGCTCGCCGATCTCGTGCTCGTCACGCTCGCTGAGGAGAGGTCGGCCTGGGAGCCGGTGGTCGAGGCTGCGCGAGCAGTCGCCCGTCCCGGCGTCGAGGTCGTCCCGACCGTGCTTCGGCCGAGACCGCTGAAGGACGTCTCCGGTCGCTCGGTTGCGTACTTCTGCACCGCGCCGCCCACCGCGCATGCAGTGCTCGCCGAGCACCTGCGCCGCGAGCACGGGGCTCGGATCGTGCACGTCTCGGGCAATCTCGCCGATCGTTCAGCGCTGGCTCGCGAGCTACCCGGGATCGAGGCCGAGGTTTATCTCGTCGAGCTCAAAGCCGCAGCCATTGACGTGGTGGCGGAGCATGCGCTCCACCGAGGAGGCGAGGTCGTGCTCGCGGCGAACGATGTGTTTTTGGTTTCGGGTGGACGGGGACTTGACGAGTTGCTCGTGGAAATGGCACGAATTGGACAATGAAAGAGCGTCGCTATCTCAACCCGCTACCGCTCGGCGACGAAGCGCCCTTCTCGAAGGGTCTGATGGCGCGGGCGCTGACCGTCACCGGTCTCGATCCCGAGCGCGCGTCGCTCATCGCACGCCGAGCCGACCGCGACCTCGGGGAGCGCGGCGCGCACTCGCTCGACCTGGACCGGCTCGGCGAGCTCGCGGCGGAGGTCATCGGAGACGAGGAAGCGGCCAAGACGGTTCGCCGCCTCCGCAAGCTCGACGCGCTGCAACGGCTGGAGGATCCGGTGCTCCTGCTCGTCGGTGGAACGACCGGTACGGGAAAGTCGACCATCGCGACCGAGGTGGCACACCGTCTCGGCATCACGCGCGTGACCTCCACCGACTTCATGCGGCAAACAATGCGCGCGTTCTTCTCCGAGGAGTTCATGCCCTCGGTGCACTACTCGAGCTTCGAGGCGCGCCTAGCACTTACCAGGGCGGAGGAGGAGGAGTCCGGTGACGCCGCACTCCTCGGCTTCCTCGACCAGACTCGAAATGTGCTCGTCGGCGTCCATGCGGCCCTCGAGCGCGCCGCGACCGAACGCTGGTCGATGGTCCTCGAGGGCGTCCATCTCGTCCCGGGCATGGTTACGACCGAGGTGCCCGCGGCGTTCGTCGTGCAGTGCATCGTCGCGATCGAGGACGAGAACCTCCATCGCAGCCATTTCTGGGTGCGGGACTACTCGACCGAAGGCCTGCGGCCGCTCGAGAAGTACCTCGACTCGCTGCCCCAGATCCGGGAGATCCAGGACTACCTGATCGAGCGTGCACGGCGCCACGACGTCCCCGTGATCCTCAACGACTCGCTCGACCGTGCGATCGCCGAGGTCATGGACCTCGTCCTGCGACGCGCGGATCAGTTCGTCGGTGCGGCCTGAGCGCGACCTCTCCGGGCTAGACTGGCCGTGTGGTTACCCGGGACGACGTCGTCGAAGCACTTCATCAGGTCGAAGACCCGGAGCTGGGCATGGACATCGTCGAGCTCGGCCTCATGTACGACGTCGAGGTCGACGGCTCGAGCGTGAAGGTGCTCTACAGCTTGACGTCGATGGGCTGTCCGGCGGGGGCGATGATCGCCGACGGGATCGTCGACGTGGCGAGCTCCGTACCCGGGGTCGAGAACGTCGAGGCAGAGCTGACATTCGACCCGCCGTGGACGCCCGACCGAATGTCGGAAGACGCAAAGTTCATCCTCGGCTTCGGTTAGCCCCCGACATCGTGTGGCCCCGCCGGCCGGAGCCCGCGTCCGCGTGACGTCAGGGTGACTTGCTGATCGAGAGCACGACCTTGCCGAACTGACTCCCCGACTCGAGCCGCTCGTGGGCGGCCTGAGCCTCACGTAAGGGATAGACGCTGTCGATGTGCACCCTGGAGCGGCCGTTTCGGATCAGCTCGTACGCGGCCTCGAAGTCGCTCGGCAGTCCCATGGTCGAGCCGTACACGGTCAGCTGCTTCCACCACAGCCGATAGAGGCGGGCGGGCGGACTGTGGCCGGATGTGGCACCGCAGACAACGATCCGTCCTTCGTTCGCCGCAGCGGCGAGCGAGCGCTCCCACGTCGCTTCGCCGACCGTCTCGACGACGATGTCGACGCCTCTGCCTCCTGTCGCCTCCCGCACGACCTCGACGACGTCGTCAACGGAGTGGTCGACGAGGACGTCCGCGCCGGCTGCTGCCGCGAGCTCGAGCTTCTCCGCGCTCGAAGAGGTCACGATCGTCCGCGCGCCGAACGCACGGCAGATCTCGAGCGAAGCGAGGGCGACGCCGCCGCCAATGCCCCAGATCAGGACGTTCTCCCCCTCGCGGACACCGGCCTTTGTCACGAGCATGCGATGGGCCGTCTCGAAGACGAGCGGAAACGCGGCTCCCTCCTCGAACGAGAGCGAGCCGGCGAGAGCGTGCAGCTGTGAGGCGGGAATCGCCTTGAGCTCGCAGTAGGTGCCGTCGGTGTGCTCTCCGATCACCGTGATCCGGCCGTCGTGCGGGATCCCGGGGTTGATGACGACGCGCTCGCCGATCTCGAAGCCCGCGACACCAGCGCCGAGGGCGGCCACGACTCCCGCTCCGTCGGCCCCGAGGATGCGAGGCTTGGGGACGGAGGGCAGGCCTCGCCGTATCCAGACGTCGAGATGATTGAGGGCCGCAGCTCTGAGCTCGACGAGGACCTCTCCGGCGCCCGCCTCGGGGTCGGGCACGTCCTCGAGAACGAGCACGTCCGGGCCACCGTCCTCGTGGATCCGTACCGCCTTCACTGAGGCAGAATCCTCGCATGACCGCGGATGAGCTGAGCCGGCTGGCAGCCGAGCTCGGACTCGAGGTCGTCGGTGCCGCCCCCGCGGAGCCGTACGCCCGGACCGAGCGTGAGATCGAGGAGCGTCGTCAGCGAGGGCTCTTCGCGGACATGCGCTTCACGATGACGCGCACCGAGACGTCGTGCCATCCCGAACGGTTCTTCGATGGTGCGCGCTCCGTGATCTCGGCGGCCTGGTGCTACTTCGCACCCGCGCCCGAGCTCGGCCTCGACGAGGGGCGACTTCCCCGCTACGCGTGGGACGACTCGTACCGAGAGCTCCGGAGCCGACTCGATGCGCTCGGGAGGAGGCTGGGGGGGAAGTACCGCGTCCTCGTCGACTCGAACGACCACGTCGACCGCGAGGGCGCCGTGCGTGCAGGCGTCGGCTTCTACGGCAAGAACACGATGGTCATCACGCGCAGCCACGGATCGTGGGTCGTGCTCGGAACGCTGGTCAGTGAGGCGGAGATCGAACCGAGTCCGCCCCTCGAGCTCGACTGCGGCTCCTGCCGGCTCTGCATCGACGCGTGCCCAACAGGCGCCCTCGACGAGCCGGGTGTTCTCGACTCGACGAAGTGCCTCTCGTACTGGACACAGGCGCCCGAGCCCATTCCGGAGGAGTACCGACGCGACCTCGGGGCGAGCGTCTACGGCTGCGATATCTGCCAGGAGGTCTGCCCGTGGAACCGCGGTATCGAGAAGCGCCGCCGACAGTCGACGGTCGAGGCGTCGGCGACCCCGGCGGTGTCGCTTCGCGACTGGCTCACGGGCGACGGCGAGCAGCTCGTCCGTGAGCTCGAGCGCCTCTACGTTCCGCGAAAGGACGCGCGGTGGCTCCGCCGGAATGCACTGGTCGCGGCGGGCAACGTCGGTTCGTCGAATCTCGTCGACGCTGTGGGCGAGCTCGCCGACGGCGAGGACCCGATGCTCCGCGACACCGCGCGTTGGGCACTCGACCGCATCGCCGAGCGGACGTGAGTGCAACGACGGATCGCGATCGGCTCGCGCTTCTCGTGCACGAGGTTCGCAGCCCCGTCGCTGCGCTCACGGCGATAGCGGAGGCGCTTGCGGACGGCGAGTTCGACCGGGGCGCGGTTCGGGAGCTCGCGCGGCTGGCGCTCGGCGCATGTCGCGGAGTCGACCGCATTGTCGGCGAAGCCGCGCTTGGTCCGCTTCGACTCGCGGAGGTCGACGTCCAGATCTTGGTACGCGATGCGGTTGCCGCGGCCGTCCTCGGCGGAGCGCACGTCCGGGCGACCATCGAGAACGAGCTTCCGCGCATCGACGTCGACCCCGTCCGACTTCGACAAGCGATCGACAACCTGATCGGAAATGCGGTCGCTCATTCCGGGTCGACGGCAGAGATCGTCGTGAGGGCACGATCCGACGGGGACTCGGTCAGGATCTCGGTAACCGACTCGGGCCGGGGCATACCACGTGCAGCGCAGGTTCGGATCTTCGAACCCGGAGCCCGACTCGATCCCGGACAGCCGGGGTCCGGTCTCGGTCTCGCAATCGTCCAGTCCATCGTCCGCGCGCACGGCGGCCTGGTGAGTGTCGAGTCGACTCCGGGCTTGGGCGCGGTATTCACGATCCTCCTACCTCGCGCCGCGCGCTAGCCCGCTGGGACAGCGGTGAGCTCGAAGCGTCGCAGGAGCCTTCCCCGGCCGTCGTGCTCGGAAATTCGGAACGTTGCCCGCGATTCGCCGACCTGGACGTCGTGGGTCGAGATGCGAACGGGCAACCCGCCCGCCACTTCGTAGGCCTCGGCGTACCGACCCTGGTCGACGACCACGTACTTCGCACGTGCGTCGGCGTCGACCCATGCAAACGCGAGCGGCTTCCCGTCCCGAGTCGTACAACTGCCGACGTCGAGCCGAGGATCCCGCAGCCGCCCTCCGACGAGACGGCCGAACGAACTCCCGCACCAGCGCCGGTCGTCCTCCCTTCCTCCCGGACTGTTGTCGCAGGCGTTGACCCCGGAGCTATCCCGGATGCTGACGCTCTCGGTGTCCACACCGATGCGCTCGACGAGTCGTCCGACTGGGCGCCTGTGGCGTGGTGGGCCTTGGAGGCACGAGGCGGCAAGCGATCCCTTCGGCACGCGTCCGGCGATAAGGACGCGAAACCTCGTCAACACGGGCGCGGCGGACACCCCCTCGAGGTCGACGCGAGGCCTTGCGGCCGTCGAGCCGTCCATCAGGACGTCGGGCGTGCGAGCCGAGCCCGTGCAACCTGTCATGAGGCTGAGCACGGCAGCCGTCGCGAGGACGGCGGAGAGGCGTAGAGGGGAGGGGCCACGCCTCTCCGCACGCTGCGCGGGGCATCCGGGCCCAGCAGGACGAGCTCCAGCAGGACGAGCTCCGGCAAGACGGGCTCCAGCAAGACGGGCTCTGGCCAACTCCGGTCCACTCGTTCGGGCCTCAGCTGCTCCAACCGCTGCGCCGGACCCCGCTGTAGCTCGAGTCCCCGCGGTAGGTCCGCGTCCAGATGTTGGTCCCGTACGCCTCGCCCTTCGCCTCGATGATCTCGTCCGTGCCGTTCGCGTTCTTGGCGTAGATCATCCCGATGTGGCTCGAGCTTGCAAAGGCGTCCATTCTGATCGCGGCTGATTTGGACAGGGTCACAGTCGGAGCTCCGGTCCCGCCCTTGAAGCCCGCCGCGGTATACGGGCCGTGCACGTAGCGGAGCATGTTCCACTGGTAGAAGCCGGCGTCGCTCTGGTTCGTGGACTCGCGCCATACCTTGAACGTGAAGCCGGAACAGTCGCCTCCCTCACCGCCCGTGTTCGGGTCTTCGGTCGGGTCGCCGGGCGAGTCGTCCCGGTCGTTGTCGTTCCAGCAGCCGCCTGCCCACTGGTACCCCTCGTAGCGGGCGCGTAGAGCCACCGTCGTCGAGCCGTCCCGGGTGATGTAGGGCGTCGGGTCAGGTGCGTTGTAGTTGCAGTTGTTCGCGATCAGGTAGAACTTTCTGGTAAATATACATTCGTGACAGAACAGCTCGACATCTACGTCCGGGTGAGCGCGGTAGGAGACCGTGCGGGCGAGTCCTTTGGCTCGCCGGCTGAGCAGGAGGCAGCCGCCCGCGCCTGGTCCGAGCGGGCGGGGGTGACGATCGGGGAGGTCGTCAGCGAGCTCGACGTCTCAGGTGCGACCCCCGTCGATGAGCGCGAGCTCGGTCGCCTGATCCGCAAATGCGAGGCGGGCGAGAGCGGGGGGATCATCGTCCGCTACGCCGATCGCTTCGCGCGCGACATCATCGAAGGCGCACGAGCGCTGCAGCGCATCCATGAGGCGGGCGCGCGCCTCGTCGCCACGGCCTCGAGCTTCGACTCCGGCAACCTCACCGCCGACACGCGCATGCTCTTCAACATCCAGATGTCGATCGCGCAGGCCCAGCGCGAGCGAAGCCGCGAGTTCCGCCTCCAAGCCGCCCAGCGCGCCGCTGCCAACGGCATGTACTTGGCCGGGCGCCCTCCGCTCGGATATAGCCGAGACGAGAAAGGCCGCATCCACCCGCACCCGGAGGCGAGGCCGCTCATCCGCGAGGCCTTCCAGCGGCGCGCGAAAGGTGTAACCATGCGCGCGCTCCGCGACTACCTGCGCCGGGCGGGCGCCGAGATCGAGACGCGCGACCAGCGAGCCCGAAAGCCCGAGCGGCAGATCTTGCGCCCCTTCTTGCACCTGACCGAGCAGGGTGTCCGACACCTGCTCGGAAACAGGGCCTACCTGGGCGAGGCGACCGTGCCGAACGGCGAGAAGGGCAAGCCGACCGTCATCTCGAACGCACACCCGGCCCTGATCGCGCCCGAGGCGTGGGAGCGGGCACAGGCGGCCGGCGGCTCCTACCATCCGAAAAACGGAAGGCATGCCTCCCGGGCACGCCTGGCCGGGCTCGTCTACTGCGAACGCGGGCACCGCTTGAAGGTGGGCGGCGGGCGGAACGGCCGAACGCACTACGTGTGCACGAGCGAGGACTGCGACGCGCGGGTGGGGATCGGGGCGGAGCAGCTCGATGCCTATGTCGACTCCCTGATCCTGGCAGCGGTTCTTCGCAGGGAAGCACACGTGATCGCGGTGCTGCAGGGAGACGACCGCTACCAACGCGCACTCGATGCGGTCGAGGCGGCCCGTCTCGAGCTCGAGACCTACCGCGCGACGATCAAGGTGTCGGACGTCGGCGCGGAGGCCTGGAAGCAAGACGTCGCGACCAGGCAGGCGGCGCTCGACCTGGCGCGGGGGGAGCTGCGCTCCTTGCCCGCGCCGCCGCGCGACCCCTACGCGGTCCCCACGATCGCAGGTGAGTCGTTCGCGGAGTGGCTGCCTCGGCACGAGCGGGAGGTGAACGCGCAATTCATCGACCGCGTCCTCGTACGCCCGGTCGGCCATGGCAAGCGAGCGCCTGTCGGCGAGCGGGTCGAGGTCTACTTCCTGGGTGCTGAGGAGCCGTGGCGGGAGCCCGAAGGCGACCCGGAGACGATGGCGCTCCTCGCGACCGCGGCAGACGCCGAGACGATCACGGCGGACCTGGAGGAGCGCGCCGCGAAGGGCGACCAGTCGGCGAAGGACTACCTGGCGGCGAAGGCCGCGGCCGCATCCTAGGTCCGCACGCTCGAGCCCGCTCTTCGCCAGCCTCAGTTCGGTGTGCGGATGTCGCCTTCTGTTGGAACTGCGACGTGTGCCCAGCAGTGCAGCGACCTCCGGCATTAGTCGTCGGCTGGCAGAGCCCTGCAGTTGGAAACCCTGCGAAACGTAACCGGAGTTACGTCGGCTGGCGATATCGCGGAGAAGCTAGATCGTCTCGGGAGCTAGGCGTTCGCCTAGCGCTGCAAGCACGTTGGCTGCGATCGAGGGCACGTCCTCGATCAGGTCCGAGAATCCTCCGCGTGTCAGCACGAGAGCTCGCAGCGGTGACGTTGTGACAACGGTGGCAGTGCGCGGTACGTTTGCGATGAGCGCAATCTCACCAGCCCAGTCGCCGGCTACTAGGTCGCGAACCTTCCGTCCGCGTCGGGATACCCGCACGGTACCGTCGACCAGAATGAAAAACTCGCTACCGAGCTCACCCTCTTTGATCAGAGTTCTGCCTTCGGGACGTTCGATCAGGTCGGCCAGGTTCGCGATCATCCCGAGTTCTTTCTTCGAGCAACCGGCGAGGAGCGGCACTCTGGAGATCAGGTCGATCTTCGCGTCCTTATGGAGGCGCATGCCGCGATCGTAAACGAGCCGCTGGCGAGATGGTGGCGTGCTCCCTAGCATCGAATCCGGATCAAGCTTGGGCCAGTGTCGCCCTTCCGCCAAACTGCGACAGCCGCCGACCGTCAAGCCCCGGTTACGTCGCGACTTCGTAAAGCCCCCGAGCCCGCGGAGAGAGCTCTTCGGCCCGGCTGTGGGGCGCAGGGCAGAGGAGCGTCGAGGGAGCTGATCCGACCCGCTATCGGGATCAGCGCAGTTCGCGCACGCTCCCGATTCCGTCGAAGTCGATTACGCCGGCGCCGGCGCCGGCCCGCGTGATCTCGATGGCACCCTCACGGACGGGCTCCTCGTTGAGGCTTAGCCACGCGCGTCCTTCCTCGAGGGTCGCCGCGGGTGCCGGATCGCGAAGCGCCCAGACCACGGCAGAGCGGGCTCGGCCAGCTGATCGTCCTCTGACTCGACGACGCACGCGCCCTCAATTACGGTCTTCCCCTGCCGGATGGTCGCGCTGCCCTGGTAACGGATCACGAGCCGAACGGTACGCGCTCGGGGCACGGCGACCGGTTCCGCGGCGACCTCGACAGCGACTGCCTCGTCGAGGAACTTCGGGGACTTCCGCACCGCATTAGAGGTCGCTCATCTAGGCGGTTCCACATCGAGGCTGAGGCGACGGCACAACGAGAGGCACCGGAAAGTTCTCAGTCGGCGCTTGGGAGGATGAGTTCGAAGAGGTCAGGCTCCACCGGCACGAAGCCCGAGCGCCTGTAGAAGCTCCGAGCCTGCTGGTTACTCTCCTCGACGACGACTTGGAGCGATCGCGCCCGCTCCGCGATCGCATACCCCTCTGCGTAGGCGAGCAGCCGATGTCCGATGCCACGCTGCTCGTGGCCGGGCGCGATGAACAGCTGCTCGAGCACGATCGCCCCGCCTTCCTCGCGGCGCAAGGCGACGTAGCCGGCAGGTTGACCCTCCTCGCGGGCGACGAAGATCACATTACGCTTCAGCACCTCGAGTACCCGCTCGTCGCTCCAGCCGGGCAGACCGGCAAACGTGCCCTTCGCGAGCCCGAACAGCTGCGGCAGGTCAGCCTCCACCTGCGGAGCGATCTCGACCTCGGATGCCAGCGGGCACCTCCTTCGGCTCCGACGCCGGCACGCAGGGGCGCCAACTCGAGCCGCAACGCATCCTACAGCCCCGCTCGCAGCGGCCTCACCCGGTCGCTGAGCGGTTCGAGCGGGCCAGCGGTGGCTGAAGCTTCCAACAGAGCGTCGTCCCCGAGCGGTGTTCGGGGGCTGTTCGTGCGTAGCTGTCGCGATCTGGCGGAACCGCGACACGCCCCTCCATGGGAGCTCGACCACACCCTATTGTCGGAGAACACGCGCCCGGCCTTCTCTACCGCCCGCCCGCGCCGCCCGCTTGCAGTTTTGAGCGTCCTCGACGCGGAGAGGATGGCCTGCCCCGCCGTAGTCGACGTCAACTCGCCCATTCGCGCGCGTCGGTC
>WNGD01000451.1_pt1 | contig 44115 bp, 39 predicted proteins | sample 5400671 | NCBI WGS metagenome assembly WNGD01 (sample SAMN13153369, study PRJNA577476) | soil metagenome | isolation source: 40 cm soil or saprolite under grassland replicate 2 | place: USA:California | collected 2016-06-15 | reverse complement strand
TCCACGTTCTGCGTGACCAGCAGGAACTCCTGCGCGTGTTGCGCCAGTTTCGCGATCGCCTTATGCGCCGCATTCGGTTGCGCATTGCAAATCCGTTGGCGGCGTTCGCGATACCATTCCCAAACTAATCCTGGATCCTTCGCGAACGCTTCCGGCGTAGCCAGCTTCGCCGGATTGAGATTCCGCCAGTAGCCGTCCTTCCCGCGAAATGTCGGGATTCCGCTTTCAGCTGAAACGCCAGCACCAGTGAGAACAAGAACGCGTGCGTCGAGCATGGTGAAACAGTGTCGATCCCGCGCGCAAGATCGACAATCGATTCTGCGGCTGCATTCAAAAAAAGATCGCGTCGCTTGTCGAACACACGTATGACTCGAAGCGAAGTTATTCCTTTATGAAACAACAAATGCTGAAATCCGCGTTGCTCATCACGATTTGCCTGCAATCCGCGTCCGTCGTTGCCGCGACGGATACTCCGGAAACGCGCCGCCGCGAAGCCGAACGTTACCTTCAGGCTACGCCACCGAAGGCAATGTTCGAGGACATGGCCGACAAGATGGCTGCGAACCTTCCGGCGGCTGAGCGAGAGAAATTTAAACAAACGTTGATCTCGCAGCTCGACATCCCGGCACTGACCAAAGCGATGACTGACGCGATGGTAAAACATTTCACCACTGAGGAGCTGAAGGCATTGGCCGATTTCTGAAAAACCGCGCTCGAGCCGTGGCGGCCGATCGGGCATGGATTTACTGTACGGGGCGCTTGTAGCAGTCGCCGAATCTAAATTTCAGGCGCTTGGCACAAGCGCCTCTACAACCGAATCAATCCCAGCGGATCTGGTGGCCGTTGTTTTGTTCTTCGAGCCAGCTGATCAGCGGCTTGAAGTATTCCATCATGGCGCGAGTGGATAATCCCGTCGCGGATTGCGTGCTTTTCGTCCCTTGCCACCTTGACTGGCTGCACTCTTGCCCAGCACCACAGCGCACAATACGCGCTTACTTTTTCTTCGATTCTTTCGACTCGCGCTCGGGTTCCTTCGATTCCTCAGGTTCCTTTGATTCTTTGCGCTCTTTTTTGGATTCGCCCGGGCGATATTCTTCCTGCTCGGCGGCAGCGAAGGCTTTCTCCAGGCCGACCATGTCTTCGCCGGGCCGAAGCGTATCGAAGGTTTCGGCTTCTTTACGCAGTTGTTCCTCGGTGTAGTTGGCGGCTTTGATCGACAAGCCGATCCGGCGCTCGAGTTTGTCCACCTTGATGACACGCGCTTCGACTTCCTGGCCGACCTTGAGCACGTCTTTCACTTTCGCAACGTGATCTTCGCTCAGTTGCGAGATGTGGACGAGGCCGTCGATGTCGTCTTGCAATTGCACAAACGCGCCGAAGCTGGCGAGCTTGGTCACTTTGCCTTTCACCAGGTCGCCGATCTTGTATTTCTCATCGATGGTCTTCCACGGATCTTCGGTCAGCTGTTTGATGCCGAGGCTGATCCGCTGATTTACCTTGTCGATGTCGATGACGACGGCTTCGATTTCGTCGGCTTTTTTAAAGACTTCACTCGGATGATTGATCTTGCGGGTCCAGCTCAAATCGGAAACGTGGATCATGCCGTCGATGCCTTCGTCGAGTTCCACGAATGCGCCGTAGGCGGTCATGTTCCGAATCTTGCCTTTCACGGTGGTGCCGATGGTGAATTTCTTCTCGATCTCATCCCACGGGTTGGGTTCGAGCTGACGCAGGCCCAGTGAAATTTTTTGTTCCTCTTTGTTTACACCCAGCACAACAGCTTCGACTTCCTGCCCGGAGCTGAGAATGTCGGACGGGCGCATGATGCGTTTGGTCCAGGAAAGTTCGGAGACGTGGATGAGACCTTCCACGCCTTCTTCAATCTCAACAAACGCGCCGTAAGGAACGAGGTTCGTGATTCTGCCTTTGATGCGCTGACCAGCCGGGAAACGTTCCTCGATCTGATCCCAGGGATTCTTCTGGGTCTGCTTGAGCCCTAGAGATACGCGCTCTTTTTCTTTGTTGATGTCGAGCACAACGACTTCCAACTGCTGCCCAACCTTGAGCAACTCGCCGGGATGTCCGAGCCGGCCCCAGGTCATATCGGTGATGTGGAGCAGGCCATCCATGCCGTCGAGATCGATGAATGCGCCGAAGTCGGTGAGATTTTTCACGTTCCCGATCACGCGGTCGCCAACATTCACGCCTTCCATGAATTTCTGCCGCTTTTCGCTGCGCTCCTGCTCGATCACCTCGCGCCGGCTGAGCACGACGTTTTTGCGGTCGTCGTTAAGTTTAACAATTTTGAAATCGTAGGTATTGCCAACGAATTGCTGCAAATCCTTTGGCGGAACGACGTCGATCTGAGATGCCGGCAAAAACGCCTCGACGCCGATGTTTACCATCAGGCCGCCTTTCACCACCGATTTTACCTTGCCTTTGATCAGGCCATCCCCCTCGAAAACGTGCACGATTTTGTACCAGTTTTGGCGGTAAGCGGCTTTTTCCTTTGAGAGGACAACCATGCCCTCGTCGTTTTCGAGCCGCTCGAGCAATACGTCCACTTCGTCGCCCACTTCGAGCGAATCGACATCATCAAATTCCGCTATCGGGATGACCCCCTCGGATTTATATCCGATGTCGACCAACACCTCGCGTGGACGAACTTCCAGTATGCGTCCTTTAACGATGCTTCCCTCGCGGAAGTCCGGCATCGGCTTCGACATCACATCCTGCATTTGCACCATAAAATAAAAAAGCCTCCTTCAGCGCCTGCTATAACGGCGGTCTATGGCCACCGAAATTTCCACGCAGCTGCAACCAGCGGGAACGGAGCGCCATACTAGGCGTTTTCGGCAGGCGGGTCAACTACTGCCGGACGAAACTGTAGAGGCTGCCGTGCCGGGTGCGGATTCTTATTAGCGCAGGCGACACGACTGCCACTTCGGCTGCCGAATTGGAGACTGGACGTTGGACGTTGAGCGTTCGGCATTTCCCCCTTAGGTTAAGAACCACATGTCGATCTTGCGCCTGGCATCCGTATTCATTCTGCTCGCAGCGATATCGCTTCGCGCGGAACCAGCACCTGCGGAGCAAAAAGTTCTCGACGCAATTAAATCCCCAGACCTCACGGTCGTGCATTTATGGGCGCCGTGGTGTTCGAATTGCCAGGCTGAATTGAAAAACGGCGGCTGGCTCAAAATGGCGAAAGACAATCCGCAGGTGAAATTCTATTTCGTTTCCGTATGGAACAGCGGCGAGGACGGGCGCGCGATGCTGAAAAAATTCGACATCGCCGATCAACCGAATGTCACGATTCTGGCCGATCCCGGGCCGCGCGGCAAAAATCACATCAAACAGTTTGCCAGTGTGCCGCTCTCGTGGATTCCAACAACCTGGGTGTATAAAGGCGGCGATCTGCGTTACGCGTTGAACTACGGCGAAGTCCGATTTCCAGTCTTGCAGCAATTTCTTGAGGACAGCAAATCGGAATGGTCGCACGAAAGCGAACCGAAGATCCAGTGAGGCCTTAGAATGATCGAAATTCCTCCCGTCCTGTCGATCTCGCACGATAAACCGCCAGCGATCCTTTCGCTGATCGGCGACACGCCACTGGTGGAGGTCACGCAGATCGACACTGGCCCGTGTCACCTTTTTCTCAAATTGGAAAATCAAAATCCGGGAGGGTCGATTAAGGACAGGATCGGGCTCTCGATGATCGAAGCGGCCGAGCGCGATGGAAAATTGGAGCCTGGCGGCACGGTCATTGAAGCCACGGCAGGGAACACCGGGATTGGCCTCGCGCTCGTTGCCGGCGCGAAAGGTTATCGCGTCCTGCTTGTGATCCCAGATAAAATGTCGCAGGAGAAAATTTCGCACGTGAAAGCGCTCGGCGCCGAGGTGCGGCTCACTCGTTCAGATGTGACGCGCGGCCATCCGGAATATTACCAGGACATGGCCGCGCGACTCGCTGAAGAAATCCCGGGCGGGTTTTACGTCAATCAGTTTAGCAATCCGGCAAATCCTCTCGCGCATGAGCGCACCACCGGGCCGGAGATTTGGGAACAGATGCGGCATGATGTTGATGCGATCGTAGTGGGGGTTGGTTCCGGCGGGACGCTGACTGGACTCGGCCGTTTTTTCAATCGCGTCAAACCGCGGCGTGGCATCGAAATGATTCTGGCCGACCCGACCGGCTCTGTTCTCTACGAATATGTCAGGACCGGCAAACTGGGGGAAGCAGGGAGTTGGGCTGTGGAAGGGATCGGCGAGGATTTCATTCCCGACATCGCGGACATGTCGCTGGTCACAGACGCATTCGAGATCGATGACGAGGAGAGTTTTGCAACTGTGCGCGAGCTGTTGCGCAAAGAAGGGATTTTCGGCGGCTCATCCACGGGCACGCTCGTGGCCGGCGCGCTGCGTTATTGCCGGGAACAAACGAAACCGAAACGCGTCGTCAGCTTTGTGGTGGACACTGGGAACAAATATCTGTCCAAGATGTACGACGATTTCTGGATGACGGAGCAAGGATTCATTCACCGCGCGCCGCACGGGGACTTGAGCGATCTGATTTCGCATCGTTACGAAGCCGGCGAAGTAATTTCAGTCGGACCGACGGACACGTTGCTGACCGCATTCAAGCGCATGCGCGACGCAGATGTTTCGCAGTTGCCAGTCGTCGATCAAAACGGGCGCGCCGTCGGGATTCTTGATGAATCCGATGTGCTCGTGAAAGTGCACCGGGATCCTTCGCACTTTAACGATTCGGTGAAAAATGCGATGACCGGTAGGCTCGAAACGCTCCCACCAACGGCAAAAATCAGTGATCTGCTGGAGGTTTTCGATCGCGGTCGCGTCACCATTGTGATGGATGACAATAAGTTCCTTGGGCTGATCACCCGAACCGATTTGCTCTCTTATTTGCGGCTGCACATGCCGAAGCAGTGAACCGCAGATTGCGCGGCGCGGCCTAGCCGCAACCGAACGCTTAACCGGGGATTACCGCCTTCGCCGAGGCTACGGCGTGGCAGGCGCTGATTAACGAGGATGTTTTTATGCGCGATATCCGCGCAATCCACGGTTAAGGTTAGATCCAAATGAAGAAGCAGCACGAGTTTGCAACACGGGCGATTCACGCCGGCCAGGAGCCCGACCCGTCCACTGGCGCGATCATGACGCCGATTTATGCAACGTCAACATACGTCCAGGAAAGTCCGGGCAAACACAAAGGCTACGATTACGCGCGCTCTATTAATCCGACGCGGCTGGCTTACGAACGTTGCATCGCCGATTTGGAAGGTGGCACCGGCGGATTTGCGTTCGCATCCGGGCTGGCTGCGATGTCCACTGCGCTGGAAGTGCTCGAAAGCGGTTCGCATATCGTCGCGAGCGATGATCTTTACGGAGGCACGTTTCGATTATTCGAGAAAGTCAGACGTCGCTCCGCTAATCTCGATTTTGCCTATGTCGATCTGACCGATGCGAAAGATTTCGAGCGCGCGATCAAGCCGAACACGCGGATGGTGTGGATCGAGACTCCGAGCAATCCACTGCTCAAGCTGATCGATCTGGAAGCGATCGCGAAAATCGCACGCGAGCACAAGATCGTTTCGGTTTGCGATAACACGTTTGCGACTCCGTGGATTCAGCGGCCGATCGAGGCCGGCTTCGATCTGGTGATCCATTCCGCCACCAAATATCTGAACGGACATTCCGACTTGGTCGGCGGCGTCGTCGTAGTCGGCGAGAACAAGGAGCTCGGCGACCAGATTGCGTTTTTACAAAATTCAATTGGCGCAATTGCGGGGCCGTTCGAGAGCTTTCTGGTCATGCGCAGTTTGAAAACCCTTGCGCTGCGCATGGAGCGGCACTGTTCGAACGCGATCGAAATCGCGCGCTGGCTTGAGGAACAACCGCAAGTGAAATCGGTCAGTTACCCTGGCCTAAAATCGCATCCGCAACACGACCTCGCCCGACAGCAAATGCGCGGCTTCGGCGGCATGGTGACGATTGTTCTGAAGACCGATCTTGCTGGGACGAAGTGTTTTCTGGAGAACACGCATCTATTTTCGCTGGCGGAAAGCCTGGGCGGCGTCGAGAGCCTGATCAATCATCCCGCTCTCATGACGCACGCGTCGGTGCCGACGGAACAACGTGAAGCGCTCGGCGTAACCGATTCACTTGTTAGGCTATCGGTCGGCGTGGAAGACGTGCGCGATCTGATCGAGGATTTGCAATTCGCCTTCACGGCGATTTAGAGGAGCGGAACACATATCATTCGAATCCAACGATAGGATGAGGCACGTATGGCGCCTCGAGCGCTTCAATTTCCGCCTCAGATAATTTTATAGCTACCGCCCCAACTGCTTCCTCAAGATGATGAGGCTTGGTCGCGCCAACGATTGGCGCGGTCACGGCCGGCTGGTGGAACAACCACGCCAGCGCGATCTGCGCACGTGTGATACCTCGCGCTTCGGCGATTTCTCCGACGCGATCCACTACCGGCCTGTCCGCTTCTTCGGTTCCCGAATAAATCTTTTTGCCGTATTCATCGGTCTGACTGCGCGTCGTGCTGGATTGCGATTCCCAAGCACGTGTCAAGCGACCACGCGCCAGTGGACTCCATGGCAACACGCCGATGCCTTCTGTTAAACACAGGCCCAACATTTCGCGTTCCTCCTCCCGGTTAAGCAGATTGTAATGCGGTTGCATTGAAACAAAGCGCGCCCATCCATGGAGATCTGCCAGGTAAAGCGCCTTGCAAAATTGCCATGCGAACATGGAGGACGCCCCGATATAGCGCGCCTTTCCCTCTCTGACGACATCGTGAAGCGCTTCGAGCGTTTCTTCGATTGGCGTCTCGTAATCCCAGCGGTGAATTTGATAAAGATCGACATAATCAGTTCCGAGTCGTCGCAGACTATTGTCGATCTCCGTCATGACGGCCTTGCGGGATAATCCGCGACCGTTAACGTCCGGCCGCATCGGGAAATAGACTTTGGTCGCGACGACAACTTCCTCGCGCTTTGCAAAATCGCGGAGCGCGCGGCCTAAAACTTCTTCACTTGCACCGTTTGAATACATATTGGCGGTGTCGAAAAAATTGATTCCGAGTTCGAGCGCTCTCCGGATGAAAGGCCGGCCTTCTTCTTCGTCCAAAAACCATTGCCTTTTCACCATTCCGTAGCTCATGCAGCCCAAACAGATTCGGGACACTTTGAGACCGGTCTTGCCAAGGTTTGTGTAGTTCATTCTTTTATTACTCCTCATTACTGCTTCGTTTCAAAGCTACGCCGGCGATCACCGCGCCGATACCCATTAACTCGGAAACGGAAGGTATTTGGCGCAGGACTATTATTCCGATCACGCACGCGGTCGCGGGCAGCAGAGACAGCAAAAGTGCAAACGTAGCTTTCGATAATCGCGCCATCGCAAATTGATCGCAGATGTATGGTATAACGGACGAACAGATGCCAACTCCTATGCCGGCGAGAATAAGTTTCGGATCGACCAACGCGCCGAATGCGCTTCTTAATCCAATTGGGCTGATGGCGATCATCGCAACGACCATTGCAATGGCCAGACGTTCTACTCCGCCGCGGCCGCCTTTGCCGGCGATCTGGTGTCCAAGCAAAATGTAAAGAACGAACAACGCGCAATTGGCGAATGCAAAAATGTAGCCGGCTGATTCGCCGCCGATTCGCACGCTCGTGAGCAGGAACACGCCTCCGACGGCTAGGAGAAGAGCGGCGAGGTTACGCATTGTTCGCACCCCCGCCGCCGCGAGCGCGATCGGTCCGAGAAATTCAATCGTTCCCACCGTCGCGAGTGGCAGCCGGCTGATCGCCAGATAGAAACAGACGTTCATGCTCGCGAGCACAATGCCTAATGAAATCACAACTCGACGTTCGCCCGCATCCAACTCTTTGAATAAACGCCACGGGCGTTTCCAAAATGCGAACACCACCGCCGCGCTTGCAATCCGCAGCCATGCGACTCCTAGTACATCGACGTGCGCGAAAAGAAGAACTGCCAAAGCTGGACCAAGATAGTGAAAGATGGCGCTGCCGACGAAAAACATTTCCGGCGGAATCCTTCCTTCCTTACGCATCTGCGCCCGTGTCAGTGGATGCCCCGGCGATATGACCTCGTCTGTCATACAGAACCAAGATAAAACGTCAATCCATTGCGTCAACACTAGTTAAGGATAATATGGGGTATTACTATATTATATTAAGGCACAATTGGTAATTAACTGATGAATAATGAAGTAATAGCCGCAGATGGCAAAAATATCGAAATAGTGCGTTTGTTGCAAAAAAATCCCCGGATGTCGATCGCGGAGCTGGCTCGGAAAATCGGGATGTCCAACCCAGCCGCCAAAGAGCGCGTCCTTCGTTTGGAAAAGAGTGGCTTGATCGCCGGCTATCGGCTCGAGGTGGATCCGAAGGCGTTCGGCCATGCAATCACCGCCTTTGTCAGAATTCGGCCGCTTCCCGGGCGTTTGCCGAAAATCGCTGCGCTGGCGCAATCGATTCCCGAGGTTGTGGAATGTCATCGAATCACTGGCGAAGATTGCTTCATTCTTAAGGTCCACCTGCCGGAGATTGCGTCGCTGGACCGAGTGCTGGACCGCTTTCTCGCTCACGGGCAAACGACCACGTCGATTGTTCAATCATCGCCGGTGCCGCCTCGATCGCCGCCGCTTCCAAAAGCTTCCGCCCGCGGTGGCGCAAAACGGCCGTGATTCAAGAGATGATCTGAAATTCGCGTTCGAGGCGATCTAGGTGGATCGCGCGCTCCGTCGCGCGATGTTAGAAGTGGCGCCGCAGGCGCGTTATCTTAGCATCGAGCAAGGGACTGCTCGATCCACCTCGCGCTTTACGATTCGTGAGGTAAAATCGACAACCAAATGGGCAACACGTTCGGCCGACTTTTTCGCGTCACGACATTTGGCGAATCGCACGGCGGCGGTATCGGCGTAGTAATCGACGGCTGCCCCCCGAACATCGACATCTCCAATGCGGAGATTCAACGAGAGCTGGATCGCCGTCGCCCGGGTCAAAGCAAACTCACTACGCAACGGAAGGAAGAAGATCGTTGCGAGATTCTTTCCGGCGTATTCGAAGGTAAAACGCTTGGCACACCTATTGCGATTCTGGTGCGCAATAAAGACGCTCGGCCGGAGGATTACGTGGAGATCGCAAGAAAATTTCGGCCGTCACATGCCGATTTCACTTACGAGGCCAAATATGGAATTCGCAACTGGCAGGGTGGCGGTCGCGCGTCGGCGCGCGAGACCATTGGCCGGGTCGCAGCGGGCGCAGTCGCGAAAAAGATATTGCCGGCTCTTTACTCGGAGTTCGAGATCGTCGCTTACGTCGCGCAGATTCATGAGATCATCGCGAAAATCAATCGTTCCACTGTGAAAACGAGGGATGTGGAGCAAAATGCGATTCGCTGTCCCGATTCCGCGGCAGCGAAGAAGATGGCGTCGCTTATCGAGCAAATTCGCGGCGAAGGCGACTCGGTCGGTGGCGTGATTGAATGCGTTGCTCGTGGCGTCCCGCCCGGACTGGGCGAGCCGGTTTTTGACAAGCTCGAGGCAGACCTGGCAAAAGCGATGCTGAGTTTACCGGCAACAAAAGGATTTGAGATTGGTTCCGGGTTTATGGCGACGCGGATGCGCGGCTCGGAGCATAACGACCCATTTGAAATGCGCGGTGGGAAAATCCGTACAGCGACAAACAACTCAGGGGGCGTGCAAGGCGGAATCAGCAACGGCGAAGAGATTTATTTTCGGGTTGCGTTTAAGCCGACCGCAACGATCGCGCACGAACAAAAAACCGTAACCGCCTCGCGCGAGCAGACCAAACTCGCCGCGCGCGGGCGCCATGATCCCTGTGTTCTTCCTCGCGCTGTCCCGATCGTGGAGGCAATGGCCGCCATCGTCCTTTGCGATCATGCGCTGCGGCAAAAAGCGATCGGTTTGCTGGGTCGATGGAAGTGAACCCCGAACTTCAAGCGGTGGCTGGTTCGCCGCTTTGGCAGGCAGTCTTCATCTCTTTTGCCGTTGTTTTGATTTTGTTCGAAGTGGTGCGCGGCTGGCGGCTCGGTTTGCTCCGTCAACTTGTGCGTGTTGCCGCGCTTGCCGCGGCGTATGCGGCAGCGGTTTTCGGCGGCAGGTTACTTGTCCCGATAACGCGGCCGTTTTTGAAAATGCCTGATATTGTTCTGTCGATCCTGGCCGGCGCAGTGCTTGCACTTGTCATCTATGCATTCGTGACCAGCATGGGAATGGTTTTGTTCAAGCGGACCGGCCAACAGGATTCCAAGCTGGTCCGGCTTATTTATGGATTCGCAGGAGCAATCGTTGGATTGTTTTTCGGCGCCTTTATCCTCTGGACGATCGTGGCGAGCGTTCGTGCCGTTGGCGCCGTTGCCGACGCACAAGTCCGCAGCCAGGCAAGTTCTCCCGAGGCTGGCCAGTCTGCGACCTTGCGCGCTCTAGCTGTGCGACGCCGTTTTCTCTCGGAGCCAAATACGGGATCTACGGCGCTTGCGACGTCGCTGGCGCGCTTAAAGAATTCCATCGAGCTTGGGCCACTCGGAAACGCGGTCAAGCAGACGGACCCCGTTCCACTGAAGACGTATGAAATGCTTGGGAAAGTGGGCAGGGTGTTTTCGAGTCCGGAACGCGCGCAGAAATTCCTTACGTTCCCAGGTGCACGCGAGTTGAGCGAACACCCGAAAATTATCGCGTTGCGAGACGATCCGGAGATCTCGGAAATGATCGCGCAGGGTCGCTTTCTCGATCTTATCCAAGACCAACGCCTGATCGACGCGGCAAATGATCCGGCACTCGCCAATCGCATCAAAAAATTCGATCTTCAACGCGCACTCGACTACTCGGCCGAGCAGAAATAGTCTCGCACAACGATCACAAAGTGCACCAAGGAATGACGGAGAATCAAATTGCCAAACAGATTCTCGATGGTGCTTTCGTCGTACATACAAAACTGGGTCCGGGTCTGTTTGAGTCCGTGTATGAAGTGGTTCTCGCCCGTGAGCTCAGAAAGCGCGGACTGACAGTTGAGCGCCAGAAACCAATGCCGATTGTTTATGATGGCGTTCGGTTTGATGAAGCTTTCCGCTCAGATTTGGTTGTAAATGGGAAGGTCATTGCGGAATTGAAATCTGTGGAAGCAACTTCTGCGATTCACGCGAAGCAGGTTCTTACTCAATTGCGCCTGAGCGGATTGAAACTTGGCTTACTCATCAATTTCGGCGAGGCGCATTTGAAGAATGGGATCAAGCGAATCATTAATGGCAAATTAGATGACGGAACCTTCTCCGAAGTCTCTTTGTGAACTTTGTGTCCTTTGTGCGAGGAATCTGAAGGCAGATGAATTATATCACCACCATCGGCCTTGAAGTCCACGTTCAGCTCAAGACGCGCTCGAAAATGTTTTGCGCGAGTCCAGTCGAATTTGGGGCTGAGCCGAACACGCATACTTGTCCGGTGTGCCTGGGATTGCCGGGCGCATTACCGGTGATGAATCATGAGGCATTGCGCATGACTGTGCTCGCCGGGCTTATGCTTGGATGCGACATCGCGCCGATCTGCAAGTTTGACCGGAAAAATTATTTTTATCCAGACATGCCGAAAAATTATCAGATTTCACAATACGACATGCCGCTTTGCACGAACGGCAGCGTGCCGTTGCACGACCTCGCTTATCCCAAAGACGCACAGAAAACGATCGCGAGTCCAGACAAAGAAGTTCATCTGGTGCGCATTCATCTGGAGGAAGACGTGGCGAAAAGTTTCCATTTCGAATCGAGCACTGGAATCGACTTCAACCGCGCCGGGACGCCATTGATGGAGATCGTCACGCAACCGGAGATCAATTCGCCCGAGGAAGCGTTCGCGTTTTTAACGTCGCTCAAACAAATCTTGATCTACGGAGCGGTCAGCGACGCAGACATGGAGAAAGGACAACTCCGCTGCGACTGTAATGTTTCGGTGCGACCGGCGACGCAGGCGGAGCTTGGGGTTAAAATCGAGATTAAGAACATGAACTCGATCAGCGGGGTCCGGCGCGCGCTTGCCTACGAGATTCAGCGGCAAATCGGTGTTCTGGAGAGCGGCGAAAGACTCGATCAGGAAACTCGCGGCTGGGATGATGTCGCCGGGGAAACGTTTCTCATGCGCACAAAAGAGTTCGCGCACGATTATCGTTATTTCCCGGATCCCGATCTGGTGCCGGTGAAAACCGAGGTGCTGCTCGCCGATGTGCGCTCGCGCGTTCCGGAATTACCAAAAGCAAAGCGCGCGCGCTTTGTCGAGCAATATCAAGTGAGCCCGTACGATGCCGGCGTGCTGGCGAATGATCTCGATCTTGCAAGATATTTTGAAACAGCCGCGAAAGGCGCGAAGAACCCGAAGAACGTCGCGAATTGGATCCTTAACGATTTGCAAAGCGCACTCAGAACGGACGGCAAGAGCATCAACGATTGTCCAATTCCCCCCGAGGCGCTCGATGAGTTAGTCAATCTAATCGACAGCGGACAAATCAGCGGCAAACAGGGCAAGGAAGTTTTTGCGGAAATGTTCGCGAGCGGCAAGGGCGCGGCGGCGATCGTAAAGGAAAAGGGAATCCAGCAGCTGAGCGACGCGAGCGCGATTGAAGCGCTCTGCGAGCAAGTAATCGCCGCAAATCCAAAGCCAGCCGCGGATTTCAAAGCGGGCAACGCTGCGTCACTCAATTTTCTCAAAGGCCAGGTGATGAAACTGTCCAAAGGAAAAGCCAACCCGCAGCTCGCAGGGGAAATTTTGGAGCGGAAACTCAAATCGTAGCACAGACGTCCTCGTCTGTCGGGCGACCGGGCTTCCAGCCTGTTTGATTCGGCAGGCGGAACGCCCGCCGGCCTCACAGGCAAGATGCCTGTGCCACTATGCACATCTTAATTGCCCCGGATAAATTCAAAGGCTCGCTCAGCGCGCGCGAGGTGGCAGAGAACATCGCGCTCGGTTTGCGCGATGTTTTGCGTGGCGCAAAGATCGACATCGTGCCGATGGCGGATGGCGGCGAGGGAACGGCTGAAGTGATTTGTGATGTGCTGGGCGGTTCCTGGTTGAAGTGCAAGGCGCACGATCCACTCGGCCGCGATATCGATGCGCGTTACGCCTGGATCGCCGATAGAAAGCTTGCCGTGTTGGAAATGAGCGAAGCCGCAGGCGTGCGGCGACTTTCTAAAGATGAGCGCGATCCACTTCGTGCAGACACATTCGGAGTTGGAGAAATGATTTTGAACGCGGCGCAACACGGTGCACGCGAAATGATCGTCGGTCTGGGTGGGAGCGCGACAAACGATGGCGGGTTTGGAATGGCACGTGCGCTTGGTTTTCGGTTCGGTTACGAGCATGAGTATGAGCACGAGCACGAGCGGAAAGTGACTTGCCTCCTTCACCTCACAAAAATCGCAAAGCCGAAAGATTCCGTGTTGCCGAAAATTATTGCGGCCGTCGATGTGCGGAATCCGCTGCTCGGCGAAAATGGCGCGACGCGAGTGTTCGGCCCGCAAAAGGGTGCCGCGGACGACAAGATTGACAACTTGGAACGCGCCCTTGCCAAACTCGCTGACGTTGTTTCAAAAGAATTCGGCGTTGATTATCGCGACGATCCGGGTGCTGGCGCGGCGGGCGGGCTCGGATTCGGTCTGATGAGCTTTTGCGGAGCGAGAATTCGGCCGGGTTTCGACGTGGTTGCCGAAGCGGTCAGGCTCGAATCGAAAATGAAAGATGTCGATCTTGTGATTACAGGCGAGGGGAGTTTGGATCGGCAGACCCTGGAGGGAAAAACACCTGCCGGTGTCGCGCGGCTCGCAAGAAAACTCCGCAAACGCGTTTTCGCAATCGTCGGACGGACAGATGAAAATCGACAGCTGCGCGAATTATTCGATAAAGTTTATGAACTTGCAGAGCCGGGAATGAGCGAAAAGGAAAACATAAAGCGCGCTGCGGAATTATTGCGCGAACGCGCACAGGAATTGGCGAAGGCGCTATAGCGGCTCCGAAAGCATTCGGGGTCGGACGAATAATGCGACGCTCGCCGTCTTCGCAAAGCTACGACGTGGCAGGCAGAGAGCCGCTACAAGCGTTAGTAAAATTCGCGAAACTGTTTCGCGGTCTCGACGTAGCTCCATGCCCATCGCGCGATGTCCTTTTGTTCATCGACGCTGAGTTGCCGGCGGATTTTCGCAGGTGATCCGAGCACGAGCGAGCCGGGGGGAATTTTCATCCCCATAGTGACGAGCGCGTTTGCGCCAATGATGGAGCATGCGCCGACTTCCACATCGTCGAGAATGACGGCGCCCATCCCGACAAGCACTTCATTGTCGATCTTGCACGCGTGCACGATGGCGCCGTGGCCGATGGTGACCAGCTCGCCCACCATTGTTGGATAATTTGTGTCGAGATGAACGACAGCATTATCCTGAACGTTCGAGCGCGGCCCGATGATGATGCGGTTGATGTCGCCGCGCAGCACGGCGCCGTACCAGACACTAGATTCTTCTGCGAGCGTGACGTCGCCAACTACCGTTGCCCCGGGAACAATCCACGCACTTGAATGGATCGTTGGACCTTTCTTTAAACGGGCAGCAATACCGGCGTGTCCGGCCGGCAATGAATCTGGCTCGATATGCATCTCGATGTTTGATGTTCAATGTTTGATGTTTGATGTGCAACCGCCGAACCTCTTCCCGGGCGGAGCCAGGCGTGCCAGCGTAAGCGGCTTACGATAGGGTGAGAGTCAGAGCAGGAGTCCCCACCTTCGCTTTGCTACGCCGCGGCAGACGATTAAGAGCAAGAGATTGGGATTTTCTTCTTGTGACGCATGGGCGATTATAGCGAATTCATGGACGAGATCCCTCCGGAAGGAGTCACGCCGTTCGTTTTCTCCGATCCCTCGGGTAAACGCTGGCCGCGCTTGCGCCTGATTCTGCTCATCGCAAGCGTGCTCTTCTTCCTCGGGACGGTACTGTTTGTTCAGACGCTTTTTGTCGCGCCGAAAATGAACGTGCCTTTTTCCCTGCGGCAGTTAAAAGGTCAACTGAAAGCGTTGCAAAAGGAGAATCCGGCTGGCCAATTGTCTCCGGCTTCGCTGCTATGGAAGAAATTTGGCGCGGCGCGACAAGCGGCAAGAAAGCTCGCCGGCTCAGCCCCCACGCCTCCGCCGCGGCCGCGGAAGAAATCGCCCGACAATGAAGTGCGGCTCGCATTTTACACCAATGGAGATCCGGCCAGCTTCACGTCGCTCCAGCAACACGCGGCGCAGATTACACATCTCTGTCCGGAATGGATGACCGTGATCAATGGCATGGGCGATTTGCAAGTCGACGCAGACGCGCGGCTGCCGAAATTTGCCGCGAACAAAGGGATTGCGCTTATGCCGCTGCTGACCAACCTCGTCGGCGACACCTGGCACCCGGAGGCGATCGAGAATCTCGCGCACGGACCGGGGGAGCGGCAGGACCGGTTTATCCAAAGTGTGCTTTCTGTCTTGCGTAATGCCAAGGCTTCCGGCGTGGTGGTCGATTGGGAGCAAATCGATCCAGCGTACAAGAAAGACATTACTGGATTCATCGACAAGTTCGCCGACGCGTTGCACGACGATAACAAAGAGCTGTGGCTTTGCGTTGAGCCCGGTCAGGAGTTGGATTACATCGACTTCGATAAGCTCGCGGACAACGTCGATCGTTTTGTGGCGATGTTGTTTGACGAAACGTCCGACACAGATCCGCCGGGTCCGCTGGCGTCGCGCTCGTGGTTTGAAGGCTGGGTGCACGTTCTGCTGGAGGATTCCGATACGAAGCAATGGATCATCGCGCTCGGCAGTTACGGATATGATTGGACGATCGGTGGGAAAAAGGGGGAGCTGATCAGTTTTTCAGAAGCGATGAGCCGCGCCAATGATGCGGAAGTCGAGAGCGCAGAAGTGCAGGGCCCGAGTTACAGTCCGTATTTTTATTTTCAAGATGAGGATAAGGAGCACGCCGTCTGGTTTCTGGATGTGGTGACATTCCTCAACGAACTGTGCGAGGTGCGCGATCAAAAGGTGGGTGGGTTCGCGCTCTATCGGCTCGGCAGCGAAGACCCTGCGATTTGGGATGCGTTAAGCGTTCGGCGGGATTTCAAGATGGACAATCCGACGCGTCAGTCGCTCCAACTAATCAAGTCGACGGACACAATCACGGATGTCGGCGACGGAGAGATTGTAACTGTTGACGAGAATCGCTCGGATGGAATGCGGAGGCTCGCGGTTGACGCGGACGGCTATCTCACGGCGAAATACGTGAAGTTTGCGCAATTCCCAACTCTTTATCATCAAGGCGCCGGCGGTGAGCATCAGGTCGTAATCACTTTTGACGACGGCCCCGATCCGCGATGGACTGCAAAGATTTTGGACATCCTCAAAGCAGCAAACGTGAAAGCCGCGTTTTTCCTCGTGGGAGTGAACGCGGAACGTTACCCCGAGCTTGTTCGACGCATTGTTAACGAAGGGCACGAGATCGGGAACCACACGTATTATCATCCAAACCTGGCGCTCTGCTGGCCGGAGCACATCCGGCTTGAGCTGAACGCAACGCAGCTCTTGCTCGAAACAATCACAGGTCGCGCGACAACATTGTTCCGTCCGCCTTACGCCGCTGATACTGATCCATCGCAGCTAAGCGAACTGACTCCGCTGCAAATCGCTGAAGACCTCAACTATCTTGTGGTTCTGGAAAGTATCGATCCGCAAGATTGGGCGAAACCAGGCGCCGACATCATCGTGCGGCGGGTGAAACAACAGCGTCGCGATGGAAGTATTATTCTGCTGCACGACGCCGGTGGCGATCGCTCCCAGACTGTCGAAGCACTCCCGCACATTCTTGAATGGCTGCATACGCGGGGTGATACCGTGGTGCCTTTGAGCACGCTTCTTGGCACGACGCGCGATGCGCTTATGCCGCCCCTGCAGGAAAATGGGCGATCGCTCACACGTTTTGTCAGCAGCACTGGGTTTCGCATTTTTCACGGCATCGAGGAATTCCTTTGGGCGTTTATGATTGTGGCGACGGCGCTTGTAGTCGCCCGCACGCTCGTTGTCATCTGGCTGGCCTACCGTTTTCGGCGGGGACCGAAAGCGGATTTTACGGAACCAATCAGTGTGGTGATGGCTGCCTATAACGAAGGGAAGGTGATCGTTGAAACTTTGCGCGCTCTTCTTGCCACCGATTACAAAGGCGAAATCGAAGTCATAGTTGTGGACGACGGCTCGCGTGATGAGACGGCCGCCGAAGTGGAACGCGTTGCGAATGTCGATCGACGCATTCGCTTTATACAGCAGGAAAACCGGGGGAAAGCCCACGCCTTACAGCGCGGTCTCGCTGCCGTCCATCATGGCATTGTCGTGTTCATCGATGCCGATACGCAATGTCAGCGCGATACCCTCCCGCGCTTGCTCGAACCATTTGCCGATACGCGCGTCGGCGCGGTGTCAGGTCACGCGAAAGTTGGAAATTTGCGCTCGTTTATCGCGCGCTGTCAGGCGCTGGAATATACTTGCGGTTTCAATCTCGACCGGCGCGCTTACAATCGCTGGAACTGCATCACGGTGGTGCCTGGCGCGATCAGCGCGATCCGCAAGGATGCGATCGACGAAGCGGGCGGCCTGAGCTTGCAGACGCTCGCCGAAGACACCGATCTCACCTTGTCGTTGCACAGACATCGACAACGAATCGTTTACGTGCCTGGTGCGATCGCCTGGACAGAAGCGCCGGAAAGCGTACGCACACTTGCGCGGCAGCGTTTTCGCTGGGCCTACGGCACGCTGCAATGTCTTTGGAAACATCGCGACATGGTGTTCAACTGGAACTATCGCGCGCTCGGCTGGTTTAGTTTACCAAGTATCTGGTTTTTCCAGATCATTCTCGTGGCCGTCACGCCGATGGTGGATTTGTTTTTGCTCGCCTCACTGCCATTCGGCGCGTGGAATGCCGTGATGCCATTTGTCATCACGTTCCTGGCGATGGACCTGATTCTTGCCACGCTGGCCTGCATTCTCGAGCGCGAACCGATCGTGCGCGCCTGGCGTATTTTGCCAATGCGACTGATTTATCGTCCGATGCTGAGCTATTGCATCTGGAAAGCGGTCCTGCGCGCGATCAAGGGCGCCTGGGTAAGTTGGGGTAAACTGGAACGCACCGCCAGCGTGCCCGTGCGGGCGTGATTATCGATCTTAATTGCGACAGTGGTCGCGATGTGACACATTGGACACATGAAGACCGCGACGATTCGCGAATTGCACATGAACACCGGCAGGCTCGTTCGGGCATCTGCTCACGAGAACATCCTCATAACCGAACGTGGACAGGCAGTCGCAGTTCTTAAAAGCGCAAAGGCGGCCGACCTGGTGGGCAAACCTTTTCCCAAACGCGACATTCGCAAGATGCCCAAAGTTCCCGGCGATTCGACCATCTACATCTCAGAGGAGCGCGATACGCGGTGATTTACCTGGATGCCAGTTACATCGTGAAGTGTTACCTCCACGAGGCTGGTTCGGTCGAAGTATTGAAGTTGGTTCAAAAAAGTTCTGGACGCAGTAGCGCACTGCACGGCCGAACGGAGTTTTACTCGGCGGTGCATCGCCGTCTTCGCGAGAAGCATCTATTTGCACGAGACATAGCCGCTGTGTGGAAACAGTTTGAGAACGATGAGCGTTCGGGCCTTTGGCACTGGCTCGCAGTGACGGAAAACGTCGTTCGGCATGCCTGTAATACGTTTGAGAAGCTGGACGCCACAATATTTCTTCGCGCCAGCGATGCACTTCATCTCGCTTGCGCGGTAGAGAATCGATTTTCTGAGATTTACAGCGGTGACCGAATATTGCTAGAAGCTGCGCCGCATTTTGGCCTGAAAGGCGTTAGCATCTATTGAACTCGCAGCGTCACGGACTCGGGAGTTTTCCGCGCAAAACAGTTATCGAATAGGGTGGCAATCTGTACGATGAAGAAGCATCGCGTCGAAAATACGCTGGCGGCAAACTTTGCTTTGGCCGCCCATTGGGCCCATCGTCCTGCCACAAGTACTGCTGTCGCGAAAATTGAATGATGTCGATCTTTCCGGAAAATGTGACTGGCGGCTGCCTATCCGAGAATTTGAAGCGCACACTTAGCTGTGCCGGATGCTTTGGATCCTTGTTGATCGCGAGAATCGACCACTGCTTGTCCGGTCGCTGCACGGCATATGCTGTGACCAGGGGCGAAGCGGTCGGCTTACCCTGATCGACTGCCACCGAGAAAATTTCATGCGGACTATTCGTGGGCTGCATCCATTCCTTTGTGATGAGACGAGCGCTGTAGTACGTGGATAAGCGGTTCAGCTTTTCACTGTTCGGATTCAGCTGGAGCATCATAAGATTGCCCCAGGAACATTTCAGTTCGTCGACTAGGTAGTTTGGTTCATAGCCGTATAAGTAGGCTCTGGCGCCGCCCTGCGTCAGAAATGATCCAACTACGTCTGCTTGAAAGAGTGCGCCCTCGATATCAACTTCCGGCTGCCCGGCAAAAACGGAATACCCGTACTCACTAAGCAGCCACGGTATCTCAGACGGAACGCCATCTTGCCGAAGACTCGCGATCATCGCTCTAAGGCGCATTGGAATTTTCAGCAACTGAGGTGCCGCGTCGTCGCAGACGTTGTCGAATGGATAGTACTCGAAAGAAAAGAAATCGAATGGACCTTCGCGGGCGCGGATGTAGCGAAGAAACCGGTTCATCCAAAAACGATTTCCCGACGCGTCCGGCCAGGTGAGCAGATGTGATTCGAAATTTTGCGAGCTCGGTCCGCCGAGTTTCAGTCGAGGACTCAATCTCCGAATCCGGCGCGCAGCCCCGACGTAAAGCGCAGCATAATCTTCCGGAGAAACCCATTGTCCGTCAGGTTCTTCACCGAGTTCGATTCCTTCGAGGTCACATCCTCGCCGCAATAAATATTTGATCTCCGCGACCGTGTTCTCGGGCGTGTCGTACAAAACGCCGACCGGCACAAGGATGGGCAAGTGATTGGTGAGTTCGCTTGTCAGAATGAAATCGAGACCGGGCTGTTCGATGTTGTAGTCGATGTCCTCGGCTCGGTGCCACGGATCGGTCGACGACACGTAGACCATCGTTTGTTTATATCGATCCGCTGCGTGGCGGACGTAATCATGAAAACGACTCTTGGCATCTACCCTCCCGACGCCGATTTCGCGAATGGCAAACCCGAGACGATCGCGAATATCGTTCGAAAGTTCAGTCGTCTTTCGCGAGCTCCCCTTCATCACGATCCGCACGAACTGAACGGAAATCGGCTGCTCGCTCAGCCTAATAGGTTTGTCTCCGCCCGAGCTGTGATCGACAACTCCCTGCGGGAACGCGCGCCATTCGTCCGCGGAGTCAACGTGCAAGTGCATCGGATCATTCCCTATCCAGTACTCGACGCGATATTGTTCAGCGTACGGCGTGCCCCAATGAATACGGATAGAGTTTACCGGCTTGGCCGCGCCCAAATCGATCACCATCCATTGCGGATGCGCGTCGTCGGATTCGCCGGTGAAGTGAGAATCAAGGTATGGATTACTTTTCCAAAACGAATCTTCGTTACCGTCTGTGATACGCGAGTAGCCGTCATCGTTTGCTTGATCGATTGTGTTTCCACGCCGAGGCAAACGATAGCCGTATGAGACATTGATCGGGTCGCCAATGGAGTCGTCCGAGGTCCAATAGCCACAGTGATGGGATGCATCGCTCCAGATGCCACGCGGATTCCAGTGCCAAACTTCGCCCGCCAGCTCCGTGCGCAGCCGATAGGTCAACGGCCCGAGTCCGGCTGATCGCATCTCGGCAATGTTCGTGTCCGTGAACATCCGGGCGCCTTCGCCTTTGTCGTGGCCATCAACGGCTCCTCCGAGCGCTTGTGTCGGTATGCATTTATTCACGCAGCGATCGGCAGCCACGATGGCAGAGACCGCAAAGGAATCGCAACGCTGACCCGCTTGTGACGGAGTGATTAGCACCAGTAATGAGATGAGCCAGAGCGATCTCGATACTCGTGAGATTTGGTGCATGCCGCAAATTCGAGCGAAGCACAAATTCGTCAGTTAAGAAATCAAACTCGCAAAACCATGCTTGTGAGGGTCGGCTACAACCGACCTGCAAGCCGGAAGATTCAAGATTATGTTTCGGTGTGCGGCGCTTCGCCATCGCTCTTCTCTTAGGGATTCTAGCCGGGGGCTGCGAAAGACCGGCGCTTGAAAACACGCGACCCGATCCGAACGCGCCGATTGAGGTTGTGATTCCAGAACATGGCGCCTACACCGGCGCGTTCATGGATTTCGGCGACGAGGAAGATGACGTGACGCTGGAAATGATCGAGGAATTCGAGACGATGGTGGGCAAACATCAGGCCATCATCGCTTCCTCGAGCTATTGGGGCGAGCAAAGGTTCCCGGCGGACAATTTAAATGTCATTTGGCGCCACGGCTCGTTGCCGCTCGTCTTCTGGTCGCCTTGGGACAAACCCTATGAAGAAGATCACGGGCCGGGCAAGTTTAATTTAAACGAGATCATCGCCGGAACGTGGGATGGGTACATCGACAAGTGGGCCGATGCGGCCCGAGATTTTGGTCATCCATTAATTGTCGTATTCGGTGTCGAAATGAATGGGACCTGGTTTCCGTGGTCAGGGGCTTATTACGGCAGGGATGAATGGGACCGCGAGCACAACAACTGGAAAGGTCCGGAAACATTCCGCACGGCCTACCGCCATGTGGTTGATCGTGTTCGTGCGCGCGGTGCAACAAATATTAAGTGGATGTTTCACACAAATAATTACCCCTATCCGTATGAGACCTGGAACTGCGCGGCTGCTTACTATCCCGGGTCCGATTACGTCGATTGGCTTGGCCTCAGCGTGTATGGGCAACAATTTAAGGACGAGCCAAATCCGGACATTCCTTCGTTGGTAGACTGGCCGTATGAGGAAATGCGCAGGCTTGATCCGAAAAAGCCGATCATGATCACGGAATGGGCGACCGGTGAATTTCCCCATTCAACGGAAGGCGGCGGGCTCGGCAAAGCTGATTGGATTAAAGAGGGACTCAAGCTGTTTCGCACCCGTTATCCGCGCATCAAAGCTGCAGTTTACTGGCACGAGCGCTGGCAAAACGCCGATGGATCTTACAGCAACCTGCGGGTGAATTCCTCCGTGGAATCGCTCGATGCTTATCGCGAGGGCGTGGCTAATCCAGATTGGCTGGGCAATTTGATTCTGCGAGCGCTGCCGAAATCAAAGTGATGTCACGTTATGTACTCAAACTTCCTCTACAGATCGCGTTCTGATCTGCCCCGGCCTCAGTCTGGCGACCTGACGTTCGTGTTTTACAGCTCGCGGTTGTAGCCGGGATCGGTGATCCCGGTCGGGCGTGCGCAGTCTTGGCAAACCGGCATCACCGATGCCGGCTACAGCATGCGCCAGATAAGGGGAGAGAGGATTCAAAAAATTCTCATCGCCTTAGACAAAATCAGTATTTGGCGGCGTCTTGAATATAAAAGACCGTGAAAAGGTCATGGAGAATATCGCCAGCCATGAGGATTGGAAGAGTTGTTTTTCTGAAGTCGCGCCCGGCTTGGTGCTTTTCGCCAGGCAATGGGTGCGGTCGCGCGCTGACGCGGAAGACATCGTTCAGGAAGCATTCGTTAAATTTTGGCGACGCAATCACAAGATCGATAATCGCGGCTTGCTTTACGCGACCGTGCGTTCGATCGCGCTGGATCGTATTCGCCGTGACAGTCGCCGTACACGACGCGAAGCGGAAGCTGTTTCAGAATCGGAACAACTGGTCGAGCCGCAGTTTGAATTGGTGGATGAAACGCAGGTTGCACTCGCTGCAGCGGTGGAACGCTTGCCACACGAACAACGCGAAGTGCTGGTTATGAAGATTTGGAACGAGCTTACTTTCGCAGAAATCGCCTATGCGATGGGTATTTCGCAAAACACGGCTGCATCGCGTTATCGCTACGCCCTGGCAGCGTTGAAAAGAATGTTCCAACCGCAATGAACGACTTTTCCGAGATCGAGAACGAATTGAAAAAGCTGCGGCCGGCGCAGGCATCGCGCGAGCTGTTCGTGTGCATCGAACAAGTGTTGGCCGGTCCGGAAATCAGCGAGCACAAAATTATTCGGCCGAATCGTTTTCGCGTTAACTGGGTCGCGATCGGTTTCGGCCTCGCCGCCGCGGCACTGTTTATTGTACTCGCGCAAATCAGCACGGATCGCACGCCAAAACAGGGCGAAAGTATTTCACAGATTTCACCTGCGCCCGAAACAAGGCCCGTCCTGACCGGACCCGGAGGATCGATATCATCGAGCGAATTCGTTCCGGCAGGAGCCACGGAGGTCGTTTACAACACGCGTGACGAGGGATTGCAGTTCCCTGGCGGCTCGGAGCAACCGCTACGGCGCCTTCGTTATCAGACGCACCAGACATGGCAATGGCGTAATCCCGCCACCGGCGCATCCCTGCGCGTCTCTTATCCAAGCGACGAAGTCGTCCTCATTCCAATTTCGGGTCAATGATTAACCAAACAAAACCATGAAAATAAAACCGATCGCTACAATCGCAGCCTTTGTTTTCCTGCCGATCGCAGGATTTGCGCAAACACCACCTGCACCGCCAGGGCCGCCTCCGCCCGCTCCGCAGGCGCCGGGTCAGCCGGGTCATATACATGAACATGAAAGAGCGCCGAAGGTTCCGATGACGTTTCTTGGTGTGGAGACATCGCAGGTCCCAAGTGTTGTGAGCGAACAACTTGGCCTCGCCAAAGGTTTTGGGTTGGTTGTCGATTACGTGGTGCCGGATAGTCCAGCCGCCGCCGCCAGCATTCAACCGAACGATATCCTGAAGATGTTGAACGATCAGATTTTGATCGAGCCCAGCCAATTACGAAAGCTCCTGCAGAATTTCTCGGAAGGCACCGAGGTGACACTCACAATTCTGCGCAAAGGACAGGAGCAAAAGGTCACCGTCAAGCTCGCCAAAAAAGAGGTGCCGCAGCGTCGTTCCTGGATTCCCGGCGGCAAACCCGAACGGCACTGGGATTTCGATGACGTAGGCGATTCCGGCGAGCAGATGCAGGATTTGAAGGAACAATTGCAAGAACAATTGGGCGGCGCGCAACACGGCGTAATCCGGGAAGCCGTGATGAAAGCTCGCGAGGCGGCGAGACGCGCGCGCGAGGACGCCGGTCGTGCAGCGCGAGAAATCCGCATTTTGAGCAGCGATCACGGCGCGCTCAGGGCCACCAAGATCGACATCGGCAAAGCGCAGATTGTTTTTTCGGATGATAAAGGCGAGATGAAAGTGGAAACGGTGGACGGAAAAAAACTGCTCACGGCTAAGGATTCGCAAGGCACACTGCTCTTCAGTGGTCCAGTCGAAACAAAAGGGGAACTCGATAAAATACCGGCGGAGGTTCGTGAGCGTTACGAAAAATTACAGCAACACGATTTGCCGGCAGTCGCGCCGCGAGCCGATTTCGATGAAGACGAGTCGAGCGATGCGGACGATGGCGATGATGACGACAGCGAGTCGATGGAAGAGGTCTCAATAGTTGCTTTGTAACGCGGGGAAAATCTATTGAGGCAGGAGAGACTCCGCCGAGCACCTTAACCTGGCCTGGCCAGCCGCTCGGCGGAGTTTTCCTTGCTGATCTTCGCCACACGGCTCTATAAACGCTGCGGGTGAAGGTAGGCCTGTTTATTCGCGTTTCTCTTTTCTATTTGTTTTTTGCTCTCGGACAACTCTCGTCCGCGCAAACATCGGCATCTTTGCGTTCTGGTTCGCCATCGCTTGAGCAGCGCGTCGCCGATCTTGAGGCCTACGTGAACAACTCTGCGCGCGGCACCGATGCTACGAATGGGCAGACCATTTCAAATATTTCCGGCCCAGGGCCCGCGCACAACGCCTGGATGATGACCTGCGCTGCGCTCGTGCTCTTCATGACCCTTCCCGGCCTTGCCCTGTTTTACGGCGGCCTCGTCCGCGCAAAAAACGTCTTGTCGATCCTGGCGCAGTGTCTCGGCATCGCCGGCTTGGTTACGATTCTTTGGTGGGCGGTGGGTTATTCGCTCGTTTTTTCTCACGGCTCGCCGTTTATCGGCGGATTGAAATTCGCGTTTCTCCGCGGCGTCGATGCGCACCCGAACGGCGATTATTCCTACTGGGTCTCGCAAAATGTCTTCGCGATGTATCAACTCATGTTCGCGATTATCACGCCTGCATTGATCATTGGGGCAGTCGCTGAGCGAATGAAATTCGCGGCTGTGCTCGTGTTTGTCGCAGTCTGGATGTTCGCGGTCTATTTCCCGATCGCGCACATGGTCTGGGGAATCGATGGCTGGATGAATGGCGTTTGGAATCCCAATGCAAAGATTACCGCCATCGATTTCGCCGGTGGCACGGTCGTGCACATGTCGTCTGGCTGGTCGGCGCTCGTGCTGTGCATTCTTCTCGGGCATCGGATCGGATTTAGGAAAGAAGTCATGGCGCCGCATAGCATGGTGCTTTGCATGGTTGGGACCGGGTTGCTCTGGGTGGGCTGGTACGGCTTCAACGCGGGAAGCGCGCTCGCGCCCGATGGCATTGCTGCGAACGCATTTATGGCCACGACACTTGCCACCGCGGTTGCTTCGTTCACCTGGGCCATGCTCGAGTATGTGTTGCGCGGCAAACCGAGTGTGCTCGGATTTTGTTCCGGCGCGGTTGGCGGGCTGGTCGTCATCACACCGGCGTGCGGATATGTCGACTCGACTGGCGCGGTCATCATCGGCATCGCCGCGGGAATCGTTCCATTCTTCGCCTGCACCAAATTAAAATCCTGGCTCGGCTATGACGATGCGCTTGATACTTTTGGCGTCCACGCAGTGGGAGGGACGCTCGGCGCGTTTCTCACCGGTCTGCTCGCGACCGCCAGTGTGAATCCAAATCTTTCAATGATCTCGAGCGGTCCGCTTAATCCCGCCACGCAAAATGGTCTTGCGAGAATTGTTGGGCATACTCTCTGGCTGGAGCAATTGAAGGTGATCGCAGTCACGATTTTGCTTGCGGTGGTGGGAAGCGCGATTATCGGCGCAATCGTCAGAGGACTGATCGGTTTGCGAATCGCGCCGGAGATCGAACGCCAAGGCCTCGATATTAATCAGCACGGGGAAGAAGGCTATATCACTTCGTGAATAGGCCAATCCAAAGCCAAATGTTTAGCGAATGAACCAGGATAGGGAGCATCTGCGATTGCTTGCGATTTTTCATTACGTTGTCGCTGGCTTGGCGGCGCTATTTTCTTTTTTTCCACTGCTTTACACGACGGTTGGAGCCATTTTCATATTTGCCGCGCGCCATCCGGCTGCTGCCGGACCAAAACCGGGCGAAGAACCGCCACCTGAATTTATTGGCTGGATCCTTGCCATAGTTGGCTCCCTCTTGTTTTTACTCGGGATTGCGATCGCGATTTGCATCTTAATCGCCGGTCGCTCACTCGCGAAACGCACTCGTTACTGGTTCGCGCTTGTTGTGGCCTGCATCGAATGTCTCTTCGTTCCCTTCGGAACAATTCTCGGAGTCTTTACGATTGTCGTGCTCTCGCGCGAGTCGGTGAAGGCGTTATTTTCGACGGCGCAAGCACCGGGTTGAAACTCCACTTTGGACTCTTAGAGAGTAGGTGATCGAGCTGCTCTGAAGTCTACGCTGAGAGCGTCGCCGAGAAAGAGAACGCACCTGTGAGCAGAAAACTGGCAATAAAACTCCGCCGAGCCATCAGCTAACGCTGCGCCAATCTTCAAAATGGCGCAACGCAGACTCCCGTCAGAACAGTCGGCCGCGAGAGCTCAAGGCCTCGACCCGTTCCCCCCCGACGCTGACGGCGGCAGTCCCCCTTGGGTCGCATTTAATTGTTCGCGCCGTAGTGCTTCGGCGCTGCCTCTCTTGACGTTCAAAGCGCCTGGCTCGGCGCTGCCGGTGTCGGGAACTTCGACCCAGCGGCCGCCTGTATGGGTTCCCGTGCTCGCCGGTACCCAGACCATGTGTTTTCCGCTCTTTGTAGCTGCGTTTGCTTGCGATGCCGCCGCCGGTTTCAGGCCAAAATTTAGTTGCGTTGGCTGGTCCGCCCTGGTTTTCGTATTCATGATAGACGCCTTCACTGCGCCATTCACTACCAAAGTGGCCCGGTAAACGCCTGCCGGCAGACCATCTGCCGTGTAGCGACCGTTTCCATCTGTCTTGACGGTCTTGAGCAGCTTGCTGCCATCTTTCGACTCGATTCGAACGTCTGCACCCTTTATCGCTTGCCCTTTTGCATCCTTCACGACGCCTTGAATTGCTGATGGTCCAGCCGAAGCACTCGCAACAGAAAGAACAACCAGCCCAATGAAACCCATCTGCAGCGATTTGATAAACATAGCACATTGTACGTGCGAATCTCTAGGCACGCAACTTTTGAGGCAGAATGAGGCGCAACACTTTTCAGTGCAGACTCTGATGATTCCTGCGGCCGCTGCATCGAGCAATTCCTTCTGAAGCGTAACGCTGATCGCAAGCCCATGGTTTCAGCTTTCGCGGTACGTCAGGTTCTTCTGTCAAGAGAATACATGAGCCTTTCAGATTGCTACTCGATGTTCACCCAATTGTAACATTAAGGGACTTCCATCTTCTTGATAATCATCGCCTTGTAGGGCAACTTTGTAAGCATGAAGGAGCCTACTTCGCCTATGAGAAGTATCGAGTTTGAGGAATGAAAAACCTGGCTACGCCATTGGGGCTGGCGGGGTTTGGTTCGCATTCGGAAGCAGACCGGAGTCGCGACCAGTTTTTTGATTGGCGCGTTGTTGCCATCGCGTTGTTTGTCTTCGCTAGCTATTTTCTCGGAGCGAAGATTGGGTTCGCGCTGACTTTCCGACCACATCCAGTTTCGGTTCTTTGGCCGCCCAACTCCATTCTGCTGGCGGCGCTTCTTTTGACACCCATACGCATTTGGTGGGTGGTACTGCTGGCCGCATTTCCTGCGCATCTGGCGGTGCAACTGGAGAGTGGCGTTCCTCCCACGATGATTCTCTGCTGGTTCATCAGCAATTCCTGTGAAGCACTCATCGGCGCGGGCTGCATCCGATATCTGATCGATCGTCCGGTGCGGCTCGATCGTCTTCGCAACGTCGGAATTTTTTGTTTCTTCGCTGCGTTTCTGGGGCCTTTTCTTTCCTCCTTTCTGGATTCGGCGTTCGTCGTCTTCAATCACTGGGGACAGGGTAGCTATTGGGAAATCTGGCGAATTCGATTTACCTCCAACGTTTTAGCCGCGCTATCCCTGGCGCCTTTAATTGTGACTTGGGGCGCAGATGGAATCGGCTGGCTGGCGAAGATTGGTCGCTGGAGATTTCTCGAAGCCAGCCTCGTTTTTCTTGGTCTGCTTTCGGTGAACGTCCTCGTTTTCTATAAATTAACGCCAGCAGATTCAACGCTGCTTTATTTGCCGTTGCCCCTTTTGTTATGGATAGCGGTACGTTTCGGGTCACGCGGTGCGAGCGCGGCCATCTGCACGGTGGGATTTCTTGCGATATGGAGCGCGGGCCACGGCTATGGGCCATTTTCGACAAGATCGGCAGAAGAAAACGCGCTTTCGATTCAAATGTTTTTAATCGTCATGTCGGTCCCGCTGCTGTTTCTCGCCTCCGTAATTGAAGAACGCGGCAAAGGGGAGATGACACTCCGCGGCCGTGAAGAGCGCATGAGTCTCGCGGCCGAATCAGCAAATCTGGCGTTTTGGACCATTAATTTCGAGCGAAAGGAATCGTGGATGAGTGACAAAGGGCGCGCGATTTTCAACTTTGCGCCCGACGAGGCATTATCCCGCGAGCTGTTTCTCTCGCGCGTGCATCCAGAAGACAGAGTTGCGGTGGATGAAGCCATCGAGCGTGCGCGCGCCTCATCGCAGACATTCGAATTTGAATATCGTTTGCTGCGGCCAGACGGCCAAACGCGCTGGCTCATCTCACGCGGCCGCTATCTGCGCAACGATCGGGACCGGGTAAACGAACTGATCGGTGTAGCGATCGACGTCACGGCGCAGGTTCAGGCCAACCTCCAGCTCCGCCTGCAGCGCGAGGAGTTGGCGCATCTGAGCCGGGTGGCGTTAATGGGCGAGCTAACAGCTTCGCTTGCGCATGAGCTCAATCAGCCGCTCACCGCGATCGCCAGCAACGCCGCGGCCGGCAAGCGATTTTTGGCGCAGAGTTCACCGACCCTTCCAATGTTTGAAGAGTTGCTCGATGATGTGGCGGCGGATGCGCGGCGAGCGGGCGATATCATTCACGGCATCCATCATTTCGTTCGCAAGAGCGAGAGCGTAAGGCGCACAGTAAATTTGAATGAGATCATCCGGGAAGTCCTGCGATTGCTGCATTCCGACTTGCTTGGGCGCGCTACTGCCGTCGAGACCCAACTCGCTCCGAATCTTCCGCCGGTCGATGCCGATTCGGTTCAATTGCAGCAGATCCTGTTGAATCTACTGATGAATTCGCTCGAAGCGATGCACCTGACGCCAGCGGAAAAACGTCGGATCCTCATTTCCACAAAATGCGAAGCAGATTCTGTCGTAACCAGTGTGCGCGATTACGGTGGCGGGCTTCCCAGAGACGATCCGGATAAGATCTTCACCCATTTCTATTCCACCAAGCCAACTGGGATGGGGATGGGTCTGACCATTGCTCGCTCGATTGTGGAATCGCACGGGGGTGAGCTCGTCGCCGAAAATGTCGATGACGGCGCGCGGTTTTCCTTTCGTCTTCCGGTCGCAGCAAGAAATGAAACCGGGGAGGTCGCATGAGCGGAGCGAGGGAGCTTGTCTGCGTGGTGGACGACGATCAGTCGGTGCGTCGAGGTTTGCGACGTTTGTTCAAATCCGCCGGGTATGCCGCGGAAACGTTTGCCTCGGGGGAGGATTATCTTGCCCGCGAAATCTTCGAAGGCCCGATCTGCCTTGTTTTGGATGTGCGAATGCCCGGACTGAATGGTCTCGATCTGCAGGAAGCGCTCGGGTCACGCGGAGCGTGCGAGCAGATTGTCTTCATCACGGGCCACAGCGACGTGCCAATCTGCACTCAGGCAATGAAGAAAGGCGCGGTTGATTTTCTCATGAAACCTTTCGACGGCGGAGAACTCATCCAAGCGGTCAAGCGCGCTTTGGGACGTGGCGCGGACGACCTGCGCAAACGCAGGGAAAGACGTGAGGCGCGCGAACGCGTCGATAAATTGACGCCCCGTGAGTTTGAAGTTTTGCGCTTCGTCGTTATGGGCCTTTTGAACAAACAGATTGCGGCGGAACTGCACACTGCCGAGAAGACGGTCAAAGTTCATCGCGGCCGCGTCATGCAAAAGCTCCATGTCACCTCCGTGGCTGATCTGGTGCGCGTCTCGCAGCGCGCTGGCGTCTCGTCGGCCCGCAAGCGCGCATAAGACTAAGGTCCATCAGACTAAGGTCCACTACCCTGCCGACCTGTCGGGGCTAATGTGGGGGCATGATTGCTATGTCCCGCATTGAAAAAAGGGCGGTCGCGCAAATGCGCATGACACCCAGTGAAAAGCCTTCCTCGGAGATTGTTTGCCTGGTGGATGATGATCCCATGGTGCTCAGATCGACCGGCCGTTTACTCGTCTCAGATGGATTCGCCGTGCGTCCGTTTAAAAAAGGCGAGGATTTCATTGCCTATGTTGCGTCACACGACGTGCCGCTCGTCGTGCTGGACATTTGGATGGAAGAAATGACCGGCTTAGAAGTCCTGGCGCGGCTATGCGCTATATCGCCGCAGACCCATGTGATCGTGATCACAGGACACGAAGATAGCGCCGCGCGGATCACCGCGATGCAAATCGGCATAGTCGCTTTTTTGATTAAGCCTTTTGACGACAAACAATTTCTCGAGATGGTTCATCGCGCGCTCGGCCACCCGCCTGACACGACGCGCTTGATTAGGCAAGGAGCTCATAATCGCTTTAGCCGCATTCGAGGCTGGACGTTTGCTGCTCCCTCATTGGACCAAGGTCCCATAGGCAGAGCCCACGAAACCTGCGAAAATCCTCCAGTCTTTGGACAAGAAAAACAGAAAAACTACGGAAAAACTACGTTATGAGAAAATTAACGCCGACCCTTACGCAAAGTGGACTGTTGGCTGTGTTGCTACAACGCCAGCGCTACAAAGTATTCCAGTTGGCCTGGCGTCGCGCACACGGCAAGCACATGCGTGCCGCCTTTTGGACTACGCTCACTTGGCCGTGGCGCGCGCTCACCGCGTCAAAGCTGGTCGACGATTCCGCCGAGCCCATTGTGGGAGCCCGCAGGCGCCACACTTTCTTACGAGTCGCGCCTTCTGGAACTGCAGTACACTTTGACGCGAAGGGGATCCAACGAGTCTATCGCTGCTATTCATCGCGCCCTCAAACAGCAAGGTAAAGACTTATGGAACATGTTCTAGTACTAGTTATCTACTTCTTGGGCTGTCTGGGGATCACATACTTATGGGCCTGGGCTTTCGTAGCTGCGCGAGGTAAATGACCAACGACACATCTACCTTAGTAGCTCAGTTAGTCCTTTTAGCTTCTATTATTCTCGCTCCCTGGCTTCGTAGGAGGAGTAAAAGGTAGCTTCATCCCACTTAAGCCCAAAGGCCGCGTTTTATGTTGCCCAGGGCGCCTACCCCGTTAGAATCAACGCCCCATGCCCGATCACTCGCCATTGAAGGTCGAGATGTTCGAAGAACGCGAAGCCGCGGCGAAATGCCTGGGTGTTCCGGTTGAATCATTGACGGTGCCTTAACTCCGAGCGAACGATAGTCATGGAACTGCCTCCCGATGTCGAATACGTCGAGGATGCCAATCTCTTTATCTGGCGGCCGCGCGGCGTCCTTAGCGAAGCGCTCGTTAACAACATAATAGTTTTCGTCAGGGAGCAGGAAGAGACGCTCGACCGGTCGTTTAATCGATTCACCGATTTGTCCGCTCTCGATGCGGTCGATCTCAATTTCGATTACGTCTTTCACATCGCACTCTATCGACGGCTCTCGTATGCTGGAGGTAAGGTGAAGTCCGCGTTCTATGTCTCGAGCTCGGACGCTGCGCATTACGCCAAATTGCACGCGCTCGTGACGGGTGGTTCGCCGCTGCAAGTATCTATTTTTACTGAACGCGAAGCCGCCGCGAAATGGCTGGGTGTTCCAATTGAATTGCTGATGCCGCAAGGCTAGCGGCACGATACCTAAAGTTGGCAGAAGGATGGTGTGCTGAATTCGTGCTAGTCGCTTGTCGACGTGAAGGGGATGCCGCCTTGATTTGGATTTACAGTCGGCTTCATTCTCCTCATTATCCCAACCAACTCACGCGTTGTGCAGCGTTTTATCACACTAGCGGGCTTGCTCGTCTTTTCGGTTTCCGCAGAGGCTGCTTCGCGACCGCCAAAAAAGTCAGTGCTCGTGCTCTACGGCGAACGGGGCGATCTATCGATAATCCGCGCAATCGAACAAAATATCCGCGAGGTTTTTCACGCCTCGGCCTCGCCTGAAATCGAGTTGTTTTCGGAATACTGCGGCTGCGCGTGCTTCCCGCTCTGTTTTCGCACCATCTACTTGCCGAACCTCTGCCGATGAGCTGGGTCACACTGCTTTGGTCGATGGACGCCGCGTTATGTTTCACGCTCGCGGGGATATATCTGCTGGTCTGGTGGAAGGAGCGCGAGGGGTGGGTGCATTTGCTATTTTCGTGCAGCGCGGTGGCGGCGGGGGTTATCGCAGGGTTCGAGTTGACCTCGATGCGCGCGGAGACGACCGCACAATACGGCGCGATCCTGCGATGGGCGCACCTGCCGGTGTGGATGCTGATCGTGTCGGTCGTGTGGTTCGTGCGGCTCTATCTCCGCGCGGGGCGACCGTGGCTGGCATGGAGTGTCTGCGGCCTGCGAACGCTGGCGCTGATGCTCAATTTCCTTTTCACGCCGAATCTTAACTACCGGGAAATCACGAGTCTGCGGCACCTCTCGTGGTGGGGAGGAGAAACGGTATCTGCGCCGCTCGGGGTGACGAACCCCTGGACCTTGGTCGGCCAACTAAGCGTGGTGTTGCTCCTCATCTTTTTCGTGGATGCCACGATCACCGCCTGGCGACGTGGCGACCGGCGACGTGCGCTCGTGGTGGGCGGGAGCGCAATTTTTTTCGTCGCGTTCGCGCTTGGAGAGTCGGCATTGGTGATTTGGGGTGCCATCCAATCGCCATTCTTCATTAGCTTCCCGTATCTGGGCATGATTGCGGCGATGGGCTATGAATTGAGCGACGACCTGCTCCGCGCGGCACAACTTGCCCAGCGGTTCCAAGCCAGCGAAGCGGCGCTGCACGAGAGCGAAGCGCGCATTAACCTCGTGACCAACGCGGCGAACCTCGGTCTGTGGCTTTGGAACATCCGGGATGACGAACTTTGGGTAACGGCGAAATGGAGAAGGTTGTTCGGCTTCGCGGAATCGGAGCCACTGAAGTTTGGCCGATTGCTCCAGGTCGTGCACCCCGAGGATCGGGAACGTATACAGCAACGTGTGCAGCACATGTTGGAGCACGGTGGCGGCGAGTATGAGAGCGAATATCGCATCACGCGACCGGACGGAAGCACATGCTGGATCGCGGGTTATGGTGGCGTCGAGTTAGACGAACATGGCAAACCGGCCTTCGCGCGCGGGGTGTCACGCGACATCACCAGGCGAAAGATAGCTGAGGAAGAGCTGCGTGAGAGTGAAGCGCGTTTTCGCACCGTGGCCGACGCCGCGCCGGTGATGATCTGGATGTCGAGTCCGGACAAGCTCTGCAACTTTTTCAACAAAGGCTGGCTCGATTTTACCGGGCGAACGATGGAGCAGGAACTGGGCAATGGTTGGGCCGAAGGTGTTCATTCGGACGACTTGGAGCGCTGTCTCGAGGTCTACAAAAATTCCTTCGATGCGCGGCAACCATTCACGATGGAATATCATCTGCGGCGAAATGACGGTGAATATCGCTGGGTTTTGGATACCGGAACGCCACGCTTTGACACGGACGGCGTGTTTGTCGGTTACATCGGCTCATGCATCGACATGACCGAGCAGAAGCGCACAGAAGAAAAATTCCGGCTTGTGCTCGATGGCGCGCCGAACGCGATGATCATGGTCGATTCAGCCGGCGTGATCAGCTTCGCAAACGCGCCAGCCGCAACCGTCTTCGGCTATTCTCACAGCGAGTTGATCGGCTGCAATATCGAAACATTGATTCCAGAACGTTTCCGCGATCGGCATCCCGGCCATCGCAAAGGTTTTTTTTCGCAACCCAGCAATCGTGCCATGGGAGCCGGGCGCGATCTTTTTGGCCGTCGGAAAGACGGCAGCGAATTTCCCGTCGAAGTCGGACTCAATCCCATCCGCACTGCGCAAGGGTTATTTGTTCTGGCGTCGGTGATCGACATTACCGCGCGCAAGCAGGCAGAACTAGAGCACCAGCTGCAAAACATGGAACTGGCGCGAGTGGGACGTGTGACTTTAATGGGCGAACTGGCGGCGTCGCTTGCGCACGAAGTAAACAATCCGATTGGAGCAATCGTGACGAACGCTAACGCCGGGCAACGCTTAATCGCGTCTGGCAAAATCGAAACCGAAGAGTTGAAGGATCTGCTCGCCGACATCGTGGCCGATGGGCACCGCGCGCGCGGAGTCATCCAGGGTATCCGCAACATGGTGCGCAAAGGCAAGGCTCGCCGCGCGTTGATCCAGATCCGAGACACCATTCGCGAGCTCCTCCGCATTGTCCACGCTGATGCCATTGAAAGGGAGATAGAAGTGACAGCCGAAGTTGATTCCGATACGGGACAGGTTTGGGGAGATCCGGTGCAGCTCTTGCAAGTCCTTCTCAATCTCACCATCAACTCATTTGAAGCAATGATTGCTCTGCCCTCCAATGCGCGACGCCTTGCCATTCATGCGGGCCGTGATGGAAACGGAGACATTCTCGTCAGCATGCGTGATTCTGGTCCTGGTTTTCCCGCAGGAATTGTCGAGCAACTTTTCGAGCCATTCTTTTCGACAAAAGCCGAAGGAACCGGAATGGGGCTCGCCATCGCCCGCAGCATCGTCGAAGCGCACGGCGGGTCGCTTTCGGGAGAAAATTGTGATGATGGCGGAGCGTGTTTCACAGTTCGTTTACCGCAGGCCAAGGAGGATGACTCCCAAGCCGCCTAGTTCTAGTTGCGGAGAGTAGGCGAAACCGCAGAAAAATAACCGGAAGAGCGAGCTAAAGTTTGAGACAGCCGCTTGCCCCTCGGCTGACGTATAGAAATGGTGCAGGATTCGTGCTGCCGTTGCTCCCGAGTGGGATGAGACCAAGGTCCCATAGCGCTGCATCAATCGAAGTCCAATAATAATATAATAATTAATGATTCCTCTTCCACGAGTCGATAAACAAAGACCAGATTAGACATCCCCCAATGCAAAATTCCTTTAATGGTTTCGAAGATTTGGACACGAAAGGCCCGCCTTTGAGCGCTTCCGCCTGCGATGGTATCTGGCTCCTCGACGATGACGTCTCCATGCTCAAGGCACTTGGTCGGTTAATGAATTCGGCCGGTTTTATTGTCGAGAAGTTTAACCATCCAGCCACCTTTCTCGCCAGGCTCAAACATGCCCCATGTCGCGTAGCGGTCCTGGACGTATGGATGCCTCAAATGAACGGTTTGGAAGTGCAGGCTTGCCTCCGCCGAGAATCGCCCGAGACGCAAATCATTTTCATTAGCGGACGAGACGATCCGCTAGTGCGCCAGACCGCACTCGATGCGGGAGCTGTCGCCTTTCTCGCAAAACCGTTCGAAGACGAGGTACTGGTGGAGCTCATTCATAAGGCGGTCGCTGGGTAGTAATGCTCAGCCGGCCGAGCAACGAACCGAGCCACTTCGTTCCTGGAAGGCCAGCCAAACTCTTGCAAGCAGCGGCTGCCAGCGAAACACATGCAGCGGCTCGCGTGTGTGTCAGTGCCAATGTCACGCTGCCCTGTGAGTTTGCCGCGAAAGTTACGAAACGCTCACATCGGCACCGCGCTCGTCATCACCAGCGAATCTTCTAGTCTGCGTAACAAGAGCGGAACCAGCTCCGTGATCATGGCGCCCGGTGCTCGCAATTGATTACGGCCATCCCCGTGATGAGTTTTACGCGCCGTACCGGTCCGCGGGAACGCTGCAAGTCCGAGCGCAAAATCGCCTTCTCTCATCTGCCTTCGAAGGAGTTGGGCGTGCCGATATCACCGCGCATGTTGAATGGACAAGTGTCGCCGAGCGCGCCGAAGCATGCGGTTTACACGTCACGGGATTCACTGATCAACATCACTTCATCACTGGAATCCTGTCGGAATTGGTTCGTGATGAACTATCGCAACATGTCGATACAAAAACGAAGCGCGCGCTACAAACCCTGCTGCATCCAGAAATACTCGGCCGGAGTTTCCAAGTTCTCGCGCTAGAAAAAGATGTCGATCCAGCCGCACTAGCGAGTTTCAAATTCGCGCGCGAACCGCGCTTCGCGCTCGGCCTTGGCTATGCCGTGCGGAATCTAAAACAATGAACGGTTCGCCGAAATTACGCCATACCGACTGACAAATAAGACATAAGACTTTCGCGAACAGGCCTACCCACAGCGAGCGTCCATTGCTACAAAAACGTAACATCAAAAAGGATTTTGAGCGGCGCGCGGTAGTGTATAAACTAGTCGGCCTCGTGAGAGCGTGCAAAATCCTAAGCGATCCGATGCACGCATTTCCGGCACTATGAACTGGGTCACGGTAATCTGGTCCATGGGCAGCGGAGCGTGCGTGGTGCTGGCGTTAATGCACATCGTCGTTTGGTGGAAGGACCCAGCAGCGCGCGCCAACCTGGTCTTTTCAGTGATGGCAATTGCGGTGGCGACCTTTGCGGCGTTAGAGTTAGCGTTGATGCGGGCGGAAACGCCCGAACAATTCGGTATCGCGGTACGCTGGATTCATGTTCCGGTTTGGGTCATCATCGCGTCGCTCGTTATTTTCGTGCGTCTCTACCTGCGGGCCGGCCGACAATGGCTCGCGTGGGCGGTCGTCGGTATGCGGACGGTGTCCCTAATCCTCAATTTCACCTTCTCGCCAAATATCAATTATCGGGAGATCACGGCACTGCGGCACGTCTCGTTCCTCGGCGAATCCGTTTCTGTCGCGACGGGCGTGCCGAATCCCTGGATGCTGGTCGCCCAGGTGAGCTTGCTGTTGTTGGTGATCTTTGTGACGGACGCCACAATCACTGTGTGGCGGCGGGGCGAGCGGCGGCAGGCGCTGATCGTGGGCGGCAGCATTCTGTTGTTCGTCACGGTGGGGACCGGGGAAGGGGTGGCAATAACGTGGGGAATCATCTCCATGCCGGTGACGGTGAGTTTGTTCTATCAGGGCATTGTCGCGGCGATGGCCTACGAGTTGAGCTACGATGTGCTTCACGCCGCGGCCCTCGCGCGCCGGTTACAGGCCAGCGAGGCAGGCTTGCGCGAAAGCGAGCAGCGTTTCCGAATCGTCGCCGACGCTGCACCCGTCCTTATCTGGATGTCGGGCGTGGACAAACTCTGCACTTTCTTCAACAAACCGTGGTTGGAGTTTACCGGCCGTAGCCTGGAGAAGGAATTGGGAAACGGCTGGGCCGAAGGCGTGCACGCGGACGATGTGCAAAGGTGTTTCAAGATTTACACGGAGGCATTCGGTGCCCGCAAAGCGTTTGTCATGCAATACCGCCTGAGACGTCACGATGGTGAATATCGCTGGATAACCGACCACGGAGTCCCGCGCTACGATGTTCAGAAAAACTTCGCCGGCTACATTGGATCGTGCATGGACGTCACGGACTTAATAAGCAAGGAAGAAGCTTTGCGCGACAGCGAGGAGCGGATGACTCTGGCGGCCACTGCGGCTGGCCTCGTCGTATGGACTTGGGACATTCGATGCGATGAAGTTTGGCTTTCTGAGAAAGACCGCGCTCTTTTTGGTTTCTCTCAGCGTGAGAAACTCAATGCAGAGCGCGTCCGAGGCGTTGTGCACCCGGAAGATCATCAATTCGTGCGCCGGCTTGTGGAGAATTCACTGACAACGGACAAGGAACTCGAGGCTGAATACCGGGTAGTGCTAGCCGATGGCAGAGTTCGCTGGGTCACCAGGCGCGGTCGCGTCGAGTTCGACGGTAAGGGCAAGCCGGCTTGGGAGCGCGGCGTTTTAATGGACGTTACGGAGCGCAAGCAGGCGGAGGAGAAATTTCGTCTGGCGACGGAAGCTTCGCCGAGCGGTATCATCCTTGTGAACGATCGGGGCCACATCGTCCTGGTGAACAGTCAGATCGAAAACCTGTTCGGGTACCAACGTGAAGAGCTGGTCGGCAAACTCGTGGACATTCTCGTGCCGAAGCGGTTCGCAAGTCAGCACCCCGATCATCGGGCGGGGTTCCTGGCTGCCCCTAAGGCCCGGGCGATGGGCGTCGGCCGGGAATTATTCGCGCGACGAAAAGACGGCAGTGAATTCCCCGTCGAGATCGGACTAAATCCCATTCAAACCGCGGATGGCATCCTCGTTCTGGCCGCGGTCGTGGATATTTCTGCTCGTAAGCTCGCAGAAGCGGAAGCATTACAGCGGCGCCAGGAAGTGGGTCATCTCGGCCGAGTGGCCGTGATGGGGGAAATGGCGGCATCGATTGCCCATGAACTGAATCAGCCCCTCTCGGGAATTATCAGCAACGCCAGTGCTGGGCAGCGCTTTATTGATCGCGGCAATGTCGATCTCGGCGAGCTCCGCGACTTGCTTGGTGATATCGTGGCGGATGGGCGCCGTGCAGGCGACGTGATTCGGGGCGTCCGGAGCATGGTAAGAAAGGGCGCGCCGGCGCGACAGCGAGTGAATCTGAACGATCTTATAATGAATGTGGTACGTATGGTAAGCCCGGACGCAGTGCTTCATTCCTGCGAGATGGAGACTTCGCTAGAGCCAAATTTGCCGGCGATTGAAGTCGATCCGATTCAGCTGCAGCAAGTCCTGATCAATCTCGTGATCAATGCTTTTGATGCCATGCGCAACATCCCGCTTAGCCGCCGCAAAGTCGTGATCGCCACGGAGTGGAATGGCGACGACACAATTTTCACGAGCGTGCGCGATTACGGGGTTGGTATTTCCGAAGAAGCCCGCGAGCGACTCTTCGAGCACTTTTTCACTACGAAAGCAGAAGGCCTGGGCATGGGCCTCGGGATCGTGCGTTCGATCGTTGAATCACATGCCGGCACGGTTGCGGTCGAAAATGTTGCGGACGGGGGTGCGCGGTTCCACTTTACTCTTCCGGCAAGCGCCGCAAACGCCGCAGCTTTGTGACGATCCCTCGAAACAGTTTGGTTTTTGCGATCGACGACGATGCGTCGGTGCGAAAAGGTCTGGCGCGACTCCTCCGCTCCGCCGGGTACAAGAGCGAGATTTTTGAATCGGCATACGATTTTCTGGCGCGTCCACCATACAGCGGCCCTTCGTGCGTGATCGTGGATGTGCAGATGCCAGGTATCAACGGGATGGATCTCCAGGAAACTTTGATCCAGCGCCGCCGCGAGGAACAACTTGTATTTATTACCGGCCATGGCGACATCCCGATGTGCGCGCAAGCGATGAAAGCGGGCGCGGTCGATTTTCTTCGGAAACCGTTTCGAGCTGATCAGTTGCTTCAATGCGTCCAGAACGCCCTGATTCGATCCGCCGAGCAGCGACAGCGCAATGCTGAGAAGAATGAGGCTCGGCGTCTGCTTGATTCGCTGACGCCGCGCGAGTTCGAAGTCATGGAACTCGTCATTACAGGCAAGTTAAACAAACAGATCGCGGGGGAGTTGGGCACGGCGGAGAAGACAGTGAAAGTCCACCGTGGTCGGGTGATGCAGAAACTGGGTGTTACGTCGGTAGCTGAGCTGGTGCGTTTGGTGCAGAGAGCCCAGTCGCGCGCCGGTTGATACGAGTAGGACTAAGGTCTAATAGACAAAGCGATCGGCACTCGCTTCTTTGCAAGAGCAAAGGAGTTGCATATGCCGCTAGCCGGACCTCCAGCAGCAGAAACGATTTGTCTCGTTGATGACGATATGTCGGTGCTGAAGTCGGTCGGACGATTGCTCAGGTCGGACGGGCTGGCCGTACGAGCTTTTAGTGAGGCGACACCTTTTCTTGCCTACATCTCTACGAACCGTGTCGAGCTTGTCGTGCTCGATATCCGGATGAAGCCGGTGACTGGTTTGGAAGTACTTGCGCATCTGTGTTCATTGTCACCGCAGACGCGTATCATCATTGTAACCGGCCGCGACGATCTGGCCGCGAAATCGATTGCGACCCAAGTCGGTGCCGTCGGCTTCTTCATCAAGCCTTTGGACGACAAGGAATTCCTTGCTTCGGTGCATCATGCGCTCGGTCATGCCGTTCGGGGATGCGACTAAGGTCTAATATTCGTTCGGCGAACGGCGAGTGTAGTCTTCGCTCGCTTTGCCCAATCCAAAACTCGACCGGCCGAGCAGCGACGGCGCAGTGCTGAAAAGACTGAGGCTCGGCGTCTTCTTGATTCGCTGACGCCGCGCAAGTTTGAAGTCATGGAGCTGGTCATTGCGCGTAAAGACCGAAGTCTCTAGGACCAAAGTCCCATAGCTTTCCGTTGGCCGTCGGCGGTAGTTTTGGGCATTGAAAAAATCGAATGCCTTTGTTATTTGCTTGCTTGACGATGACGAGTTGCTGCAATGCGTCCAGAAGGCCCTGACTCGATCCGTCGAGCAGCGGCGGCGCAGTGCTGAGCAGAATGACGCTCGGCGGCTTCTTGATTTGCTGACGCCGCGCGAGTTGGAAGTCATGCAGCTGGTCGTTGCAGGCATGTTAAATAAGCAGATCGCTGGAGAGCTGGGCGCGGCGGAGAAGACGGTGAAAGTCCATCGTGGGCGGGTGATGCATAAGCTGGGTGTTACGTCGGTAGCTGAGCTGGTGGGTTTGGTTCAGAGAGTAAAGCGTAAGACCGAAGTCTCCAAGACCAAAGTCTCTAAGACCAAAGTCCCATAGCTTCCGTTGGCCGTCGGCGGTAGTTTTGGGCGTTGAAAAAATCGATTGCCTTTGTTGTTTGCTTGCTCGACGATGACCCCTCGGTGCTTAAGGGGTTGGGCCGGCTTTTCGCGTCGGCTGATTTGCTGGCAGAAACATTTAGCGATCCCGAGGAATTCTTGCAATATGCGCGGACTCATCGCCCCGCGGTTGCCTTAGTCGATGTTCATATGCCGCAGATGAACGGCCTGGAGGTGCAATCGCGGCTTCGCGAGATTTCGCCTTCGACCCGCGTCATCATCTTTACTGGAAAGAACGATCCACTGGTTCGTTCCACCGCGTTGAATGCGGGGGCTTCGGCGTTTATCACCAAACCTTTTGACGACGAAGAACTCCTCACCGCCGTCCGGCTCGCCCTCGCTTCCGCGGCCTGAAATCGGCGTACGACTAAGGTCCTATAGACGATCACACCGCCGCCCCTTAACAATGACCCCATTAATAACAACATTCATGTGAAAGTTGGTGGATGTTGACAACAATATGCACTCCTGATAAACATCACGCTTATGAAAAGATTGTCTCTCTTAACCTCACTCCTGTTCGGATTCGTCGCCGCTTCTCTGCAAGCCGGGACCGAAACATACAAGCAAGTCGCTCCGCCACCGCCACCGCCGGAACTTTACGGACTCGGTTTTTACGGCGCGATTGACATGGGGGCGAATGTCTTTCAAGACCGCGGCGGAGACAGAACTTTTACGGACGATAATCCGAATTCACCTTTTTTCGGAGACAGCCTCACTGTCAGCCCTAAAAACGACGTTGGTTTTTTTGGCGGGGTCAAACTCGGTTACGTCTTTCTCACAGGCGTGTTTCGGCCGACCATTGAAGGGGATTTCTTTTACAATGGCTTCAGGGGCGGCGCTAACTTCACGTTGAGGGATTCCTTTGGTGATGTCCTGAGAAGCAGCAGCGCGACTACCTGGATTAACACTGGTGCGTTTATGGGGAACTTCATCTCGAGATTCGCGTTCGGAAGATTCCAGCCGTATGTCGGCGCCGGGGTTGGCATTTACTTTGCGGAATCCGCTGGTGCCGAGTTCCAAGGCCCTCGTGGCACATTTAACACCGGCGGAGGACGAAGCCACGCGGACCTCGCGTGGCAGATTATTGCCGGCACAGATTACTATTGGAACCCCAAGTTCAGTACCTTTATTGAATACAAGTTCCTCAACTATACGAGCACTCAAATCAATACCAATGAGAATCGCAATCTGGGGCAGCAGTTAGTGGGCGCGGGTGTGCGGCTCCATTTCTAAAACTAATATTAATTTGGTTAAGTGACCGGCCTCTTCTTCATCGGGAGGCCGGTTTCTTTTTGGGAAACGGTCTTTTAAGCGATGTGAAACCCTCACTCTTCTTTACCCAACGGCCAGACCGCAACCAGGACCAGTGCCCGGGACATATGGCAAGAATTAAATGAGATCTTCACCACGCCATCGAATTACGAGTTCCCCCGGAACTCAACCAAATGACCTAACGAAACAAACACATATATGAATATCACATCGAAATGGAAATACGCGCCTGGCTTGATGCTCGCCACCGTTGCGTTACTTAGCACTCGCACGGCATCCGCGGACGATTTGACCAGCGCTTCCCGTCGCGCTCTACAACAGCTCGTAGCGCAGAATCCGGCGGCCGCTACATGTAAATCGAGAGCAGTCGCCGTTCTTGTGTTTCCGGAAGTAGTCAAAGCCGGCTTCATCTTTGGCGCTCAAGGGGGCCAAGGAATCCTTTTCGTGCACGGCCAACCTAACGGCCGGTATCGGACCGTAGCCGCCTCCTATGGCTTGCAAGCGGGTGTTCAGAGATACGGTTACGCTCTCTTCTTGATGAACCAAAAGGCGGTGGATTGGGTAAACAACACGCGCGGCTGGGAGATCGGCACCGGCCCGAGCGTCGTCATCGTGGACAAGGGAATGGCCCGCAGCTTCACCACCGACACGATCCATAGCGACATCTACGCCTTCACGTTCGATCAGCAAGGTTTGATGGCTGGCCTTGGTCTCCAAGGCTCAAAGATCATGAGGATCGACTAATGACCAGATAATTTTTCTTGGATTTGAGTTTCGACAACCACAAAATCGAGCCATGAGAATAAAATTGTCTTTCTTTGTGGCGCAAAAGAATGCAGCAAAAAGAGATTGTTCTAATGGGCGGCGAGTTGGTATTTCTATGAATCAATCAACTCTAATGGATCGATTCGTTAATCAATTCCTAATCGCGACGATCGTCCTGTCAGCGCAAGTTCTTCTCGCTGGACCCGAGCCCTACGATACTTCGAAGGAAGCTCCACCTCCGCCGATAAGCTGGTGCGAAACTCCGTCGCCGCTCGAAATTCGGATCGGTGTTCCCGGGTGGCTTGGCGGTCTGTCAGGCGATACCGGAGTGAAGGGCGTGGTCAGCAACGTAGACGTCAGCTTCGACCAGCTTCTCAGGCATCTGACTCACGTCCCCATTGTGCTGTCGGCTGACATTCGCTATCAGCGGTGGGAGATCTTCGGCGATGGTCAGTACATGGAGGTAGGTGCTTCTGCCACGCTGCCTGGTTTACTCTTTACCAACGCCAATCTACACCTCAAATCCGGGCTCGCAGAAGGATTCGTCGGTTATCGATTGATCAATTGCGATAAGGCCTCTTTCTCTCTCTGCGCCGGCGCGCGCTACTCCTACATGGGCGGCGATCTAAGCATTTTCGATAACGGCGATGCACGCCTGGTCATCCTTCGCCGACTACTGGGAATCCGCAAGAAGTTGGACTTCTCGGGTTCGACCGGTTGGGTCGATCCCGTGATCGGCGCCCGCGGGAAAGTGAAGATTTGGAAAGCCAT